>OBOY01000287.1_pt1 | contig 5801 bp, 3 predicted proteins | sample 1493951 | NCBI WGS metagenome assembly OBOY01 (sample SAMEA3275470, study PRJEB22092) | marine metagenome | biome: Marine environment; feature: Belgian marine environment, sample taken at 3 meters depth; material: Sterile flask | collected 2014-06-24T14:34:02+00 | depth 3 m | reverse complement strand
CAAACGTCGGCGTACCGGCTTCAAGGTTCAACTGCTTCAAGAGCACGACGAGTGGACCCAACGCGATTCACGCTACTGGAAAGGGCACCTCGGGGCACTCATGAAGATGCACCTCGACGGGTACCTCGAACCAGAATATGAAGTGAGTGAGGAATTCTCAATCGAAGATGGAATCATCCGCCCATGCATGTATGATACAATTCCACTACAGGGCAAACAACGCCAACGCATCATGGTCATCGGCACCCGCTTCTACCAAAGCAAGGTCGACCCAACGCACCGCTTCACGCTAATTTCTTCCGTTGACGGCGACGGTGATCACCGGATCACTGTCCACACACCGACGGCTCACAACATGAACACAGAACGCTACGATTTCACCAACTTCATCAACCAATTGGAAGAGGATTTTTACGAAAACGGTCCACTCAACCAAGCCTTCTTTGATTTGAAGTACAACTTCATCGAGCGGGACACCAACATCGACGCGCTGCTCGCTTGGGACCCAGTGGTCAAAGAAACGCTTTGGAAGGACATCATCACATTTCAAAAAGCCATGCCGAAGTTGAAGCAACTTGGGCTCGCGAACTCTCGAGGCGTCATCTTGGCAGGCCCTCCGGGGACAGGGAAGACCATGATTGCAAAATGGCTGGCTGCTCACTCCGACATCACCTGCATTCTCATCTCAGCTGAGATGATCACCGGGCGCCAAGACATCAAGAAGTGCTACGAACTAGCCCGGAAATTATCACCAACCCTGCTCATCATCGAAGACATCGATACTGCAGGAGCCCTTGACCGGCGTGCCTCCGACCACCCACTTTTGGGTGAATTCCTTCAGTCAATGGATGGCGTTGTCCCAAATCACGGCGTCATCACCCTTGCAACAACCAATCATTCGAACAAAATCGACCCTGCAATCGCTGACCGCCCTGGGCGCTTTGACCGCATTGTCGAGGTTGGTTTGCCGGACAAGGAACAACGCTACCACATCATCCACCAACACTTGAAACCAATGAACACCGCACCAACGGTCAACCGCGAAGCAATCGAACGTCTCGCTAAGTCCAGCGACGGTCTTACCGGCGCATGGTTGCGTGAAGTCGTTCAGTCTGCGCTCATCACCTCGATATCCGATGACCGAGAACTCATCACGAAGGAAGACCTCACAGCCTCATTGAAGGATATTCTCAAGCGACGCGGTATGGCCTACCGCGTCACACCATACGGAGCCAATGCGCAAGAATCTGCCAACGCATACGTCCAGTGAATGGATGATTTGATGGCGAGGCCCTTGCTCGTCATTGCATGGTCGAAGTGACATTGCTTGGTTTGGCACAAGATGGTGGACGCCCACAAGCTGGCTGCACGCGCCCCTGTTGCGCTGGCCTTGCCCCAGAAGACGCAGCCTACCCCGTGGCCCTTGGGATCACAGATGGCAATGCAAATCACTTGATTGAGGCGACTCGCTTTTTGGGTCAACAATTGACGGTTTGGGGCCAGTCAACCATCGATAATGTACTGCTTACCCACGCCCACTTTGGCCACGTCGACGGCTTGGGCTTGTTCGGTCGTGAAACCATGAACGCCAGAAACGTAGGCCTCCACACTTCGAGCGAAATGGAGCACCTCATCGACCGAACGCCCCAATGGTCCCTCATGGTCGAGCAAGGCGTCTTCGATGCAAAGGTGTTCCACGACGGTGACCACATTCAGCTCAGCGAACATGTGATTGCCCAACCGATCCGTGTTCCTCATCGCGACGAACTCTCAGACATGCACGCCTTTGTGATACGGGGGCCAAATCGTTCGTTGTTATTTCTCCCAGACCACGACACATGGGAAGAGACACTCGCACGCCACCACCACGACAACATCCGCTCCTGGTTGGGGTCGCTTGACGTGGAGATTGCTTTGATCGATGGTACCTTTTGGTCAAGCGACGAACTCACTGGGCGCAACCAAGACAAAGTCCCTCACCCCCCAGTCAGCAAGACTCTGGAGATGCTCGGGCCAAGGCAAGAACATGATCCAGAAATCCATTTCATCCATCTAAATCACACAAATCCACTGTATGATTCTGACAGTGAAGCATCGGTACGCCTCGCCACTTCGGGTTGGAGCGTGGCCCAACAAGGCCAAACCTTCAGTCTGTGATTAGACAGGAGTGATATCGCCCGCCACGAGCAGCAACGCCCGCCATGTAATGGTGATCGATTCTCCAGAGTCAGCAGTAATTGGATTGCTATTTGTTGCTACGGTCACGCCCGCCTCATATGTTCCCATCATGCGATCGATGTTGTTCATTCGTTCTGCATTATTTTCGAGCTCGCTCATGGTTCCATTGGCGGTGTATGCTCCGGGAATCGAACCGAACTCGAGAAGCGAGTTGTCGGTGACAATCGATGCCATCAATTGTTCAGAAGAATCACAGGTTGAGGTCGATTTAGCAGAATCGTCGACATCGTCATGAGGCCCCGCAGTGTTGCTAAAATCAGGTTCGACCGTGACATCATCACAGGTGCTGGTGAGGAATTCATTGGATTCCTCATACGAGATGACAAACTGAATGCCCAAGGAGGCAGTGAACATTTCATCATAGGTGAACGAAAACTGAGCAGTTTGATCGTTTCCAATGAACAATGTCTCCGTTTTCTCCCATTCTTCGATGGTGTAGTTCATCGTGTATTCTTTGCTGCTCCCAGCACCATTGGCGTTTGAATCAGGTGCGAAATTCACGTAGGATACTTCGGTGACGGCTACGACAGCGAGCAAAACAGCGAGGCCGACTGCGACCGTTTGTTGGCCCGGCAAACTGTATCGGCCGAACGCATTGGTTGGTGAATCGTCGCGCAACCAGCACAAGAGGAAGTGAGTGGCAAATGCAGCGCCAACACCAGGCACAGAGGGGAAGATACCGTCAGCGCCATCGAGGCCAAACGTCACCCATCCAATCACGCCGAAAAATCCAGCCATCATCATTAGAATTGAGTGAGTGGTGTCGGGCTCATATCCCATCATACGAACCAAAATCATTGGAACAAAAATACCGCCTAGGCCGTAAACAGCGAGAACGACAAGGCTGAACACTGAATCTCCGAACCCGGGGAATTGCTGCCCGACGAGGGAGATCACCGTGGCGAAAACAGCCATGCCGAGTGTGACCATTTTAGTCACTTTGTGGTCTGTGCTCCATTCAGGGCGGACGTCATCGGTGATGGCGGCCGTGCAAGCCAAGACTTGACTGTCCGCAGTCGACATTGTCGCAGCAAAAATCGATGCGAGGATGACTCCACCGAGGAAGGGGCTCAGCTGTTCCATGGCTAACAAAGGCAACCCAGTTTGGGCACCATCCGTGCCCAACTCAGGCAACAAAACACGGCACGCAAGGCCGATGATGAACATCAAAACGATGAACGGTGTTTGCCAAACGAAGAACCAAACCATTGCCTGCTTTCGAGCAGCATCGTCTTTCAGCGTCATAACTCGAGAAACAACTTGTGGCTGTCCTGCAACACCCAAGCCGCCCAAGAAAAAGGCAGCAATCCAGAGGGCAGCCCCGAATCTCAAGCCTGATGGGAACACACTCACCATTGAATCATCGATGGCCGCAAGTTGATCGTGCAAGCCAGAAAGCCCACCTGAATTCTTGACTGCGACAAGGCAGAGAATGGTTGAACCGACAATCATAACGCTGGATTGGGCGGCATCGGTCCAAATTGATGCACGAATTCCGCCAGCATAACAGTACGCCACAACAAGCACGAATCCGATCAAAATACCAACCGTAGGCGCCCAATTGAGCATTGTCTCGAGGGCGACACCACCAGCCGTCAGTTGGGCTGCTGCATAAATCGAGAGGAAAAGAACCGATAGAACTGCGGCAACCTTCGCTTCAGGTGAGCCGGTTGTGCTTGAAACAAGAGATGTAAGCGAGCGAATCCCTCGTTCTTCACCTTCTTTCTGGATGTACTTGTAAAGCCACACCCATGCTACCAATTGCCCGAGGGTCGATACTGCAGCAATCCAAATTGCGGAGTAACCTTGGATGTAGATGAAACCGATGAAACCGATAAACATGTAACCAGAATTCCAAGTGCTGACGGCCGAAAGTGCAGCCAATCCAGGATGCATTCCCCGTCCTGCAACGAGGTAGTCATCCGTCGTGTCCTCTTTGACACGCATCGATGCAAGTCCAACCCCTGCGAAGAAGAACATGAACAACAGGAAAGAAAGGAGAATCATCACATCGTCAGACATACAGCCACACACCTTCAGCGCCAACGAAGGAGAGCCTTCTCTTCAACTTCACTGGCTTTGGATTGGAACACGAGGCTGTTGAGTCGCCCTCCGGTTTGGCCTTCAAGTTGGCCAACAGTCGTCGCGACAATGGATTCATCTTCTGTGCCCATATCGGAACACAGCACAACATTCATTGAATCAAGATCACCACTTAGGAGGGCTTCACATGCTTCGACGCGCATTGATTGCAATGCAGTCTCCTGTGGCATTTCTTCAATGGCTTCTGCGAGTTTTTCCCACATCAACCTCAACGATACAACTGCATCCTGTGGCTTCATCGGAAGTTGGTGGCCAATCCCCTCGCCTGTCGGATCCAAATCGAGGAGGGCCAGTGTGTGGAGATTTTGGTGCATGTTCGCTGCGATAACTTCCAAGGGGGAAGTCGCCACCCATCCTCCGTATGGATAGGTGAGCGTGGTTTGCCGGCCGAATTTGTAGTTGGACAATCCGATGGCGCCAGTCACCAATGTGGTGATGGAGACGCCATGGAACACCAGGCATTCTAGGCCAGCTTCATCCGCTTGGAGTTGTAAATCCACGTGCGTCGTTGCCTGAAGCGGATCCCCAACCACCAAGAGCGCAACCAAGGAAGTCCGAGCCAATTCAAACAACGCCTCAGGGAGTTCAACCTCCGGCCTCATCACCTTCTCGATGGCGCCAACTTCTGCTTCGAGTGCGTCAAGTTCTGCTTGCGGCCAAAGAGCAGTGTATGCTTCGTACCGTCGCACATCTGCGGTCTTTGCAGCGTTGAGTGCTTCAAGACTCATTCCAGAAAGACGCCCCGGTCCCATGCCGACGAGCATCAAGCCCGTGTCGGGAAGGGGTGTGGTCACGCTGTGTTCCGCCGTCATGCTCAAACCTCCCCTTCGCTTGGAGTGAGCGAGCATCATGCGTCATTTGAGTGTGCCGAGCGCGCAAACCCAACACTGGTTGGAGCGCTGTCGTTCCGAAAAATGGCTGGCTGAGCACACGGGCGTGACGAGTTTATCGGACGGAAACAAAGCCATTCCTCTCAATCAGACCGCTCCGCCCGAAGGCGATGCGGCATGGGCCGGAAACGCACTGGTCGACCTTGCTGCCAAAGGAAAAACCCCTTCACATTGGACTGAGCACCTATCTCCAGAAATTTTGAAATCCCACAAAGACGACCTACCAAAGGCGTATGAAACCCAAGGCGATGTGTTGATCGTCAAAATCGAAGAAAGCGTTTGGCACTTGGCTGAATTGATTGCAGACGCCATGCTCACACAGTTGCCAAGCATTCGACTCATATGCGCGGACTTAGGTGTACACGGTGATTTCCGCGTCCGCAACCTCGAACCGCTTGCGAGCCGCGATGGCTCCACAGAAACGGTGACGAGGATCAAAGAAAATGGGTACTTTCTTTGGGTTGATGCATCCAAGGTTTATTTTTCTGCCCGGCTTTCAAATGAACGAACCGAGACACTGGAAAGCGCAAAGAAACTCAAACAACGTTTGGCTCGACCACTTATTGTCGC
>OBOY01000283.1_pt1 | contig 5843 bp, 4 predicted proteins | sample 1493951 | NCBI WGS metagenome assembly OBOY01 (sample SAMEA3275470, study PRJEB22092) | marine metagenome | biome: Marine environment; feature: Belgian marine environment, sample taken at 3 meters depth; material: Sterile flask | collected 2014-06-24T14:34:02+00 | depth 3 m | reverse complement strand
AATCTTTTCTGAGGATAACGAATAGGCCAATTAAAGCTATGTTGAAGAAGCTATTTAAACATTCTGGTAATGCAAAGAGTCACCAGTTCTATGATAGAGCAGGAGTGACCAAGGAGCAGTTTGATGCTCAATGGATGCCGTTTACGGGCAATCGTGAGTTTAAACAAAATCCTAGAATGATTGTTGCTGCGGAGGGCAGATATCTTACTGCTGCGGATGGGCGGAAAATATTTGATGGATTGTCGGGCCTCTGGACGACTGGCTTAGGGCATTGTCGACCAGAAATCGTTAAGGCTATTTCGGAGCAGACAGCCACCCTAGATTTTTTTAGTGGTTTCCAATTCGGACACCCTAAGGCATTCCAATTAGCTGAGCGAATTATGCAGTTTATGCCTGAAGGCCTCAACCGTGTATTTTACACGGGGTCAGGTTCCGAGAGTGCTGACACCTCCCTTAAAATGGCTCGAGCATACTGGCGCAAAAAAGGTATAGCCTCTAAGACAAGGTTGATAGGACGTGCTAAAGGCTATCATGGGGTTAACTTTGGTGGAATTAGTGTTGGAGGAATCGTGGGAAACCGGGCGACGTTTGGTCAGACCATTGAATCTGACCATCTTGCCCACACAATGTTGCCTGAAAATACGTTTAGCCGCGGGATGCCCGAGCAGGGTGCTCATTTAGCTGACGAGCTCTTGTCTATGATTGCTCTGCATGACTCGAGTAATATTGCTGCAGTTATTGTGGAGCCAATGGCAGGGTCTGCTGGAGTAATACCTCCACCTGTTGGTTATTTAAAAAGACTGCGAGAGATCTGTGATCAGCACCAGATACTGCTTATTTTTGATGAGGTAATCACAGCCTTTGGCCGGGTAGGCGCAGCTACGGGGGCTGAAGAATACGATGTGGTGCCTGATATTATTAATGTGGCGAAGCAATTGACTAATGGTTCAGTACCCATGGGAGCTGTGATTGCTAAACAAGAAATTTATGACACTTTCATGGATGGAGGTGGCCCTGAATACATGGTTGAGTTCCCTCATGGTTATACCTATTCAGGGCACCCGTTAGCATGTGCTGCAGGTTTAGCTACTTTGGATTTGCTTGAAAGAGAAAATAGTTTTGACCAGGTTGCCACCATGGCGCCTATTTTAGAAGAGGCGATACATGGCCTTAAGGGCTCTAAACATGTGGTAGATATCCGTAATTATGGATCTGCTGCGGGTATTACTTTGGCTGCAGTTCCTGGTGAGCCAGCGAAGCGTCCTTTCGAGGCTGCAATGAAATGCTGGGAGAAAGGGTTTTATGTGCGTTATGGTGGGGACACACTGCAGTTAGGTCTTCCTTTTTCCACGACACCTAAAGAGATAGATTTACTAGTTAACGCGATGGGCGACGCTATCAACGAGACCGACTAACGGTCTCGTGTAGCATGGTTTACTTTCAACCCGATACTTAAGGATTTCAGGATTCTTGGTCCTTCGATTCAGGTGTTGTGGTATCTTCGGTTTCTTTGAGTAGGTCGGGTTCCAAGTATAAATTCTCTTAATGAAACAACGGTCAAGTCCAGAGAGGCCATCGGCGATAATAATTTCATCACCGCGCCCAAGACAAGAAGAGCCTCGAGTTCGCGTTGCGACATTATTCATTGCGCGAGAAACGTCACAGATACCTGATAAATCCAGTCGGTATTCATCTCTGACGCCCTTAGTAAGAATCACAGATTGTCTCTCCCCTTTAATTTCACGCCAGCCGTTAATCGAGCTTGCAAAGCAGATACGCTTAACTTCTTCTCCTTGACGGATGTCGACGGTCTTTGGGGTAGAGTCAGTTTTGGTAGACGTGGTACAACCTACTAAAAAGACGACAAAAAATACTGTAGATATTATTTTTTTCATCACTTACTCCTTTTTAAAACTTCGAGTTGCTTAACATTCAATCATAAAATGTAAGTTGTATCTGAGATATACGTCACCTATAAGAAGACTAGATTTCTGGTTTCTCTTTTAAATGATGGCCCAGTGGGAGTTCAGTTTTGTAGCAAATAGGTTTCAATGAAAAGCTGCTTTTTACATGGCTTATGCCCTTGAATTGAGTCAGGCGTTGATCAAGAAATTCCTGATAGCTTTGCAAATCTGGCGTAACCACCCTGATTAAGTAATCGAATTCTCCAGTCATTAGATAGCACTCCATAACTTCTGGCCATGAGGTTACTTGTTTAGCAAAGTCATCCAGTTCTTTTTTAACTTGATGATCCAGGGTGACCTGAATAAACACAGTCACCGGTAAGCCGACTTTGTTGGGATCTAACAGACTGACGCGCCTGCTAATATATCCTTTATCTTCGAGATTTTTCACACGCCTGGAGCAAGGAGAGGGTGATAAAAATACTTTATCCGCAAGATCAATGTTGGGGATTGCGGCATTGCCTTGCAGGATGTCGAGAATTCTCCAGTCAGTTGTATCGAGATTATTATTAGCCATTTCCGTTCCTTTGAGAGTCACCTTATAGCATTGTCTGAGACCACTAACTCGATTTAAACTCAATATCACTAAGATTGCCAATTATTGGCTCAAGATAAGGGCTTAAATTCTCATTTTTTAAATATTGTGCAATTAATGCTAAGTTTATAGATTTTTTGCGCAATAAATCCAAATATTTTTGCGATTATCCAGACAACTTTGGTAGGATTTTTGTAACTGCACCATGGTAATTTAAAGGATAGAGGCAACAAATAAAATGGAATAAAAAGGGGTCTGTTATGGTTGATAAAAACTTAGTTTCAAGCGTGCTTAAGTTTACGGAAACTAAAGACATGCCTATCTCTACTTTATCATTGTTGAACGCTGATGGAGAGATTTTAGAGGGAGCTCAAGAACCTAAGATAGATAAAAACACTGCTCTTAAGATCTATCGGGATATGAACTACATTCGAGTCCTTGATGAAAGAATGATTGGCGCCCAGCGTCAGGGCAGACTGAGCTTTTATGTAACCTGTACTGGTGAAGAGGCATCGGTGGTCGGGTCTATAGCAGCGTTCTCAAGCCAGGACATGGTAATGAGCCAGTATCGAGAACATGCTGCTCTGCGATATCGTGGATTTACCTCTAAGCAGTTTATGAATCAGCTATTGAGTAATGATCTTGATTTGGGAAAGGGTCGTCAGATGCCAATTCATTATGGTAGTCGCGATCTAAATTACATGACGATTAGCTCAACGTTAGCCACTCAAATCCCTCAGGCAGCAGGCTATGCTTACGGACAAAAATTATCAGGTAATGATACCTGCACCATTTGTTATTTTGGAGAAGGTGCTGCGTCGGAGGGTGATTTCCATGCTGGGCTGAACATTGCTGCTGTGTCCAAGTGCCCAGTGGTCTTTGTGGTTCGCAATAATGGATATGCCATTTCAACACCAACCTCTGAGCAATTTGTGGGTGATGGTATAGCCCCTCGGGGAGTTGGCTACGGGATTCCAGCAATAAGAGTGGATGGTAACGATATTTTAGCGGTTCATGCTGCGTCTATTGAGGCTAGAAATCTAGCAATTGAGAAGAATACGCCAGTGATCGTCGAGACGATGAGCTATCGCCTCGGCGCTCATTCTACCTCCGATGACCCAACGAGTTATAGAACTTCAGAAGAAGAGGAAATGTGGCGTCAGAAGGATCCTATTGAGCGTATGAGGAAATGGCTACTTGGCAAGGGTTGGTGGAGTGATCAGCAAGATCATCAAATGAAAGATGAATATAAGAAAGAGATACTGGCTGCTCTGAAATCTCAAGAAAAACGTCAGCCACCAGTGCTTGATCATTTGATCTCTGATGTTTATCAAACACCACCTGCGCACTTGCAGGAACAGTATTCAGAGTTACTGGCTCATATTGATAAGTATCCCGATCACTATTTGCCGAATCCAACGAAGGGACAGGATAGCTACCACAAACCTGCAGCTCAGTTTAGCTAGGTGTAACGATGCCTAAAATTAACTTGTTACAGGCGGTAAATAGCGCCTTAGATACGGCGATGGATGCAGATTCCAGAGTGGTTTGCTTAGGGGAAGATATTGGTGAGTTTGGCGGTGTTTTTCGCGCCACAAGTAAACTTCAAGAAAAGTATGGCAAGCAGCGTTGTTTTAATACCCCCATAACCGAGCAAGGTATTGTGGGTTTTTCGATAGGATTAGCGGCTCAAGGATCAGTTGCAGTCGCAGAAATTCAATTTGCTGATTATATCTTTCCTGCGTTTGATCAAATCGTTAATGAGGCTGCAAAGTTTCGCTATCGTAGTGGTGATCAGTTTAATTGCGGCGGCCTAACTATCAGAACTCCCTACGGCGGAGGCATTGCAGGAGGGCTTTATCACTCACAATCTCCGGAAGCCTACTTCTGCCATACTCCAGGTTTAAAGGTCGTCATTCCCAGTACTGCCTATCAGGCAAAGGGTTTGTTGCTGTCAGCAATTCGTGATCCTGACCCTGTGATATTTTTTGAGCCCAAGGCAATCTATCGTGCTGAGGTGGGTGAAGTTCCAGATACAGACTACGAACTACCATTAGGCGTTGCTCAAGTGGTGAGTACAGGTACAGATATAACCCTTGTTGGATGGGGCGCACAAATGCATCAGCTTCATCGGGCGGCAAAGATGGCGGCGAAAGACGGAATTTCTTGTGAGGTCATTGATTTATGCACATTACTGCCTTGGGATTCAGATACAGTCGCTAAATCAGTAACTAAGACAGGCCGTTTAATTATCAGCCATGAAGCGCCGCGAACTGGCGGATTTGCTGGAGAGATTGCTGCGACTATCCAAGAACGTTGTTTTTTATCACTCGAGTCTCCGATTACGCGTATTACCGGATTGGACACACCATTTCCGCTAGTTTTCGAAAAAGAATACCTACCAGATTATTTGAAAGTTTTCGAAGCGATCAAAGCTAGTGTGCATTTTTAATGGTCATAAAAGTTATTGACCAAGGGAGTTGGAGATGAATAAAGATTTTATCTTGCCAGACATAGGAGAGGGTATCGTTGAATGCGAGGTTCTCGAATGGAAGGTCAAAGAGGGCGATCTTGTTGAGGAAGATCAGGTTATAGCTGATGTGAGTACCGATAAGGCAATTGTCGAAATACCCTCTATGCATAGTGGGCGAGTTACTAAGCTCTACTATATTGCTGGTGAAACAGCCAAGGTTCATTCTCCTTTATATGCCATAGATATTGATAGTGAGGATGTTGAGCTACCAAATCAGGAAATAGAAACTCAGGAACACAAGTTAGAACTGGTTAAGCAGCCAACAAATGTGACGCAGAGCGAGATCAACAATAAGGTGTTAACCACGCCCGCAGTTCGCAAGTTAGCGCGAGAACATGATCTTGATCTCAATTTAATTTCTGGCTCAGGCAAAAGTGGGCGTATTCTTAAAGAAGATGTTTTGGAGTATCTTAAGCCAGATTTAAATGCACCTTTGTTATCCTTAACTAAGGCGATAGAAGACCGAAGCGAAGCAATTGTGGGTGTGCGCAAAATTATGGCTAATCATATGGCCGATTCAGTCGCTACTATTCCTCATTTTACGTTCGTTGATGATGTCGATGTCACTGAACTATTGAAGTTAAGGGCTTTCTTAAAGTCCAGATACACTGAAGAAGTAAAGATCACCTTAATGCCATTACTTATAAAAGCGTTGTCTTTGTCTATTTCAGCTTTTCCCATCGTCAACAGTCGCGTTGATGGCGATTTTAGTGAAATCACTTATCTTGCTAGCCATAACATTGGTATGGCTGTGGATGGCAAAACTGGCCTTCTGGTGCCAAATATAAAAAATGTTCAACAGCGATCCATA
>OBOY01000280.1_pt1 | contig 5884 bp, 6 predicted proteins | sample 1493951 | NCBI WGS metagenome assembly OBOY01 (sample SAMEA3275470, study PRJEB22092) | marine metagenome | biome: Marine environment; feature: Belgian marine environment, sample taken at 3 meters depth; material: Sterile flask | collected 2014-06-24T14:34:02+00 | depth 3 m | reverse complement strand
TGTATTTTTACTCGTTGGAATTATTCTCATATTTACACTAAAGGATGAAGATGTACAACCAATGATGATGAATCAAGACGGGCAGTTTGTGATTCAACAGAATACCTCATCAACATCCCAGGTTACAAAAATTGCAACTTCCGAAACTGTTCTTGAACCATATTCATTCCCATCAACTGGTAGCGAAGAAACTGAATTAAAAGAAGAATAATCTGGATTCTTTTAGTTGAGACACGTATATAATCTGCCTGCTCTAAGGCTAAACTATGCACACAGCAGGTAAAGTATTGTTAATCATCGGCGGAGTAATCACAGTTGTTGGTATTATCTTAACTGTAGTCGGAGCAGCTTCCGCAGAACTAGATCCTTCTTCTGAAAACGTTGCATCGGGGAAGAATTTTTCATTTACAATTCCTGATGACGACATCTACGGTATCTATACAAAAGCAAGTGTTGATTGCTCGCAAATAGATGATCAAATCACGATTTCTATCCTAGATGGAGATGGCTATGAACAATTTAGTAAAGATTGCGAATACAATGAGGATGATGATTACCTCGACGAGGATTATCAGCGCGTAGGGGACATCAACTGGTTCATGGGTGTAGAAGCAGGCGATGTAGTGACAATTGAATCGGATGTTACAATCTACATTGTAGGTGATATCGAAGCGTTTGGAGATGCAGTTGGAGGAATTCTCGCAGCAGCAGGTGGAATTATGATTGCAGTTTGCGGAGGTGTAATCCTCTTCATCGGTCTGATTCTTGCACTTACTCTCAAGAGCAAAGAACCTGTTGTCATGATGCAGCAAGGTGGACAGATGATGGGCGGACAAATGATGCAACAACCTGTTCAGCAGATGCAACAACCTGTTCAGCAGATGCAACAACCTGTTCAGCAGATGCAACAACCTGTTCAGGAAATGCCTCAACAGACAACCCAGCAAGGGTACGAATTCGAACAGAAGTGATTATTCTTCTTCGTCCTCATACAACTTTGTGTTGCATGATGGGCAAGTGAATTCCTTTGGACGATCACCGTCAAGTTCAGTGACTGTTCCACATGGTCCACAGAGAATGGTTGTTTTCTTTGGTTCATCAATGGTTACATCCACTCGATACATGATTCGATTGGCATCAGGGAGTTGTTCTGCTGATGGCTTCCATGCAGCTATTTCTGCAGGTGCAAGAGTTTGATTACTCGATGTGCCCATTCCTATGACAAAGAGGAGTACTCCTGAAATTCCTATGATCACACCCATTGATAGAACACCACCAATGGTTAGGAAACCTCCGAAAGCGATGCATATCATTCCCGAAAGGATGAGGTTTTCCCGTACGTTACGTACCATGATGATTCCTCAGTTGAGTGCTCTTTGAAGCGTTTGAACCACTCTGCGGATTGATGAGAGTGGTATTGCGCACAATCCTATTCGAATGCCTCCTCGTAATGGAACAAGATAGACATGTTCTGCTGCACACTTCTCTGTGATCGATTCTGGATCTTCATGTTCAAGCCATCCAAAGAATCCATCATGGGTTGGATTGATTGGTACGTTGAGTTCCTTACAGGCGTCAACAAACGCATTTCTTCGCTCGACTAAGAGGCCTTGTAAACGATATCGTTCATCAGACCAAGCGTTTGCTGTTTCAGGATTTGAGTGTAATTCAGCTGCAGTATATTGGAGCAATCTTGGTGCTGCAGACCAAGTCTGTCGTCCAGTTACACCCAATATTCCACGGAGTCGTTCTGTGATGTTTTGATCAGGATGAATTGCAATAAGGGCTCCAGTTCTCAATCCATATGCAGTGTGAGATTTGGACATTGAAACAGCATAAGTAATGAGGAAGTTTTCTGGCCAAGGGGTTCCATCTTCCATCGTTTCTACAATGGTTTCTCCCCATCCATGTGGTTCATCAGCATACAGGCTGTATGCTACATCAAGCAGAAGAGTGTGGCCAATTTCTGGATGCCTGGAAGCGCTTGCCATCATCACATCTAGGGCAGCACGTCGTCCCTCTGAAGACATTGTTAATCCAGTTGGATTGTGAGCAGGATCATTCAGCCATACCATGACGGTACTCTGCGTTGAGGCAAGTTGTTCGACTTCTTTCTCAAAAGCAGTATCTGCAAAGAATGGGTATTCGCCTCCTTCTTCTGGAAGAAGTGGCCATGTTGCCATTTCAAGGCCAGAGCCTTTCAAGAATCCAGCATAAGGCCCCCAATGTCTGTCTCGAAGAAGAATGGCTTCCCCTCGCTCACACAGATTTGAGGCTGCGAGGAAAAGTGCTCCTGAACCTCCTGGTGTTGCGGTTGATGTGAATGTGAATCCCATTTCTTCCAAAGAGGATCTATGCTCTCCAAGAGCAAGAGAGATACTCAAGTCAAGGAAACTAGGCAAGCCCTTCAATGGGGCATAAGAAGCAAATTCCATAGGAGAGGCTTTTCGAAGCATTTCATCAACGACGTGATTGATGGCAAGTTGTCCGTTATCCTCTAGAAGAGAACCCACAGTTCCGTTGACTGCGTCATGACCATCCTTCTTGGCTTGTTGATAGCGAGCAAACCAACTGAAAATAGTATCATTACCAATTCTGGTTGAAGCAAGGGCATTAATGAGAGACTCTCCGGGCGCTTCGTCCATATCCATCGCAAGTGGGTTTACCTATTGACCTTGTCGAGTTTAGACCGTTTCCTTCATGAAGGGGATGAGAATGGCCTAACAAGGCCAACGTAGCATAGCTGGTAGTGCGCCTGATTTGTAATCAGGCGGTCGGGGGTTCGAGTCCCTCCGTTGGCTCCAAAATTTCAACCATTTTGGATGCGAATGCTCAAACCGAATTAGTGCCACGACATACTATGAGCGCAACACGACTTGACGGGAAAGCATGTGCTGCTGACCTAGAAGAGCGATTGATACATCGAATCTCTGAATGTTCAGTTCAACCACATCTTGCAGTGATTATCGTTGGTGATGATCCAGCCTCTCATGTCTATGTCAGCAACAAAGTTCGTTCATGTGGTCGTTTAGGCATTAAATCAACACACATTGAACTACCAGCGGATACATCACAAGAGGTCGTTGCTCAACATATACTCGATATGAATCAACAAGAGGATTTACACGGGATACTCATTCAATCTCCTCTGCCTAAGCATATGGATGAAGAGATGCTCACGGAATTGATTGATCCCCGTAAGGATGTTGATGGATTTCATCCTGTCAACCTTGGTCGTCTTGTTCAAGGTCGTTCTGATGGAATGGTTCCTTGTACGCCTTCTGGAGTCATGGAAATGTTGAGTTGGGCAAATGTCGATTTGACTGGAAAGAAAGCAGTTGTTCTTGGACGCTCATTCAATGTCGGTATGCCTCAAGCATTACTCATGGCAGCCAAGGGTGCTGATGCAACAGTTACAATTGTCCATTCAAGGACGAAAGATGCGAAAGCAGAATGCCGTGAAGCAGATGTGCTTATTGCAGCAGTTGGTCGTCCTGAGATGGTAAAATTGGATTGGGTAAAACCAGGTGCTATCGTGGTCGATGTTGGAATCAATCGAGTCGATGATTCAACCAGAGAACGCGGTTGGAGACTTGCAGGTGATGTTCATCCTGATGTAGCCCAAACTGCGTCTTTACTCTCTCCAGTACCTGGCGGCGTAGGCCCAATGACCGTGGCTATGCTCATGGCGAATACGGTAACTTCTGCTGAATTAATTTCTAAGAATTGAGAGGATTACTATGGAACAGAAAGCGCCTCGGATTGCAGTTTTCGCCTCAGTCCTAGCTGTTCTCTCAAGTCTGATGCTTCTTGTCAATGCATTTGCGGGAAAGTATCCCGGTCATGCTGGAGAACGAGTTCTTCTTCTTCCACTGTTTGAACGCCTTTTTTTGGATGGAACAGCCTCTTATTGGGGTCAAACAAGCTGGTCGCTTCAAGAGACCATTTGGGCAATTTCAACCTTCCTCCTCGTCCTAATTTCAGTATGGGGCCGACAATTACGGCCAGTTCCTGAGTTGCCGAAACAACCAACTGTAGCGGAACAAATTGAGTCCTTTGAAAGTATAGCGACTCCAGTTTCAAGTTACTCTTCGAATCAAGATAATGAGCGAACCTCGAGCATTATTTCTTCAATTCTCGGAGACACACGACAAAACGTCGATTCACAGACAGTTTCTTCAGCGATTACGTCCCTCTCATCAGGGAGCCTTGGAGCATATGCATCAGCAGTTGTTGCTGAAAGAAATTCCACTGTTTCTGAATCGATCATGGAGACAGAACAACTCGAACGTGTGAACGTGGATTCAGAAACCCTTCAACTCTCACCTCGTAATACCAATACTGAAGAATCCATAAAAGAAGAAAAACTTGCAGATGATGGACGTAATTTTGTTTCAGATGGTCCTGCTTACATCCCATTGCCGGGCGTTGAGGATTCAACCACTGCTCCTCCTCCCGTTCGTAAGACTCAGTTAGAATTTGTATCAGATGGTCCTGCGAGTATACCCTTGCCAGAACTTCCAGATTTAGATGAACCTCCAGTTGATCTACCTCAATTACCTGATCTTGATTCATTGTTCGACGAGCCGGTTAAGGAAATCCCTTCGCTTCCAAATCTCGATGATTTGTTTTGAATAATAGCCGAGAGATTCAAAAGAACTGGCCGAGAGGGGTTTGTATGGAATGGAGCGAGCGATATGATTTACACTCGCACACAACGCATAGTGATGGTTCACTCAGTGTTGAGGAATTAGCCTTGAACATGGCCTCTGAAGGAGTTCATGTCTGGTCATTGACCGATCATGATACCATCTCTGGATGGAAGGAAGCTAAGATTTCAGCTGCGAAGCATGGGATTCAATTCGTACCTGGTGTTGAGTTAACATGCGATGTAGAATTGCCATGGGACGAGGAGATTCTCTCCCAATCAGGCCGAGATCGTTCTCCAACATCGTGGCATTTACTCGCCTATTTCCCATACGATCCAAATCCCGAAGGTCTTCGATTGTTCAAAGAGTGGCTTGATCCATTACAAGATGATCGAGTTCCTCGTATGCTTGAAATGATTCAATTGGTCAATGGGTTTGGAATGAAGATTGAAGTTGATGATGTTCTAAATCGTGCTCAAGGAAGTGTAGGTCGTCCACATTTAGCTCAAGCAATGGTCGATGCAGGACATGTGAGTTCAATGAATGAAGCGTTTGATTTGTGGCTTGGAGATGGACGGCCATGCAGCGTTATCCGTCCGAAACCATCACTCGCTGAAGCGAGTCGTTTGGTTCATGCAGCAGGAGGTATTACGTCGCTTGCTCACCCTCGTTACTACGGTGTTGATTACGAAATACTCGTCCAACATCTCAAAGAATCAAAGGTAGATGCAATCGAAGCTTTTCATCGAAGTCATACTGACGAAGAACGCCATTTGATCTGGCAAGCCGCATCGAATGCAGGATTAGGTGTGACAGTTGGTTCTGATTTCCACACTCCTCAGTGGGGTCACCGACCAGGCCATATGCCTGTTGTTGAATCCACTCTTCCAGTCCTCATCTCTTCGGCAAGACCCGATCAATGATCCATGATTTCGGACACGCAGGGTTGCCCTTCAATCCTCCCCTTGAAGTCCGAACGGCTCAATTGAATTGGCGGTGTTCGGGTCAGGTTCAAGCGGTTGACGAACGCGGCTCAACGCACGCAGATGCAGAGATGGGTTCAAGTGCTCAGGCCAACAGAGGGAACGCATGGAACGGAAGGCAACAGCGAGCCTGCTCATGCTCATGTTGTGCGTTGTTCTCGTGGCACCGCTCGTTCAAGCCGCAGACAGCGGCGGCGTCCAATCGTCTTCGGTCCAAATGTCGTTGTCACCAGCATCGCCGACCATGGGCGG
>OBOY01000265.1_pt1 | contig 6194 bp, 5 predicted proteins | sample 1493951 | NCBI WGS metagenome assembly OBOY01 (sample SAMEA3275470, study PRJEB22092) | marine metagenome | biome: Marine environment; feature: Belgian marine environment, sample taken at 3 meters depth; material: Sterile flask | collected 2014-06-24T14:34:02+00 | depth 3 m | reverse complement strand
GTATTGAGCAGGCGGGCACGTGCGGGCCCGATGTAGCGAACCCGAGGGTCTGCCTTTGAACTGTCAGAGGCTGGCAATTCTTCCCAAGGACCTCGGCGTGGAACGTACTTGAGGAACGCTTCGTGGTCGAATTCGTCAACTTGAGCCTTTGAGACTGCTTCTTCGACGACGTCCATTAAACGAACGTATGTTTCGTTTGGTCGCATTTGTTTTGTTTCAGCGTATGCTTTGTTTGATACAGATCGATGTTCCCACATATTTTCACCTCAGAATTTTTTGCGCTGCCCGTCGTCTTCAACCACATTCGCCGGAGCAGTTGGTTCGGCGGATGTTTCTTGCTCTGAATCCACTGCTACAGCGGCTTCTGCTTGGGCTTCTGCTTCTGCAACTGCCTCTGCTTGTGCTTCTTCCTTTTCTGCAGCGACTATCTCCTTGGCCATCTTTTCAGCAGATTCTTGGATTTCGTCTTCTTTCACAGCGGAGATAATGAGCGCTGCGGTTGCTTGCATCGATGCATCGACATAGGGTGCAGCTCGGTAGAAATATTGGACCATGCTTCCAATCGTGCCGAACACGGCGCCGAGGCCAATCACCCAGCCATTGTTGATGTTTTGAGTGCTGTTGTCAGATTCGAAATAATCGGAGACGGGCGTACCTGTCTCTGGCGGCCACCATGTGGCGCCACTTGCGTTTGTGAGGACTTCGATGGTGGCCCATACGGCGTAGACGATCATGAGAATGGAAATCCAATTCATCATCATCCTGTTCTCAAGGAGGAACTTTACGAGTGCGCGTCCTTCACTTCCAGAGGCACTATCATCACTGCTCATGGGCGAGAAATCTAAAGTTAAGTTATTTAAAGAGCGCCCCTATATTTACCCTTCACCATCGGTTCAGTAACGCGAACTCACGCGTGAGTTAAGTGTTATTTCCTGTTCTTTTTTCCTTTGTTTTTTCGCGGCTTCGTGCCACGTGCGTTGTGCTCCCACGCCCTGCCGCCTCGACTGCGGCGATCTGAGACGTCCCGCCAGTGTGGGTTTGAAGGAGCACCCATCGACGCTGGCATTTCATCAAAGGACTCGATGTTGAGTTGCATCCCTCCAAGTTCGTCTTGCAATTGTCGAACGTTTTCTCCACCCTTTCCGATGAGGGTCGATATCATGTTTTGTGGGGCATAAATTGTGGCACTGCTTTCACCTTTGAACTGAACTTGGCATTGGACGCCAACCCATTGTTGGATGATGTGAACGAGTTGGTCTCGTGCGAGTGTTTTCATTGGCGACAGGGCGCCTTGCTTCCGGCCCTCGACTGGAACAACGGCGATTTCTGAACCAAATGCGAACATTTCGTGGGTGATTTTCCCACTTGGAAACTCGACCACTTCGATCACGGGGCGGGCAAGTTCTTCTTGCATTCCAGTCGGCGGTTTCACCGTCATGCGAAGTTCCATGACTTGTTCGATTCGGCCAGCTTCGACGTGGATAATGGTGTCGAGGACTTGGCTCACAAGACCAAGTTCAACCTTGCCAATGAGACGCTGAATTGCCTCAAGAGCAGAATTAGCGTGTGTCACGCCGAGCAAGCCGACGCCTGCAAGCCGGACATCAGCGAAGATTTCGAAGTCTCGTGCCCGTCGTACTTCGTCAAAGATAACGAAATCCGGACGAACGAGGAAGATGATTTCAGCGGTTTTTTCCAAATCCCCTTCGAGTGGAGCGTACTGGGTGATTCGATCCGCGAGTTGCAAATCCCTTGGTGCTTCCATCGTTTTGACCATCGCCCCAACATCTGTGTCGAGGTATTCAGCGATGGCCTGTGCAAGGGTCGTTTTACCAGACCCCGGTCGCCCGCAAATGAACACACCACGATGGTGATCTGCCAAGCGATCGATGAGTCGCTGGTCCAACTCATAATCGCCCAGAGACAGTTTTGCTACGGGGCGAACAATGGTGATTTCTCGGGCATCGGCAAAGGGAGGCCAAGCACAAGAAATTCGAAGATCGCCGAGTTGAATGACTTGGCATCCTTTCCGATCGATTTCAAGAAAACAGTCACTGCGGTGCCGGTTCTCATCGACGAGCCCGACGAGTTCTTCTTGCAACGACTCCATGCGCAACGTGTCCCATTTTCCATCATCCGCACCTTCGACGTCAACCAAACGGAGTTGGCCAATTGACCCGCGTTTCACCCTGGGTGGGCAATCTGCTTTGATGAAAACAGTGTGAACATCCTCCATGAGAAGGTCCTCGAGTCGTTGTGGGAGGGCAGGGTGGTCGCCGTACTTCGCCATATCAATCGGTTGGTGTTAGTGGCCGAGGCCTTTCACCCTTCGCCCGTTGAAGGTATGGCTTTGCGCGGGTTTTGGCGTTCAGTTGTTTTCGGGTTGAATCAATGCGCTGGTCCACCAAAATGAACCAACGAAGAAGAGAGAGAGAAGGTAGGACCCTGTGGTTGGGAAGCCCAAGACCCGGATGCTCACTTCTGCAAAGAGAGCGATTGATGCGAGGAAAGCAAGAACGGTGAGAACACCGGATTGGTTCATTCCGAGGTGTGCGAACGTCATTTCACGCTCTGAAAGACCCCATGCGACGCCGATGAGCGCGGAAAGTGCAATCAACACATACGCTGCATCCGTGAAATTGTCTTGGGTGAACCAAGTGAGACCTGCGGCAACAAAACTGCCAAGGAACAGGCGTTGGATGGTGGGATAGGAGATGCCCATAAATCCATCCAGACCGCTTTAATTCTTGAAGACTCGCAAGGCGATTGCTCATATTTGGCCACTCATGGCGAGTTTGACTTTTTCCACATTCACGGCCGTGTCAAACATGGATTTGGTCCTTTCAGGCGTCATGTGGAGCCCATCAAGGGCGGCCAGAACCTGCGTTTGCAGAGGTGGCAGCGATGGGTTGAGATTGTGCACTTCATCGTTGAGCATGAGGGTAGAATGTTGTCCAAAATCCAGATCAATTTTTCCTTCAGTACCGATCACACAAAGGCTTCGCTGCTCCCGTTCCAAACCCCACCCAACGACAATCGACGCTGTGGATGTTTCATCTTCAATGACAAATGTTGCAGCATCCTGACGTTCTATTTGGCGCATGACCTTAGTGCTTGAAAACTCAAATCGTTCGGGAAAAAGGTAGCCTAATCCGTCAATACCGTGTGACGCAAGCCCGTCGATGAGGTTCGTCGACGGTGGTTTTGGCCGGACGGTGCACCGTGCGTATGTAACGCTGGCCAGTTGCCCGATTGCACCTTCTTCGATGAGACGTTTCGCATGCTGGAAGCCTGTGTGGTGTCGAAGAAGGTGGCCGGAAAAAACCGCCGCATGTTTCTCGATTGCTTTATTCAGCAACGCACGAGCTTCACTCGGAGACACCCCAAATGGTTTCTCAATCAATACATGGAGGCCTTTGGTAAGCAAGGCCATGCCAAGCGGGGCGTGAGTGTCGTTTGGTGTGGCAAGGACAACGAGGTCTGGAGTTTCATGTTCACACATGGTCTGCCATGAGGTGTAGCGGGCATCGACGTCTTGAACTGCTTCGACGGTTTTCTCAACGCGATCACACGCAACCACGCGTTTGATCATTCCTTGTTGTTTGAGGTGCAAAAGGCTGGCAACATGAACGGAACCCCAGCGGCCGCACCCGACCACACCAACTGTGAATCCCATTTGTGTCGCCTCAGTTGCTCATCGGTTCGCTTTCAGCGTCACCAGATCCGCTCGAGGAGCTTCCTTCTCCAGCGTCATCGGATGCTACCACATCATCGTAACATCCGTAGCACACATCTTCGTACGTCAAGGCAATTGAGGCCGAAGTTTCCATCGTCGTGAGGTTTGTAGCCGTCACGCCTTGGGCGGAGAGAGCGTAGACGAAGTCGCCCATGAAAATTGAACGCCGGACATCGTAGCTGTTGTAGTAGGAGCGCTGGTTATCGCCGTCATAGAACGAAGAGTGGTTGACTTCGCCATGAACTGAGAGTGTACCTGTTTCTTCTGATACGTTGACAATCATCAGCTTGCTGACGAAATTGTAACTGTAGAAATACGCCCCTTCGTCGTTGTACCAACTGTCGTATTTGTAGGTGGCAAGTGGGACCGCAAGCATTCCTTTCGGCGCCCAGTATTGGAAGGCTTTGTGCTCGTAGGATGCTTCAGAAAACGACCATGTCCAGCCAGAGTCGTTCGGGTCAATCACTGGGCTCAGCGAGAGAACATCATCGACAGCGGGCGTGGTTGGATCGGTAATGTTGAACAACGAAAGTCGAGTGTTTGACCAATCAAGTCCGAGTCCTTCTTCGCCAGGACCCATGCCAATGGTGAGCAAATGATCCTTGGAAAGAGGATGGATGTATGTGGAGACACCTGGAATTTCAAGTTCGCCAAGAATTGTTGGGCTGGTTTCATCGGACATATCGATGACCCACAGTGGGTCGATTTGCCGGAAGGTCACGAGGTAGCAGCGGTCGCCATCAAAGCGAGCGCTCCAGATTCGCTCCTCGGGAGCAATGTTGTCAACCCGACCTGCTTCGACAAGGGTTTGCTGATCGGTGTCTACATCGACGCTGCGAACGAAGGTGACAACACTTGAGCTCATTGGCTCAGGGTTCTCCATCCACCATCGAGCCCACTGGCCAGATGTTGCTGCTACTCGGAGCACCCCTTCGTGTTCAGAAATCGAGAACTGGTTCAGAATGGTTCCATTCACACGCCCCGACCCTGTGTACACCGTGTCGCCAGGGTTGGAGATATCGAAGGTGTGAATGTTTGTGGCATCATTCATGTTGTCATTGCCCCAAAACCACCACCAGTCCCATGCGTTTTCTGTCAGCACAAGAAGGTCTTCTGAAGCGTAGACCATAGGGTAGTTTCCGACAATGTGATCGGCTTGGAAGGCAAAGTTTTCATCGTTCAAATCAAAGGTGAAAATACTGTTAAAACCGCGGTTGAGGCTGTCGGCAGGTGCAACGAAGTCCGCGCATGCATCGTCGTCCATTGTGTGAACAGTGAGCCGACCATCAACGCGCTCGTAGACCTTTGGAAGAAGATCGACAAGGTCGAGACGGGCGAGCGTTTCTTGGTTATCGAGAATGGTTTGGTAGCCTACCTTTTCGCGGAGTTCCAAGCGAAGTGGGTCATCGTAATCCAAATTCCAATACCCGTTTGGCAGGTCCAACCACGTTTGGAGCCCTGGGATATTCATCCAAGCGTGGGTAACGGTGCGAACCGTGGCGTTGACTTCTCGCGCCGTCATGTAATTGCCTTCGATGAACAACTCTTTCGCCGTTTCTGGTGAAGAGCGGTTGGTGATGTCGAGCACCGTGAACTTGGTCAGTGAGTTGGTCCGCCAGACGTTGCTATCATCCCATCCGAGTTCCTCAGACAATGGATCATTGCTGGCAAGGGTCCACGTCGAGACTGAAGAGATGACCACGAGGCGATCGCCATCGAGCATCATCGCTGTCGGATTGCCTTGGATGCCGGTGGTTGAAAGAAGGTTCAATTCACCAAATTCTGGAACCCCGAAGATGACGAGGTTGCGTCCGTTGATGAAGTAGATATTGTAGCCGTCAGTTTTGACGAAATCAGCCTCATCGACCCCTTGTTCCTGGTTGTTCGTCCCCGAATAGTCACTCCCTTCAACGCGGCGTGTTTGTTGAGGTTGACCGGATGTTCCTGTGCCGCCATCTGCTGATTCCGCCATAGCCATGTCGTCTTCCATCCACATCCCGCCGTAGAAATATTGCTCCTCAATGGCTTGGAGAATTTGAGTTCGAGCATCTTCCTCAATCGATATTTTGAGAGCTCGTTCGAGTTCATCGCAATCGGAAAACTGATTCAATTGGGGGTTTGAAACCGTTCGTTGGACCGTGGTTGACCAGTCCTCTGGCAACTCAATCGAGGGGACTTCCACGGCAGGTTCAACCGCGCCCAAGCAACCGGAAAATAGGAACAGGGAAATCATGGCGAGTGCCAGCGTCTTGTGTTCTTTCATGGTAATACTACAGAACCCTCGGCTATGAAGAAATTGGTAAATTGATTTTACTTTCCTAGAGGTCTTGGGCTGGGGCGATGATGTCAAGGCCTTGCACCGTAAGTTTCCATGGTGATCGTTTCTTTGACTGTGTACGTTCGATGAAAGAAGCATGACTTAGGTACTTCACATGGTAGGATGTCAGTTGCCTTGAAA
>OBOY01000246.1_pt1 | contig 6427 bp, 6 predicted proteins | sample 1493951 | NCBI WGS metagenome assembly OBOY01 (sample SAMEA3275470, study PRJEB22092) | marine metagenome | biome: Marine environment; feature: Belgian marine environment, sample taken at 3 meters depth; material: Sterile flask | collected 2014-06-24T14:34:02+00 | depth 3 m | reverse complement strand
TATCGGGGCAGGCTTGCGTCAAGACAGACCAGCCCACCAAGCCTTTCACGATGCAGGCCATCTCGGATATCGAATGGTACCAGTTCATCCAAAAGATGCTGGAAACACACTCCTAGGGCGTCCAATTCGTCCACATCCTTGGATTGACGAAGAACCTGAACTGTTCGTTCTATTTCTTTCTCCAGAGCGTGTAATGGGCCAATTGCGTTCATGGCTACTCGAAGGACGAACCATTCCATTCATCTGGCTCCAACCAGGGGCTGAAAGTGATGATGTGGTTGGATTCCTTGAGTCTGCTAACATCGGACATAGCATTGGACGGTGTTGGGTTGTCACCGTTCGAGACGGAGATATACACTGCAACAACTCGATAGAAGAACAAAAGTGGTATCTGCAATCAACATCGCTTGACGGCAGCGAGTGCTCGATATGGAGAACCTTTGATTGTGGATCTGAACATGTCCTTACTGAACCACTTGAATGGATTGGTGATCATCTCGAACTGAGCGGTTCAAACGAAACAATCCCTCGCTACATACGTTCGTTGAAAGGAACTGATGAATCCCTTGAAGAAGCAGCGAATCGTTTAGCAAACTGATTACATCGACTGTTCAAGTTCGTAAATACGATCACGCAAACGTGCAGCTTCTTCGAAATCGAGTTGTTTTGCAGCCTCTTTCATTGCAGATTTCAATTCTGCAAGCAAATCCATTCGTTGCTCAGGTGTGAGCGATGATTTGACATCATCTGGCTCATCATAAGTCAATTGAATTTTTGAATTTTCAATTGAAGTTTTTGTTTCACTATGAGCCCAAGCCCCAGCACCTAAATTCAGTTTCGAAGCCCAATCTCCATCCTTTCGACCACCTTTCTTAGCGACCAATCGACGTTTTCCATCGGATGTTGTGGATGTCCCAGCAATAAGATCTTCAGATTCAGAACCCATCTGCGGTAAGGCCTTGATGATGGTCTTAGGAGTGATTCCATGCTTCTCATTGTGGGCATTTTGTCGTACTCTTCGCTCAAGCGTCTGACGAATACTTGCTTCCATAGCAGGACTCATTCCATTGGCATACAGGAGCACACGCCCATTTTCATTTCGTGCTGCACGTCCAATGGTTTGCAGCAATGAGCGTTCATTTCGCAGGAATCCTTGACGATCAGCATCAAAGATGGCTACGAGACTTACTTCAGGAATATCTAATCCTTCTCGTAGAAGATTGATTCCAACAACAACATCGATGTGTCCAATACGTAAGGCATTGAGAATTTCAGTACGCTCGATGGTATCGATTTCAGAGTGCAAATGATGTGCTTTAACGCCCATTCGATTCAGATATTCCGCAACTTCTTCTGCGAATTTTATGGTCAATACTGTGACCAGTGTCCGCTCTTTGCGTTCGATTCGAAGGTTTATTTCAGAAAGAAGATCAGCGATTTGCCCTTCTGTTGGGCGAACTTCGATGTTCGGATCAAGTAAGCCGGTTGGTCGCAATTCCATTTTAGCAATGCCTTGGATGTTCAGAAGTAAATCGTACATCGTTTCTGCATCAGGATGCTTCTTGGCCTTTGCATGAGCTGGTTTTGCCCCACCTGCTGAGGCAACGTGTTCAAGTCCAAGTGGAACCTTTTGGCCAGTAATCTCGCACAAGTGTCGTAGTTCACGTTCACCAGGAGTCGCAGAGACGTAGACCATTTGTGGAACAAGATGTTGGAATTCAGGCATCTTCAGTGGACGGTTGTCCGCAGCTGTTGGTAAGCGGAATCCGTGCTCAATCAGGCTGTCCTTCCTCGATTTATCACCAAAATACATGCCACCAACTTGTGGAAGCGTTACGTGAGATTCATCCATGATAACAAGGAATTTCTTCGGATCCCCATGAAACTGGCGAGCACATGCAGAAAAGAAATCGAGTAAACAATACGGCCGTTCACCAGGCTCACGACCATCAAAGTGCAAGGAATAGTTCTCAATTGCTTGACAATGTCCAATCTCACGCAGCATCTCAAGGTCGTACTTAGTACGCTGTTCAAGTCGATGTTGCTCAAGAGTGCGTCCAGCCATTGCAAACTCAGTCAAGCGCAATTCCATTTCTGTTTCAATACTCTCAAGAGCACTTTCGAAACGATCTTCACTGGTCATGAAGAATTCCTTCGGATGAATCCAAGCCTCATCGAGGGTGTCTAAAATCTCCCAAGAAACAGGATCGCATACATGCACATCAGTGACCCCATCTAAATCGAAACGAATTCGCAAAGGATCATCACGGGAAGGCATCCATACATCGAGGACTTCTCCACGAAGTCGACATTCGCCTCTGGAAAGGTCAGTCGTTGTTCGAGTGTATTGTAATCCAACCAATTCTCGAATCAAATCAGTTGGTTCAATCTGTTGTCCTCGATGAACACGAACGTGGTGTTCAAGAAATGTTTCAGGTGGATTTAGACCATAAATACACGATACGGAGGAGACGATGACACAGTCTGGACGACTGACTAAACTTGCAACTGCTGCAAAGCGTTCTTGTTCAATTCGTTCATTGATTGACATCTCTTTGTCAATGTACAAATCCCTCTTGGCAAGGTATGCTTCAGGTTGATAGTAATCGTAGTGAGAAACGAAGTATTCAACAGCATTCTCTGGGAAGTAGCCTGCAACTTCATGATACAATTGTCGAGCAAGTGTCTTGTTGTGACTGAGAATGAGTGTTGGAATGTTCAATCGTTCGATCAGATTCGCCATAGCGAAGGTCTTCCCGCTTCCTGTAACACCGAGCATGATACAACGCTCTTGTCCATTTTCGAGTTGATCCATGAGCATTTCAATGGCTTTCGGTTGATCTCCAGAAGGTTCGAATTCACTGTGAAGATTAAATCGCTTTACTGAAGGGTGGAGGTGTTCCAGGGCAGCACCTTCCAATGCTTTGGACAAATCAAAAGGGTCACGCTCCTGTAAGTCGATTTCTGAGACTTCTTGGTCTGCGATGTGCTCGAAGGCACCATCGTCATCCCACGTCTCGGTCATGGTTGTCCTTGATGGCAACCCTTCAAGAACATGCGTCTAAGGAAGATACAATCCACCATTGGCGTGGAGAACAGAACCAGTGATGTATGCAGCATCATTACTCAGTAAGAAAGAGACGATAGAAGCCATGTCCTCACCTGTTCCGATTCGTTTCAATGGTACTTCTTGAATACGTTGATTTCGTTTCTCATCGGAATCGCCAGCGAGAATATCCGTATCGACATAGCCAGGAGCAAGAACGTTGACTCGCTTTCCTTCCGGGCCCACAGCAAGAGCAAGAGAACGTGCCCACGTGCTTAGAGCAGCCTTTGAAGCAGCATAATCAGCACCATGTGGTGAACCACGGGTTGCAAGTTGAGAACTGACAACGACCATGCTGGCTTGAGGCGCTAGGTGTGGTTGGACCACTTTCCAAACATTGACTGCACCCTCGAAGTTCGCTTTCATTGTATGTCGTAAGTGTTTCATTTCCATTTCTTGGGCAGGAACACGATCGTATGTCCCATGGTTGAGAATCAATGCTTCAATGGTACGATGCATCCATGGATGAATTCCCAAAAGGCCAACTTCACCATCATCGGAACAGTCAACCTTGACTGCTAATGCATCTCCTCCAGAGTTACGGATTTCATCAACGACCATTTCCGCTGGTTTAGAGGACGTATTGTAGGTGAGGAGGACATCATAGCCATCTGCAGCCAATCGATGGCTAATAGCGGCTCCAATACCCCTTCCTCCGCCTGTTACGAGGGCAACTGGACGAGAGGTCATACTATCCCCACACGCAACGTATTGATGAATTCATTGCAAAAACTGTGCAAGTTGAGGTGGCTGCCATCCTTCTGGCTTGAGCACCTTTCCATCCTCTCTTCGTAGGACCTTACCATCGACGAGTTTCGCCATATTGCTTCGATGTACTTCGTTAAAGGCATCATCATAGATGTCTTGCATACCATGATTGATGATGGTTCCAGCAAGAATATAGCCGATATCTGCTAAAGCATCCAAGACTTCGACAAGATCGCCTGCACGAGCAGCTTCTGCGTACTCTTGGACTTCTTCCATCAAGAGTTTAATTCTCAGTTCAATCAATTCATCAGGGCCAAGTCCTGGTGCATCGAGTTTAGGGATTTCAAAGGCTTCATTAAATTCAAGCAAAGATGTAACAAGAGGGTTCATAATTCCAATACAGCCGATTGGGTTCATCAACCTTCCATTACAAGTGAATGGCTTCAGGGGTTGAGATTATCTGTTGATTGATTGTAAATTGAACGACCAATGAGTACAAATGCGAAGATGATAGCAGAAACCAGCGCAATCATTGATCCGCTGCCTGTTTCCAATTCAGATGAAAAGTAGATCCCTAAGATGACCGAAGAAAGTCCAAAAATCTGTGTCCATATGATGCAACTTCTGTAACTCTTTCCAATCAGTTGAGCGGTTGCAGCAGGGGTGACGAGAAGGGCAGTAACGAGTAATGTTCCAATCACCTGCACCATTGACACAACGATCGCCGCTATTGTTACGCTAAACCAAAGACCAATCCAACGAACTGGGAGGCCTTGGACACGTGCAGCAACGGCATCGATTGTTGTAGCAAGAAGGGCATCGTGTAATACGAACAGTGAACCAAGGCTTAGGACACAGACAATGAGGATGAGGTCGAGATCATCATAGTCGATAAGCAAGAGATTTCCAAAGAGGTATCCTTCGATGTCTGAAGTAACTCCACCGCCCCAAATGCGAAGCACGACGAGACCAAGAGCAAGCATCCCCGTAAGGAAAATCGCAATCGAGGCATCACCTGTAAGCAAATCACGTTCCTGTAATTCATGAATCATAATCGCTGCTATAATACTGAACACAAGAGCATACCAAAGGGGAGCGGCTGCACCTAGAACGATACCGATTGCAACACCGCCAAAAGAAACGTGAGCGAGACCATCTCCCATAAGAGCAAGATTTCTCATCAGCAAAAATGAGCCATAGAATCCTGCAACGATGGTAACAAGGAATGCAGCAATGAGGGCACGTTGAAACATTTCCATTTCAAAGAATGCAGGGAATGTATCCCCTGGCATAATCGGTGCAAGTAGTTCAAGGAAAAAACCGAGGAATTCAACCAATGGTTCACTGATCGCCATCATTCTTCCTCCTGGTCATCTGTTTGATGGACGTGTTTAATCCCTCGTAAGCCTGCGAGATCAATCAAATCAGGAAGATAATCTGGATGCCCATCGTATTGAATGCTCCCATCAAGGTAAACGACACGGTGAGCAGATTGTCGAATTGCTGCCATATCGTGTGAGACTAGGAGCAAGGTCTTCTCTTGTTCATGACAAAGTTTGTCGAGTAATTTCAAAATTCCATTTCGTGCACTACGATCAACGTTTACAAGAGGTTCATCAAAAATAAGCACTTCAGCATCGGACGCAAGAGCGCGACCAATGACTGCCCTCTGGCGTTCTCCACCAGACAATCGAGCAATGTCTTTGTCTGCAAGATGTGAAATTCCTGTTAATTCCATCGCCTTCTCTATTCGTTCTCGCTTTTTCTTTGAGCGGGAAGGAAACAATTCGATTCGAGAGACAGTTCCCATGGTAATCAGTTCTCTGACCGTCATACGCATCTTTGTTGGAATGTTAGCTGCAGTCTGGGAGACCCATCCTACTTCTCCACGAAAATTAGTTGGATAAGGATTGACTCCAAAGACCTCAATCTTTCCTTTTGTTGAATTTAAGATACCTAGAATCGTCATCAGAAGAGTAGTTTTTCCACCACCGTTCGGTCCTACGATACCAACGAACTCTCCTTTGGCGATTTCGAGATCAATATTCTCCAATACACGTTTCCCTGATCGAGTAACATAGAGCCCTTCAATGGAAACCACTGTAGGGTTCCAAATCTTCTTTGGGCTCGGGGTCGAATCGCTCAAGTAATCACCTCAGAGCAGTTGGTAGACTAAAACACCCACAAACGTGCTCAGGTATTACGGACTCTTCGTGTCCCCGTCATCAACTTAACCCCTATAAAGAGGAAAACAACAGAAACAAAGATGATTGGTATAGTGTCCACTGCGTGCATTGGTCCAACTCCTTATTTTCAGATTCTGTTTAACAGCTCAATCCAGTCTTTAGATTGTCAAGATTCTTCTGCATTAAGGACAAATAATCCTCATTTGAATCCTTAGGTGGAAGTTCCATTGTGTACAGTGTCAAGACCGAAACGCCATCAGGCATTGTTGATGACTTGGTTTGATCCATAATGCTGTTTACTGCAGTAACGTCAGTGTATTCTTCTACGAAGAGGACGGTAATTTCATCACTTCCAATCTTCTCAACAACCTTTGCGATATCAGCAGCACTTGGCTCGCCTTCAGGATCAAGTCCGTGAACTGTTACG
>OBOY01000229.1_pt1 | contig 6607 bp, 5 predicted proteins | sample 1493951 | NCBI WGS metagenome assembly OBOY01 (sample SAMEA3275470, study PRJEB22092) | marine metagenome | biome: Marine environment; feature: Belgian marine environment, sample taken at 3 meters depth; material: Sterile flask | collected 2014-06-24T14:34:02+00 | depth 3 m | reverse complement strand
AAGTGCGCGTCAACACGCGCCACTCGCCCCCTCCGTTGAGAAGATCTGCTTCTCCGCTTGATTCAACAGACCACCCAGTGGGAACGTTGTCCACTTCAGGTGCGAGCACGATCGTTGTCACATGCGATAAATCCGCTTCCACATCACCAATCCAATTGGTGTCTGTCGAACGCCAATGACCTGTGAGGTTCTTGGCATCTGCATCAAGTGGTTCATAGAATGTGTACAACCAGTGCATCCCAAGGGTCGCATCTGATACAAACAAGAAATGATCACCGCTTTGCAAGTCCATTTCCTCCGCAGCTTCGTCTGTCCACATGGTCTGACCATGAAGGCCCGAAAGCAAAGAAAGTGGCACCAACATCAACAGGGTGACACCGATCGCTCGAATGTGATGGCCAGGAACTTCAAACGTCGGCGTACCGGCTTCAAGGTTCAACTGCTTCAAGAGCACGACGAGTGGGATGAACAACAGCGTCACATATCGACCATTGTTCCCCATTGTCCAAACAATACCTGGCCAAGAAGCACCCCAAAGCACGGATTCGTACGTCCACAAAGCGGCGATGTAGAACACAATCGCAGTCATTGCAGCTGCGATCATCGCAGCCATTGTTGCAGTCTGTGGATCATCTGTAGCCCTCAGTGCTGCCACTGCCGGCTTCAGTAATGGCCAGAGCACCATGCCAAACAAGACAAACAAACCGATTGCATCGAACAGTGAGAACGCAATCGCTGACACGAAACGAATTGGCGAATCCTTCATCACGCCAAAGGTTGGTGTTGCATCAAAAATTCCAGCCAGAAGCATGACGGTTCCAATAATGCCGATGGTGGCACATGATGCCTTGAATGGATTTCGCATCCATGCAAAGCGTGATGATTCTCGCTCTTGCAGTGCCTGCCATGCAAAGCCAATCAATCCGAGGAAGGCGCCATAGAGAAGCACAGAGGACGGTTCAGTCATGCCTTTTGCATATGGAATCATCATCAGTGTGCATCCACCAGCGAAGTTCTGAAGCAATCGCATGTTGCTCGACCACAACCCCGTGAACAAACCAAAGGCCAGCGCAAATGCGAGGGCAAAGTAGACCTCTTCGTAACCGCGCCCAATCGAAAAAATAAACGCTGGAGACAACGCCAAAATGGCTGAAGATCGCTCGCCTATACTCCGATGCACAAAACCGATGAGTGCGAAGAACGCAACCAAAGCAAACGCCTTGATGCTGGCTTCAGAACCGGAATACATCGGGAGAACGGTGCGCTCACCGGCGTCACTCGGATCGCTTACACCCGCTATTTCCGGCCGTAAGTCGCCCCAAGGAAGCCCCCCGTCGTCATCCACCGCCATCTTGACATGGCTGTCGAGACCCAAATCACTGCTGAAGCAGACCACGATGTTGAGCAAAAGTCCGAGCGCAAGCAATCCTTTCCATGTGCGTTCATCTTCGAAATTGAACAGCACCATGAGGGGTGGTTCGGGGGGTGAGGTTCAACCCTTTCGGACACTTCGCACCTGCATGGGCGGAATTCTAGAGGGAGTCAAAGTCGTCGATGTGTCGAGAATTCTTGCCGGCCCATACGCAACTCAAATGCTTGCAGACTTAGGTGCAGAGGTGACGAAAATCGAAGCACCGTGGGGCGATGACACGCGCGGTTGGGGCCCTCCTTTCACCAAGGGCTTTGATGGAAAAGAAGTCGCTGCCTACTTCCTTTCTTGCAATCGAAACAAGACCATTGCTACCTTTGACCTGAAACACGACGCTGATTCGGTCAGGGCGATGATCGCCGAGGCCGACGTGGTGGTTGAGAATTTCAAGCCTGGAACACTGGAACGACTGCTTGGACCAATGCCTTCTGATGTGATTGTTTGTTCGATTTCGGCCTATGGTGCAACCGGCCCGCGCCGCGACGAGCCAGGATACGATGTGGCCCTTCAGGCCCGTTCCGGCATCATGAGCATCACTGGTGAGGCACATGCTGCGCCGGTAAAAGTCGGGGTTGCTTGGATTGATGTCATCACAGGACTCAACGCAGCAAACGCGATCCTTGCTGCACTGTTCAAAAAAGAACGGACTGGGAAGGCTACGCACATCGATATCTCGCTGTGGGATTGCGCCCTTGCTGCACTTGTCAATCAGGCACACAACGCCATGGCGAGCGGGAAAAATCCTGTCGCCATGGGTTCAGCGCACCCGAACCTTGTCCCATACAAGGCGTTTGAAGCGAACGATGGATGGTTCGTTCTTGGCGTTGGTTCCGATGCTCAATGGTCGACCGTGGTCGAACGCCTTGGCCTCGAGGGGGCTGCTGGCTTGGAACAATGGGCCACGAACAAGGGAAGGGTACTGAACCGAGAAGCGGTGGAAACCTGTGTCGCTGCCGCCATCGCCCAACACGGGCGAGGGGAACTGGAAACCATGCTTCATGGCGTGCCGTGCGCTCCTGTGAACACCGTCTTAGAAGCGCTGGCTGATCCTCAAAGCGTGGCCCGCGGGGCCGTCACCCAACACAAGGGCGTGGATGTGCTCGCCAGTCCGTTGCGATTCATGACCCCTCAAAAGGAGAACAACGATGTTTGACCGCCTTCGCGAATGAGCCCCACTTCACGTAATTTGTCGAAGGCGTTGTCCATTCGGCGCTGGCTGAACTGACGCTCAACTTGTAAAAATTGAATCAGGCCCTTTGTGTCAACCTGACCTGGTTCAAGGTCGGCGTCTGCCACTTCGTTTGCAGGGTGATCGTGGAAGATAGCACGGATTTCATCCAGACGTTCTGGGACCTCTTTGTCCTTCGCCTCACAAACAGCCTCAATCGTTCCATGGGCCTTGATGAGTTTCATCCCAGTCTTTGGACCAATGCCACGAATTCCCGGATGGAAGTCAGTTCCAATCATAATTGCAAGGTCGATCAGTTGAGCACGGGTGAGTTCGTTCTCTGAAAGCACCTCGTCCAAGATAATCTTCTGTGCTTGGACCACACGACCATGTTGCTTGGAACCGTGGCTCATCAAATTACGAACGAGCAAAGGCGTTCCGTACAACAGCGCATCCCAATCCTGGGTCGCCACCACATCGAGTTGTCCTTTCGCAGCCATCACAGCAGCTTGGCCTTCACCTTCTGCTTTGGCGTCAACCCAAGGAACGCCAAGAAGGTCGAGAAGTTGCTTGGTCTCCGCAACCATCTCAGGCGAATAATGCATGATCCGCTGCGCCATTTTCTGGGCGAGGGGGAAGTCGCCTGCTGCGAGTGCTTCTTTGTGAATGCGTTCCGCTTCAACACGGCGTGCACGGCGTTGAGCGATTTCTTCTGCTTTGAGTTCTGGTGCTGTTCCATCGAACACGTACACCGGCTTGATGCCTGCTGCAAGCAAGGTCGTGGTTCGATTGAGGAACCCCATGAGATGCGAGACGACTTTTCCATTTTCTGCACGCAGAGGTCCACCATCGCCTTGTGGCGAGCGGTCTCGCATCGTTGTCAAAAATTGGAACGCCGTAAGGAAGGCATCAACACCAACCCGCTTGCCAGCGAGGCTGTTCAAATCGATGGTCTCCGGGGAGGTGATGTCTCGAAGGTTGCAGCCCATGGATTTCTCAACGGGTGAGGGTATGTTGTTGTTGGCATCCGAACCCGTCAAGAAGTTGGGGGGCAAGCGCTTGACATGGTGAGGCACATTGCATGCTTGCGCGGGTGGCATCCTGCGCTTGCGCGGGCAGAAATTGCTGCCTTGTTACCAGAGATGAACGTCACTCGACTCGAGGGGCGACGGTTGCTGGCATTGGCTGGCGAGAGCGAAGAGATGGCTTTGGCAGAAGCTGTGGCGGTTTCAAGCGGCTGCCAAGCAATCCTATGCCACGCCATTGTATGGCCCTGTGAGGGCGAGGCAACCATCGACCGCTTCATGCCAGTCATTCTTGAGTACCTCAACAACCACCCACGTGATGGGACGGTGGCGGTGCGTGCTTGGCGCCATGAAGGGCGCATCGAAGGCGTTGGTCCAAGTCGCCTTGCACAGCGCATAGGAGGGCGTTTGCATGACATGGGTTATGCGATTGATCTCGAACATCCTCAACACCGCTTTGGCGTGGTGATCGATGCAAGTTCAAACACCATTGCCTGTGGTTGGATGCTTGGCTTTGGCGATGAATCCGATGGTGTGTCTTCCAGAAAGGCCGCTGAACGCCCTTTCTTCAAACCAGTGAGCCTTGACCCACGGCTGGCACGCCTTGCCGTGAACCTTGCATCAGGACCTGTTGGCAAGGGCGCCACCATCGATGTGATGACTGGAACGGGTGGATTCCTCATTGAGGCGGCGCTATCAAACCGGATCGCAGTTGGGCTTGACCTCGACCCAATGATGGTGGAAGGAACCATTGAGAACTTAGAGTGGGCGTTGAACGCAGAAGGGAAAACTGAACACAGTGCAATGGTTCTTACTGGTGATGCCACAAAACTCACCGAGGCCCTTGGCGAACTCGGTGCACCCATCTGCGGGTTTGTTCTCGACCCACCGTATGGTCGCAACTCCCAAGGCTCCCTCGAACCGATGGCATTGCTGGAAAGCGTGCTCGCCAGCGCTCAGGAAGTCGCGAACACTGACGCTGGATTGGTGTTGATTCTCCCCATTCATCCGATGGGTGAACATCCAGACGAGCCGATTCCAAGCCGAGCGGACATCAACTTGCTACATGGCGATTGGCAGGAGATTGAACATGCCCTTCGTAACGCACACTGGTCAGTTCAAAACCGATGGGTGGAACATGTGCATGCGAGCCTAAGCCGGCTCATACTTCACGCAACAATTGCTCCTCAAGATTGAGCAGCGTGATCGCATCTTCTTCAGATGGATTTGGGAATTGAGAGCGGTGAGGGCATCCTTCATCGAGAATAGCTTCATCCTGATCGTTGAGCACATTGGGGTATGTGCGGCAGCCTCGTGGTCGCACCTCGTAGACTGAACACATGCCTTCGGCGTTGACATCGGCTGATGAGGTCAACAAGAACACGCACGCTCGGGTTGTTTCATCGTTCAGCAATGTAAGGACACCGTTATTTTTCCATGTGAACGAATCGACATCAATGCCGGTGCGGCGGGACAAGAGGGATGCTTCAGCCTTCGTGAGCGGCATCGTCGTCTCCCTACAACACGCTGAACATCCCGTTGGAATGCACGGAAGTGAGCGGGCCATGTTCGTTGGAAACGACCCGCCTTATTCAAGAAGGGTGGCCATCTCGCTTGGAATACGGGCGATTAGGGTAGCCTGGATATCCTGTCGGGCTTCGAACCCGACGACGCGGGTTCGAATCCTGCATCGCCCACCAGCACCCTGTGTAATCTGCGGAGCGTATTGGCCATTCAGCGGGACCAGTATTGAACCGTTTCATCGCCCCACTGCTCATTGGAGCCACGGACAAGACCTGCTTGTTGGAGCATCGAATCATCAATCTTCGAAGGCACTGGTTCGACGTGTTCAACGCTGCTTTCGACGAGGAAGAACTCATCGACAAGACCTGCCTGTAGGAACTGTTGGACCGTTGTTGGCCCTCCTTCGACAAGAAGTCGCTGAATTTCACGGTCACCAAGTTGATTCAGAAGCGCCTCGAGTCCTCTGAAGTTCGATGTCATGTGGAGTGTTTCCAGTCCATCCTGAAGCAAGGCAGCGCTGGGATTAATCCGGTTGTTTGGATCAATCACGACTCGAAGCGGTTGGCGATCTGTTTCCACTCGACGAATTGTGAGGGTTGGATTGTCCCTTTCGACGGTTTCTGCTCCGACAAGGATGGCGTCGCATTCCTTGCGCAGTTGATGCACGCAGTCGAGGCATGCTTCGGAGGTGAAGCGTTGTGCTTGAGCCGAGCGGTCGTCGACCGAACCATTGCAATCGACCGCCATTTTCACCGTCACCATTGGCCTTCTGTGGGTGCACCAGTGCATGAACGGGCGCATCTGCGAGCCTGCTTCTTTTTGCAAAAGACCGTATCGAACCTCAATACCTGCTGTTTCAAGCACTTCGAAGCCAGAGCCCCTGACAGTTGGATTTGGATCGGGATGAGCCACGATGACCTCCTTTACCCCTGCCCACATCAATGCCTCAGTGCACGGAGGCGTTCTGCCAAAATGGTTGCAAGGCTCGAGGGTGACAAAAGCTGTGGCTCCGTTCGGGGAAAACCCGTTCTTCTCAGCGTCGTGGATGGCCATTTGTTCGGCATGAAGCCCGCCTAAATGATCGTGCCAACCTTCTGCAATAACTTGGCCTTGCTTAACCAAGACACAGCCAACCAAGGGGTTTGGACTGACCCGGCCACGGCCCCGTTCAGCGACATCGAGGGCCCTTCGCATGAAGCCCTCTTCAGCTGCTGTCCATGGACTCGCCATGGCCCTCCCACTTCGGTTGGGTTCAAGACATCTTGCATTTCACCTCAACAGTGATCCTCTCAATCGGGGTACTGAAGCCCTTCAATCCCATCCATTGTATGACATCATGATGATATATGCACAATGAATGATTTTTCACCCGTAGTGATTTATGCGATAATTGGTTTTGGAAAGAGAAGGTTTCAAACCACTGACTGCTCTCTTCAGACTATGTCAACCAATGATGTGACG
>OBOY01000228.1_pt1 | contig 6636 bp, 9 predicted proteins | sample 1493951 | NCBI WGS metagenome assembly OBOY01 (sample SAMEA3275470, study PRJEB22092) | marine metagenome | biome: Marine environment; feature: Belgian marine environment, sample taken at 3 meters depth; material: Sterile flask | collected 2014-06-24T14:34:02+00 | depth 3 m | reverse complement strand
TCGCAAGCCTTTGAGGTCGAAGTAATTCCAATCCCAGAGAATCTTCAACGACTCAATCCAGAGTATTCTCCGACAACATCTCGCGACATCGGTGATTCGACTGATCTATGTGTTGAGACAATTAATGCCTCGAGCGTTGAGATTGAATGGCGTGAACCATCAGGAGATTCTATTCAAGTTCCAACATCTCTCGATGGGGATTGTTGGAAGGCTACACTCCCCGCATCTCTCGATGGAAGCACAATCGAATGGCGAGCAATTCTCGAGGGAGAAGGGCCTACACAAACCACTCCATGGTTCTCCTTAGCCAGTCTCGAACCGAAATGGGAAGCCAACGAAATGGCATTGAATCTTCAATCACTCGCCCATATCGTTCTTTTCTTTGGGATTGTCCTCTTGTTAAAGATTCCAAGGAAAAATACTTCTGAACTGAAGACATATGAAGCATCCTCAGAAGTGCTTGAACAAGAAAATATGGGTCCGCCATTACCTGCTGAGGGATTACCTGCAGGATGGAACATGGAACAATGGAATCACTATGGATCAGATTACTTGGAGGGACGTCTATGATTGAAAATGGAACTTTTCACGTCATTACGACGGAATTAGTGGTGGGGTCTTTTGCCCTCGCAGGGCTTTGTTTTGTTCTTCATACCTTCTTTACATGGAGAGAAATAGAGTCCTCTCAGTATTCTCAAATTGCAGATACGACGGCACATGCCGCTCTTCTCTTTGGGCTGCTTGCCCTTCCATTCGCAATATTATCTGGTCTAGGGGCATCTCCAGCGGGAGCCAACTCGTCCCCGCTCTTGGCAAACAAGATGCTCCTCTCAACTGCAGGGGGAGGACTTGCTATTGGTGTGCTCTTCACACGTTGGAAATTGCATGAGCCAATGAAGAAGGTCGAATCATATATTCACAATGCACTCGGAGCATCGTCAACAGGGTGCATGCTCCTAACTGCTTCATTGGGAGGTACATATAGCCGCGGAGATTCCTTAACAGAATTTATTCCTTGGATTAAGACAACAACTCCACTTCTTCCTACGTGGATGAGCATCCTCGTGATACTCATTGTGATTGTAGCGCTCGTACTTCGTAGAACTTCAACCGTAAAGCATGGATGAAGGCGAGGGACTCTCTGAAGGCGTGGCTGCATTAAGGAGTGCTTTCAACTGCTCTTCAAGCAATTTTGCTTCTTCAAGAAGTGGTCCATCATCGAGATGAATTGTAGGAAGGATAGAGTTGAGTTTCTTGACCAATGTAGCAGCAGCTCTTGCGTCAGGGAACCGTGGATCTGCTTCGACCATGATGCTCATAACATCGATTGAACGGCGTCTTGCTTCGCTGAGTAGGACTCCGTTAATACCACGAATGACTCCGTTTGTTAGCATTGGAACGCCAAGGTCACCAAGCATTGACACTACATTATCGGTTGCCCCTATTCCAACAAGGTCAGTTTCCGGTGAGTCTTCATATTCGATGGTTGGTTCTTCGATACCGTTATTCCCAGACAATCCTTCTTTTGAGAATGCATCAACAAGAATACCCATTCGAATTTTGGAACCTTTTGACCAATCATACAGCGCCCACACAATGTCATGAACCAATGGACTTGGAATAACCAACTCGCTCATGATAAGAATAATTTTGTCGCAGCCATCAATACTGCACTCAGGTTTACCAGCATAAGCACGGATAATGGGCATTGGTTTTCCATCTGTTACGAGAGTTAGGGGAGGTAGGCGCGGATCGACGACGCCCCCAACAAATTCTAATTCCAAATTGTCGATAAGGAAATGTCCGACGACGCTTGAAACCATCCCCACGCTTGGGAAACAAGTAATGACCAATGCTTCTTCCGTAATCACATCAGATCGAATCTTGACCATTGTTCCTTCCATGTCCTAAGGTTGAGGCGGAGGCATTCAACACTTTCGGCTACAAGCGTAGGTTTGATGTCCCTCAATGCTTACCGAAGAACATGGTCGAAGAACGGCAGCACAGACTTTCACCTTCGGCATGGAATCGTTACGAGACATGTCCTCGTATGTATTGGCTCAGCCGGCAGGGCTTACCTCGTAAAGCTGGAATGGCCGCTTCCCTTGGTACAGCGGTTCACGCCTCTATCGAAGACCTTCTCCAAATCAATCTCGATGGACGAGAATTGTCGGAATCAAATTGGTTACCAAATACAGCAGATGAGATTCTTCAGAAGCGCTGGGAGGAAGAGAAGCAAATTTTCCATGAAACACCACGCCATCCAAACTGGAAGGAAGACAAGTACAAGGAAGCCAGAAAACAGCAGGCGGGAGCCGTACATATGTTGTTAGATCATGTTGGAATTGCAGGGCTTTCATTCGAAAGGATTACCGTCGCATTATGGAAAAAAATACAATCACTTGTTATTGCAGTAGAAGGAGAATTGGTAACAAAAGATGGACATCTAATGGGTCGTTTAGACTTACTTCTCGCAGAGATCGATAAAGAAGGCAAACTTGCAGGGTGGCTCGTTGCAGATTTAAAAACTGGGAAAGCACCAATTGGTTCACTCAAGCCAGAAGTGAATCGACAACTCCGGATGTACCGGGATATTCTTCTTTCGAATAATCCGAATCCCCCTCCAGTTCGAGCAGAGGGATGGTACACGAGCACCACCTCGAAATGGGTCGCTAAAGGCGACAATGTACTCGAGGATGCATTGGCCGCTTGGAAGGCAACCCAAATTACAGAAGAACCACTAGCGCCTACACCAGGCCAATCTTCCTGCGGTGGCTTTTGTGATTGGAAAGCATGGTGCCCTCATTGGTTGAAGTGGAGGCATGAAAGTGGAAGTCTTCACAAAGGCGATTTCGCAGATGGTGTGATTCTCATCCACGAATACAAACCTGCACAGGGAATTGCAATCGTAGAGTCATGCACGCCCATAGGCGATCAAGGTGAAGTAGAACCCAACGGCGATAAGCGGAGCGTTCAATTCGACGGAAGAGGCAAAGAAGTCCTTGAAAAACTGCTTGATGATGGGCACGAAGGTCCAATATTCATTGGTAGTGCAATGATGAACCGAGATGTTTGGAGAGTCGGTCCGTGGTGCGATGTTCTGCCATGGGCTCCAATTCCAGATTCAGGAAGATGATCCGAGACCGAGATAGGTTTTGATTTCCTCTGAAGCCCCTTGGTCTTCGATACCATTTGGTGAAATAAGCCAGTGCAAATAGCTGATGTCTAATTCTAATAATTCCTTCAGGTGACGTCCTCGATGCCGGCCAACGGCTAGGACCATGTGTTCTCCATCACGCCGGACCATTCCATTTGGGTCTACAAGTTCGAGATCATCTAATTGCCGTCCCAAATCAGATTGTGGGGACGCAGTTGAACCGGTAGCACCCCATTGTTCCACTTCAAGTAATGATTTTCGGAAATGGGTGGGGTGGTCAAGTCCAAGTTTCCAAAGTAACAAAAGCGATGCAGCAGCATCGGCAGCAGCCGTATGGGCGTTTTCAAGTGAGATTCCATGGCGAGCACATTGAGATCCTAATCGATGTGGCCGCGGTAGTTTGAGTCTTCGAACAATTTCAAGCGTATCCAAAATTGCCTTCGGTTCTGGAGGGAGGGCACCGATTCTTAGAAACTCATTTCGCAGCATAGGCATGTCAAATCTGCGAACATTATGGCCTACGAGCACGCTTCCTTGTATTAGCGCAGCAACCTGGTCAGCAATTGCGGAAAAGTCGGGTTCACCCCGAACATCAGAATCTGAAATCCCATGAACTCGTTGTGCTTCATATGGAATTGGACGGCGTGGGTTCACTAATCGATCATAGGAAAGTTCTGATCCATCGGCATCTGAGCCAATAAGTGCTAATTGCACAATCCGATCACGGGAAGTGCTTATGCCAGTAGTTTCCAAATCAAATGCAAGAACTCGTTCGCCTTCAAGGAGTTCCATATGTCGTGCTGAACGCGACGATTGAAGAACTATCGCTTTAACCAACAAGATTAGAAAAGGCAATGAAGAAGAGGCTTCTAATCCTAAACATGGGATTCTTTCGCCGCTTCTTCACAAAGAAGAATCAAGACGTAGAAACAGAAGCAAGTTTCGAAGAATCTGAAGAAGAAATACTTGAGGTATTAAAGAAGCAATACGTTGTCGATGTAGAAGAGAATGTAGAATCGATTGAATCCATTCTTGACGAGGATGAAGAAGAGATTCTTCCAGGTAACGTCCAACCAGCTCCTGATTATGACCAATCAAATGCTGCACTAGAGGATGTTTTGGTTGATGAGGAGATGGAAAGCTTCTCAGAAAAGAATGTTGTAACCCATGACTCTATTGAGCAAATAGGAGATCATCTCAACACTGCGAAAATAATTGGAGACCTCCCCGAAGAGGTTTCATTCGATTGATTCCGGCTAAAATAAAGGCATTTGAAACACGCCTCGGTGTGTACAGGATTACAACATGGTTAGATATAGGATTAGGTTGAACACAAAATATGCAAGGAAAGAGCAAGCGATTGAAAGGGCTAGGATTAGTCCTTCTGATGTGCTCTTTTTCTCTTGCTGGTTGCACTGGGATTCTCGACACAGCTCCTGAACCTAGGGCGACAATGGAAGCCTATCCTCTCCTCATACAAGAAGGCGAAATGGTGACCTTCGATGCTCGAGAATCCGATGCGGTTGAAGGGATCATCACCGAGTACCGTTGGGATTTTGGTGACGGAGAAAAACGAAATACAGTGACCGGATTTACATCACACACGTACGAGATGTTTGGAGCCTATACGGTGACTCTAACTGTCGAAAATGATCAGGGAGGCGTTGATGATACCTCGGCGGTTGTTATTGTAAACGGAGCGCCGGTTATCGATCTAACATATCCTGAAAATCCAAGAGCAGGAGATTCCATCCTTCTCGATGCTTCAGCTTCCGTAGACCCGGAAGGAAATAATTTACTCTTTTCTTGGGATCTCGACTGGGGGGTTGATTCAGACGGCGATGGTGATGGCCGTAATGACGTAGATTCCACTGAGAACCAAGTGCTACTTCCGACCAATAAAAGTGGTATATATCTTGGTTCAGTTACCATTGATGATGGGCAAGAAGGAGTTCTAACCGAGGTGTTTGAACTCAACGTATCATCTCGACGTTTTAGCGTTGTATGGAAAGAGAAAGTTATCGAACAAACTTGGTCGGACTATCTTGCAGAAGGGGATGAATGGAGCCAAGAAATTACACCAGGCTCTTCTGGTAGAATAATTTCTTATGAAGCAATTCTTGAATTAGAAAACGACCTGATTCAGCCTTACGATAATTTCACGCTTGTAGTAACTGTTCCAGAAGATAATTATCAAGAGAAAGCCGATACTGAAGGCGGAAACATAACGGCAAATGAGAACGCAAAAGCAACACTTTCCGAGGACAAACTCAACCCACTCGGCTCTGAAGGGATTTATGATTCTGATAACATGGAAATGGTCATCAGCATGTTGCTTAATGAACCAGGCTCAGCATTTGGCCAACCTCCTTGGGTGTTACTCGTGCAAGCTTTGCAGTCAAATCCAGACTCCGCCATTGAAATCCTCCCAGATCCAGATCCAGGAAACGACTGGACACTAACGATAAAAATCACAATACAAGAACCGGTCATAACAGAAATAGCGTTCGAGTAGGTTAAGACGAAAAGAGTTTGAAGGACTGTTGACTGGAAGGGTTGAGTGGCATGGTTGAATCTGTTGAAATCAGTCGAGTAAACATACGAGACACATTGTCTTTGGACCTATCTGTTTGGATGCATCACCCTGATGACATGGACTTCAGGCCAGCAATGTCCTGCAAGAATAAAACACTCACAATTTTTTCTCAAACCTCTGGAGAAACACTTGCATCAGTTGATCTCGATGATGATCAAATGCAAGCATTAGAAGCATCACTTACCGCAGAACTGCGTGTCAAATTCCATGTCCATGGCATGCACGGCCGATTGGATAAAATTGCTCCAATTATAGCGGATGGCAAAGCAAAGAAACTTGCGACGGCAAATTGGAAAACTACCCAACCAGTTTCGTTTGAGTAGGGATTTCCCCCATTTCTTTCATAACCGTAAACGACGAAAGTCGTAATTATGCCTCCAAGACGATTAGGGAAAGGTTCCCAGAAGAAAGCACGATTTGACCGACTAAAATCTGAGATAATGCGATTTGTTACCGCAAACCCGGGATGTTCCGCCCAATCCATTGTTGCGAATTTATCTCACGATAGAGTCATGAGAAACCATGGTTTAACGCCTCGAAAGGTTGGATTCTTTATTCCAAGACATCTCGCTGATCGCCTGACTTGGTGGCAAGATCATCGTGCAGGAAGAAGAGTCTATGGCCGTCTTGAAGAAAACGATGACACTACTGCATGAAACTCCCTCTCCCAAAGAAGAGATACCGACGAACACATGAGGGTTCACTCCTTGCTATGCACATGAGCGAAGAGCCAGAGGTTGCTGCATACTTCGATCTCGATGGGACCTTACTCAATGATTCAAGCGAAAAAACGCTGACAGGCGTCCTTTCAAAAAGGCGACCTCGGCGAATACCCAATGCAACAATCGCATGGGCACTACGAACAGAACTCGCCCTCTGAACA
>OBOY01000225.1_pt1 | contig 6763 bp, 4 predicted proteins | sample 1493951 | NCBI WGS metagenome assembly OBOY01 (sample SAMEA3275470, study PRJEB22092) | marine metagenome | biome: Marine environment; feature: Belgian marine environment, sample taken at 3 meters depth; material: Sterile flask | collected 2014-06-24T14:34:02+00 | depth 3 m | reverse complement strand
TTGGGAATGTATCGATTTCGTTGATGGTCGCCGCTGTTATTGGCTATGGTGCTGCAACCATTGGAAGCATGAATTCCCTCGTGTTCTGGGTTGCCATGGTGGTGTTCTTCACCAACCTTGCCAGAGAGGTGGTCAAGGATTGCCAAGACATGTTGGCTGATGAAGGTGAACGGATGACGCTCCCAATGAAGATTGGCGCCGAGAACGCTCGCATGGCAGCCTATGTGATGATCATGGCCGGTCTTGTCTGCCTTTACATACCGTACTGGCAAGGCCCGTTCAACCTCAATCAATTGCTTTACCAGACGCCGGCCATCCTCGTGCTCATCACCCTCAATGGACCGTTGTTCAAGGCAGAAGACGCTCGAGTCTCCATGAGAATCCGAGTCGCCATGCTTCTCGGATTGCTTGGGTTCATGCTTACAATGGTGATGTAATCAGTCGAGCCCCATGAACTCGCCCATGGCTTGCCATGCGCCTTCGTTGATGAAGTAAGCAAGAAGTGACATTTGAGCCCACATCCGATTCTCAGCTTGATCGAAGACGATTGACTGCTTGTGGTCCATGACCCAATCGGTGACTTCATCACCACGGTGTGCTGGAAGGCAATGCATGAATTTCCAGGTACTGTCCATGTTGCCAACCATTGCTTCGTTGACTTGGTAGCCGTCAAATGCTTGGACCTTGTCGGTCATGTGTTCTTCACCCATTGAAATGAAAACGTCGGTGTAAACGACATGAGCCCCACTGACCGCTTCGATCGGGTCGTGGGTCATGGTGACCTTCGACCCATTTGCTTCTGCCAAAACCTTGGTTCGCTCGACCACATCTTCAGCGGGCTCGTATCCCTCAGGCACAGCATAGTTGATGTCAATGCCGAGCATTGCGCATGCCAACATCAAGTCGTGGAGAACATTGTTTCCATCGCCAACCCAAGCCACTGTGATTTCGCTTGGTTCGTCGAAATGTTCCAACACCGTCATCAAGTCAGCTGCTGCTTGACATGGATGGTGCTTGTCGGAAAGGGCGTTAAGCACTGGAACATCAGCATGCTTTGCGAGTTCAGCCACGTCATCATGCGAGAAGCATCGGTAGGTCATTCCACCAAGGAAACGGGAGAGGACTTGGGATGTGTCGCCAACAGTCTCTGACTTGCCAAGTTGAATGTCGTTCTTGAGAAGGGTCAATGGGTAGCCACCAAGACGGTTGATTCCCACTTCGAATGAAACGCGGGTTCGGGTTGACGGTTTTTCATAAATTGAGCCAATAGCAAGGCTGTCAAGAGGCATGAAATTCATGGCCACTTCGTCACTTTGCTTCCAAAGTCGCTTGAATTCAATGCCCCATCTGAGGATTTTTTCAAAGTCTTCGGCAACGTCATCAATGGCCAACAGGTGCTTGGGCATGACCTTTCCACGAAAGGACGGTTTCTAACTGTTATGAGCGAGGTGTTCGCTTCAATTCTTCTCATCATCGTTGTCAGCAGCGAATCCATCACGGGCGTCACTCATGCCGCCGAACAGGGCTTGAGCAAAAGTGAGAATGTCGGCCAGACCTTCTTCGAGTTCAGATGACAACGGCGTGAGACCAGGTGCTTGTGCGAACTCTTGCATCATGCGCAATTGGTTAATTGCAAATTCCGTTCGTTGACCACCAGCCTCGTCATAGAGAGCCATTTCGAGGATTTCAAGTCGCTCTGACCATTCAAGGATTTGAGCCAATTCATCCGGTTCGAGAAGATCTGCTTTGGACAGAAAGTTCTTCGTTGGCAAGCCAAGCCTAAACTCAACGATGCTCGAAAGGAGCATTTGTGATACGAATCCCGAAGGTGAGCGAGAAAGCATTGGGTCAAAGAGGTAGATAATTGCAGATTGCTCGCGTCCAATCACTTCAATCAGGTGGTTTGATGCTTCACGAAATGCGAACAACTCGACTTGACCAGGTGTGTCGACAATCATCACCTCACCCGTAAGTGCATGCAGTTGCGCGGCGACGTCACCAGCTTGCGCTGCGAGCAAATCTGCTGCGAGAATTTGAGCCCCGTTTGGACCCAAATCATACTCACCCATGACTTCGGTAAGTGAAATCAAATCACGGACATCGAATTCAGCGTCGTAATGAACTCGCTCGGCTCCCGGATCGAGGTTGACTGCAATCGCATCGGTTTCAAGGAAACGGGACCATCGCTGAAATGATGTGACCAATGAGGATTTTCCTGCGCCTGCTGTTCCGACCACAAAGAGCACTGGAGGTGTGCCACTGTCCATGCCTACCATGCTTGCTCGTCATGCCCACCCTACATCAAGTGCACGGAAGCAGCCCGTCCAAAAGAGTCAGAATCAGCACTTCGATTGAAAACTGAAGGGGAGAACGGTTATGTGCTCGATGGGTATGGAGTTGATACCGCCTTGTGCGGTCGCCACGGAGGAATTGTAAATGAGCGACGAAAAACCACCTATGCCACCCGGACTACCACCTATGCCACCAATGCCACCTGCGCCACCCGCACCACCCGCTGAGGGCGCTGCACCGCCAATGCCACCTATGCCTCCAATGCCAAGCATGGATGCACCACCTGCTCCACCAGGCTTGCCTCCAATGCCACCGATGCCCGGGATGGAAGCACCACCTGCGCCTCCAATGATGGACGCTCCGGCTGCTCCACCAATGCCTCCAATGCCAGAGATGGACGCACCTCCCGCACCGCCAGGCCTGCCACCAATGCCGCCGATGCCAGAGATGGAAGCACCACCTGCACCTCCAATGATGGACGCTCCGGCCGCTCCACCAATGCCTCCAATGCCAGAGATGGACGCACCTCCTGCACCGCCTGGTCTACCACCAATGCCGCCTATGCCAGAGATGGAGGCACCTCCTGCACCTCCAATGATGGACGCTCCGGCCGCTCCACCAATGCCTCCTATGCCAGAGATGGAAGCTCCGGCTGCACCACCAATGCCATCTATGCCAGAGATGGAAGCACCAGCGGCAGACCCGCTCATCGCACCACCTCTGCCGCCAATGCCAGAAATGGACGCACCGGCTGCACCACCGATGCCGCCTATGCCAGCCGATCCACTTGCGCCTCCAATGGAAGCACCGGTCGACCCACTCATGGCTCCGGCAGAACCAGAAAGTTCAGACGACCCACTTGGCAGTCCAATGGACCTCACAGGCGAACAGGCCGGAGCAACCATTCGCAGCAGTGCTGAAGTTGACGAAATTGACGGAGACAAACTCGAAGGAACACTCCATGAAATCGAGAAGTCAACCCTCACCTCAGATGGTGAGATCGTTAAGCAGAACGTGAAAGGTACACTCATGGTGAACAATCCGTCTGCTGAAGATCGAATTTACGACATCGACGTCATGCTCGATCATGCTGAAGCCACTGACATTGGTGGCGAGATTGTTTCCGTTGACGAACTTGAAGCTGGCAAGAGTTACAGCATGAAGTACAAGGTTAATGGAAAGCGAATGCTCGTTCTACGAGAGCGCCTTGACACGAACCCAGCTCGGACTTCTGCCCGCTCTTTGTCTGTCGCTTCCAACGAAGATGGCGGTCCAATCTCCCTTGAAATCGAAGTGGAAAACGTCGCAAATGTCCCCGTTCGTGATGTCATGGTCACCCGGCCACTTCCCGATGAAATGGCATTTACACACGCTGCAGGCGCCGAAATTGACAACAACACCCTGAATTGGAACGTCGGTGTTTTGGCTGCAGGCGAGAAGCAAGTTCTCACCATTGAAGGCACCATCACCGTCACCGGCACAAAAAAGATCGATGCTGGAGCGGCAACAGCAACCTACGCTGCGGATTCAACCCTTTCAGACCTCAACTTCCGAGAACTTGATGCGTTCTGCCGTGGATTCTCCTACATGCGTGTGCGAGAAGATGAGCGACCAGATAACTGGTTGTGCAAGACCACCTTCGAGAACCGCTCCTCCTTCGCTGTTGACTTGGTCAAACTCCAAGTTCGCATGAAGGGAAGCGACGACTTACTCTTCGACATCAAGGATGTCAAGGAAGATGTCCCACCTCACGGCAAGTGGGAGTCAGAAGAGCGAACAGTGATGGCACAATCCAAGCCGGACTTTGCAACCGATCTCTCATACACAATCCTCCCTCGTGCCACTCGAAGCACCGAAGGAAGCATGACCTTGCAATCCAGCACCCTTGAAGTGGTGGAAGCATCGTTGGCAAAGACGTACTCGACCACCAGCCTCCGTTCCTATAGAGCGCAGAAGGTCAGCGCATGTTTGACGTTCACCAACAATGGTTCAGCAAACATCAACGTGGCACGGTTTACCGATGACATCCCCGGACTCTTCGCAGCACCAGACTTGTCCTCCTTCACCGTCAAGGTCGATGGAAAGGAAATTCCAGACAACCAATTCAAGTCGGAAGTCGCTGAGGGCATCACCCTCGAGAAGACCAACCGATCGCCAGACGGCATTGGCTATACCATCACCACAACGGTCGGAATCACGGCTCCAATCGGACTCAAGCCTGGAAAGTCATTGACCATCGAATACGACCTTTCCGCACCAGACCCAACGCCGAACAACACCGCAGTCAGTGCACCAGCCCACTGTGAATTCAGTGCTGAAAAGGCTGGGCCACGATGTGGTCGAGATGCAGAGGACCCACCAGTCCTCAGCGTCGTTCACAACCGAAGGGATTTCTCAGCAGGAAAGCAAACGCTTCCAGTCGGTGGCAAAGGCCGCTACGAAGTGCTCATCCTGTTCGAAAACAATGGCGACACCGCTCTGAAGGACGTTTACATCAACGATGTCATGCCAGCTAACTTTGAGATTAAGGATTGGCACATCCGTGGAAGCGGTAGCGACAAGCGAACCGATTGCGAGATGAGGACCGAAGACGGCGTAGGCGGGACCCACATCAGTTGGATGGTCCCACTGGTCGGCAAGGGAGAACGTCTTGATGTCTTCATGGAAATCAAGGGCTCCGGACAAATCGATGCCGAAGCACTCAACAGATTCCACGGCGTTCACTTTGGTGACGAAGTCGAGTCCGATGACCTCCCTGCTCCTGCGGCTGAAGAGGAAGAAGCACCTGCTGAAGAAGAAGCAGCAACTGAGGAAGCACCTGCTGAAGAAGAAGCGGCGGCTGAGGAAGCACCTGCTGAAGAAGAAGCGGCGGCTGAGGAAGCACCTGCTGAAGAAGAAGCGGCGGCTGAGGAAGCACCTGCTGAAGAAGAAGCGGCGGCTGAGGAAGCACCCGCTGAGGAAGCACCTGCTGAAGAAGCACCTGCTGTCACCTGGCGAGAAGATGTGTTGCTCCGTGTAATGGAAGCAAAGGGCATCAGCGTTGATGACCGAGATGCATTCGTTGCTCACGCAGCAAACTATGATCTTGACGACAATGGTTACCTCAAGAAGGCAGAAATCGAAGCTGCGGCTGATGCATGGGGCGGGGACGCTGATGCTCCAGAGGAAGCACCTGCAGAAGAAGCACCTGCCGAAGAAGCATCCATCGAGGACAAGATGTGCCCTATCTGCATGTCAATGAACCCACACGATGCGACTGAATGCGGCGCTTGCAAGTTCACCTTTTGAGCCGAACCAGCATGGCCAAAAATGGTCATCGATGCTTACTCACTCAGGAAGGACCCATTGTGGCCAGTCCTCATTGTCTGAAGAGCGGCTGACAAGAATAAGAACGGGACGCCCAACTTTGGAGAGCACGGACTCAAGAGATTGAGCCGTCGATGGTGGAATGACTCCATCGCGCAGGTCGACAGCGAGCCAAGCATCAGGATATTGCCCCATCCAAGCATTCAATTCAGCCTCAATGCCCTCTGGAGGGACACCTTGTCGAACGCTTGCGATGTAACCCCAATCGGGAAGACAACGTCGTTCTGAATCGGTCCACAAAAACATGCGAGGTGGGCGTGGAAGGCGTGCCAATTGGTCGATGGCCTCATGCTCTGTGACGCACACCGGGCGGTTTGGCATTGGAACAGGAACGGAGTGTTGCCAAGTACGGTCGATGTTCATCGGTTCGCGGCGGCGCATGACTTAGCGAGGCATACGGTCCCGTTTGAAACCCTCGCCATATTGGAATCGAAACATGAATCAATCCCTGACAAAACAAACCCAACCTTCATGCCCCCCTTGCGCCGCCCTTACATCATGGCTAACGGCAACGCACCGCCCCCTCCCCAGCCGCCGGGAGGCTCCATGCTGATGATGTTGGGTGTCATGGTCATGATGACCCTGCTGATCATGAACCCCGGAATCAGAGGAACCCTTGGCTCGGTTGCCGACCCAGTTCTCTCTCCAATCCTACCGGAAGAATCCTACTTCGTCTTCACAGTGTTGATTCTTGGTACGTTTTCAATGACGATGAACACGGTGCTTCGTAACCTCTTCACCGACCCCATGGCCCAAGCCCACATCGGTCACCGCCAACGCCAAGTGCGCATGATGATGAACGATGCAAGAATGAGCAGGGACCCAATTCTCCAAGAAAAAGCGACAACACTTCAGCAGCAAATGATGCCTGAACAATTGAAAGTCCAAATGGGCGCTATGAAGCCGATGATGTTCACGATGGTGTTCATTATCGCCATCTTTGCATGGCTCACAACCACCGTTGAGAACTTTCGTGTGGACTATGTGTCCCTTCCATGGCCCACAGAATGGAACCTCTTAGGAGACAAATTCCTCTTCTTCCCAGCATGGACTTGCACCCACATCTTCATGAATGCACCCCTCGCCCGCATCCTCTCCCCCCCCC
>OBOY01000220.1_pt1 | contig 6826 bp, 5 predicted proteins | sample 1493951 | NCBI WGS metagenome assembly OBOY01 (sample SAMEA3275470, study PRJEB22092) | marine metagenome | biome: Marine environment; feature: Belgian marine environment, sample taken at 3 meters depth; material: Sterile flask | collected 2014-06-24T14:34:02+00 | depth 3 m | reverse complement strand
GGACAAGAGCCTCAGCGTCGCGTTCATAGAATTCGTACATAGTTTCGAGGTATTCATCCTCGAATTCTTTGAAATGACCGCTCATGTACTCACCCTTTGGATATTCTTAGCCCTGTGCTTTGAAGACATGTTCACATGCAGGGCAACGAACAGAACCAGCATAACTGCTTGGAACTCGAAGCGATTGTGAACACTCGGGGCATGAAACCTCAATCTTTTCATCCACCGGTTCTTCTTCTGGTTCTTCGACCGTTTCGATCGCCTCATCCTCTTCTTCAGTAGGGACTCCTTCAACATCAAATCGGTTGGAACAGTCAGGGCATCGCACCGACCCGGTGTAGGAGGCTGGGACACGAAGTTGCCGAGCGCACTCTGGACAGCCGACCTGAATTTTTTCATCTGTTGCCACGGATTTTGTGCTGGTCTTCAATTTCGAAGATGTTTTGGAATTCTTCGAGGGCGAGAGGCCCTGCTTTTGTCGTATTCGAACTGCAGCAAGGATGACTCCAGCGAGGGCGACTCCACCAAACAAACCGACCCACGGGACGCTGAATGAATCCTCAACGACCGCTGCTTCAGCAGAGGTGAACGAACCCGGAGCAGTGATTTGTTGACCATCCACAGTCCAAACTGCTTCGAGTTTCACCCGTGTGCCCTCTGGCCAGTCCAACGAGAAGGACAGCGTTTTCGACTCGCCCACGCTCAATGCGTCTGTGGACTGGGTACCATAGAGGGTTCGATCTTCGCCCAACAAAAGAATCTCACCGTCGATGCCGTCAGCGTTTCCGGTGTTCGAAATGGTGACTTGAACCGTGGCGCCTTGTCCTGTGCTGGGCCTTGATGGCGATGCCAATTCGCTCATGACCATGCTATAGACAGGACGCTCGCTCGGCACTGACTTGCTATCGCTTGAAGGTCCAAATGCCTCACTCCAATTCATTGCATCCACTCGTATGGAAACTCGATCAGCGTTGACAAAGCCAAGGTGAAGTGAATCCGAAGTGATGCCAGGCGTCAACACAACCGTGTAATCGAGAAGGTATGTGTCGCCGGAGTCAAAGTATCCAATGCGGATTCGAACATCCCGGTCCACACCCTCACCAAGCGTCACAGACCAGTTCATATTGACGCCTTCTTCGGCATCCCATGTGACGGATTCAACCTTTGGGGTCAACACCTGCTTGGCAGCAACAGGGACCGTGACCGAACCATTGAGTCCTTCATCCACGCTTCCATCGCTGGAGACAAGACGCCATTCGATGGTTTGGTCGCCATCAGCAAGCATTGGGACAATCACAGAGACCTCACCGGCGGCATCGACATCAAGCGTGAGCGTTGGGCTCGTGTAGACGGCTTGGTCGGTTGTGCATTCAAGCGCAATCGACCCTTCAATTTCACCGTGATTGCGAACAAGCATGGAAAACCGTGCGCTGTCGCCAACGTGCCAGGGCCCATCAAGCACACCGGGTGTTGTGGAACCCGCTGCCTCAAAGATGGCCGAGACCACAGAGAAGTCGACGCTCAATGGGAACGTTGATGCCTCAGAGAGGCGCATGCCTTGTGCTGTACAAATCAGTTCGGCTGGACGGGCTTGAGTGGTGAAACTCAGCGTTGAAGAGCCTTGTATGGCAAGTTCTGTTGATTGGTTGAGGACTGTTGTTTGACCAAACATGCACACGACATCCCCTGAATACTCACGGCTTCCGTTGTTGAAAACGGTTAGATTCCAGTCGAGCACATCACCTGCGTTGTATGCTTCGGTGACCAGTTCCACGCTTCCGTCAAGCATTGGCAACGGTGGCGGTGCGATGGTGAACTGAACCAGTCTTGATTCATCGTTGGTATCACCATCACCACTGTCGTTGAGTGCAACAGAAAGCGAAGCTACGCCCTCAGTCATCGAAATGGATGTACTCAATGTTACAACAGTGCTCGACATGGCCAAGACTTCTACATTGCTGGTGTTGATCCATTCATTGAGACCACCGGAAGTCACCGAAGCCGAAAGCGTCCCGTTCCAGTCGTAGTCACCATTGTTGAGAATTGGGATTTGAATGGCGACATGATCGCCATCATTGACCGTTAGGTTTCCTGTCGCTAAACCGGTTGCGTCGATGCTTGTGAAGGTGAAATCGCCACCCTCGGCCACACTCACATCCAGGGGCACCATGCGTTGAATGGTCCTGTTGAACGATGTGACATGAGTGCTCGAATTTGGACCTGTGTCCCCTGTGAGGGTTGTTTCGATAATCGAGTAGCCGTAAGGAACTGCAGAAAAGGTGACGCTGAGTGATTCCACTGCGTTCATTGGCACCGTTCGGCTTTCATTGATGCTCTCAATGAGCACCCCAGCGATGGTGGAGAGCGTGGATTGGACGGTAATGTCTGCACTCTGACCGCTTTGTTCCTCAACATCAAAGCTGTAAGTAAACGAAGCAGATTCAATTTGTTGAGAGAGGTCAATGGAGATGCTTGCGGATTCGATGGTTGCCTCGCCGCCCAGAGCAGCCGCTTGGGGAGCAATTAAACTGAGGAAAAGAATCGACATCAAGCCTGTTGCCGTGGCCATCCGGCCCGCTTTCGCCCCCCCCATGAGAGCGGCTTGTCGAGGGGGTTCTTCACCTTCACGCCAAAAGGGGTCACTACGCAGTGTTTATTCAAGGTTGGAAGGTGGGGGGACACTGTATGACCCCCGAAGAGTTGCTCGGTGTGACCCCCGCCTTACTGGCGAAGTCCATTTTACACCGTCGCGAACGCCTTGCTGAGGTCATACCAGAGCAACTTGATGCCCGGCAAGAAGAACTCTTGGCAGCCGAACCTCTTGCCCGTGCCGCCAAGGAAAAGCGAGATGGCATCAACACCAAGGTTGCGAGCCTCAAGAAGGAGCGCGCCGATGCTCAAACCAAAGCACGAGCCTTGTTCAAGCGAGCCGGGGCCTTGAGAGATCAACTCCAAGCATCCGGTGGCATCAAGGACCCAGACCCAAAGTGGGCCAAGGAAAAACTTGATTCGAAGTTACAAAGCCTTGAACAGGAACTTGAGACGAACGCAGGCAATCACAAAACTGAACAAAAGTACATCCAAGAAATGAAGTCGCTGATTCGTCAACATGACGAATGGGTGGCTCAACGTGCATCAAGTCAAGAAGGACTTACTGAAATGGATGCATCGTTCAAAGAAGCAAAAGCACTGCTTGAAACAGCCCAGAAAGCCCACGATGCAATCCTCGAACTTGCCTCCGAAAACGAGTATTTCCACACCACGTATGTGGAACACGAAGCCCACCGACGGCGAGCTGATGGTCGAACGAAGCGGCTTGCTGAAGCACTTGACAGCAGTCAACGTGGCATCGAGCACTGGCAGAAAATCATCGATGATGGCTTTGATCGCCTCTTGAGCAACGCAACAAAGGTCAAACAAGGTGGTGTATCAAGTTCCGTTCGCAACCGAAAGCCCAGCAAAAAGGACGCTCCTAAGCGAGGAAAAGCACGGCGCACTTCCACTGCACAACCAAAAGCCGGAGGTGAAGAAGAGTGAGCGATGAATGCAAGACCACGGGCTTCACGCCTCAACAAGTCGCTCGTTGGCCCAACGTCCACAAGCACCTCTGTGGTACGCTTGAACTGCCCACACTCGACAGCGTGAGTGAAGAGGTCATCCTCAACATCGGCGAAGGCATCGAAGCCATGCTGAAGTCTGAAGGACCAACGCCAAAGCAGCTCAAAGCCCGTGCAGGACTGTTCCGACACCTCAAGCGAACCCTTGAGCACAGATTCAAGAACGCTGAACTTCAACAATTTGGGTCTTCACAATCAGGGCTGACATTGCAAGCGGGGGACCTCGATTTGTGCCTCCAATTCAAGGGTGACATCCCAGCGAAGGCGCTTCGCCAAGTCAATCGAATCCTCAAGCAACACGACATGGAAGACATCGTCATGCTGCCTCGTGCGAAGGTTCCAATCATCAAATTCAAAGATGAGCGAACAAAAATTCCAGTTGACATCTCAATCAACAACACGCTCGCACTGCACAACACAGAACTGCTGAAGCGGTACTCGGCATGCGACGAGCGAATTCGAAGCGTCATCTTAGCGGTCAAGCATTGGGCCAACCGAAGGGATGTCAGTGACGCAGCATCTGGCACTTTTTCCTCCTATGCGTGGACCTTGCTAGCCGTTCAAGCACTCCAACAAACAACACCGCCAGTCGCTCCGGTCCTCCAAGAGGGCCAAGAACGCTCGATGGTTGAAGTTGAGGGCACCACCTATGACCTCACCATGCGTGAGGTGGACAGCATCACGATGGATCCGAAAAACAACCAAAGCCTCGGCGAACTCTTTGTCGAATTCATCTTCAAATACGCCGCATCTTGGCCGTTCAAAGACCAGGTTGTTTCAGTGCGAACCGGCAGCCCGGTGACTCGTAAATCCAAGAAATGGAAGCATGCGACGCCGAAAGCTGAAAAGGCAGTCTTGATGGAAAAGAAGACTCGACTCGGACAACACTCATTGCCGATTGAAGACCCATTCGACCTCAAGCACGACTTGAGCCGAGTGCTCCGACCTGCTGGCGCCCTCGACATCCAAGAGGAATTCATCCGCGCATGCCTCGCAATGGGTGATGGTGGCCGATGGGATGCAATTGTCGAAGCAAAGAACCCGGAACGGTTTGTTCCTGTGGCCGAGTTTGATTTGTTCGAAGATCTTCGCAAGAAATCCAAAGAGGAAGTGGCCACACTTCTGAGCGAGAATGCCACGGCAATCGAAGCATTGGACGAACGAATGAACGCCCTCACCGAAGAGCGAAAGCACAACGTTCGAATGTCCCGTGCGTTGCGAGGCACCATCGAAGACACAACCGAATTGCGCAATGAGTTGCGAACCATCGTCCGGACCCTGCGCCCACGATCGAAGGAGATGGATAAACTCCAGACAACTCGGGATGAAATCAACAAGCGCATTGGTCTCCCGCTGTACAGGATTGAAGAACTGCTCACCGATGTCTACAAACAACTCACTGGCGAAATTGACCTTTTCCAAGTCCCATCCCTTCGAAGGGAAGAAGACCAGTTCTCATGGTTCTTTGAATTGCAAGCCATGCACGCAGAAGCGACCAAAGCACAGGAAGCGCACAAAGCCTTCATCGCTTTGCTCAAGGAGCAAAAGGATGCAGTCCGCTCCCTCAAGGCGAACGAGAAAGAGCAACAGAAGCACAAGGCAGAATTGCTCGAATCTGAACCGATGTTGAAAGACATGGACCTGAACTTCAGTGACGCCATGCAGTTTGACAAGAAGGCGCACAAACTCCTCAAGGTCATCGATCAGCGCCGCACTGAACTTCGCAGACTGCGAAGAGAAAAAGGACGCCTCGATGCATGGGTACGCATCAGTTCGAACCCCTCTCGTTCCTCGAACCGGCATGGGAACAAAGGCGGTGGCAAACGAGGTGGTGGCCAAAAGCGAACGAAATCTGGTTCAGCAGATTGGAAACCACGTAACAATGGGCCTCGACCTGAAGATGTGCAACAGCGAGCCGCATCCGGTGGCACCCTTTCGCTCACCGATCTCGATGTTCTGCTGAACAGTGGAGGACTGAGCACCGTCACCAAGAAGCAACCTTCCCCAAAGGCCTCACGACGTCAAGAGCGGAAGAAGAAGGTCAATGCAAGGAACTTGACCCCACACCGTGGTGAACGGTCCCAGTCCAGAAAAGGGCGAAAGGATTGATCTCATGGCCAACATCCAATGGATTTTGGGTGTTGAACCAGCAAACCTCCCCTCGGAGTGGCGAGCCACCGTCAAAGAACTGTTTCTTCAAGAAACGGGTGAAGTGTATGCTGACGTCTCGATTGCGTCCCTCCCAATTCCTGCCTGGGACGGAAATTTACTCTTGGTGGACATGGATCGTTACCCCGACCCAAGTTCCTTCAAAGGCCTCATGTGGGCGTTGCCATTTTTGGAAGACGGGGTACGGATTGCAGCGTTTGCCCTTCAAGCAGAATACCAAGGGTTTGGCTGGGGTTCCCTCGCTTGGAATCATCTTGTGGGCGTTTGCCATGCGAATCAAAAGAACTTCATCCAATTGGAAGTGAAAGCATCGAATGACGGCGCCATTAAATTCTATAGAACAAGAGGTCTCGAAGTTAAAAAGCACCTCGAAAACTATTACAAATCCGGATTGGGCTACATGATGAACGGACCAGTGCCTTCCAATTCCAATTCCAATTGAATTTGGAATGGGGTCAAAGGTTAAGCGGCCCCTTCAGCATCCCTTGGTTGTGGAACAGCGCGTGCTCGATGGACTGTTGACCCACGACGGGGTTCAACAGGTCGCTCTCTTGGACAGTGATGGCTTTGCCACCACCACCTCGCCACGCCACGATGACACGGTTGAGCAACTCGCTCAAGTGATCGGCCCGTTGGATGCATCCAAGTCAACCCGGGTGTCCCTTCACGGCGAGAACGCCTGCGTGATGGCTGAACGATTGAAAGGCGAACGCGTGATTGTACTGAAGTGCAGCACCGATGCCGAGAGGGGACAGGGGAAGATGCCATTGAATGAAATGGTTTTACGGTTGTTTGAGCGTGGCAAGAGCAGCGAGTGCCCGGGCCCGGGCCTCGGGATGATCTACACAGGGGTCGGGGTAGTTGTCTCCTAGTTTAACTCCACTTTCCAAAAGGGTGGAGGGGGGTGCCGTCCAAGGGCTAAATAAATGCTTGGATGGAAGGTTGCCAAGTTCGGGAATCCAACGCTTGGCGTATTCCCCCCGGACATCAAATTTAGTCCCTTGAGTAATGGGATTGAAAATACGGAAGTAGGGAGCGGC
>OBOY01000210.1_pt1 | contig 7150 bp, 2 predicted proteins | sample 1493951 | NCBI WGS metagenome assembly OBOY01 (sample SAMEA3275470, study PRJEB22092) | marine metagenome | biome: Marine environment; feature: Belgian marine environment, sample taken at 3 meters depth; material: Sterile flask | collected 2014-06-24T14:34:02+00 | depth 3 m | reverse complement strand
TGTAGCGTCAAAGTTCTGTAAATCAGCGAACGAGAAGACAGTCGAGTTGTTGACTAATTCAATAGCAAGTGGCATGTCTCGAGGAGGCATGATGCTTGTCTCAGGTAGCAACAAACACTCTGATTGAACATAAGGACATTCTGCACCTTCCCATGAAAGCATGACTGGGTGAGTGTAGCCTCCTTGTGCATCAGGGATGTATTCAGATTGAACAGTTACTCTGGATTCAGAAATATTGTAAATTTGTGTTGCATTTGTCCAAGTGTTTCCAGAAAAGTAACCAATTGAACCAAATTTAGATCCATACTTATTGTCGAAATGACTGATGTTCGCAGCAAATTGTCCTGCTTCAATTGTGTTATCTTGAACGTTGACGATTGAACCCTTGATTCGAATTCCATCGCCTGCATTTCCAGTAACCGTGTTACCTACGATTGTAGCAGATGCCATGAAGATGTGAATTGCAGGGCATTGGAAGTCACCGCCATACATCCATACTGAGTTGCAAACACCAGTATTGTTAGCAACGAGATTGTTGGCAATGTAGGCTCTGTTTGGAGATGGACTTGGATAGTTGCTTCCGCTATCTTGGTAGAGATATTCACCAATCTTAATCGGTTCCTTAGCAATATCAGTAACGGTATTGTTCTCGAGTTCTACATCAGAATTTCCAAAGACCCAAAAGCCGTTGAAACCAGTGATTGGGCCAATCGTGTTCTGATGAGCACTTACTGTCGAATCACGAATACCGAATCCAGAACCTTGTGCAGCCCCTGAAATGGTATTTCCTGTTGCTGAGATCTTAGCGCCATCATATGCTGTGATTCCAGCGCCGTCTCCAGTAGTGATTTGATTATTGTTGATGTAAAGTGTGTGTTCAAAATCACCGGTCATCTTAAGCGAATTCGTGTCAATACCGTTGCACTTAACGTCAAGTGTTGAGTTTCCAAAAGAACCTGATGAACCACGGAGGAAAACACCTTGAGCGTTATCCTTAATATCGAGATTTTCCAATTCAATAAACGAATCCTCTGAATAGATCAAACTTATTCCATCATCGCATGATGCATCAGCATCTCCTGTGAATTCTGAACCTGTAATACTGAATTTAGATAGAATACCAGCACCTGCACTGAATGCTTCAACACCAGGGCCGTTGTAACCGAGTCCATCAATACCTAGAGTAAATGTTGAATCTTGGATTGTTGGTGCAGCAAGGTCAATGGCAATTACATTTGTTGTGTTGATATCACTAAAGCCAAGATTATCTGCATTTGCAGATGAACCATCAAAGACAAGGGCTGCATATTTTACAACCTGAAGAGAGGCAACATAGACTGGTGCTCCGTAAGCCTTGTCGAATTGCACGTAAGACAGGCCAGTTGAAGCTTGGTTGATTGTATTGCGCACAATAACACCTGAGCCACATGCAGCATCAGGATTGTTCAACAAGTTATTGCCTTGAACACTGCATCGACCGACTACAGAAGTATCTGCAGGGGCTGCCCAGTTCAAACGAACTGGAGAAGAAGCACTAGCCTGACTAGCACCACAAGAGGCTGAACCTGCACAGATCGCACCTTCAACTTCAATCAAGGCCCCTGCTTTTATGTTTACAGTCGTACCAGCATTGATGACAAGTTTGGCACCTTCTGCTACAATGATGTCTCCTGTGACGGTGTGCGTACCGCTCCATGTCTCTGTTGTTGAGATTGTTCCATTGGATGTTTCATTTATGGCGCTTGCCGCTGGCACGGTCATAAGACCCATCAGCAATGAGGTGAGGAGTAATCCCACCAAACCGACACTTTTTCCTGTATTTTTGAATCCCATTTCAATTCCTCTAAACTCTCGGAGAACCTGAACGAATATAATACTGCGCCCATGGCGACTGTGTTATTAATATCAAATATTGTTGAAAATATCATAAATTATCCCCTTAAAGTATCATTAAAAGACAATAATGTCAAATTTATATCGAGTAAAATGAATCTAACTGCCATCATTTTGGCTTAGCAGTCTATGTTTGAAGGAAGCGATTCCATCCACGCCTTTGCATCGAGGACACCATATCCTTCTCGTAGATCATGGGTCATATCAGGTGAGAGTGAAGCGGCTAGAGACGATTTAACGAGTTGGATACAATCCGTTCCAGATTCATTTGTTCTCTTGAGTTCAGGATGTTCTTCAAGGATTAGAGCCAATGCACCTGCTACGAATACTGTTGCATCAGATGTCCCACTGGAGGAGTACCATTGATTATCCATTCCAGTTGAGACAATCGATACCCCAGGTGCTGTTAATTCAGGTTTCTGATGAGGGTATTGACGCTGGTTTCCATCAGAATCGATTCGTTCACCTGAAGAGGATTTAGACCAGACTTCGTTAAATCGATCAGATGCTCCTACTGTTATTGCTAAAGGTACATTTCCTGGAGCACTCACATATCCATCGTCAGAAGATCCACCATCATTTCCAGCAGCTGCTACTACGTAGATACCCAGATCAATCGCTTGCCGGGTTGCTGAGACCGTCGCACCTTCTCTCGAGCCTTCTTGGTTTTGCTCGCCTCCTAATGAAAGTGAAATGATGTCTGCTTCAAAGTCAAAAATACACCAACGAATCGCTGAAGCCACTCTCGATTCTGAACCTGTGTTATCATCACCATCTGCACTGAGAGCAGCAGCCATCCCTAAAGTGACGCCTTGGGCGATTCCATCTTGATATCCTGAGGAGAGTAATAGACCTGCCATCAGAGTACCATGTGATATTGATCCATAATCCATAGGAGATATCTCGCTGCCTACAAAATCCTTGAATTCAACTGTCGAACCTTCAAGGGCTGAGTGAGAAAGGGAAATGCCAGTGTCAACCATGCAAAGACGTACGTCATCTCCTGTCAAACCGGCTTGTTGCAACTCACGAATATTAGTATCCTCGAACGCCCACTCGGATGAGGGAGGAGGAAGTTCCAATAGAAGCAAATCTGATTGCCACAATACAACGATGAGGGCCATTACGAGAGCAATTATTGTCCCAGAGATTACAGAGAATACTCTCTTTGGACGGATTGAAACAGAATCGGGAATGACTGGTGCCCACCCCGTTACTTCAGCTCTCCATTGCTCTTGGAAACCTCGTGTACTAGGGTCAATCGCAGATAGAATCCTGGGCTCACCTGGCTCAGGGAGCAATTCCATTCCACGAAGTTCTTCCATCTTCCTCCCCCTTTGGTGGGGCTCTTATGGTATCAAACCTTGTCTTATCACGTATCAGAATCGAGAACCTGAACCACTACGGGTTCTTGCGGCCTTGATACCGAAGTAGAGGATGATGAAGATCAATGCAATGATTGTGATGAGAATGATCGAACTATCATCCTCTTCAGAACTTTGCACAACATATTCGATTCCGAAATCGTCCTCGGGCGTGCTGGATGTGAAATTAGCATCATCACCATTGACTTCTGCTCTCATATCGTATCGTGTAATACCCTGAGTTGCTGCAAGCAATGTGAATTCGAAGTCTTGAGAACTTAGAGCAGCAACGGAGAGTGTTTGATTGTACTCAACCCCTTTCTCTTCTCCAGTTAGAGGCGTCAGATAGACTGTGACTTCACTTGCGGTTCTTAGGCCAGTGTTTTCGATAACGATTACAACAATGTTCGGGCTAACATCTGCAAAGTTATTGCTTCTCGAGAGTGTCTTATCATCATCAAACGACAATGTGATTCGAGCGGATTCAATTGTGATTTCAACATCTTGAGATTCACCATCTTCACTGGTAATACGAACGGTCATCAAGACTTCTCCACTTTCAAAGGAAGCATCTGAAGAAACGGTAAATGCGAGGTCTCGCATGTTGTCCTTAGCAATGGTTGTAACACCATTCATTGGAGCAACTGTCCAGCCATCTGGCAGGTTGTCAAGAACTTCATAGGTGAACGAATCATCACCATTTCCGTTATTGTTAATCGTCAATCCTGCAGTGGTTGAACCAGCAGGTGAAACACCGACTGTTTCTGTAACTTCAGTTGTATTGAACTCAAAGTATTGTGGAACTGCAACGTTGAGGGAAACTTCGGTCATATCACCAGTATCTGCCATGAATCGGACATTCAAACTGTGCCCATTCTCAAGATGCCATGCGTCTTCAACTGATGGAAGATTGATTCGTGCAAGAACAGTTCCATTCATTGTTGCATTTGCATCTACATCACCAATGCCGAGTGAAAGGTCAATGGAATCGACCCATGCACTGCCATTGTAGAATTCAAGACTCCAATCTGCTTGGTCTGGAGAGACGGTCACTGATCCGGACACTGCAAAAGTATCCATAATTTCAGTTCCTTCATAGGTTGCTATGACTTCAAATTCAATGGTTGAGTAATTTGCATCATCATTGGTCATGATCGTAGCCATCATATCTCTGTTCTCATTTGTAAGACCTGTAGCATTCACAACATTGTCAACACCAAGCGTAAGATCACTGTTGGTCTTTCTATTGTAAGAAAGCATGAGAGAAGTACGCCCCTCATCACCGTTATCAATTGAGATACCGGAGGTGTAATTCATTGTCAAGTCTCTTTGAACGGTTGAGAATTCAGAAGCGAATGAAGCAGAACCTGATGGAAGAAGTACTTCGAGTGTACCATCTGAATTGAGTGGTAAGTTCCATACCTGTCCTTCACCAAGATCGACTTCGACTTCCACAACAGTATCGACTGGTGAGGACGAGTTGTCTGTACCTGCATTGAATGGTTGTAAGTTGAAAGAAGTGAATTGAGTATTAATGTCAATCCAGCCACCCTTGCTCATAACCAAATCAATAGTACCACCATCTTGTACTGCAGCATCAAGGATACCAACAGCGATTCCACCACCGTTGAATGGAGCATCTGCCTCAGAGACAACAACGACCCATTGTCCCGGTTCGACTGATTGAGTGAAGGTTAATTCATCTCCAGCATAGGTTCCTGTGACGTCAACCATGTCTGCTTGGTTTTCCGCAGTTCCGTAAAGAACAATGCTTGCACCATCAAGACGGGCTGAATCGAGAATGTCTGTGACAGTTCCAGTGATTGTTACTTGAGCAGCAGCCATTTCGATATCTTGTGAGAGCGGCTCACCTTCAACAACATAGAATCCTGTATTGTTGTCATCATAGTTGACAACACCGAATCCATCCTTTGCAATAGATACTGTGTAATTCTCAAGGATAGGCACGTAAAGTCTCCAAACACCGTTTTCATCGGTTTGGATGATCGTATCGATACTTCCGCCTTGGATGGTTACATCTGCAGCTTCAACGCCTTCGTTTCCGTCACCAATGTCATCTTCATCAACATCCCAGAATGCCTTACCACCGATTTCGACTTCAAGATCAGCATAGACCATTCCAAGACTGGTGTTTTCTGTAAAGGCCTGAGGGGCGCTCGATGTATCGAGAGTCCACACACGTTGTGCTGCTGTCTCGTTCATGAAGAGACTCCATGTACCAGGCATGAGCAATTGTGTTGCATTACCGTCACCGTCTGTTGGGTTCATGGTTATGTTTCCATATCCATCATGACTCACCAAGACAACCTCCTTTCCAGAAAGTGTCTGGTTTGTACCAGATTCCACCAGCGTCAGCGTGACTTCTACGGTTTCAACCATGATAAGGTTGAGATCAATTCGTTGTGAAGCGTCTGCACCGACTGTGATTGGTGCACGCAATGATTCCATGACTGCATCTCCGTTGAGCATTGGTGCTGCTACGATGACATAGTCTCCAGTAGGGACGTATTCTGCAAAGGTTCCATTTACATCAACATTCAATGGGACGTATCCTGTTCCGTCAGCAGATGCGAGAAGAATGTTCTCGACCATTGCCGAACCATTCATCCACGATATTGAACCGGTAACTCGCCATTCATCGACGATTGGAACAAGGATGTCTTCTTCAGGACCGGTTAGTCCAATAGCGATGACATCGAGAACTCCATTCAGTCTCAAACTTGCATCAGATGCATTTTCATCTGCTGCATCAAGATCATTGGTTTCTATTGCATAGATACCAGGGCTGAGAGTTGCCTCAAGAACACCATCTTCTGTATAGTCAGCGGATGTTAAGTTCACTTGTACACCCATTTGAGAAACTGGGATGAGTTGAATATCCGGACGAATTGCCGTACCATTCTCAAATACACTGTCACCAAGATCTGTGAAGACCTTGAGAACAACAGTGCTGTTGCTTGGATTTGCAATCAATTCAACAGGTTCAGGGTTCATTCCATCAGCAACAATTACTGTATAGTCAGAAACTGTGGTCGCATTGTATGCTGCTTCGGGGATGGTAAAGGTCCATGTTCCATTCAAGAGTTGAGTTTGGAACACACCTGAAGCATCGGTCAGGGTTTTCCAGACGACTCCATCCTCAGAAGTAGCGTGAATCTCCACAGGCTCGTACTGAGGAATATCTTGGTTCCAGGCAGTAGTATTATCGAAGAGAGAAACACTTCCGATAACATCAACCGTTGGAGCTAGAATCATAACGTCCAGAGGAGCCATCTCCTCAACAACTGTTACGAGACCACCAGCAGAATATTGTGATACTGAACTTGCAGCATTGATGTTGAATGTCATTCCAGCAGGAAGTCGTTGACTGAATTCACCAAATTGGTCAGTGACTGTGATGAATTCCAGATCGTTTCCATGGAATCGAACTGGTACTGAACTTGCGTTCTCATACAATTTCTGTTCATCTGGAAGAGCAAGCCATTCCTCGTAAGTAAATCCAGCAGAGTTTGGAGCATCGATTGAACCGTTAACCCAAACAGAGGTGGAATAGCCCAAATCAAGCGTGAGATCTGTGTCTAGAATAGTGAACTCTTCGATAAGGATGTAATCCTCATCGGTGTTATCACTTACTTCCCATTCACCAACTGGCAGTTCAATTACAATTACGCCGTTCTCGTCAGAAACCAAGTTCAGAGGCAGCAAACCAAGTGGATCGGTGAAATTCACAGTGCGGTTCGAGACATCAAATCCAGCAGGTCCGTTGAGAGTAATCTCTACGTCATACATCTGAGGGACACCAAGTTCGAATGTGATGTTTGTTGGCTCATCAAAGACTTGAATCGTTTGATTCATTTCGTAGAATCCATCTT
>OBOY01000207.1_pt1 | contig 7192 bp, 8 predicted proteins | sample 1493951 | NCBI WGS metagenome assembly OBOY01 (sample SAMEA3275470, study PRJEB22092) | marine metagenome | biome: Marine environment; feature: Belgian marine environment, sample taken at 3 meters depth; material: Sterile flask | collected 2014-06-24T14:34:02+00 | depth 3 m | reverse complement strand
GGGACCTCACTTTCACGTCGGTTTACCAAGCTTCCACTTTGGTTGTCTCACCCCGCAAACATCGGTGCTTTCTACGGTTTTCTTGTCGCCTTGACGCTTCTTTTACCATACAGGTTTGCGGGTGAGGATACCAACGGTTGGTTGGCAAACTGGGTCTTCCATATGTCGATCTTGATGGTTGCGTGCCTTGTCATGGGCTTTGCGTCACTTCTTCTCATCCGGTGGTCGAAACGGTTTCCAATGTCACCCCCAAGAATTTTGCTCTATCCTATGCCGTTTTTGGGCATGGCATTGCTGACACTCGGGCGAACGGACATGGTGAATGTTCCAACGGTGTTGGTGTGGTTGCTGTTATTGTTGCCCGGGCCGATGTATGTTCACTTGTCATGGGCACCGCGCTGGCGGTTGCTATGCATGCTTGAAGACGGACGAGATCCGTTCATAGGGATGGAATCGAAGCAGACCGAGCCAAACGAGGACGCCGTCACACTTGCTGGTGATGACCATGACCTCCTATCGGTCGTTGAAGAATACGCAGAAGAGTGACTTGATGAATCGAGGTGTGCAACCTCTTGCCGCTTAATTCTGCAATCTGATGTAGTTAACTTGGCTCACTGCCACTAACTTGCCGTTGGTATCGTAGAGGTCTGCATGGGCAAGGCACATCGTTTTACCAATTCGAACCACATGCGCCTTGCACACCACATCGGTGTGGCAGGGCCGCAAAAAGCGGATGTTGAAATCGGTTGTTGCGACGTTCGCGTCTGCGCCGATTTCGGTTAAAATCGACCAACATGTCACTGTATCTGCAATCGTTCCCAGCATACCGCCGTGGAATGTTTCGAAGATGCCATCCCATCGCTGGTGGCGTGGAACCGTTGCTTCACAGTGGCCCTTTTCCACTTTGACAATTTTCATTTTGAGTGTGTCAACAATGGGGATCGAGTGGATGCGTTCGTTGAGCTCCTGCAGTTCCTGTTCGTTGAGCGTCTCACTTTCCATTTGTTCACCTCAGATGAGATCGAGTGTGGGACCGACTTTCTCAAAGAGACGCAGCACTTCATCAAGGTCGTCCCTTGAGAGCCCTGCGGACATTTGCGTACGAATTCGTGCCTTGTCTCTTGCAACCATTGGAAACACAATCGCTCCTGCCATCACGCCTTCTTCACCGAGGGCTCGTGTCATGGCCTTGGCCACGCTTGAATCGCCGCACATCACTGGAATGATTGGTGTCACTGAGGCGCCGGTGTCAAAACCGAGGGACTGCAATTCCTTTCGGAAATAATTCGTATTTTCCCAGAGTTTCGCATGGTGTTCTGGTTCTTCCATGAGGACTTCCACAGCGGCTTTTTGTGCAGCAGCGACACCTGGCGGTTGCGATCCAGAGAGCAACCAGGATCGAGAGTGATTGAGTGCGTGGTTTCGAGTCATTTCAGTGCCTGCAAGAATTCCACCCTGGACACCGAGGGCTTTGGAAAAGGATCCAGTCTCAAAGTCCACCTTTCCTTGAAGGTTGAATTGAGCAACAATTCCAGCGCCTTTCTCACCAAGCACCCCTTCGCCGTGGCAATCATCGACGTATACCATGGCTCCGTACTCTTCTGCCAGAGCCGTCACTTCGTCGAGCGGAGCAATGTCGCCATCCATTGAAAACACGCCATCTGTAATGATGAGTTTCCGTTGTGCACCTTCATGAGCCTTCAGAACTGCTTCCAGTTCGCCCATGTCGTTGTGGGCATAGACACCCCGACTTGCTTTTGTGAGGCGTACGCCATCGATAATCGAGCCGTGATTCAATTCATCACTGATGATGACATCTTGTGGTCCAGTGACAAGGGTCGGGATCAGGCCCACATTCACGGTGTATCCGGCAGAATAAATCAACGAGGCTTCAACTCCTTTGAATTCAGCCACTTTTCTTTCGGCTTCGAGGTGGATGTCCATTGTGCCTGCAATGGCCCGCACGCTTCCGCTTCCAGCCCCGTATTTTTCGGTCGCATCGAGCATTGCTTGCTTGACTTTTGGGTGGGTGGTGAGGTTGAGGTAGTTGTTTGCTGAAAGCATGATGGTTGGCTTTCCGTCCATGTGGCAGCGAGGTTGATTTGGACTTTCGAGGGTTGGAGGCTCCCAGAGGAGGGATTTTTCCGAAAGGTCATCGTATCGCTCCTTCATCCATGACATGTCGCCGGGCATAGCATCGTCTCCATTGTGCTGAAAGCGCCGTGCTTGATGTTCCTTTGGGTTGACCATGCTGACGCTTCCGTGCGACCATGCACCTCAAAAGGGAGGCGTTCGTCGCCGCACCATGGAGTTGGCCGGAACGGTAAGCAGCGGGCTCGGACGAGCCCATGTCTTCATGGCCCAACCTCACTATCAAGAGCAGTTTCGGGCTTTGCTTGGAAAAACTGCTTGGCCAGGGACACTGAATGTGACGGTCGTAGGATCGGATTTGATCTCCTACATCGCTCTTCGAAAAAAATCGGGAATTGACACGCTCGACGCATCAACCGAAGACCGCCTTGCTGCCAAGAGCATCGATGTGAATGGATTTGAAGCCAATCGCATTCGTGGTTTCCTGCGTGATGGCGTATCGTTTGGAGGAGCGACTGCATACATAGCAGAATTCAAAACGGATGATGGAAAGATCCCATGCGCCCTTCTCATTCCTGATTTGACCCGTCACATCGATGTCGTAGAAATCATCGCTGGTGCGTGCCTTCGTGAACGTTTCAACCTCGAAGACGGAGCCATCGTGAGCGTACAACTCGATTGATGTTTAGCGGTGCTTAACGATGGGCAACTCGCCCAACCGAGCCCACTCGTTATGAAGCAGGCTCTTCAGTTCGTGCCTCGCAGCTTCTCTCCATCGCTTCCGCATGGTCCGCTCGACAGCGAGTCCTGCTGGTGGGGCGGAGAAACATTGAATGTCGACAGCGGTGGAATCGAGTGGAAGGTCTTCCCAGTGAACGCCCCATAGCATCAACCAGTCGGGTGGTGCTACTCCAAAATCTGCTTCTTTTTCGGGGTGGTCAATCGCTTCACGCACAGCCTCGGGGCTGATCTCACCAATGCACATGCGGTGCAACGCCATCGCCGTGCGACGAACTTGGTTCCACAGGAAGGCTTCTCCGATAATTTCGAAACCGACCACTCGCCCATCGACACGCCATGGTGTGCATGAGTGGATGGTTCGGATTGGGTTTTTTCCCTCTTCGAGGCGGGCAAAGTTCCTCGCATCATAGGTTCCGACAAACATGGCAAGCCATTCGCTGAACACTTCGCCAGGGTCTTGCCAAAATTCAATGCATTCGAGGCGGTAACGGTACACTCGATACTCGGCCATTCTGGGATTCCATTCTTCATCCACTTCTTTGACATCGAGGAATGCGATGTCATTTGGAAGCCGATCATCAAGGGCTCGAACCATTTTTCGAGGTGTCAATGCGGTCCAGAGTTCCTTTTCGATGCGCACAACGCCGCCGTTGACTCGCACGTGAACACCTGCATCGGTGCGACTGGAGAGCACGAGGTTATGACGCTCGTCATGAGGGTCAAGCCATTTTAGACTTCGAAAAACGCGTATAAGTTCACCCTGAACGGTTGAGACGTCAGGTTGAATTTGGCTGCCATGGTAGGCATCGCCCAAGTATCCAATGCGGAACGCCAAACGAACGGTAGAGCCGTCCGTCATACGAACACCTCACTCATCGGCCGAGAGCATCTCAATGGCTTCTTCCGGGGAGTAGCCCAAGCCACCAACAGCCCACTTCAAGGCTTGCTTAAGCCAAGGTTGAACCATTGGGTTCTTCTTTGAAGGGTCCATGACTTCGATGGCGTCAACGATGTTTCTGCTTGCATTGAAAAGCACTTCATCGGTTGGAATGTCATTGAGTTCAAGCTTCTTTGCGTAGCGTTGGAATTCCTTGACAGCGACGGGGATTCGTCGGCATTCGAGAGCGAATGTGGCAAAGTCAGCGATGTATTCCTCGTTTTCCTCATCAAGTTGCATGGCTTTCTTGTAAGCCATCATGATTTTTCCACCTGGGATCACATCGTCTTGTGCTTCCATGTTCTTCATGTTTGCAAACTCAGCATACATGTGGTGGACTTGAGCGTTTTTCTTGTGTTGCCCCATCTTTGCGTCAAGGTCGGCAATTGCGCCGTCAAGGTCGCCGTTGCGTAGCATTTCAATCGGTGCTTGGAGGAGTTCGTCATTGCTCATGTTCATCGCCTAATGTGTGCCGGTATGTTCGGTCTTTTCAAACACTCGTTTGAGCGGTTGGAATCTCAATCCTCTGAAGCGGCTGCTACAATGGTGTCCTTCAAATCGCTCAGGAGGTGAGATTGACTGTTTTTCTTGTGCATTTCATTGAGAAGGCCCTTCGCCTTCTCCCATTTGCGAATGTTGTACATGCAGTGCTTGGGGTCAGGTCGAACGGTGCGGATGGTTCGCTGGTAAGTCATGATCCCCACGATGGTTCGAATCAGTCCTTTGCCAACCTTTTCAGCCGCATTGTCGTTTTGGTTCTCTTTGGTACCGGGGATGGTGTGGTTTACGACAGGAACATTCGACTCTTCTACGATGCCTACCCCCGAATCAGTGAGCACGGTGACGGTTGCAAAACCAAGGAGTGTGCCCATTGGTGAGCGCTGGACAACAACTTCGGAAATGCGGTCAAAAAGAATGCGTCGATGGGAGCGAGAGAGCAAAAAGCTGTGCTCAAAGATGATCGCATCGCTGGTGATGGCGTAGTGGAAACTTCGTTGGAAGTAAAACACCAAGGCGGTGTAAATGGCCACGAAGACACTACCAAACAAGAGCGGCTGGTAATCGGGGATGATTCCTCCGACGCCTTCATCCATGAACAAATTGGTGATGAACAGCAGGAGATCATCAACAAGGGCGATCGATGGTGCAAGTGACACGATGAGCAAGCCTACGGTCACCCAGCGACCGGAGGTTGAAACATTCATCAGTCGGTTCATCCATGTGACGAAGAGCATGACCGCGGTTAAGCCAAACGAGCCGCTTGTGAACAAGGCGGTTGCCAAGAGGTCCACGAGAAAGTTTTCACTTCCCGTTCCCGGTTCGAGTTCAAACATGACGTGGATGGCCAAAACAAGAAGTCCGAGGGCGTAAAGATTGAGGAAAGCAAAGGTGCTTGGGCGCTTGGTAAGCAAGATTTCTTCTCCTGCAATAATTCGGAATTTTTTACCTAATTTGGCTTGGTCAGCAGCGATTTTTGCTGCCTCATTGGCCTTTGTTTCAGCCAAAGCAGCCGCTTCGGTTTCGGTGTCAGCAGTGGTGGTTTCCTCGCTCATAGCAATTGCTCCAATCGATTGGTGGCCGGGCAAACCAAATAAGACCTTGCCTCCATGCATCGGGTTGCTTATCAATAACTTATGTCACAATCGGGTTTCATTCAGTGGAGCAGGCCCCAAGAATGCTCTGCGTTTCCACGGGCCCACTCGTAATCAGTTTCTTTCCGAATTCCATGCTCATCGATGATCCTAAGTTTCTCGAGTTGGAGGGGGTATTCGTTGTATGTGAGATGCGAAGTTAGCCCCCCTCTCGTTGGTTGATTGAACGTCCAGTGGGCCCTTTCGATGGCTTGGACAGTTAGTTCGATGACCGTGCGCCCGTTCCACATTTTGATGTTGAATTTCGGGAGGGGGGCGCCGGGCGAATGGCCATGCTTGCCTTCGCTTCGGTCCGAACCTACCTTTTCGACTGTGACATGTGTGAATTTCTCACTGCGTCGGTGCTTTCCGTCATGGAACAGTCCTCCTTGAGATAATCCGATGTGGCCGAAATCTCTTCGTTTCCACGGCCGGTTGTCCCTCGCCGTGACCGTGAACGAAAGGTGCGGTAGGAACCAATCAATGTACGAGCCATCATCGAGGTGAAGGACGCCCCAGTACCATGGAACTGAAGGTGCTTGGACACTGACCTTTTGGAAGTAAGCCGTCCCGTTGACTGCTTCTCCATCGAATGTCCCTGAGGCTTTTGTGCCGTGCAATCGCAAAATATCGTAGCCCATGTTTGCAGCATATGTCGCAGTGGCTTCTCTTGCCGTTGACATAGCACTGTTCCATGGTGTGAGTTTCAATCGCATTTCCTTTGGCACCATTGGGTGAGCGGCTTCTTGATCGGTGGATAGATTGAGCCAAAATTCACTCAAATCACTTTTCAAACCCATGCTCATGTCTTCTTCCAATAACGGAACGACTGCACCGCCTCCTTTGCCCACTTCGCTCTGGTCAGTGGGCCATTTCGGATGTGTGTCTGGCATGGCTACGATTCTGCAAATCCGTTGAATGACTGGTTCATGCATCTGGGTGCCGTCAAACCACCAAGCGCAGACCATCCCATCAAGCGCCATGCCATCATGTTCGTCGAATCCCGGACGGCCTTGAGGCGTCCAAGGTGTGCCATTGACCTCGACCAACGGATTGTCTTTCGTGGACCACAGAACCATCAATTGTCGCCCGCTTGGCTTTCCATCAGGATCATCAAGCATCACCAGCCACCACCACCAATCCCACGTAAGGTGGTGCAATGGTGGACGGTTTTGCAACCTCCACATGGTCGATAGGTCGCCTGCAAAGGCGGGCATATCTTCGCTCATTCGATTTCCTTCCCTTTGAAGATGGCACCGCCAACGAACCAAAGCACTGAGCCCTGAACAAGGAGTACCACTGTTGCGAACACTGCTGAAACCAAGCCTGAACCACCGACACCGGGCTCTGAGTAAAAGAAGTTCAACGCATTGCTGGTCGACCAGATGAGGCCAAAGTCATCCATCATTCGACCTTGTAAGATGAAGAGTTCCATGTTCGGCCACACAATGACCGCTGCAGCATCGACAATCATCAATGCCCAACCGATCACAGAGAATCGAAGAATGGCCGCCTCGGGGGCGCCCATCGATACAATGCACATTCCCAGTTCCCATGCAGCAAACGGAATCGCCAATACAATGCCAAACCTCCACATGGTTCCAAGGGCACAAAACAGCATGCCATAGACAAACGATGCCATCATTGTGGCAAAAATAATTGCAAGCCATACGCCTAAATCTTGGAACCGGAAAAAGCTGTCACTCGGCCCGATGAATCCTGATATCAGAGCGAACAAGGGCCCAATTGCAATGAAGTATGGCCAGACGATTCCAAGGTAGCCCAGAATTCG
>OBOY01000206.1_pt1 | contig 7217 bp, 10 predicted proteins | sample 1493951 | NCBI WGS metagenome assembly OBOY01 (sample SAMEA3275470, study PRJEB22092) | marine metagenome | biome: Marine environment; feature: Belgian marine environment, sample taken at 3 meters depth; material: Sterile flask | collected 2014-06-24T14:34:02+00 | depth 3 m | reverse complement strand
TCCACGCCTGTCAACTCGAGGAACCCGCAGAGCGCTTGTTACAGAATTCAATGAACTGGTCATCGACACTGTTCCAATCGCCAATGATGATTCGATGGGAGAGCGATGGAAGGCAGGCCCGGGTGACAACAGCCGTTGGCATCCTGAAGGCGCCTGTATCCGCTTCCGATTTGTCCTGTCCAGTGGAAGCTACGCCACCACCTTGTTGCGGGAATTCATGCAAGGACCATTGAGTCAACTCTGAGCAACTCATTGTGCTCCGTCATTGTTTTTTGCGGGAAGCAATGCCTCCACCTTTTGAAGCACGTTGCCTTCAAAGACGGTGATTTTCTCCGCTAAATCGGATTTTTTTGTTGCATCCTCTTTCCACAGTGGCACCATTGAAGTCCATATGCCCTCGTTTTTCAATCGAGAGTAAACCGCAGCAAGAACATGAACAGCGATCAGTAGATAACTCAAATCGGCAGCAAAACCGTGCACTCCAATGGCACCATCCATTAGAAGACCGTCCACCATGCCACGCCTGAATAAGGCTGCAATCGCCAATCCCGTAAGGGGGAGCAAAACAAGACAGAAGTACATCAACCTGTGAACGGTTTTCGCGAGGTACGTGTGAATCAAAGGCACAGGTTCGTTCGCACCAAGAAACGTTTCAAAACGACTCATGTAGAAATATCGAATCAAGACAATCAAAAGAAAGACACTCGCAAAGACAACCTCAAACATAAGCAAGCCTGAATCCTCGAGTTGCTCAAGATCGTCCAATTGCTTGAAAATACCGTAGGCATAAAGGATGACGAAAAACCAATGAACAAATTTGCAAGAAAGGTATGTGAGCCTCCCACGAACGACCCTCCTAAGGCAATTGAAATGCCGTTGTGGTCTCGTTCAATGGCTCAAATAAGGCCCATCGAAAGGACTTCGATCTCTCCAACACCGTGGATTTCGGACATGCGTCCTTCCAAAGCATCAGCCAGACCTTCACCGTCGTTCATGACCACGTGGACTTGAACAAACTTGAGGCCAAACGCAAGAGGCTTGACTTCAACGGATTGAATGTCGTAGACATCATCACCCATTGCGGAGATGGTTGTTGCAATTAATTCTGCATCGACATCCTCGACATCAGAGTCTGGATTGATTTTGTATGTCATGACTACCATACCCATAGAATCACCTCAGGGCCCCTGGTATCCACAGGATGGACAGACGTAGAGAACGCCTTGATTTCGGCAACGTGGGCTGCGGCCAATAGGTGCGCCGCACCCCGGGCATGGAAATGTGGTGGAAGCGGTTTCTTCCAATGGAACGCCGGATGCGGTACAGTTTTTTGCTCTCTCACTCATAATGACCCTCAGGAACATTTCGCCCACGCCCTCCCCTTCTTTATGGTTGCGTGCTCCATCGCCTCAGACATGGCGTCCTTTGAATCAGAAACATGGACAACGAAATGGGCTACTGCACTTGATTTCATCGATCAAGAACCACCAATGACCCATCCATTCCGGTGCTGATGACCAATTCGCCATTCCGACGGCGACACCAACCATTTGTCAGACAAATGATGTCACCGACTTGAATTCGTTCGGTTTGTTCCCCCCAGAGCACCAAGCCAATGATTCCAGATTCATCGCGCCCACATGCTGCGGCTACTGCTCCCGTGAATCGCTTCGAAGCAATTCTTCTCACTGGATACATCCGCAGCACGACCAATTCAATGCGGTGAACTGGCGCATTGTGACGCAAATCTGCACAACGCTGACGTGCATGGCGCGGGTGTTCGTGTGTGGGGCTGGCTGCATCTGAATGAGGATTCATGCCACGAGGGTTTGACCTCTACCGGCTTCAATCTATTCCGCCTTTTTTTTACGGCGAACAGAAAACGAGGACTTGATGATTTCAGGCCCTTCATCAACGTCATCGCCCCCCAGTTTGAGGTTCAATGCTGTTTCATAGGTCTCCCGTACGTTGAACGTCTTGGCTTTCCAAGGCATGAAGTTTCGGCACACCAAGTAAACCTCAGATGAGGCGTTTCGGGAAGCATGGGGTGCGTATCGACGCACGTCAGAAAAGAATGGTTTCACGGCAGCAATCAGTTCCTCCACACCAACGCCCTGAAACAGTTTTGTGGTGAAGGAGCCACCTTTGCATAACAATGGCAAGGCGAAATCAAACACTTGAGCAACGAGGGTCATCGCTACTGCTTGGTCCATGTCCCACTTCCCGGTGATGTTGGGGGAGATATCCGAAACGATTGCGTTGAGGGGGCGACCGTTGAGTTCAGACAACATTCGTTCTTGGGTGTGAGGATCGGTAATGTCTCCAGTGAGCAAAAGCGCCCCTTCCACTGGCTGGCACGGTTCAAGATCGACCCCGAGAACGAAGCCTGATTCTCCAACGAGTTCCATACCAACTTGAGCCCATCCACCTGGGTGACAGCCCACGTCAAGGATGACATCGCCTTCACGAATGAGGTTGAAGCGTTCTTGAATCTGCTTCAATTTGAAGGCTGAACGAGCGCGGTAACCGCTTGCCTTGGCCTGCCTTCGCCATGAATCGCGCTTGTGATTTTCAATCCAGTGATCAGCCATGTTGCACCCTCCCTAACCCCGGTTGCTTTCGACCTGTTCAAGAAACCTCGCCTCAAAACCCGGGAGAACAAAGGGATGAAGGAGGACGCCCGCGACGCCAAGCCATGGCAGAGCAGCCCAGGCAACCACCCCGTCAAGGCGGGCTTTGGGTGCTGTTGTTGGCTGTCGCATTGTTGCAGACACCGGTTATGGCTCAAGCACTGGTCGTTGATCCATCCACATCCCTCGAATCCGGAATCGAGACGAACCTTCGTGGCCAAAGTCTTCTGATCGAAGAATTGACGGCCACATGGTGCACCTCATGTGCTGAAATCGACCCCTATCTCGTGGGTGTGGCCGATGCGCACGGATCCCGTATCGCCATGGTAGCTTACCATCCAAATGACGGGGAGGATGCGTTCGCACCCGAAGCGGCTCAGCATCGAATTGAACGATTGCGAAGCGTCAACCCGGATTTACCAGGGACACCGACGTTCATTGTGGAAGGCGGCGCATACCGAACGGGAACAGATGCTTGGGGTGACGTTCAAGGGGATATCCTCGACGAGGAAGTGCTGCGCCAAGACCATACGAAATTACAACTCAGTGTTCAACGAGAAGGCGATGTCATCACGGCCTCCTTGGTCACATTTGAGGGCCGCTCTCTGAACGCATCACAACTCACCTTCCTCGTGCTCGAACATGGCAAGAGTGTTCCTGAAGAGGCCATTAACCCCGGCAAAGCCTACCGGGATCGGGTTGTTATTGGGACTGCAGAATGCAGCATTGGAAACGGGTCGGTGACGACTCAAATTGGCATTATAACCGCCCGTGCCAACACAAGTTGCACCAGTGATTTTGAAATCGAGTTTGCAGCAGTGGATTCATTCAGTGTGGTGTTGTTGCACGAAAACACCGAAGATGCTCTTGAGTCGAGGGACGACCTTGGCACCTACGGAGCCATTGAATTCGCCTACCGAGATCGAGGCACTTCTGAATCATGGAGTCCTGCATGGTTGGTGCTTGCTGGCACAGCCATTATCGGACTCCTTGTGTTCCAAAAGAAATCAACAAATGCCTAGAAACGTGAGGAAACCTCGCCGTGACGGAAATTATCTACCGGAAACCGGAAGAAACATGACTCACAAGTCCATAGCATTGATAAGGTAGCAAGAACAAAAGATTACCATGGCAAAAACATGGGAAGACGTTGCATGGGAAGACAGTGAACCACTGAAAGAATGGTCAGTGGAATACCTTGTCACCATCAAAGGAGAACAGCATCACCACCTCAGCGTGCTCTGGGGCGAAGACCACGAAACAGTTCAGCGGCATTTACTCGCAGAATTGAAACGAACCTACAGCGGAAGCGAGCGGATTGATGTCACCGTCCTTCGAATGGAAGAAATAGCTATGGAAGTCGATGCACAATTTTTCGAAGGTTGCTTTACACCCTGATCAAATGGCGTGGTAGTGTACTTCGATTGTCTCGCCATTCTGCAAGAGGTACTCGTCGAATGTCGTAATCCGGTTCTCCTCTGAGGCCACCTCGCCCGAGGCAAACACATGCATTCGCATTTCATGCGTCTCATTGACACGATGGTCGAAGATTCCAGTTTCATCAAAATGAACGCCCCAAATATCGAAGAAAACACCAAGGGGAACATCGCCAGCCTCGTTCAGTTCGATATGCAGCGTTCCTTGGTCGTTGTGCGTATGGACCGTGTGCATGTTTTCGCCCTGCTGGTTGCAGACACCGCTGTTAATCCCAATCTCACCAGGAACTGTCTCCTGCTCTCCCTCGATGAAGAGTTTCAGCGTCACATGGTCATGACGAGCCAAGCCTGTGTGGTCAAGGCACTCGAAAGCCAATGGATCGGGTTCATCCGCACTTGACCAAATCGAATTGACGGGTTCATCGATTGATGAATCCTGAGCAAGCAGAAGCACAATTCCAAGAATGGCAGTACCCGTGATGATAATCCACAAGAGGCGATCCCGTGCCATTGTCCATCACCTTACTCTTGCCAAGCCTTCTCACCGTGCATCGATCGGAGCTGCCAGAAACCAGCAAGTGCTACAACGTTGGCAATGTGAGCGGTGGTGCAAAATTGACAGAGTTTTTCCATCTCGATTTCGTAGGATACAAGCAAACCGATGACGCCCAAACCAGCAAAAGTCACGAGCGTACCGATGTCAAGGAAATTCTTGGCCCATGTTGCGCCGGGTTCTTTGGAAATGGAATACGAAAGAAACAGCAAAGCCGTGAAGGTCACAAAACCAACCATGCCCCAAGGGAGGTCGAAAAAGGGCATTGTGTTATACTGTGCGTTTCCAATCACGTCGTCACAAGAAAAGATGGTGTCAGAGGCACAGAAGTTCGCCCCCTCGCTGACTTTGGCGTGAATCCATTGGGTTTGGACCGAGACAGCAAGTCCCCCGAGAAGGGTCAAGTTAAGCCCGCTCAACAAGCGTCCTCGCTTTGTTCCAAGCGAGGCAAAACGTTCGCTGAGAGGCAAGAAGATTGCGCTTGTCCAAGGAAGGATCAGCAAAAGCCCAAGCACGATTGGGAGGCCATAGGCAAGAAGCAGCCAATTGGTGCTCATCTCAAGCACCACCCGTTGCATCGTCTTGTGTCACGAGCAAAATAATAGCATCGATGTAGTTGTTTGAATCACCATCGCCGTTGACATCGCCCACGTTGGTCCCTCCATTCGAAACCCATGCAATGATTCCGTCTGGCTGGATAAGGAAATAAGTCGGTGTGCCTCGGATGTCCCACTCGTCCATGTTCTCCTGATCGATGTCATCGATGTAGGTCACGAACTGATGGGCTGAACCCCCTCGATTTGCACAGTCTTGACCTGCACACTCGAAGCCAGTTGACTTGTCTCTAAACGCAGCGATCTCAGACCTGCTTGTGTCGTGACCCTTGATGTCAAGTTGAGTGGCGCTTGCAAAGAAGTTGACTTGTGCACCGTTCCACTGATCGTTGCCATCTCGGAAGATTTCTGATGCTTCACCAAAGAGGTCGGCTGATTGAACGCAGTAGGGGCAATCGGTGTCCATGAATTCAATCATGACCCAATCGCTTGAGGTGTTTCCATCCCAGGATGAGTCGAATTGTTCTGAGAAATCGAAGGAAGACCAGCCGTTGCCAGCGTATGCGGCCCCGTCGAGAAGAGGTGCACGCTCGCCCTCTTTGGTACCAGTTGCGATTGGATCTGTGGTGAAAGCAAGAATCAGAATCCCCACGAAAAAGAGAGCTGAGATTTTCAAAAATGCATCGCCCAATGTGCTCGCTTCGTCGTCATATGTATGTTTCATGTGTTCATCTCCTCATGCAGGCCAATCTCTTCGATCAAGGCAAGGGCGGTGTGCCGAATGGCATCTTCGCTGTTATAGCGCACATCAAACCCTGTTGAAAGCATCTTCTCTATCCCAAGCATGGCGCGAGGAATGTCCCCCGCCCAACCACGGTCGCCGCCAGTGTACTCAATCGAGGCGTCATGACATCCTGTTGTTTCCACTACGATTTCTGCAATGCGTCGCACTGAGGCAGTGTCATGGCTTCCGAGATTATACAGGTTCAGCGGTGCATCGGAAATCGACATGACATGCAAAATCGCATCCACACAATCGCCGACTTCCATGTATGATTTTTCTTGTCGACCGTTCCCCAGCACTTCGAGGCGAGATGGGTCCTTCTTTAACTTGTGAATGAAATCAAAAATGACGCCATGAGTGCCACGTGTACCAATGATGTTGGCAAACCGGAAGATGTAAGCCTGAATTCCAAACGTTCCAACGAAACTGCTGATCAGACCCTCTCCAGCTTGCTTGCTGGCACCGTACAGTGAAATCGGCAGGCATGGCCCATGGTTTTCGGGGGTGGGAAGTGGTGCATCTTCACCGTAAACGACAGATGAAGAAGCAAAGGTAATTGTCTTCACACCATGGAGACGCATCGACTCTACGATGTTGTAGGTGGCAATCGTGCCTTGTTGAAGGTCGGTGTCAGTAACCCTTGTTCCAAGACGAATGTCTGGATTGGCGGCAAGATGAAACACACAATCAATGCCCTTCATGGCAGGTTCTACATCTTCAAAGCGCGTGATGTCCCCTTCCACGAGGGTTGCTTTTCCGCTGTCTAAGTGAGCCTGAATGAACTCGAGATTGCCTGACGAGAGGTTGTCGAGAACAACGACTTCGTCACCCCTTCCAATTAAGCGGTCAATAAGGTGTGAACCGATGAACCCCGCTCCACCTGTCACCAGTGCTCGCATGGTTCAAAGACAGGAGGCTTGCATATGAGGCTTCTGTTTTGTTGTCTAGACCATGTCGCTTTGTTGCTACCATGTCTCTTATGGCCATAGAGGTTCATCGTCCAGTTTGCCCACCTTCCGAGGTGAGCGGATGTGAAAACATGAGCAAGAAAAACGCAAAACAAACTGAAGCAAGCAACGACATGAACACCAATTTATTGGTTGGTTATGTCCGAAAGAGCAACGCCGGTGGGGCACTCAAAGTGTCGATCAACACCAGTGCGTTCGGTGACTGTGCCACCTACGTCACAAGCGATGGACAGGCCTACGTGCCGCTTGTCATCTCGTTGAACGCCTTGAGCAAAGTGCTCAACGGTGAACG
>OBOY01000200.1_pt1 | contig 7426 bp, 5 predicted proteins | sample 1493951 | NCBI WGS metagenome assembly OBOY01 (sample SAMEA3275470, study PRJEB22092) | marine metagenome | biome: Marine environment; feature: Belgian marine environment, sample taken at 3 meters depth; material: Sterile flask | collected 2014-06-24T14:34:02+00 | depth 3 m | reverse complement strand
TTGCGAGATTCCAAAATATGGGCTGCCTGAACTATCGCCATGCTGCACAGCAACGTAGAGCGTCTTTGAACCGATTTCATCTGCCCTTAGAATCCATGTGTGTGAATAGACAGATGTGGGGGGATTATCCATTGAAATCTCGATGTAATTATTGGCATCGCCCATACCGTCAGAGAGTATTTCCCATCCGTGAGAAGTTGGAACATCCCCATTCGCATTTGTTGTTGATAGTAAAAATATTCCAAGTGTATCGAGGTTATGTTCGATTCCAATACCAGAAATCTGAACTGTGATTTCTGCTGGTTGGCCGACCCAAAGAGATTCTGCTGGTTGAAGATCTAAACCAAGATTAGAACTCGCATTTTGATTTGCATCACCATGACATGCTCCACCACATTGCATATCCTCGAATCCATTTCCAACACCTCCGGGATTCCCACTTACGTGAAGAGGAACCAAGAAGGCTAGAACAAGAAATACTGTCAAACGTGCTCTCAAATTAATCACCTCTCCGAAGGATTACTGCAACAAGGAATAGAATACCGATAATCGTGTAAAGAGATCCTAGGCCAAACCCAAGAGTTGTTGAGGGCCCATCATCAAAACTAGCAGCTTGCGTATCGACGGTAATTTGCGTCGAAGGTGATTGACAATCAGATTCGAGTGTTCGATCTCCAATGCTTACAGTCAATTGGTAAGTTGTGAGACCGAGTATGCTCGGAGTATCTGCAAAGCTTGTTTGATTTGTTTGACCCAGAAGAACACCGTTTCGATACACATTGAAATTCGTTGATTCTTGTGAATCCCATGCCCATGCGAGATTGACATCACCATCATCAAGAGTCGAGGTAAGACTTGGGCATGGCAATGCTGGCAATGCTTGAACAACTGTCGTGGACTCATCTACTGCACCGGATTCATCGGTAACGACCAAGGTGATAGATACGCTTCCTGAAAGCGGCATGAGGAACGAAACCTCCGTTCCCGAAGTGGATGATTGACCTGCTTGTGATGACGACCAAGCCCATTGATATCCAACGATTCTATTATCAGGGTCGGAAGAAGCACTGGCAGTTAATTGAACGCGTTCACCAGCATATGCATATTCTGTCAGAACTGTTATGATTGCAGTTGGAGGAGCGTTTGAAATTGTGATTGATGTTGAAGAAGCTCCTGCTTCCTCCCCATCTGTGGCAAGAACTTCTACGCTCCACACCTGTCCAGGACCGAGATATGACGACGCAACGGTTGTAGCATTGTCCAAAGACCCTTCTCTAAATCCATTCCTAAACCAAGTAATGGAGGTTATTTCAACCGAATCGGAGTCAATATCTGAGGATTCGATGGTGAGTGTAATATCTTCTTGTGAATTGATTGAATCACTGACTGTTGCTGTTACTGATGGTTCAGAATTTATGATATCGACATACAATGTTTCGCTTTCTGAACTTGTGTCTGAACCATCGAAAGCATGAATCACTGCAGCCCAATTTTGCCCTTTTGAAGTCTGAGAAGATGGAAGTGGATTTACATTTTCCAATTGAGGCTGAACAACATCATTGAGATACCACTGGATATTGAATGTTAGACTATCGAAGACATCTACATCAGTCATTTGGGCATCAACTGAGACGTTTGTTTGACCTGTTATTTGCGAGGCACTAAGCGAAGCAGATTGTAAAACAGGGGCCGTATTTTCGATTGTTGTAGATGGAGAAGATTGCCATGTAGACCATGTTGTTCCATCATTGACACGAACACTTACACTCCATGAATCTCCTTTCATTGTGTTCAAAGAAGAGAGCGTTTGTGATTCCACGTCTGTCTCTATGCCATTCTTCATCCAGCGATATTCTGTATTAACAATTGAGTCCATGTCAGCATCTGATGAGATCGCAAGAGCAGTGAGATCGGTTTCCGTAGTCGGGTTGCTTGGGGTGATGGTAACGCTATCCACTGAAGGAGGAGTGTTTGATGTGGTCGAGCCGATAACAACCGGAGAAGATTTCATCCAAGCCGAAGAATCCGTTCCATCAGAAACTCGCATTTCAATCTCCCATGAATCTCCATTTCGAGTTGCAAACGATGGAAGAGGAGAGAGACCGTCCAATGACGATTGAATATTACCATCAAGATACCATCTATATTCGTAGGTTAGGGTATCCATTGCGTCTGCATCTGAAGAAGAATTCACGATAGACAAATCATCGGTCGTCCCTGGATTTGAGATTCCTATGGAAACTGACGAAAGGATTGGAGCAGAGTTGCCAATTGTGATTGAACTCGAAGCAATCATTGTTCCAAAATCGGTCCCATCGTTTGGCGTAACTTCAGCATTCCAGTTCTCGCCTTTTTCAGTCTGAGAGGAGGACACTGACATCATTCCGTCCAGGGATGTTTCAAGAACACTATTTTTGAACCATTGAATTGTTGAGCCAGCCTCAGTATCGCCGTCTACATCGTCAAAGGTGTACGATAGGACAAGCGTGTCTGTTGTCATTGCAGTAGCCGGGCTAAGCAAAAGGTTACTCAGCGTTGGAGCAGTATTTGCAGGTGCGCTCCCTTCTGAAAGTTGATAGGTTGTAGTATCCCATTCGTCATTTGTGTTGTATCCATTTCCATCAGCAGCATTAGCAGCAACATCGATTGATACAACCCCCGAACCTGTTGACGGTGCTGTCCAATCAACGCTCCAACTTCTGTAGTTGTTGTTGGTATGTGTTGCACTGTTTGCAGCTGTGTTGATTTGGACTCCTGTCCCAGGGGAAGAGAGCGATCCTTTGTCGACATCGAGAGCAAATCCTCCGCTTGTGGAAGTGGTTCCTCCAGTTACTGATACTGACAGTGTGTATGTGCTCCCGGCAGTATATGTTGTTGGTTGTCCTGACATTGAAACTGTTGCAGTTTGCGTACCACTACCATGGCAATAACCCCCACCACAACCAGTACCTTGGCCTGAAATTCCACCACTGTATGCATTTGACATTGGCGTAACCATGGCTAAGCAAAGAATTGCAAAAAGACCTAGCGTACGCATTTTCATAGTTCAACCTCACGCTTATTGCGTAAAAGAGTTCGTTCCCGTGGTCAGAAAATTTCTCAATAATCAAACAAAGTTGGTTGCTCTGAAGAGGTTTTGTCAACGGACTCATTTGGAATTGGTTCATCTCGAATTTGTTGGTTGAGAAATTCTTCGCGCCAAACTGTAACGCCTAAACTCTCAGCCTTGGCAAGTTTCGAGCCAGCATTTTCTCCAGCAACGAGTACTGAGAGATTACTTGAAACGCTTCCAACGACTTTCCCTCCGGCAGCTTTTATCCTTGCTTGGATGCTTTTTCTTGGTTCGGAAAGCGTTCCTGTGACGCAGAACGTCATACCGGCAAAGGGGCCCTGATCCGTTTTTTGTTGCTCTGATTGAATTGTAAGATGAGAGAGGAGAGACTCAATTGCTTCACTTCGAACCTTAATTCCATCACGTAATTGGAGAGCAACGATGTCTCCTACGCCGTCGAGAGCGGTCAGTTCTTGCATTCTCTCTGGCTCCTCGAAACTCTCATCGACCCATTTCATCAGCAGCATCGGTTGTTGGAAATGTACTGCGATTGCAAATGCTAATTCTGGGCCAATCCCCGGTAATCCGAGTGCTTGGAGGAATTTGGAGAAGGTCATGGAACGCGTCTTGCCAATTTCTTGGAGAACATTTGTCGCAGATTTCTGCCCCATTCGTTCTAGAGACAGAAGTTTTGCTTCATCGAGGTCATAGAGGCCTGATATGCCATCAATAAGTCCCTCTGCAAGGAGTTGATCAACTAACTTCTCGCCGACGCCATCCATCTCTAATGCACGGCAATAGTAGAGAATGCTCCTCCCCATTCGGGCAACACAATGTACATCTACGCATCGAATAAAGGCACCTTCAATCTCTACTGGACCATTGCATGCGGGACATGCGCTAGGCGCATCGACCGCCCTTCTTTCTGGTAACAAACCTTTGAACGGCTCTCCATCAGCATGGATTCGCCCTTCTAGATCCTGTTGTGATGCAGGACCTAGACTTGCTTCGATTTTTGGAATAACGTCTCCTCTTCGAACGATTCGGATTTTATCTCCTATACGGATATCCAAACGTTCGACTTCACCAAGATTGTGGAGTGTTGTATTCTCGACCGTCACCCCTCCAACGCGTTGTGGAGCTATGCGTGCAACTGGAGTGATTGTGCCTGTTCGCCCTGTTTGCCAATCGACATGCAGCAAGACAGATGTAGCTTCTTCTGGAGGGAATTTCCATGCAAGTGCCCATCTTGGATGGTGCGCAGTCATGCCCAGTAATTCTCGTTTTGAAAGGTCATCCACTTTGAACACCAAGCCATCGATTTCAAACTCGTATCTTGTTCGTTCGTTGGTCCACTTCTCTGTTTCTTTACAAAGCCCTGATGTTAACTCGTCTGCTTCACTCGATTCAGTGATGATCCAAGGCGCCGGATTCACCCCAGCGATCTCTGAAAGCCAGGAAAGAATTTCACTATCATTGTTGACGGGTGGTGGTAAGGTTGAGTCAGGATGGCGTAGTGATTCTTCAGGAAATTTTGCATCATATGCTAGAAATACCAAATCGCTTGCATTCGCCTTACCTTCTGCTTTCTTTTGTCGCAGAGCACCGGCAGCTAAATTTCTTGGATTAGGGGAGACATCCGCATATCGTTCTTCAAAGGTTGATTTACGCATAACGACCTCGCCCCGAATGTGAACATCCACTTCAACGCCAAGGGTATGAGGGACATTTTCTACTCGTCGTGCGTTTTTCGTAACGTCTTCTCCTCGATTACCGCTACCTCTTGTTGCTGCACATACAAGTCGACCCTTTCTGTATTCAAGAGAGAGTGCTGAACCGTCGAGTTTAGGCTGGGAGATGAAACGTGTAGCTTCAAGAGAAGATCCCCGAATAAAGTGACCTATATCTTCCTCTGTTGTCCCTTTGTTTAGTGAACGCATAGGAAACATATGGTCCACTTTGACAGTCCCTGGATCGATCTCTGCGCCGACGCGTTGCAACTGAGAGTGTGTTGGCTCGAGTTGTTTCAATTCATCCCAAAGGGCATCAAATTCTGAATCTGAAATTTCAGTTATGGCTTGATTATAATAGAGGTCTGAATGGTATGCGATTTGTTCGGCAAGCCAATCTATACGCTGATTTTGGCCATTATCGGACGCGTCAGATTTGGCCATAGTAATCCACCACCTCGACCCCATTTAAGGTTCATGATGACGGGAATTTTAGTTCGACAAATTCCCCATCAATCATTGGGCACCTGGTCATCAAAACTTCGCTCATGACACGAAGATGAATCTCTGCAACAACGAATACTGTTGCTGAAAATAAATGTCCTGATTTTGTTAGAAAGTCATCGTTTGAGAATGTTGCATGTAGGTGGGTAAACGGAGAACCGTTCTCGTGTCTTGCAAGGTTTCCTTGCAATGTTACCAACTCAACTGGCTCTTCGAGTTCTTTGCGATGATAGACAAAATCTGCATCCATGTATCCGAAGATACTGTTTCGTGTTCGCCCAATACCGCTTGTGATGACTGCACCATTGAGGTCTAATGTGTCTGCTAATTTCTGAATTGAGGCGTGTATTTCCTCACCTGGTTCGAGCACCAACATAATGTCATCGCCACTTCGTGCCCATTCCATAACCCTCTCAACTCGAGAGACCACTTAGGGATACCTCTCTTCATTCCTCTTCATCTGGGATAAGAATGGCTATGATTCGTTCTGCTGCTTGATCGAGATCTTCTCGAGAGCCGCCAAGAGGGAGTGGGCCGAAAGGGCCCCATCCTTTTCTCAGGAGCATGATCCGCTTTTTCGGTTGCCGTTTTGCCAAAACAAGGCGCTTCCATTCATACCGTTGACCATCTGCAAAGAGATGTGTTGCAGTAACGGCATATCGCTTTGGAACGAGCAAAGAAATAATGTGTAAACTAAGCAAGACGTCCCAGAGAATTACGTAAAGAATCGGCGTATCTGAAAACGAGGCAAAGCCCCAAGGCAATGCTATCATTGCCGCCATAGAGCCTAAATTTGCCCATTGGCGAAGAACTTCATGTTGCTGTTCGCTCTTCCATGCAAATCCATTGTTTGGTAAAACCCCAAACGAAGGGATGTCTATGTGTTGTCGCGTTAGCCACCACGCATCCCAAGCAACAATGACGCCAAGTATGACAACCATTGCTAATGCAACTGGCTCAGCACTTGGCAACACACATTTCACCTCAAAGCATACGTTCGTCGATCTCGCCAAGGCTCTTTGGGCCTCCTCCACGAGTTCGTACAAAGAAAACAATGAGAACGATAACAATAATTCCGCCAATGAGGAGGAGGCCTGTACTTTGGTCTTCGTTCTTCGTGGAGGCCTTTCCTTCAAGTTCATCGGGAGTTCCGTCGCCATCATCATCTTGGTCTTCGAAGAGCATTGTCGTCTTACCTTCCGGACATTCGATACGATCAGGTTGCCCGTCCTCATCGGTGTCCATCCAAGCACAAGCATCTATTGGCCAAACGTCATTCTCATCAAGACGGCCATCGTTATCATCGTCTGGATCGTAGATATCTGGTCCACATTGTACTCCATTCCCCGCATCAAACCATGTGTCTGAACTGCATGATGAAATCCAATCTCCGTCCGTATCCAAGAGCGTTACCTCAAAGTCAACCTCGATTGTGGAGAAGAGGCTCAAATCATCTGTTGCAATAACTTGCAAGACATAGAGCCCTGGCCCGATGTTGGTTACATTGAATGACGAGCCTGTGTCGCTGAGTAGTCCCTCGGTAACAAGTTGGCTTTGAGCATCAAATACTTTCCAAGACACGGCAATGTCTGAGAATATTGTTGTGTCATCAGTGACCGTGTAGATGACTTCGATTGGTGTTGTTTCCATAAATCGCTGTCCTGAATATGGAGCGCTCATACTTGCAATTGGAGCTGCATTTGGTAGAAGAGAAATGATCACCTGTTGATTGATGTTGTTTCCAAGTTCGAATTCTGAATTGTTAACTAAACTCATCGCAGAATACGTCTCTATCGTTGCATTCGTACTCGATTGAGATTGTGTTTCTGTATGCTTAGAATACTGGAGGATTATATCAATAAATTGACCACTATAGGTACTTGGCTGATCGAGTAGTTCTGTGGAAATAACGTAAGTTGCTTCGACAGAGATGCCGTTGAGCATTGCGCTTAATGAATGTGTACTCCATTCATTGAGAACTCCCTCGGTTGAGAGTTATTTTGTACCAATCATTGAACTGTCAATGAGATTGATTGTGCTTCCTGCAACGGAAATTGAGCCAACTAAATCAGAATCTGAGATTTGAGCATCGTAATACTCAACTGATAATGCGTCGGATGAAACGATTGTCAAATTCTGT
>OBOY01000191.1_pt1 | contig 7641 bp, 8 predicted proteins | sample 1493951 | NCBI WGS metagenome assembly OBOY01 (sample SAMEA3275470, study PRJEB22092) | marine metagenome | biome: Marine environment; feature: Belgian marine environment, sample taken at 3 meters depth; material: Sterile flask | collected 2014-06-24T14:34:02+00 | depth 3 m | reverse complement strand
ATAGCATGAACTACGGTCATGCAAGACGAAATCAGAGCTGCATTGCTCCTTTGGATACCGCTCGCTATTGCATCTCTCGGCATGGCAATGCAATTTCGCCGCCAGCACTCCCTACAGAACCTCGGAAAGGGTTTTCTGATTTTAGGAGGGAGTCTCTATCTCGCTTCATTCTTGACGGTTCCAGAATCGCCTTCTGCCGCCTCTTCTGCGCTAATAGTTGCAATCCTTCCTGCGCTTTTGTTGATCTTCGTTGGATTATACATAGCCACATTCGCAGGAGATATCCCCGTCAAGCGTTTCAATCGAAAACTTAGGCCTCTGGGCCTATTGCTTTTCATTTCAGGATTAGCACTACTGGAAGCGATGAACTGGTATGATGAAAAGTGGTTACCATCCCTTCTTTGGGAAGGTGAAACCAACAAGTATTGGCTTATTTTCCGCCCAACATTTCTACTAGGAATGAGCAGTATACTCTTCTGCAGTTCGTATGTGATCAAGCATATGGGGGAGAACAGAAACGATGCATCTCGGAATCTGTTTCTTCTAGGCGCCTTTTCGTTTGGGTTTCTCCTTCTTGGATTGTATACCGACAACGCCTATACCACCACAGACCAATTTAGCACCTCTGTGTGGCTAGCAACAAGCGACCTGTTTGGAATCCTTGCTGGCCTTGGACTCTCCATCATCGTGTTTACATTGGCGATTTGGCAATATGAGAGGAAACGTTCTGGATTGGGCAATTTACCTCCGCCATCAAACGAACAACTCGAATTAGCCGCAGATGTTATTCGAAAAAATCTCGGAGGTGAAGAAAATGAATGAGTCTCCGAAACAACGAGTCATGCTCATTGCAGGTTTTATTCTCATTCTACCGAGTTTAGTCTTGGCAATAATAAGCAGTTCATCAGACTCTGATTTATCAAGGGGATTTGCTCGGTTTGCAAACGCATTCTTGACAACATACACCCTCACATCAATCTTTTTCATTGTGAATATGTTCAGATACTCAAAGAGTAGAAATGAACCAAAAGCGCCATGGATAGGGATGTCATACGCAGCTATCTTGGGGGTTATTGCCTCTATCGCACTCACATCACAGGGTGGATTTTTATTGGAAGATAATAGTGGTAGCAGAGCCCAAATCTTAACCAATGTAGTACACTTTATTGTCACAGCGTTGGCAGTGATGGTGGCGATTGTAATCATGATCTTTGTCGCATTTGTAAACATCACTTCCAGAAATCAAAACAAACAGTGACCATTTTATCAGGGTATTCTCTTAGCGTTGCCTTGATAAGGAGAGGGCAGGTGGCTTCGACATCGAGGTGAGTATATGTCAAAGGGTACACCATCAATGGGTCGTCGACAAAAGACAACACACATCCGCTGCAGACGCTGTGGAAGAAATGCATATCACAAGCAGAAAGGTGTTTGTTCATCATGCGGATATGGAGCGACTGCTCGCATGCGCACCTACAGCTGGAACAAGAAATCTCACCGTCCAAAGGCTTGAACTTCAAGCGCAATGAATACAAAGGCGCCGCGACTGTCTCGACACAGGGAATCACATGTGCGGCATCATCGGAATAGTTGGTCGACACGGTTCACACGTGAACCAAGCACTCTATGATGGCTTGACTGTGCTTCAACACAGAGGCCAAGATGCTGCCGGAATTATGACTGAACATAATGAGAAATTCAATCTTCGAAAAGGAAACGGTCTCGTCTCCGATGTATTCTACAAGCGACATATGCAAAAATTGCTTGGACATGTAGGTATTGGACACGTTCGCTATCCTACTGCAGGCTCTTCTTCCACAGCGGAGGCTCAGCCGTTTTACGTAAACTCTCCATATGGCTTAGCTTTGGCACATAATGGAAACCTGACCAACAGCGATGAGATACAAAAAAGCCTGATTGGTGAACATCGTCGACACGTGAATACAACGAGTGATTCTGAAGTACTCTTGAATCACCTTGCCGTACAGTTAGATCTTCAAAGCGATCAGATGAGCATCAATGGAGAACCTTTTCTTAATGTCGATTCTTTCTTCGATGCAATAAGCGACGTTAACGAGTCTGTTCGAGGAGGATATGCCTGTGTTGGAATAGTCAACGGATATGGGCTATTCGCCTTCAGAGACCCACATGGAATTCGCCCCCTCGTTTATGGGAAAAGAGAATACGATGGAGGAACTGAATGGGTTGTTGCAAGCGAATCTGTTGCCATTACTGCACTTGGATTTGAAATCGTTGCAGATGTCAAGCCAGGAGAAGCGATATTTATTTCATCATCAGGACACATCTTTACCAAGCAATGTGCAGAACCTCGTCCATTCACTCCATGTGTTTTTGAGCATGTTTACTTCGCCCGTCCGGATTCAACTATCGACGGAATCTCAGTCTATCAAGCCAGATTGAATCAAGGTGAACGTTTAGCTGAAAGACTACTCGAGCAATGGCCTGACCATGATATTGATGCGGTGATTCCAGTACCTGATTCAGGTCGAATCTCTGCCCTACAAATGGCGAACATACTCGATGTCCCCTATCGTGAAGGGTTCGTTAAGAACCGATATGTTGGCCGTACATTCATTATGCCTGGCCAAGAGATGAGGATGAAATCTGTGCGCAGAAAACTCAACGCAATTCCAAGAGAATTTAATGGAAAAAATATACTTCTTGTTGATGATTCCATTGTGCGTGGAACAACAAGCGCTCAAATTATTGAAATGGCCAGAGAAGTAGGCGCAGCCAAGGTTTACTTTGCATCTGCTGCACCTCCAGTTCGCCATCCAAACGTGTATGGAATAGACATGCCAGCAGTAGATGAATTCATTGCAAACGGAAAATCCATAGAAGAAATTAATCAGACAATCGGCTCAGATCGTTTGTTCTATCAGACGCTGGAAGATTTAATCGAAGTAACCATGCGGAAGGGATGTGGACTCGATGGATTTGATAGTTCATGTTTCAATGGAGAATACATCACTGGCGATATTGACTCAGAATATCTCGAAAAGTTAAGAGATGCAAGAAATGATGCTTCAAAAATACAAGAATCAATGGATGATGAGCGAAGTATCGATATGCATAATCATCAGATTTGAACAGAAAAAGCATCAGGCTATAACCACCGAGGTTTTGGTCAGGGCATGGTCCAAACACTCCCTTCAATTGATTCGATTCATAACGAAGAAAAAGTAAACACCATCTCAATCAATGCTTCTGGAGACAAAGTACTGATTGGAGATTGCAAAGGATCAGTTTTACTCTATTCACTTGATGAAAAAGGCCAGCACCTTGAAAATACATTCAAATTTAGTTCAGCAATAATCGAAGTGATTTGGCACAATGAAAAGTTCCTCGTCGTTGACGAAGTCGAAGGCGTGCACATGTGCTCCCAGAACGGAGACATCGAGTGGACCTTTGACCTAGAAGCTGGAGGAGCAAAGGCCCATATCCAGCAACAAATCACTGTTCTCGACGGTCTTGGGACTCTACGTCTTCTCACATTTGATGGTAAAGAGCATGCAACAAAATATCAACAAATCATCTCGTTTGAACCTCTTCAAGATGGTTTTCTGTTGCTAACAGAACAAAGCGAAGTGAAGAAGATTAATTCATCATTTGAAGAAGTATTCTCTCGAGAACAGCGAGGCGATATTGGAGAGGACATTGTGCATTATGGCCAAGGTCTCAACTCCACTTGGTTCGTAGCAAGAGAAGGACATGCATTGGTTCCAGGTGACGAGGAAGCCCTTGAGATTGAATTCTTTACAGGAAATGAACGCGTTTCTAGGTCTGAAATCACTGGCCGTGTTCGGGCATTCTCTTCCAAAAATGAAATCCAATATCTTGGATTAGATAATGGAACGATCATCCACGTTTCGGATGTATACGAATTGACTGAGATACATCAATTTCCTTACGCAATACAATGTTTAGCGTTAACTGAAAAACACTTAATCGTAGGAACTTGGTTCCATATATATGGCATCAATTTAGTTTCAAGCGAAATAGATTGGACAATTGAGCATAAGGGATTCGTTGAACAAATCATGATCAACAAGAATCAAACAAAAATGCTCTTTTTTGGAGAAGATCAAAATGACTGGACAGAAGCGGAACCAGTTGGTATTTGCAATATCCATCAACAACCTGTTGAAGTTGATGACTCGTTTCTACAAGGTTGGTTTGAGAAAGAAGTTGTCTTTGCTGAAACAAATCCGGAAGTTGTCTATAGAAACGTAGATGACTTTGAATCTCTTTTGTCAGAAGGAGAAAGGGAAATGCTTACAGATTCAGATCGAATTGAAGAATTTGCATTTGATGCATTATCGGATGCATTGAATGAAATTAGTCAATCAATTGAAGACATTGATGAAGAAGAAGCCGATGATTTATTGAGTATGCTTCATGAATCGAGTGAAGTATTCATTCCACCATCAGCTCATGCAGGTGATGACCAAACCTATGTCCTTGAACCGGGAGAAGCATCGCTTATACTGACTCTTGATGCATCGAATACAAATGATCCTCAAAGCAACATTGTTCGCTGGTCATGGCTTGATTCAACTGGAAAGGAGATTGCTACGTCTATGAAGGTGAAGGTAAAACTTCCAATCGGTACGCATCAATTTGAACTGAGAGTTGAAGCATCAGATGGTGTCTTAACAACGGATTATGTTCAAATCACAATCCTATCCTCAGACTCATGAAGGTGGAGTTGCTCGGATTGTCATGGGCGTCCAATCTCCACTGATTGAGAACTTTCTAGTCGGGCCACTTCAGATGAGATGCTCTGTTGTAACCGATGTACAAACAGGGGATACTGTGATCATCGATGGTGGTGATGAACCTCAACGTTTGATTAATTGGATAGAGAATTGTGAAGGAAACGGTCCAAATTGGTCAAACTATTCGAAAGAGAAGACACAAGTGATTCAACGAAATGTTGTTGCTCTCTTGAATACCCATGCCCATTTTGATCATAGTGGGCATATACCCACACTCAAACAACATTATGATGTTGAGTGGTATCTTCATCCAGATGATACCTTCCTTCAAACATTGGCGAAATCTGCAGCGGTTCGATATGGAATCCATCTCCCCGAACCTGCTCTTGCCGATGTTGAGATTCAGGACGATGAAATATTGAGACTCGGATCTATTGAATTTGAAATTCTCCATACACCAGGACATACACTGGGAGGATGTTGACTTCGATTACTGATTGATGATGAAGCGGATCATTTGTTTGTTGGAGACACCTTATTTGCAGGGTCTGTAGGGAGAACTGACTTAGAAAACACTGGAGGTGACTTCAATGTTCTTTCAAACAGTATTCGAACAAAGTTGTGGCCATTGAATCCTGAAACAATTGTTCATCCTGGACATGGACCTCTTACTACAATCGGTCATGAGAAGATGACGAATCCATTCGTTGGCGACTCAGCAGGTGAAGGTGGAACCTTTACGTTTGGAAAATATGCTTAACCAAGCATGGCTGAAAGTGCTTCTTGGAAGACTGGCAATGCCTCTTCCCAAGTTGCTACGATTCCATAATCTGCGTGTTGGAAGATTGCAGCGTCAGCATCTTTGTTGATCGCTACGATGTACTTTGAAGAGCGCATACCTGCAAGGTGTTGAATCGCACCTGAAATTCCAACAGCAATGTAGAGATTTGGATTTACTGTCTTACCAGTTTGGCCAACTTGCATTGAATGAGGAATTTCATCCCATGTGTCAACAGCGGCTCTTGAAGCGCCAACTGCTGCCCCGATTGTATCTGCGACTGCTTCGAGATGAGCGAAATTTGCAGGTGAACCCATACCTCTTCCTCCAGAGATGACGATGTTTGCTTCGGATACATCGAGACGAGTACTTGCTCGTTGCATGATTTCTTGCACAGCAGTTTTGACGTCACCAGATGCATCAACGACTGATACATCACAAGATCCACCGTTACCTGCAGAATCGAATACATTTGCTCGTACAGTAATCACGGCATCTCCAGAAACAGAAACTGTTTGATTTGCCTTACCAGAATAGATTGGAGAGGTTAAGTTTGTACCATCGATTCGAATAACATCCTGAACCACTGAAATATTTCGCCGTGCTGCAAGACGTGCTGCAACGTCTTTGCTTCGTGATGTAGCAAGACAGAGTACAGTTCCTGAGGGAAGTGCACTATCGAGGGCACTTGCCCATCCACTGCTGTCGCTTCCATCAAAGACATCGGACTTTACTGCGATGATCTTAGAAATCCCCGAAAGTGATTGAACTGAGTCCGCAATTGATGCGTCTGTACATGGAACAACAAGTATTGGCTCTCCACCAAAAGCATGCGCTGCGGTTACGAGTTCTGCGGTTGAAGGATGGATGTTTCCCTTTGATAATTCTGCTATTACAATCATATTTGTCATATTATTCACCTCATAGTACATTTGCTTCATCACGAAGAAGTTGCGCAACTTGCGAAGCGCTGGCCCCGCCCTCGAAGGTTTTTCCTGCAGGTTTTGCAGGAGGCATTGAGTGAGAAGCGATATTGATTGAAGACGTTGGAGCTGTAGCGCTCATGAGTTCCACTTTTGCTTTCTTAGCCATCATGATGCCCTTGACGTTTGGCTTGCGGACTTTGAAATCCCCTTTATCACACGAAATGACTGCTGGCAAAGCGACATTGATTTTTGCAACCCCTGATTCAACTGGCATTGATACAACCACGGAATCTGAAAATTCTGCCCCAATAACGTTGGAAGCATTTCCCCAGCCGAGTCTTTCGGCAAGACCAGGCCCTGTAGAACCAGCTCCAGTATCGGCTGCAGACTTTCCGCAGTAGACGACAGTAGCTCCCAATCCTTGAATTGTTTCTGAAAGAATGCTTTGAAGAGCATTAGAATCGAGATCAGACCAAGAATCATCCCAGACTCGTACGATATTGTCCACACCGATTGCCTTTGCGTCCTTGAGGATCTTCTCAGAAACTGGTCCGCCGACAGTAAGTGCTGTTACAGTGCCATCAGTCGCTTCCTTGTGGCGAATTGCAGTTTCAATTGCGAACTCATCATATGGACTCATGACCATTTTGACGGATGAGAGGTCAACACGGTCCCCTTGGACCACAATTTTTGCATTGGTATCAGGTACTTGCTTGACTAAAACAACGATTGTAGGCATCTGTATCATTCCTCGGAATGAGGCTCGATTCATGAAGATTGGCTTTGCCCCGTTTGTAAATTATATTAACATCTAAAGCCACAGGAATATTTAGAAACCGTCTGTTGTGAGGGAAATTTCCATGTCAGATGAACGAGTATTTCCCGGACCATCGCCCGCCCAAGCAGACACACTAAACGCTTGGAGAGAATTATTTGAATCCAAACACAGCCAGGACTTCACAGCACTGAAAGGTACAGATTGTCTTGAGCAACCTATCTTCCCCTTTGTTGTGGATTTCAAGGATATCGATCAAAACGATGTGTTAAGTCTTTACTTCAATGAATCGCCTGCTGATACGATTGAACTTGCAAACGAGGTTCTTCGTACAATGGTCGCTGAATACGAAGTAAGCGATATTCGATGCATCCTACGACCCCTCGCCCTTCCACCGGAACGAACAAAACAAATTTCATCCAG
>OBOY01000189.1_pt1 | contig 7711 bp, 10 predicted proteins | sample 1493951 | NCBI WGS metagenome assembly OBOY01 (sample SAMEA3275470, study PRJEB22092) | marine metagenome | biome: Marine environment; feature: Belgian marine environment, sample taken at 3 meters depth; material: Sterile flask | collected 2014-06-24T14:34:02+00 | depth 3 m | reverse complement strand
CAATTCAGAGCATCACGGTCTCTTTTAGTTAAGGAACGTGCCTCAGCGATAACCAATCCCACACCAAGTGGAAGAGCTAATGCCGTCATTATTGTTAGAACAAGATCACCGATTTCAAAGTAATAACCTGATTCATTGAAAAAATATAGAGCGACAAGCATCCAGCCTGTTTGTGCAGGTCTGCTTACTCCGCTCTGGTGACGCTTATGCCATGAAAATCCAAGCAAAATCATACCAAGAGCACCACAAATAGTGGCATACTCCTTTGGTATCAGCATAGTAGGTCCTAGAGTATCCTAGATAGAAACATTTGCTCTTACTCTCTCCACTAAATCCAACAACCCCCAATCCTTGGGTTGACCATGAAGGGACCTGTCATTGACGGAGAAGGGTGGGCAAAGGGCCCCATCGCTTTTCTCGACCGTGATGGTGTACTCAATTATGGACGTGAAGGATATGTCAACAATCCATCACAAATGAATGTCATTCCTGGTGCAGGTCATGCTATTGCTCAATTAAGAGCATTTGGATTCACGATTTGTGTTGTAACCAATCAATCCCCAATTATGCGTGGTTTATGGGATGTCGAACAATTACATACAATCCATGAAGAGTTGCGTAAACAATTGTTGAATGAGAATAAAGATGCTGTAATTGATATGATTCTCACATGTCCACATCGAAATCGTGATCGTTGTGGTTGCAGAAAGCCGTGGCCAGGTATGCTTCGAACAGGTCACGAACTTTTGAGAAATCAGCGTGTACTCCATTCCAAAATTGATTGGGCGGGAAGTAAACCAAATTCATGGAACCCATTGGACACGATGGTTGGCGATCGTAAATCCGATATGGGCGCAGGCTGGGCAGTAGGTGCTCGTACGTTTGAAGTCTCATCACAACAGGGTTTACCCCAAGTGATTAATCGTGTTCTTGATACATTGGATTCTGGCGATGACTACGATCCCATGAGGTGGTAAGATGGGGTGGCTGGGGCTTGATGATACAGATTCACTCAAGGGTGGTTGTACCACTGAAGTACTGTTCCAATTATTGAACGATTTACCAAATACTGTTTCATTTAGAAGCCCCCGACTTGTCAGGCTATGGCCATTTGCAAAACAGCGAACAAGAGGAAATGCTGCGGTGGCTGTTGAATTGATTACTGAAAATGAGGCAGAACTTCTGAATCACCTCGACCAGTGGTGGAAGCAACATATTGAATCACTCAAAGGAATTCTTGGAACAAGCGACCATAGTGAACGTACACAATATCCAGCAGATCCCGGCATGGTATGGACAAGCGAATTAATGACAGATGAAGCGTTTTACAAATCGGCTGTATCTTCTGAAATTGAACTTCAAAATGTACCGGAAGTAACACGATACTGGGGTGGAAATGGAAGAATCGGCGCAACTGCTGCAGTCCTATGGCCGGCGGCTCAGTGTACCTACGAAGCCATTGCTTGGAGAAGCAATGAAGCAGAAGGAAGACGTCAATTGGATGAAGTAGCATTAGCTGAAGTTGAGGACTTAAAGGATACATTTCTGTGTAGAAATCCAAAACTGGGCACCAGCCTTCTAGCACCGAGAGGAAATTCTCCAGTTCTTTTTGGAATTCGTTCATGGACAAAGGAAGGGGCGCAGCATGCACTCGAGGTTCTTGAACAAGGAGAGGATACCGAGCCAACCAAAGGTTCTCTCGTTTTCCAAACCAACCAAGCAACAGGTGATCATTTAGAAGAACCAATAGAAGCCTTTGTCCGGTCCAAATCTATTTTGAAAAAGGGTCATGTTGTTCTGGAAACAACGCAAGGAACATGGATGGCTTTTCGACAAAGTGGACATATCGCTTTGCTCTCACAGTGGGTCATAAAAGGAGATTTACTAATCGGAAATGGACTAAGAGATGAAGACAATGTTCTTCATCTTGAATTACTGAAGGTTAAGAAGTCAATAAGTGAACAGAAAAGACCTCTTTGTGTGAGGTGTAATAAGTCGATGAAATCGATGGGTAAAAACCAGGGTCTTCGTTGCAAAAGATGCAACTTAACCTCTGATCGAGGTTGGGTTGAAGTTAATCGAATCCCGCCTTTCCAAGATTGGGTCCAACCCCCTCCGTCCTCGAGAAGACATCTCTCAAAACCCCTTGAAGAGAAGTAATCTCCATCAAAACAATATTTACTGAGAAGACATAAGAAGGCTCATGGCAGACGACCTTACCAAGTTCGTAACAACGTTCATTCTCATTCTGATGTTTATCGGAATGATTGTCTATGTTGCAATTCGTGCAAAACAAAATCGAGAAAACATGATTGAAAATCATGCTCCTAAAGTTGCAGGAGAGGACGAATTGGAAGGAGGAGCACGACACCCTCAACGATTTGATGAACCTGATGAAGAAGCCCTCGAAGAAATGGCAGAACTTCTCGGTGAAGACTCAGAAGATGAAGCCTGAATCCTCTATTTTTCCAACGATTTTTGTTCCATCACAGATCAGAATTTTAGATCCTTGTTCTGTTTCTTGCAATGTCCATATCTCAAATCCACCATCCTTTAGAACCGCTTCACTACGTGGCTTAACCTCTGTATTGTTTCCATTTACTTCAGTCCCTGCTTTTGAGATAAGCAAAAGTGTAGTGGAATCATCAATCCGCTTTTTCAGATCGGTCACCGCCTTCATGTGACGAGAAGGAATACGTCCAGTTGGTTCACACCAATCATCAAGAACAATCAAACCGACACTCGGTAAATTCTGTTCTGCTTCAACAATTGCATCAACACAACGTTCCATATTACCAATCAAATTCATCGCATGAAACCGGCTGGCTTCCACAATGTTAAGGGATGAAAAAAGTTGAGAAAAGCGAGTTGCATTTGGCATATGCGGAGATGCCCAGAGAACTCTCCCCCCGTCTTGTATTTCGTCGACAGCACAATGCAAACCAAGAGTTGTTCCTCCACAGCCTCCGTCCACTGAAAGATGGATTCTTTTTCCTTGCAGATCAAGCACCCAACGTTCGGCCATAACTATCCCAACCAGTTCACAGATTTGACATTAACATCAGCGCAATGCTCATGACCTTCCACACGAACCCATAATCATGAGCGGAGAAGTTCGAGAAGGGGAGCGTATTCCAAGAAGAGAACCTCCGCCCTATGAAGAAGCAAAGGGATTCGCCTCCGCAGTAGCCCGTGATGGCTTTTTGGCAACAGCAATTAAGGACACAAATCAATATGGCCCAGTTGGAATGATGATCTTGCTTTTCATCGTTGCCACCATTACTGGATTTGCCATCAAGATGCTCGGTCTTGTCGTGTGAACTGAATATATTTCATTCACTGCAAAGTCTGCTATATTCGGTCTGTAGTAGGACAAAATACAAACCCTTTACTGCCTCTGATAAAGATATGAGTGAAGGTTCCGTCAATGTTGAGAGTAGAACCTCTTCACAAGATAAGCGCTGGACAATCATGGCTGCGTTATTAGGAACAAATACAGCAGTAATGCTCTTTCAAGGTATTGAACAGGAAGCAAATCCAACTCAAATGAGAGAAGTCGCTTTGGCGATTATTGCAGGTACCCTTCCCTTCCAAGCAATTTATTTTCTAATTTACACGTACCTTCTTGAGAATAAGGGAACGCTGAGTGAAAAAATGGTTAAAAAACTGGGTTTCGCTTCAGCCATTTGTCAGATCTTTGGATACGCATCTCTTGTTGGTGTTGCTATATTGTGGTACAACCTTTCTGTCTATGTTGGCCTATCATTTTTGATATCGAGTATATTGGCAATGATTCTGATTCGAACAGCAATGATGCCAGATAAATCTGAACTCTAGAGGCTTTATTTCCAAAAATGCTCTCAAGTAAGGTTCATGAAGCCTCTTCTTGAGCGTGTCTTATGGCGTTCTGTCCACTCGATTATCGATACGGCTGTCAAGAGTTCAAACACATCTGGTCAGAGCTGGGTCGTCATGAGCGCCAGTTAGAAGTTGAACGAGCCCTCATATGGGCTCACATGCAACTCGGAAGAGTCTCTCAAGCAGATTATGATATTGTAAACTCAATTGCCAATCCAACATCGGTTACAAAGGAAAGAGTTTCAGAAATTGAAGCGGAAACGCGACATGACATCATGGCCTTAACAAAAGCAATGGCTGAAGCGGCTGGCGAAGCAGGGTGGTGCATCCACCTTGGGGCAACCTCGAACGATATTGTCGATACAGCAGTGGCTCTTCAACTTCGAGACAGTATTGTTATGCTAAGAGAACAATTATGCCTACTCATTGGGGTTTGTGCCGATGTTGCAGAACGAGAACGAGATACTGTTATGCTTGGGAGAACGCATGGTCAAGCAGCAGTTCCAATTACCTTTGGTCTCAAAGCAGCAGTTTGGCTGGATGAATTGAGAAGACAACTTGTAAGACTGGATGAATCTACGCCTCGTATTGCAGTGGGTAAATTCCTGGGTGCTGTAGGAACAGGTGCTGCTCAAGGAGAAAATGCACGTGAATTACAGCGATTGATTCTAACACACTTAGGACTTGGTGTTCCTCTAGCAACAACTCAGGTTGTTGGCAGAGATCGTTATGTTGAATATGTGTCTTGGCTTGCCAATGTTGCTACATCTTGTGAGAAGATTCTCCAAGAGATACGAAACCTACAACGCTCAGAATTGGCAGAAGCAGGAGAAGGATTTGACGTAAAGAAACAAGTCGGATCATCGACAATGGCGCATAAGAAGAATCCAATCAAGTCTGAAAACGCTTCTGGATTAGCTCGAATCGTTCGTTCATTCATTATTCCAACCTATGAAAATGCGCTACTTTGGCATGAGAGAGATCTTGCAAATTCGAGCAGTGAACGATTTACTCTATCACATAGTTCTGCTCTTTGCGAAGATGTCATTGCTAAAACACGAGATGTATTGACCAATATGTGGGTCGATGCTGAACGTTGTATGGAGAATATCAAATCACAACGTGGATTGGTTATGGCTGAGAAGGTAATGATCGATTTAGTCGACCATGGTATCGCTCGTGATGAAGCACATGAGATTCTTCGTGAAGCTTCGTTTACCGCCGTTGCAAATAAAGAGGAACTCATCGATGTTTGCAGTCGAACACCAGCAATTGTTGCTGCTTTTAGTGCAGAAGAACTCGAAGCAATGTTTGAGCCTGCAAATCACATCGGCGTCTCAGGAGAAATTGTTGATGAAGCAGTTGAACTTGCTCGTAAGGCAATTCAGTGAACATTTGTTATTGTAAATTCGCCGCGTATTGAATCAAACGATGCAGTCCCCTCCACGTGTAAGGTTCGTGGCAAGTGTGGGCCTCCAACTACAAACGTCTCGTATTCCCCTCCTTCCCCATCGACATTAAATCGATATTTTTCAGAAAGTGATCGAAGTTCTTTGACATTTTCTAAATCTAATATTCTTCCGAGCCATTGACCATCTAAACCGTCACAAGAAACAGAATTTATCATAATCTTAAATCCATTTTCAATCATCCCATGAAGATGAGAGTAAGGGTCTTGATGCCACAGTGGGGAGAACGAATGAATTCCTAGTCGATGAGCCATATTTTCAAGTTTCACCTTTTGGAAATCACTGCGCAATGCTCCACTGACGATTGCATCAAGGTTCAATTCCTCCAATACAGTCTCCAAACTTGAAATTTCATTATCAACAGAACCTTCAGCATTGACTGAATACCACTCAACCTGGGCGGCGAGGGCTTGATGTTCAACCCATTGCGTGGATGGAACTTGGAACATGTGCGAATCACCGTCTTGGATTTGGACAGTAACTAACGCAACAACATCCCAGCCTCTGCATTGCGCCCACCACCATGCTGCCGAAGAATCCTTACCACCAGAGGAGAGCACGGCGATGCGCATGGATGAGCGTACAAGTTCAACTTCATGAGATTAAGGGATTCAAAGCCAAGTGTTCAAATGGGTCCTGTTCTTGGTTTGATTCAAGGGTCGCCTACCCGCACCCTCATAAAGCGTCGACGACGAGAAGGAAATGGTGAGATAATGCAACCAAGTGGAAGAGGATACGATCACGGAATTACGACATTCAGCCCAGACGGACGATTATTCCAAGTTGAATACGCACGTGAGTCTGTAAAAAGAGGAACAACAACCGCTGGTCTGAAGTTCAAGGAAGGAGTCGTTCTTGTCTGTGACAAGAGAATCGCATCTCGCCTTATCATTCCAGAATCCATCGAAAAGATGTTCAAAATCGATGAACACATTGGTGTCGCAACATCTGGACTCGTAGCTGATGCTCGACAACTCGTTGCTCGTGCACGTGTTGAATCCCAAATCAACAGAATCACGTACGCAGATACTGTCCCAGTTGACGTATTGGTCAAGAAATTATGTGACTTCAAGCAATCATTCACACAATACGGAGGGTCACGACCTTTCGGAACTGCCCTACTTCTTGGTGGCGTTGATGATGAAGGAATTCATCTCTACGAAACCGATCCATCTGGTGCTTACCAATCATACCATGCAGGTGCAATTGGTAGCAACAGGAATACAGTTATCGAATATTTCGAAAAGAACTGGAAGGCTGGTATGACACTCAATGCTGCTATGAAGATGGGATTAGAAGCACTTCGTTCAGCAAACGATACTGAACTCAACCGTGAAGCGGTTGAAGTTGTTGTCATTGATGGAGATGGATACAGAATCCTCGACCGTGGCGAAGTTACAAAGCAACTAGACAGACTCAAGCCTCTAGAAGACTGAAAACAGGTAGGTTCATTGGGACCTTGCTCCATCGTCCAATTGGTGGAACCATGGTAAGCCTCGATAATTCCGTTCTTGCTCGCATAGAAAAGGGTGGAAAGCGCTACGAAGCTCTTGTCGATCCAGACCAGATTGAAGAGTGGAAAATAGACCCATCCAAATTCGACCTTGACGATGTTATGGCTATGGATGAAATATTCCATGATGCTCGAAGTGGTGAAAGGCCAACTGAAGAAATACTCATGAAAACATTCGATACACTCGATGTTGGAAAAATTCTCATGATTATTCTCAAAAAGGGAAGTATTCAGCTTACAACTTCCCAACGAAAAGCACGTGTTGCAACAATGCGTCAACAGATTATTCATCACATCCAAACACAAGCAATCGACCCACGTTCAAAATCCCCCCATCCAAGAACTCGCATCGAACTGGCTTTGGAAGAATCAAAATACACTGTTGACCCTTTCAAGCGATTAGAAGATCAAGTGAAAGATGCTATTGCTAAACTAAAACCACTGATTCCACTTAGTTTTGAATCCTTACGTTTGGCATTCCGTATCCCAGGCTCCTCTTATGGAAGCGTGAGTAACCTTTTGAGGTCCTATCAACAAAAAGAAGGATGGCTTGAAAATGGAGATTGGGCATGTGTCGTCGAGATACCTGCTGGAATGAAAGGAGACCTCATTGGTCAAGTTTTGAAGCGGGCATCAGAAGCAGAAGTCAAAGAATTGTAACACAGGCTCAGGGGTGTCCTTTATCATGGGATGTCCAGTGGCCGGGACTGGAGAGAAAAGAATGTCCGAAGGTCAAGTTGGCGCCGAGCAGCGCCTAGTGACCCCGGGAATGGTCATCGGACCATCCACCGGGAAGCACGCAGGTTCTGGTGCAATAGCACAGAACGAAGAATTCATCGCAACCCGTCTTGGGTGGCTTAACGAACAGAAC
>OBOY01000187.1_pt1 | contig 7767 bp, 9 predicted proteins | sample 1493951 | NCBI WGS metagenome assembly OBOY01 (sample SAMEA3275470, study PRJEB22092) | marine metagenome | biome: Marine environment; feature: Belgian marine environment, sample taken at 3 meters depth; material: Sterile flask | collected 2014-06-24T14:34:02+00 | depth 3 m | reverse complement strand
TTGCGAGACACCAAGGCAAGAAGTTCCGTGCCACATGAGATACTCACAGCCAAACTTCTCCCGTAACACAAAACAGCCAGTGATGTGGTCGGCATGGGTGTGAGTGGCCATAGCGTGCGTAAGTTTGAGGCCACGAGTCTCCAATGCCTCTACGTAGAGGTCAATGAAATCGTACACAGGATCAATCAAAGCCGCTTGATTGGTTGATTCATCCCAAACGAGGTAGGTCATTGCCCAGCCTGTTGTGTTTAATTGAACAAAGCCCATGCCACCTCCAAAACAACGGGGTACTTGAACCATAAGCCAACCATGAAGATGATTCGCATACGAGCATTGATGTGGCATGGTGCCGAGCGTTCGACATGCACCCACACGAAGTTGTTCACCTTGAGCACGATGGACGGGTGCTCCTTGTCGATGCGGCCGGGAAGGGGCCACGCCTGCCAGTGACAGGACGAATGTCAACCGATGCGATGCTTCGACTCCCAACGCGAAACGAAGTGGATGCAATGGATATTCCTTGGTTGGAGTTTCGACCAACTCGGGTTCGTTTCGGCGACCAAGTATGCATGGTCATCAAAGGATACCCGAAAATCGATTGGCCGAGCCACTGGGCCCTGAAAGACGATTTAATCAGCGATAATTCAGTCCACCCAATTGCGCGTGAAGCGATGTATCGGTCCATCCATCGTTTGGTCTCCAAAGTCATGATATGCAACGATCAAAGTCAAGTGCTCCTCGGAAAGGTCGAGCGTGGACACTTCCGAGGGTTTTGGACGCTGCCCGGGGGTTACATGGATCACGATGAGCATCCCGCAGTTGGCTGTGTACGAGAAACCAAGGAAGAACTCGGACTGGACATCGTTTTGGAAAACAACGAACCAGTTGTGACTCAAAACATATTTTCTGATGAAGGCATATCCTTTGTTTCATTCACCTACCAAGCCCGCTGGAACGGAGACCCAACTACGTTGGATGTGCAAACAGAAGAAATTGCTGAGGTCCAATGGTTTGGCATTGAAGAAGCACGACGTATTGCTGTTTCTCACTTCGACCGTGAAGCGTTGCGGTCGCTTTAGTCGGAAATTCCAACGGAAGAACGCGCAGCGTTCAGCGCATCATCCAGCCCCTCTGCGTGTGATCCGCCGCCCTGTGCAAGGGTTGGTCGGCCACCCCCACCACCGCGAATGTGAGGTGCGATTTCTTTCAGGAGGTCAACTGCATTGTACCGTTCTGATGCGATCGTATTTTCTGTTACAGCGATCATGATTTTTCCGCCACCCTCTTTTGAGCCCAACACCGCGAGGGTTGGTTTCGCAGCGTCAAGGGTCAATTCTTTGAGCATTTTTGTCATTTTCTTGAGGTTGCCATGTGCCTCCATGATGACGATTCGAACACCATCAAGCTCTTGAGAATCGGAACCACCTCCGGACGTTCGCAAGCGTACGATTTCTGCCTCCAAGGTTTCGATTCGCTTGCGTTGTTCCTTCCACTCGGTATAGAACCGTTCAGAGGTGCGAGCCAAATCACCATTCGGCACGCCGTACAACTCACTGATTTGTCGAAGAATCTGATCTTGTTCGTGCGCATAATCAAGCGCTGCTTGGCCCGCTACAATATGCAACCGTTCCACACCATATTGTACGGATGGGGAGCGTACGATACGGATCGAACCGATTTGCCCAGGTTCATCGTGTTGTGTACCGCCACACGCTTGGATATCGTGGTATGCGATGCGCAGAATTCGAATCGAGCTCCCCTTTGGAGCGCCGCCTTGATACAAATCAAAACCGTATTTTTTGTCGGCATCTTTTCTGTTAAGCTCAGTTTTTTCAGTCCGTTGGACTTGGACGAGCACCTCATTGGCCAACGCCTCAATTGCATCGAGGTCTGCCCTGTTGAGGCGGCTGAAGTGCGTGATGTCCAAGCGTGCCATCTCAGCCGATTTGTTCGCACCGGCCTGATAGATGTGAGGGCCAAGCACCTGACGTGCGGCACCGCCTACAATGTGGACCGCAGTGTGATGGTCCATGAGTTGCTTGCGTCGCTTCCAATCAATGCTGCCGTGGACGAGGTCCCCCGTATCGAACGAACCATCGACCAAATGTAGAACATGCTCGCCAACCTTGCGCGTGTCAAGAACTTTGCATTGCGTTGCAGCGGTCTTAAGGGCACCATAGTCAGCTTCCTGGCCACCACCCTCGGGATAGAAACAGGTTTTGTCCAAAATGATGGCATGGGTGGCACCTTCTGGCATATCCTCTCCAATCAATGGTAAACAGGCAAGGACTGAACCATCAAATTCCTGTTGCTGAACATCATCATAAAACAGAAGTTGGGTTGCTGGCAGCGAAGGGATTTCTCCAACGAATGGTTTTGCTTCGACTGACTGCGCTGCTTTCTTCGCGATCTTTGCGTGTCGTTCTGCCATCTCTGCTGCAAACCCGGTGCGGACTGAAACTGAAGTCCAGCCTGCGTTTCTTGCCAAATTCACGGCCATTTCCGGAGCCAGTCCGTGCGAATCGTTCATGTTGAACAATGTTTCATCAGGAATGCGTTCAGCGTCTTTCGGCAATTGTTTCAATTGAGTATTGATGACATTGCCACCTTTCCTTAACATCTCGCCGTACCGTGCTTCCTCAAGTTCAAGGATCCCCAACAACCCGGCGTGGGTTTGCTTCATGGTTGCTCCTCCAAGATTAACTTCGATATGGTGCTGGGCAAGATCGGCCAAAGAAACTGTCAGGTTCAGTTCATCCCTCAATCGGAGCGTTCGGCGTGCCAACATGCGAGCAAGGTAACCGGCTTTCGCATTCGATGGAACAAGACCGTCGCCCAACATGTTGCACAAAGCGTGAAGGTGGTCTGGAATTGCGTAAATCTTCGCCAATGGTTCTGTAACGGCAGAGAATTGTTCCCCGGTAACTTCGACACCCCGCTCAGCCAAACGACGAAGGAATGTCGAGCGAAGTTGTTCAGCATCGACACCTGGTTCAATGTTCATGATACCGTTGAGTCGACTCATCTCACCAAGAAGGGCATCCAAATCCAAATCGGGCCATTGGGCGGTAATCGTTGAGAATTGAGCGAGATCTTTGAGCCAGGCTGTGGATTCAGGATAAATGGATTCGTAAATGGTTGGCGTTCCAGCAGCCGCCCAACAAAATCGTTCGAGACCGTAGCCGGTATCGATAATTTGCAAGGGCATTTCTCTGTAACGATCGCCTTTGAGTTCAACATCGCCTTCAGGGTGCTCTTCCATGTTCATGAAGACAAGTGTGGCGAGTTCAAGCCCACCTACGATGACTTCAACGGCCGCACCAGCGTTGCCCCCACCGCACCATGGATTCTCAACATAGGTGATTTCGTTGGCATCGATTCCGAGTGCATCAGTGAGGAGGTCATGGCAGAATCGAACACATTCCTCCATCCAGTAAAACATGCGTCCTTCATCAGGGCGGTTAAACACATGGTGAGCCATCATTTCGAATGTTGTCAGGTGCCGGCCCGAACGACCGACTGCGTCAACATCAGTGAGACGAATGCACGGTTGGGAAATCGTAAGCGGATTCGCAGGTGGTTCCACCTCGCCAGATGTAACATGGGGCTGGAAATCTGCAATGGATGCGATGGTTAGGTGTATATCATCTCGCCATCGTGCCAAAACAGGGTATGGATTGACGCGAGTGTGCTCACGTTCTTCGAAGAAATTTAGAAATGTCTCCCTCATGGCATCTTTCAATGCTTTTCCACGCATCGGATAGCCCTGAATGAGGGGGGCACCGATGAAAGAATACTCATCTTCTGTTGTGTCGCCGCATGTGACTCGATCATCGTCGGTGGTCCAAAACCACAACGATGTGATAGTGCATTGTTTGCGAACAAAACCGTTTTCGTGGAACACGGCTAAATCGATTGGTGGCAAACTCATAGCAACACACCCACGGAGGAACGCTTCTGCGAGCGACGCCTCCTCCTTGAAACCTGTGCCGTGGAATCATCTAATTGACTTGAACAATGCTCAAAGGTGATTCACCCAACGCCCACCCATGGGCGAAGATTGGCGCAATCACCTCTCCGACGAGGGTGATGGAACCATGCGAATCAAGGCCCATGGGAATATGAAGGTCGATGCGAGGCTGGTGACGGACCAACAGCATCTCCTGAACCATGCAGATGATCGTGGCCCTGAACAACTTGTCAACGCCGCTGCCCTTCCGGGAATTGTTGGAGAAGCATGGGCAATGGCTGATTGGCACTTTGGCTACGGTCTGCCGATTGGTGGCGTGATTGCCACAGACACTGAAGCTGGTGAACTCGGGGGGGCCATTTCACCGGGTGGTGTTGGTTTTGACATCAATTGTGGCGTACGAATGTTGGCATTAGATGCAACAGAATCTGATATTCCCAACCTGAAAAAACTGGCTGGGCGTCTTGCGGGTCGCATCCCAGCGGGCGCCTCTGGGAAGGGTGGACTCGATATCAACAGCCAGCAATTGGATGATTTAATTCAACGGGGTGCACATGCCGCTGTCGATTTTGGCTTTGGATTTGACGAAGACCTTGCCCAGATTGAATCCAACGGAATGCTCCATACAGAAGAGGCTGCCATCTCAACAAGAGCACGAGAACGTGGTTTACGTGCCCTCGGCACCCTCGGGAGTGGAAACCATTTCCTTGAACTTCAAACAGTTGGGAAAACAGTGGATGCTGAGACAGCGGAAGAATGGGGATTGTATGAAGGCCAACTCGTGGCCATGATTCACTCAGGGTCTCGTGGTCTTGGACACCAGGTTTGCAGCGACCATGTTCGGGCCCTAGAATCGAGGTACACTTCAAGCAACGGCATGTGGGTCGAGGAATCATGGGGTTATTCCCTACCAGATCGGCAACTCGCTGCAGCCCCCTTCCACAGCAAGGAAGGCCAGTCTTATTTTGACGCAATGAACGCTGCGGCTAATTTCGCATTTGCCAACCGCAGTGCACTTGCCCATCGCCTTCGCGAAGTCCTCCGACTTGAACTTGGCACTGATGGTGAAGCTCGTCTCCTCTATGATGTCGCCCATAACATTGCGAAAGTAGAGCATCATCACATCGATGGTGTGGAATGCAAGGTCTGTGTGCACAGAAAAGGAGCAACACGTGCCTTTGGTGGCGATCACAGTGACCTTTCCGGTGGCTTTGCACAGAGCGGACAACCGGTGCTGGTTCCGGGCGACATGGGAACTGGCTCGTGGCTTTTAGCCGGTCCGAAGCAAGGCACGAACCGAGCATTTGGATCGTCCTGCCACGGTGCGGGTCGAGCCCTCTCGAGAACAAAAGCAAAGAAAACCATCGATGGAAAAGCCCTCAAACTCGAATTGGAAGCGAAAGGCATTCGCATCCATGCATCAACACCAAACGTCTTGGCAGAAGAAGCACCGGATGCTTACAAAGACGTTGATGAAGTCATCGCCCTCACTGATCGTGCTGACCTCGCCCGGCCTGTGGTCCGATTGAACCCTCTCGCCGTCATCAAAGGTTGAACCTTACATGCAGTAGTTGTTTGCTGGTTGGCCAGGAATGGTTGGTGCTGCTCCGCTGTGCACCCCATCTGGCTCTTCGCAAATCACGCTTAGCAACGTGTTCACGAGGTCTTTCAGTTCATCTACTTGGCTCTGAAGATCTCGCACCCTTTGGCGCATCTCCGTTTTTGTTTCAAGCTCTCGCTCCATTTCTCATCCCATCCGGAGAAGTTGCCTTCTCCAAGAAAACATTTGTTAAAATCACCTTATAGCCTTTGAGGGCAACACTTCGCCTCCCCCTCGCATTTCGATAGGTTCAGTTCGACGCGAAGCGGTTATATTGGTCCGGTAAGTCGCCACGACTACTGCCACCGTGGCTTAGCGGTATAGCACCTCATTGGTAATGAGGAGGTCGCGAGTTCAATTCTCGCCGGTGGCTCCATTCTCACTCTTCAAACGAGATGGAACGGTTGAACCGAAGCATTCACTCTTCCGAATCAAGCGGGGCAAGTGCCATAATGTGCATTTTTAGATCTTCCATTTCGGCCTTCATGTCATGAAGGATTTTGGAAAAACCTTGGTCGTCCTCGTCTTCGATGTCGATGGCCGCCATTGTGTTTGTGAACACTGCAATGAACATGTTGAGGAATGTGAACGAAGTGCTGATGATGTACGCCATGAAGAAACTCGCTGCCCACCAGCCCTGTTCCTCCACAATCGCTCGTGCGATGCCATTTGACCAAGATTCGAGGGTCATGATTTGGAAAAGTGAGAAGAGGGAAAGACCAAGATTACCGAAGTACATCTCACCTGCATCCCCTCCCTCAGCAAACAGCATCGTACCCATGACAGAGAAGACATACATGACGATGACTAGCAGCCAACTGATGGCCATAATGCCCCGTAATGACCTGACCATGGCTTCAACCATGCGTTGCATCTCTGGCATACTCGATACCAAACGAAGTGCCCGAAACACACGGAACACACGGAGTATGCTAAGTGGACCTGACGCTGGAGCAATCGAAAACAGAACAATCAGGAAGTCAAAATTGTTCCACGAATCACGAAAAAATCGCGGGCCGTTCCCAACCAGTCGAATGGTCAATTCAAGGATGAAGATCCATAGAATAAGCGAGTCAAGCCCATCCAGCACTGAAAGAATCGAATGCGGGAAAGGAAATGTTTCGAGTCCGATGGTCACCGCGTTAATGACAATAAGAGCAAGGATCGCATTTTGAAAGCGAGAACTCTCTGACAAATCATAGCACTTGGCACTGTACTTCATGCGTTATAATTAATTTCGCTTGTTTAAATTCTTACCCCGGTCAAGTCGTCTCCTTGAAATGATTCCTCCCCTCATGAATCGCGGTCGTTGAAAGGGCCAAAACCGGAATGAAATTTATATCTCAACGGTGAGTTTCCAAACATGGCCCTTACCTTTATCGATGCCGTAACAATTCGTTGTGGTACGCACTCAGTGTTCGAAACAGCAAAAGATGAAACAATCGTCATGTGCTTGATTGAGCTACCTGTGGAACGCACAAAAATAAAAACTTGGACCACCTCACGTGGAAACTTCTATCGAAACACTCGAACCATCAGCAGTTTCGTGCCATTTGTGTGACACCATGCGCACAGGTGGAGCGTACGCAGTCTCTCAAAAAAGCGCCGAGAGAGAGATTTGAACTCCCGAATCCAAAGGAAACACGATTTCCAGTCGCGCGCAATACCAGGCTATGCGATCTCGGCTTGTAACTCGGAGCATACGCTCAACTGGTGTATAGAATAGTTTCATGGGCTTTCTCCCTTAGAGTTTCATAGTGTGATGGTGCAGAGCCTTGAACCGCGCTTCGCGATCCTCGAACCCCATGCGGAGGTACTGATGATAGAGCTTCGTCAGCTCTCGTTCGTTGTTCGTGCGCCGTGGCCCGCGACCGAAGGTCGTGGCCCGCGCTGGTTTGCCCGTGTATCTCATGACTCGTCCTCCTCTGTGCATAGAACAATAGGAGCGTCAGCTTCTACCCAAGGATCAACCTCTGCGAATTCGCAGTGCATGGGTGATGTATAGCCGTCGCCGATGATGGTGCCGCCGCACTTAGGGCAGCTCATGCTGCACCCCCTGCGATTAGGAGACCGCCGCGTACGTGGACTTGAGTAGGACGGCCCTCGGTATCGCGAACCCAGAAGCTGCGATCCTTGCTGATGCGCGGCTTGAGCTGGGGCTTCTCACCCTCACGCACCTTGACCCAGTGCGTAGTGT
>OBOY01000179.1_pt1 | contig 7921 bp, 8 predicted proteins | sample 1493951 | NCBI WGS metagenome assembly OBOY01 (sample SAMEA3275470, study PRJEB22092) | marine metagenome | biome: Marine environment; feature: Belgian marine environment, sample taken at 3 meters depth; material: Sterile flask | collected 2014-06-24T14:34:02+00 | depth 3 m | reverse complement strand
CAAGGAACTGTCAAGTGGTTTAACCAAGTAAAAGGATTCGGATTTATTGAAATTGAGGGTGGCGACGATCTCTTCGTGCACATCTCCGAAGTTACCGGAGAAATCACCGACGGTGATACCGTCACTTTCGAAATCGGCGAAAGTCCAAAGGGACCAAACGCCGTTGGCGTCAGTAAGGTCGAGTGAACCTCGCTCGTTTGAGCCAGTTATTTGCTGTGCACTTCAGCGGTAGCTTTCTTCAAAAATGCCAGAGGGTTTTACCTCGTTCGAGGTGATCAACATAGCACCGAAGACTTCTCTATCCTGCGAATTTGATGATTGGGAGCCCCGACAAAGATATTTATACCGGGGGTCAGACCGGCGGTTTGAAGTGAAGCCATGCCGTTGAACCGATTTCTCAATCTTCCTGACGAGGAGAAGGAACGGGTGCTCGGGATTTCCAAAATTCAGTTCGCGATTCATGGCTATGATGCTACGTCGCTCAACCTGCTCCTAAAGGAACTTGAAATTTCAAAAGGGCAGTTTTACTATTGGTTTGAAGACAAGGCAGATTTGTTTTTCACCGTCATGAAAGAAGGATTGGATGCGCTTCGTTTACGCCTTGATGAGCATGGCCAACCGACTTCCCCAACAGATTATTGGGTTCACATGCGTGAATCCAGACTCATTACAGAGCGGTTTTGGGATGACAATGATTTTGTTGAGATCGGGCAAATGGTTTCCCAACAGATCCCCTCGAACCACCCGATTTACGAACGGCTTGTCGTGTGCAGTGCACCGCTTCAAAGCCATATCCTTGAAGGGCTCAGATTGGGCCAAGAATGGGGGCTGGTGCGCACTGACCTTTCGATTGAGGTTCTTCAGAATTTGACTGATGGCGTCGGTGATGCATTTTACGGACCGACGCTCCAGACGTACACCAAAGGCAAGCCACCTTCAGAGGAAACCCTGTTGCTTCATGACTTGCTCGGGCGAACCCTCCATTTGATTTTACGACCTGTCGACGAGGATGCGATGAGTTGATTGTAAAACAGGCATTGATATATCCATTTTAGAAAAAAGAACATACAAGGAGGAACACACATGCTAGAAGTTACCAATCTTACGAAGGCTTTCGGGTCTGGCTCCAACAAACTGCAAGTCCTCAAAGGCGTGGACATGAGCATCAAACAAGGCGAGATGGTTGCATTGATGGGACCTTCTGGCTCGGGGAAGTCGACGTTGCTCAACATCATTGGAGGCTTGCTTTCTGGTGACAGCGGATCGATCACACTCGGTGAAAAGAAATACGGTACCAAAAATCCCTCTTCAGTCGTCGATGTTCGTCGTGAATCCGTTGGCTGGATTTTCCAAGACTTCCACCTCTTGGACAACCTCACGGCTGTTGACAATGTGGCCATGGCCCTCGAACTTTCAGGTATGCCATCTTTCAATGCGGTGCAAGCTGCTAAGGTTGCGCTGGAAAAAGTCGGCCTTGGAGATCGCATGGACTTCATTCCAGACCAACTTTCAGGTGGTCAACAACAACGCGTTGCGATCGCTCGGGCAATCGCAGGCAACCGTCCCGTCCTCCTAGCGGATGAACCGACTGGAAACCTCGACATTGCAAGCGGGAAGGAAGTCATGGCTCTCTTCAAAGAACTCTGCCATGATGCTGTGAATCCGGTCTCAATTTTGATGGTAACACACGACCCAGATTTGGCTTCAAACGCCGACCGAATGTTGTTGCTCAACGATGGACGTACGGAGGCATCTGACATCCGATCTGCCTGGGGTCTTGATGACGAACAAGGAGGGGAAGAAGAATGAGTGAACCAAAAGATGAGCTAAAAGACGCTGACTTTTCCGCCGGACGCTCGCGATTAGGCCGACTAAAGCACAAGGCAATGGAACTCCCCACTCGTCTTCGCCTCGCAGGTCAAGGGGCCTGGCGTGGGAAAGAGCGAGGGTTAGCGGTTGTTGCAGGTGTCTTTCTCGCTTCACTTGTCATCACGACCGTGCTCGCCTACGGCGTTGGATTGTCCCAACTCTTTTTCGAAGAGTCCCTCAAATCGGAACCTCTTGATGCTAAAATCGAATACGCTCGAACACCGGTCGAGAACGCCACTGGCTGGTCTAATAACACCTCGACCATGGTGGAAGTATGCGATGAATTGCGGGAAGAATTCTCACAGTTTAACGACTGTACGCTTGTCCTGGGCCGTCAAGGCATCCACAGTGCGGGCTTATTCAACATCGACTTCGTGGTCGCTCAGCCACTTGAAATGAGAATCGTAACGGATGATGCCAATCCATATTGGGGGAATGTGACGTTCGACTACCCAGAAGCAGCAGAAGCTGGACCACCAATTTCAGACAAGCGAGCCATTCGTTTCTATGGTCCTGAGGCATTTGACGGAGAACTTGCTGAACGCTACAGTGAAAACATCATTGCTGGGGCAGGGGAATGGCCGAGTCCAGAAAACATGACCGCCAACCGCGGCGTTATCCTCCCTTCAACCATTGCGAGCGAGGCTCAAGCCAATGTAGGAGATGTTCTTGACGCCCTCACCTTTGCCTACGTCGTTGATGAATCAACCATCGTCGAGGGAACAGTTACTGAAGAAAATTGTGCTGGTGAGATCACGCCTGAAAACAATGAAATGATTTACTGTCGCATGTGGATGACCGTTGAGAATCTCACCGTGATGGGCATCTATGAGCCATGGGACTTCGGCAACCCAACCCTCCCATTCAATCCCATCTTTTCGACATGGGAAGTGATGACAGAAGAGCAACGTAGTGTTCTGATGGACAACGATCACATGTACCTCGGTGCCACAATTGACCGGGGAGCACTACCGACCACATCAACTGCCGACGCAGCCGAATGGTTGGAAGCACTGGGCACAGAGGTACAAGACGGCTCTTATACCGATGAAGGGGTTGAACTGTACTACACTGACATCATTAGTGGAACCATTTTGTTCCTGAATATCTTCCTCGGTCTGATTCAAATTTTCGATTACATCATCATGATCCCAATCGTGTTCCTTTCCATTTCAGTTTTGATTTACGGGCTTGTCCTTTCGCTTGAACAACGGCGGCGGGAAATTAGCATTCATCGCGTGATTGGTGCCGACGGTCAAAGTCTGCAGGGTATGGTGTTGCTGGAACTCTTTGTGATGTCATCAGTGGCTTGGCTCGCCGGGTATCTCTTGGCGATGTTGGCTGTTCCGATTGTCTTGTCGGCGGTGGGCTTCATGGAGTTTAGGATGGGTGATTTTGATGTGAATCCAACGCTCTCCATTGGTTCCACCATCTTCACAGCAGTGACAACACTGGGACTTGCCTTGCTCTTCGGACGAAGCCGCTCGCGACAATTCATTGAACTCGAAATCGAAGAAGGTGTCCGCAAAACAAGTCAGGCTGCAGAACCAAAGCGATGGCTTCACTGGCTTGCCTTCCTCTTTGGTATGCTGGCGGTAACAGACACATGGTTGGAATCCAATGGCAGTGAAGATGGTATTGTATCCAACTTCTTCTTCGAGGGTCTGATTAACATCTTTGGCCCCTTCGCTTTGTGGATTGGCGGCGCTCTCTTGCTGGGTCGCATCGGGGCACGTGGACCTCAAATTATGCAGGTCATCTTTGGTCGAACGCCGCTTCTTAAGGACGTGAAACGCGGTTTGAAAGGATCGGGTTCGGCTGAATCAGTGAACCGCTTGGCAGTCATCATGTTGCTCACTCTTTCCATCGTCACCCTCGCAGCAGTGCAAGGTTACACAGGGACTCTTGTCGATGAAAAGACGGTTGATGCAACAGTCGGATCAGATCTCAAAATAACGGTTGAACAACCATTGAACGAAACTGCATTGCTCGAACTTGTCGGTGAATTCACCAAAGAGAGTGTCACTCCAGTGGCCACAACAGTCGCTGAAATCGGCTTAGCCGACAACAACGGTGGCGACACCTTGCCAACGTATGTTCTGCTGGACAATAACGGCGACATCTTACGATGGAGCGAACAAGCTCTGCCGGGCTCCAATGTCGATAATGCGTTGGCAGCCTACGCTGCAGGCGGCTTTAGCGCTGGAGAAGACGCTGCGTACTCCCTTGACCTGGCAGGATCAGGCCGAGGCGGTGAAGAAGGTCGTCTCGATGACACCTTGTTGAAACCAGGCGATGATAAATCGAAAACACTCACCCTCGTATGGGAGAAAATCGAATTCAATTTCACGACCGGGGGTTCAAATGAATCGGACCCAATGGCTTTGTTTGATGCCTACACTCTCTTGATGGACAGCGACTGGTCCAATTTAGATCTCGCAGGACAAGACCTTAGTGGGCGCAACATCGGCCGAGTCGACCTCTCACGAGGTAACTTCACAGGCTCGAATTTCGCTCAACGCAACTTGAGCGAATCCATTCTTGTCAACACCGATTTGTCATATGCCAATTTTAGAGGTGCAAACTTGCAAAACACCGTCTTAGTGAACATCATGGGCGGCTCGCTTGAAGGAACGGATTTCACTGACGCTAATCTTGAAGGTGCGTTCGGTTTCTTTGACTTATCTCAAGCAATACTGACCAACGCGACTTGCCCTGATGGCACTGCTGCGGAAGAAACATCCTGCGCTTCGGGTGCCTCTTTGGTCCCACCACCGCTTGCAGCCCCGTTGTTCTTGTCAGATACCACGGTCAGAATCACCAGTACGCCTTACACTGCAGACATGTACTACATGGGGAACCACGAATATATTCCTGGAGTCAACTCCGCTACAGCCCTTGGTTCACTGATCATTGGTGAATCCTCATGGCGCACGTTGGTTGGCGATGATGAAGTCAATAATTACACATCAACGACATGGATTGTTGATGTGAACGGCATAGACAACGAAGAACTCGAGGCTTTGGGGTCCAAGATATCTGCCGACGCTCGCGTCTCGAGCGTCGAAGATTGGGCAAGCACACACAAGGATGTTGAGCGAAATGGAGGATTGATCTTTGGGACACCTGGATTGCTCTCGCTTCAATTCGTCGTCGCCAGCATCGCAGCTGTCGCTTCAAGTTTCGTCTTCCTTTCACTTGTGTTGAGCCAGAGGCAAAAGGAACTCGCAGTTCTCCAAGCCATTGGGGCATCTCCGAACCAAATCATTCGGTTGGTGTTGTTCGAGATCCTCTCCATTGTCATGGTTTCAATGGCGCTCGGAATTGTCCTCGGTGTCGGTCTTGCCTTGTCCTTTAACGGGTTCTTTGACGTCTTCGGATTCATCTTCCAAATCTTTGGAGGCTCAACGACCACCATCCAGCGAACGCTGGTCTATCCATGGTCTCAAATCATCTTGGTGTCGCTTGCAGTGTTCGCCGCAGTTGTTGTGGCACTTCTGGTGACCACTCGCAGGGCATTGAAGTCGGACTTAGCCAGTGTGCTCAAGGGGGAATGAAGCATGAAGGATAGTATTTTGAAAGCAGATGGACTTTACCACGTGTACCAATCAAAAGCAGAAGACGGAAACGTCGTTGCTCTTCGAGGGCTTCACATCGATATGAAGCAAGGCGAAGCCATTGCAGTGGTTGGTCCTTCAGGTTCAGGAAAATCGACCTTGATGAAATGCCTCGGCGGTCTCATGAAAGCCAGCGCAGGCTCCGTTTCATTGGCAGGAAAAAACATGACAAGATTGACCGGTCAAGAATTGGTTGAATTGCGCCAGAAAACGGTGTCGTTTATTTTTCAAGAGGGCAATCTCTTACCGAACCTGAATGCACGTGACAACGTTGCACAACCGCTTCGTCACCAAGGCGTCGCCTCTCGAAAGGCACTCAAGCTCGCCGATCAGATGCTTGAACGACTGGGCATGATCCACCGCGCTCATGCGTTGCCAATGATGTTGAGTGGTGGCGAGCAGCAACGTGTTGCGATTGCTCGAGCCCTCATCACGAACCCGCGTTTGATTTTGGCTGATGAGCCGACAGGCGCCCTTGACCCAGTGACGGGGAGAGAAGTGCTCGCTCTGTTCAAAGACCTCCACGAAAATGATGGCGTCTCGTTCTTGATTGTGACGCACTCAAAAGAAGTCGCAGCCTTTGCCAACCGTTCGCTCGAACTTCGTGATGGACGTTTTGTCGCAGAACACGGTGCAGATGTGGACGTTGAAAACCTTGGCAAAGACCGAGAACTCATCATCGATGAGACGGGGACAGTCACCTTGCCACCAGATTTGTTGGTTCGAATCGGTGGTGCAGGTCGATACACGGTCGGCAACGCCGACAGCGGTTATCTTTCCTTGCAAGGCGAAGCTGTTGAAGCAATGGGGAAGATGGAATTGACCATGACGTGCCCTGCGTGTAAGCATGCGTACGATGGAATCGAAGAGCAACTCTGTCCCTCTTGCGGCTCAAGCCGTCCGATGATTGAGGTCAAAGCATGAAATCGCTCGTCGCCTTTGTCGGCTACCTCGAAGGTTTTTCATTTCTCATTTTGATGGGGTATGCAATGCCGTTGAAGTACATCGCAGGCGACCCTGCAATGGTCAGCCTCATGGGTTCACTCCACGGTGGTTTGTTCGTTGCCTACATCGGTTTGCTGTTCCTTGGCGTTGGCAAGCACTGGACCATGACCGCTTTGGTTCACGGATTCATAGCAGCGGTGGTGCCGGCGGGGCCGTTCCTCTTTGAGGGGCTGCTGTCCGGTGGTGAATACGATCTCGAAGAGATTGTCAAGCACTCTTGACGCCCTCAGGCCAGAGCACCAATATCAGCGTCTTTCCTCGGGTCTTCGGCGTGTGTGTTGTTTCTCGATTCATCCACACAAGGGAACCAGCGGGGTAGGTGCCATCTTCGTCCCAAACCTCGCCCTCGAGAACGATGTATGCTTCTCCGCCAGGATGGCTATGAGGCATGAAAGCGTCGACAGTCACTTCAGAGTCTGCTTCGTACAACACAAGCGAACATGCGTCTTCTCGGTACAACCGTCCCAATCGAACGCCTGTGCCGAAGTCCTTCCATCGGATGTTTTCTTCCAACCATGCTTTGTCGATGTTGAAACCAAGCCAGTCGGCCATGTTGTGTGTGAAGGGCATGCACCGCCCATCCACTGGATGGACATGAGCGCTTCGGTGGTTTTGATGACGAATCGTACTGTCGCCGGTTTGCAAATGACTTCTTTTCAGACTTTTGTCGGTGTTGATGCAGTTTAGTTTTTTAATGGGGTTGAATTATCCGCTATTGTGGAAAAACGCCGAAGGGATTTACCAGTCACCATCTATCGCGTGTTGCTCTATCTATCGAGGATGCGGGAGCGAGAAAGCGATGCACGTCGTCTCATGAGGATCGAGAGGGCGGTGAGCGTGGATCGCAAGGAATTGCGTCTGCACCTCGAACGTTTGCATAATGCTGGCCATGTGGCCATTACAGAGCGAGCAGGCAAAGGTCGTGGAGGCCACCCAGTGCTCATTTACGACATAACAGAAAATGGGAAAACCCTTCGTTCCGACATCGGCCGATGGATCGATTTAGGTGTGCGAATGGGGTACTATCCTGATACTTTCTTCTACTTGCCAAGCGACGACTGATTGCGGTTTATTTATACCGGTATAATTTACCTCGTCGGGTTAAGTATCCCTGCTCCATCCGAGAAACATGTCCGGCAAAAAATCGGTTGACAAGGTTTCGAAAGGCCTCACATCTCTGATTGATGAATTTTCATCAGCAGTCAAAGAGATGGTGAACGCTGGTGAAGCAACAGTCGTGGAACTTGCAGTTGGCTCAAGCCGAGTCATCAAAGCTGCAATCAATGCGACTGGTGAAGTTACAAAGATCACAGTGGAAACAGCAGGAAACGTCGTCAACACCGTTGCGACTGGCGTCGTGAAGACAGTCAGTCCAAAGGCTCGTAATGCGGCTAACAAGGAGGAGGAGTGACAATGCTTTTCCCGCTTAC
>OBOY01000164.1_pt1 | contig 8281 bp, 8 predicted proteins | sample 1493951 | NCBI WGS metagenome assembly OBOY01 (sample SAMEA3275470, study PRJEB22092) | marine metagenome | biome: Marine environment; feature: Belgian marine environment, sample taken at 3 meters depth; material: Sterile flask | collected 2014-06-24T14:34:02+00 | depth 3 m | reverse complement strand
GTCATATGGTGGGAGGAAGATCTCCTCAGGTGGGCCAAGAGCAGGTTTTTCGTTTCGAATTTCCCGAACGTCCCAGTGCCTTGCTGAACTTCCTCATTCAACTAGGCGATGGACTGAATATCTCAATGTTCCATTACCGTAATCATGGATCAGCCTTTGGTAAAGTGCTGGTCGGGTTTCAGGCTTCAAAGAAAGATGGCCTAGAGGTTAAAGGGTTTTTGGATGATTTGGGTTACCCCTATGAAGACGAGACTAACAATGAAGCCTACCAATTTTTTCTTGGCAGCTAACCCCTGTGTAAAGGGACTAGCCACTTTGAGGGACCTATTAGAGTAGGTCTGAAATCTGTCTAATTTGTATTGCCTCAAATCCAGATCCAGCAAGGGCATCCGAAATAACTACTACAGGATCCTCCGGGGAAAAATCATTTCTTTTAAGCATCACGGCAGCAGCAGCAGCCAATGTCTTCTCTGGGTCTTTGCTAAAACTGATCTGATAGCTTAAAACATTACGGTTTAGCATTAGCTGTCGCATGGTCCGATCATTATCTGTGAAAGCACAGATGATAGATTCTTGAGGATGACAGTTGGTAACTCGATTTGCCATGCGGCCACGCCGGGTGGGAACAATTATCGCTTTAGCGGAGATAGATTCAGCTAAGGTCACAGCAGCTCTTGCTATCTGTTGTTTGTCTTCATTGATTTCCAAATTGTCGGTGAACAAAAGACCTCTGCTACTTTCGGTAGAGCGAGCGATTCGATCCAGCATTTCCACACACTTTATTGGGTACTTGCCAACAGTTGTCTCGCCGGACAACATAATAGCATCGGATTCTTCGTACACTGCGTTAGCAACATCGGTGACCTCTGCCCGCGTGGGAATAGGATTTTCGATCATAGATTCGAGCATGTGTGTAGCGACAATTACACGCTTGCCCATCTCAGCGCAGGTACGAATAATACGGCGCTGAATTCTGGGTAATACTTCCAATGGTATCTCGACACCTAAGTCTCCGCGAGCGACCATAATGCCGTCAGCAGCATCGACAATTTCTACCATGTTAGTAATAGCTTCTTGGTCTTCTAGCTTTGCAACCACTTTTATTTCGTCCGCTTTGTCGCCAAGAAGAGCACGTAATTGATGGACATCCTCAGCCTCTCTGACAAAGGAAAGAGCAATAAAATCCACATTCTGACTCATACCAAATTCAATATCACGTCGGTCTTTGTCTGTGATAGCAGGCAAATTCACTCGTATTCCTGGCAGGTTGACGTGGCGTTTGCTCTTTAACAAACCTCCGTCAATGACTTTAACTTGCATCATACGATCTTGTTTTTCAAGCACTTGCAGATTAATCAAACCATTATCAACAGTAATTGTATCGCCAATATCAACATCGTTGATAGGTCATCATAGTTAACGTGAATCGAGGACTCTTCAACATTTTCTGCGCCTCGAGCAACAATAGAAATTGTATCTCCCTCGTTGAGATGTAAGTCATTTACCATATCACCAGTACGTATCTCGGGACCTTGAGTATCAAGGAGGATCGCCACTGGATGATCAAGTTTAGTATTTAACTGCTTTATTGATTCGATGATTTTCGCGTGTGACTCATGGCTACCATGGGACATATTCAATCTGGCGATATTCATGCCCGCAGTGGCTAACTTCTCCAGCATTTCAATGGATTCTGTGACTGGTCCGATGGTGCAAATTATCTTGGTCTTGCGCATATTAGTTCTTTCTCTGTGGCAATTAGGTGTAAAGGAATATCCCAGCTTTGACTAGAGATCTGAGGTACTTCTTGAATACTGTGGGCGAGTCCCACCAAGGTGAGGCTTGAGGTTTCTTGTTCTTTCATGAAAGCCAGAGCGCGATCATAGTACCCGCCGCCCATGCCTATGCGATTTCCTTGTCTGTCAAACCCGACCAAAGGCATAAACAAAACATCTAAAGATTGGGGGAATACGATTTTCCCTTCATCAAACGAAGGCTCCAAGATACCATAACGATTGGGCTTTAATTTGGTATTTGCGTCAAAAGGCCCGAAATATAAGTTGTTTGTTTTGTTTGGACCTACAATAGGCAAAAAACATTGTTTGTTTGAATTTTCCGCAGATGCCATTAGTGCCGCCGGATCAATCTCTCCATCATTCGCAATATAGAAACCAATTTTTTGAGCATCTATAAATACAGACTCATTACATAAGTATGATGCGAGTTGCTCTGAGGCGGAGTGTTGCAGCTGAGGCGACAGCGAACGTCTTTTGACGCGCAACTGCTTTCGAATGTCGTTGATACTCATTGCCTTATCTCAGCTGTTATAAAACCCCAGAATGCCGCTGCCAACGTGGCCTTGAACCGAAGAGTTCAAGGTGGCGACTCTCGCAACATATCAGGCGTTCCGACGCACGGAATTGCACAACAATGTTGACAGAAAGAAGCCGGATAATAATTATCGGCTCAGGGACTTCTTGGCTGGCAAACATCCCAGGAGGAACCAGTATAACAGACCGAGTTTGAAAAATAGCGGGTTATAGGATAAATCGAGGGAGTTTTTTAGAGCTTTAAAGGGTTTAGCTGGCCAAATCATCTAACACAGAATTTAACTTTGAATCCATCGAGCTTAACAAGCCGGAAGCGTCACTATTTTGCTTTGCAGTGTGTTCGGTGCGAATTAAATCGTGGGCTAAATTTAACGCCGCCATGACCGCGATTCGTTCAAGGCCAATAATATGTGATCCGCGGCGAATTTCTTCCATTTTATCGTTTAGCAACTGCGCTGAATATTCTAAGGCTTCTCGTTCTTCTGGAGCGCAATTAACTTGGTACTCTTTGTCGAGGATATTAATTTTTAAAGAAATATTAGACATTATCACTCTGCACTCAATGCTTGAAGACGATTGATCATAGTCTCTACCTTTTGCCTGGCCATCTCATTTTTTTTCATCAACTGACTGCGCTCACCAAGAAGATCACCTTCTCGCTCTCGCAATGCCTTGTTATCTCGCTTCAACTGCTGGCAGAGCTCTATGAGGCGATCGAGTTTTTCTTCAAAATTATCAGTGTCTGTCATGATTCGGTTCATACCATTACGAAAGGATGTGAGAAACCTTGATAACTATAGGCATTGTGTAGGTGTTGGTCAATTACAAGATTGCATGAACTAAGATGCAGGGACAATCTAAGAGTGATAGGATGCGGTTCGAACTTGATGAGGTACATACGTGACATTTGAACAACTTGAAGACTTGTTTTACTCGCTTAAGATTAATGCCAGCCCTTCTGCATTTCATGGCTTTCTGTGTGGCAGATTAACCTGTGGTGCGGTGGAGATTGAGCACCTAATTGAAGTATCCTCTGCGTGGCTTGCGCTGTCTGAAGAACAAGCTGAAGTTGCGGAAAGTGAGCTGAGAGATTTTTATGAAACTTCTTTAAGTAATCTTGAAGATCTATCATTCCTTTTCCAACCCATATTACCTGATGATGAATTGCCACTTAGCGAGCGATTAGTTGCCGTTGGAGAATGGTGCAGCAACTATATCTCAGGGCTTGCTGAGGGGCTTGGAGAAGAATTCGAGATTTCAGAGGACGGCAAAGAGGCGCTAGATGATTTAGCTGCTATTGGCCAAATTTCTGTTGATTTTGAATCAGAGGACGATGGTGAACGTGATTACACTGAACTTGTAGAATATGTCAGATTAGGTGTTCAGGTTATATTTACCGATCTTCATCCAGATTTAAGCGTTGAATCAACACCAACTATTCATTAACACTAAAAACTTGATGTTTTTATGAGCATCGTCAGGAGCTGTTAGCATGACCACCAATAAAGAGTATGCCGCTAGACGCAAAGATTTAATGTCGCAGATGCATAAAAATAGTATTGCTATTATTTCATCTGCACCCGAAAAAATCCGTTCTCGAGATACTCATTACCCCTATAAGCAGAATGTAAACTTGTCCTATCTTTGTGGGTTTCCCGAACCTGAGTCTGTATTGGTTTTAATTCCAGGCCGTGAAAATGGCGAAACTGTTCTTTTTTGTCGCGACAAAGATCCATTGCGCGAGACTTGGGATGGCTATCGAGAGGGCCCTGACGGTGCAGTTAAAAACTTTGGTGCGGATGATGCATTTCCTATCTCTGATATAGACGATATTTTGCCCAACTTAATTGAAGGTAAAGATCGTCTGTACTACGCCATAGGTAAGGACCCAGAATTTGATAAACATTTAATGGACTGGATTAATCATGTTCGTAGTCAGCGAGGTAACGGTGCTCTTCCTCCAGGCGAATTTGTTGATCTTGATCATTTCATCAATGAGATGCGTTTATTTAAAACTGCCGGTGAAGTCAAAATTATGCGCAAAGCGGGTGAGATATCAGCGAAAGCTCATGTTCGAGCTATGAAAGCCAGTCGACCAGGTGTTTTTGAGTATCAGTTACAAGCTGAGATTGAACATGAATTTGCGATGTCGGGATCCGTAGGTCCCGCCTACAGTAGCATTGTGGGTGGAGGAAAGAACGGCTGTGTATTGCATTATGTTGAAAATAAAGATCTCTTGCGGGATGGCGATCTGGTACTTATAGATGCAGGCTGTGAATATCAGAATTACGCTGCTGATATTACACGCACCTTCCCAGTCAACGGTAAATTTAGTGTTGAGCAAGCTGCAATTTATGATGTTGTTCTAAAGGCTCAGGCGGACGCTATCGCTATGATTGGCCCAGGGATTGAGTACAACAAAACTAATGAAGCGACTATTCGCACTATTACTCAGGGACTTGTCGATCTTGGGCTTCTTCAGGGAGACGTAGATGAGTTAATTGCCAATGAAGCGCATCGAGAGTTTTATATGCATGGCGCTGGACATTGGTTAGGTATGGATGTCCATGATGTTGGTGATTATAAAATAGAAGGGCAATGGAGAGTCTATGAGCCGGGTATGGTAGTGACTATAGAGCCGGGGATTTATATTGCTCCAGGCAGCCCAAATATTGATGAAAAATGGCATGGTATTGCTGTCCGGATCGAGGATGATATTGTGGTCACCAAGGATGGAAATGAAAATTTAACATCTGCAGTGCCTAAGGAGAGGAACGAAATCGAAGCTTTAATGGCGGGATGACTAGTAATTAATGATACCCAGCATGTCAAATCAGAGTGAAAAAGGCGCAATCCATTTTGATATGGTAATCGTTGGCGGCGGTATGGTTGGTATTAGTCTGGCTTTGATGCTCGCTAAGCAAGGTGAGTGGAAGATTTTGTTGATTGAGTCCAATTCCCTGGATATGACAACTGATTCTGCACTCAGTTATAGCTCTAGTTTTGATGCTCGCTCAACAGCGCTTTCTTGGACAAGTAGAGAGATCTATCAGTCGATTGGCCTCTGGGAGCAGTTAGGGGCACACGCAAGTGGCATCAATCAAATTCATGTTAGTGACCGTGGTCATGCTGGTATAACTCGTATGACAGCAGAAGAAGCTGACGTCGATGCTTTGGGATATGTTGTTGAGAATCGATGGCTTGGGTCTGTGTTAATGAATAGGCTCAAAGATGAGGCGATTGAAATCTGCGGTAATACCCAGATAGATACTCTTAAACCCCGAAGTAATGGTATAGATATATCCATGAAGGTAGGTGCTAATTCATCCCAAGAAGAGCTAAATGTTCGTACCGATCTGATTATTATTGCCGATGGAGCTGATTCAACGACAGCGCGCAAACTAGGCATTAACAGTAGAAGGTCGGCCTACGGGCAAACGGCGATCATTGCAAATATTCAACTCAATCAAAGACATCAGGGAGTCGCTTACGAGCGTTTTACTGACCAGGGTCCAATGGCTTTACTTCCGCTCCCAGATTATAAAGGACAATATCGCAGCGCATTGGTTTGGGCTCAACCAGAAGAGACGGCCAGTCAATTAGTTGAGGCTAGCGATGAGGATTTTTTACGTAGTTTGCAACAGCGCTTTGGGCATCGTTTGGGTACTTTTAAGCAGGTTGGTCAGCGTACAGCTTATAATCTAGTGCTAACTTTAGCGTCTGAGCAGGTGCGTCGTAATGTGGTAGTCATGGGTAATGCTGCTCATAGCTTACATCCCGTTGCAGGCCAAGGTTTTAACCTGTCACTCCGAGATGCAGCTGCTCTGGCAGAAAAGCTCAGTGAAGCGCGAATCCAACAGAAATCGATTGGCTCTCTTGAGACTCTCGAATGCTATTATCAGCAGCAACTGATTGATCAGCGTAATACTTTAGTATTTAGCGATAGTCTCACTAAGTTCTTTGCAGGCCCATCAAATGTTGCCGCAATGGGTCGTAACTCGGGCTTGCTTGCCTTGGATTTGGTCCCCCAATTACGCTATCGTTTTATAAAGTTTGGAATGGGTATGACAGCGCCAGAGGCTGGTCATGGCTGATTCATACGATGTTATTATTGTTGGTGCAGGGATGGTTGGTGCCGCTGCAGCATGTTTATTATCTAAGTCGGATGCTACTGGTAAAATAAAGCCTCTAAAAATAGCATTGGTTGAAGCATCAACTGCTAAGCCTTTTAATGAAGATAGTTTTGATCCTCGTGTTGCAGCCATAACTGAGAAATCTCGACAGATATTAACCTCCTGCGGAGTTTGGGAGACTATTGAGAAACTGAGAGTGAGTCCTTATCTGAGTATGGATGTATGGGACGCGGAAAGTACTGGACGAATTCGCTTTAATTGCCATGATATTCACCAACCCAACTTAGGCCATATTGTAGAGAGTTCTGCGATTGTGCAGGCGCTGTTAGAAGAAACACAAAGACTTTCGAATATTGACTTTATATGCCCATCGACTATCCGCGAGTACCAAAAACATGCAGGTTTGGTTACCGTAACTTTGGATGATGACCGACAAATAGAGGCTGCTCTTTTAATAGGTGCAGATGGCGCCAATTCTGAGGTACGCCAAAATTTTGGCTTCACATCTAAAGAGTGGGATTACCAGCACGAAGCAATTGTAACAACTATCAAGACTGAAAATCCCAACCAGCAGACGGCATGGCAGCGCTTTATGCAAACTGGACCTCTGGCATTACTTCCACTTAATAATGGAGGAGATCAGCATCATTGCTCTATTGTTTGGTCTCAGGAGCCCGCCGTTGCAAAAGCATTGATGGCATTAAATGACGAGCAGTTTTGCAGTGAACTAACACGCGCTAGTGAATGCTGTTTAGGTCAAGTTATCTCCGTTGATAAACGATTTAGTTTTCCTCTTAGGCAACGCCACGCAGTTGATTACGTTTTACCTAGCGTGGCTCTGGTCGGGGATGCAGCCCATACTATTCACCCTTTGGCGGGTCAGGGCGTGAATCTTGGGTTTGCTGATGTCGAAGCTCTAGTTGATGAGATCAAGAGAGCGCAAGCAAGAGGTAATGATTTTGGGGGAGAGTTTACTCTGAGGCGATATCAGCGTCGGCGTAAACCTGAAAACTTGATGACTATGAGTGTAATGGAGGGATTTAAACATCTTTTTTCCGCAGATCAATTACCTTTGAGATTATTGAGGAGCCTCGGAATGTCTAAATTGGATAAGATAACGCCTTTAAAAAATGAAATTATAAAACGGGCGATGGGATTGTGATTTCCTAGTTTCTTAGAGCGATCAGTTTAAAAGAGCCATTATTAGCTAAAGCTTGGACTGATCTAAAGTATTTGAGCGCTTTTTGCTCTAGTGGGATAAAGGTATTAACGACAAAAAGGGCGTGACCTTCTGGCGCTAATAGTCTTTTGGTCGCTTTCAGGAATTTAGCTGACATATCTTCGTCAATAGCGAAACCTTGATGAAATGGCGGATTGCACCAAATCGTATCAAAGTTACCTTCTACTGTGTCACCAGCATCTGAAGGAATCACTTCGCATTCTTTAATAATTGGTTTCAGATTGGCTTTAGCTGCGAGAATAGCCGCAGCATTATTATCCGTGGCGGTAATCTTGTTAATCCCGTTCTGGTTAGCATGAAAGGATAAATAGCCATAGCCACAACCTAGGTCAAGAAGCGACTTTGGTGGTTGATCAAAGCGACTGAGAAAGATGGGAAGATGCTCTACCAGGAAGGCACTACCACGATCGATTTTGTCCCAACCAAAAATACCTGGCTTACTGGAAAAAGAGAGATTTGAAAGGGCTTTTACTGGCCGTATTACATCATAGCTATTGTGGTCTAAAAGGGCTGAATCTGACCGGTGAAGCCTGACTCTTGCCAAATAGTTTTTGCCATGTTTTTTGGCGGCAGTTCGA
>OBOY01000145.1_pt1 | contig 8657 bp, 10 predicted proteins | sample 1493951 | NCBI WGS metagenome assembly OBOY01 (sample SAMEA3275470, study PRJEB22092) | marine metagenome | biome: Marine environment; feature: Belgian marine environment, sample taken at 3 meters depth; material: Sterile flask | collected 2014-06-24T14:34:02+00 | depth 3 m | reverse complement strand
GAGGTTCATTGCACCAGTGCCACATGTAGCTGCCATCAAGTTATCAAGATAGGTTTCAACTAAATCGTCAGGGACATCTCCCGGAACGTTATGATCTGCCATTTTAATCACCCAGTTTCATTGGCCAGTGAAGTTAGCGACACGCTTCTCGACGTATGCTGCGATTCCTTCCTTAGCGTCAGTTGAATTGAACAGAGATGCTTGAAGTTCTCTCTCAAGAGCAAGATGGTATTCGAATGGGATTTCAGGACCAGTTTGGCATGAACGCTTGATGTTTCCAACAGCCTTCGTTGCCTTGTTCGGTAGAGTGAATTGGCTGCACCAGTCAAGAACGTCTTGACGGAAATCAGCAGCATCGCCTTCCCAGATGTGGTTGATGAGGTTGTGTGAATGAGCATCCTCAAACGACATTAATTCGCCAGTAACCATCATCTCGAGAGCCTTGGCCTTACCGATCAAACGAGTCAATCGAGCAGTACCACCAGTACCTGCAAGAACACCGAGGTTGATTTCAGGAAGTCCTACTTTACCAGAGTTCTTTCGAGCGATACGAATGTCTGCAGCCATAGCGATTTCAAGACCTCCACCAACAGCGTGTCCATTGATTGCACAAACAACGAGTTTGGATGTTTGCTCAAATCGTGAAAGTGTTTCATTGGCGTGAAGACAGAAGTTGTACTTGAATCCTGGAGTAACACTGTTTAGCATCTGAATGGATGCTCCAGCAGAGAAGAACGAACTACCATTTCCAGTCAAAACGATGACTGAAACATCATCATCAAAACGTGCCTTGATGACTGCTGTATCAATATCGCACATCATACCGTGCGTGTACGTGTTCGGAGAACGGTCGTTTGTTTCAGCCAGAGGCGCACCTGATGCGTCACTCGCTAATTCGATGATTGCAATACCATCAACGGCTGCATAGTTCACAAGTTTGTTCGGCATGGCTTCGAAGTTGAGTTCGCTCATGTCCGTTCCAAATCGAACCGCATTATGAACGAATCGCCCCAGTCATTCGCTCAAAATACTTCCTTCATCCGAATCATTAGCGAAGGATGTCTTACCACCTGAACGCCGGATTTCAGTCCACTGCGTACCAATAGCAGATGCTTCTTCGGAAGGCTCCCACCGATCACGAGCCTTGGCTTTTCGAAATGGCATTCTTCGAACACCTCTACCCATTGATTTCGGATCTTTTCGCAGCATGAATGGTGTAACAAGATGGTAGAGGAGTGACTTATACCAGCGTGGACGGAACAAAGCTCCAACCCACACAAGACCATCTCCACGCTTTGATTGACTTTTCATCCAATTCTTACACATACGCTTGAACGTACGATCCCCGACTCGATTCATAAGCCAACGATTTGCAACACTGGTCCGAACATAAGGGAGAAGTTGTTTTCGAACCTCGGTCTCATAATCGCATTCTCCAAGTATGTCACGAGCAGCAAGAACACCGGACCAAACAGCCATTCGCATTCCAAAGCCCCACATGAAGTCTTGAAGACCTCCCGATTCACCAATGTAATAACGACCATCTTGCTTGTAACGTTGATTTATGGTGAAGTCACCTTTACCACCAACTCGCTTAATCGGTTTCCGATTAAGGCCAGGATAGTGCTTATCGTACCAAGCGATTGTTTCATTGAGGAAGCGCTCACTCTTCGATTGCTTCCTCCACAAACATGTACAGATTAAACCAACTCCATCCACGATAATAAGATATGAATAAGCCCCAGGTGCTAATTTATCGTTTAACTGAAAGGCGATATGATTTGGATGATCTGTTTCAAAGATTTCTCCATAAGCAACTGCGGAAGTTCCTTTCGGACCACATGCGATAATCGTACAATCTTCTTCCTTGACTCTTGATTTGTAGTGGATTTGTGCACCTGCAGCAAGTGCTTGCTGCTTCATCCCTTGGTCGATAGCATGGTCTGAAGTGCCTCGCTCAACGATTCGATAAGCCACCTTGTCGCTTTTCGGTTGGGTTATTTCATCATCGGGATGAATCAGATCAACGACATGGAATTCAGTCGTTCGGAATGTAGAGGCATCAAAGCCCCATTCTGCGAGTTGATCAAAGAAATCAACGTCCATTGACCAGTTTTCTAATGCCTGGAAATCACCATCAAAGCGAGCACCTGAATCAGCCCTAATATCGTGGACGTGAACTTCTTTTCCGGCCTTTGCAAGGATGGTTGCAGCAGCAAGTCCAGAGAGTCCTGCCCCCATAATATGAACGGGTTTGGAACCCCCTGATGCTGCGTCCATGGTTCGACAACGAGCCGTTAGCCTTGAATCATGCGCTCTACTCGCATCGTCATGAGGCGCAAGATTCACATCGAAGAAGCGCTTGATACCCTCGATCCAGATACGTTGAGAACTCAACTGGAAACGGAGGGCTGCGGCGCAATTGTATCGTTTTTAGGAATCACTCGAGGTACAGAAGGAGATGCTGATGTCTATGCATTGGAATTCGATGCATGGCAAGAGCATCTTGGCGAAGTCCTCCATGCGTTAGCAACTCAAGCATGTGATCGCTTCGGGACAACCTCGGTAGCGATGGCGCATCGAACAGGCAGCGTTGGACCAGGCGAGGACATTGTGAGCATCCATGTAGCAAGCCCTCACAGAAAGGAAGCCTTCCAAGCATGCGAATGGCTCATCGATGAACTCAAGAAGCAGGCGCCTCTATGGAAGCGTGAAGTGACTTCTAAAGGGTCGAATTGGAAAGCAGGATTAGGATGAATATGTCAAAAGAAATTCAAGGAATTGTCGAAATTGGAAACAAACCAATCGTCGAAAGAAAGGCTACTGCTACAGGATTACTCAACCTGCAAGAAGGTTCTAAGAAAGCCATTGTCGATAAAATGGTCAAGAAAGGAGATGTTCTCGAAGCATCGACGATTGCTGCAATTCAAGCGGTTAAGGACACGCCTCGCATTATTCCTCATTGCCATCCCATCCCTTTGGAAGGATGCAAAGTTGATTGGGCTTGGGAAGGAACATCACTTCGATGTACAGTACATGTTTCTGCCCACTACAAAACCGGTATCGAAATGGAAGCTCTTACAGGTGTAAGTGCAGGACTGCTCTGTGTTCTGGATATGATTAAATCACTCGAGAAAGATGAACATGGACAATATCCTCATGCATCAATCAGTGACATACGAGTGTTAGAGAAAATCAAACGCTGAACGGCGATTAGACCATCTGCTTCAAATCTTGAAGATGCCCTAGTATCATAGGTCGCACTTAAACGAAAGGTGCTCGCGCCTTAGACTGCTGGGGCACCCCTGGCGGTGTAGAGTTATGGAAGAAACCCCCCTGTTTGAGACATTTGACCTAAATGCGAATCTTCATGATCGCTTAGATGCTATTGGCTACAAGAACGCAACGCCCGTTCAAGCCATGGCCATCCCTCCTGCTATCGAAGGACATGATGTCCTCGCTACTGCAAGGACTGGTACTGGAAAAACCGCAGCGTTTGTCCTGCCAATCCTTCAAACAGGACGGCCAGGAGTCATCATTTGCCCTACTCGTGAACTTGCGCTTCAAGTTGTAACGGAAGTCGAACGATTAAGCGGTATTGAAGACAGAGCGATTCCACTGATTGGTGGAGCAGCAATGAAGAAACAAATTCAACAATTACAAGACCTCCCTGATGCAATACTTGTTGCTACTCCTGGTCGTATTTGCGACCATATTGACCGTGGAAACATCAATCTGTATGACAGAGACATTCTTGTCCTTGATGAGGCTGATGAAATGCTGAGCATGGGATTCTCCGATGATTTGGACTACATCGTTGAGAGAATGCATCCGGAACACCAAACACTTCTGTTCTCCGCAACAATGCCAAAACAAATTCGTAAACTTGCAGGTAAGATCCTTAAGAATCCAATTACAATTAAAGCATCAGGCGAGAAAGATAGACCTCCATCATTGGTCGATCAGTACCTTATGATTTGCAAAATGAGTAATCGTATTCAAGCCATGGAACGGCTACTTCTTGCATGGAAACCAGAAGCGACCATGATTTTCTGCAAAACGCGTAATCGTGTTGAAATCGTTGCAGATGCCCTTCGACCAGAAGGAGCTGAAGCGATTCACGGTGGTATGTCCCAAGCAGAACGTACCCGAGTAATGGGTAGATTCCGTGAAGGTCGTACAAACCTACTCGTAGCAACTGACGTTGCGTCTAGAGGAATTGACGTAGACCGTGTCGACCTCATTATTCAAGACGACTTACCCAGCGATGATGACACATACATCCACCGTGTTGGACGTACTGGCCGTGCAGGACGTACTGGCCGAAGCGTACTCATGATTGGAAACAGAGCCACACGCCACGTTTCACGAATGGAGAAAAAGGTTGGAAATCTTACCAAAATGGATGTTCCATCTCAAGGCGATATCGATGCCCTTCGATTGGTTCGAATGCTTGACGAGTTAGCAGAGGTTGAACCTGCTGACAATGCTCGTGAAGTTCTTGACGAAGCTATCGAGCGTGGACTTGCACCTGAAGACATTGCAATGAAGGCAATGACCCTCTTACTCGGTTCAAAATCTCCAGGTTCAGAAAAAGCACCTGTAGAAATGAACACACGTGATAACGGTCCTAAGGCAGCTCTTGTTCTCGGACTTGGTGGCATGGATGGAATCTCTGCTGGCGCAGTCGCAGGTATGCTGTACAAGGTTGGAAATCTACCAGACAATTGTGTTGGTCGAATCGAAATGCTTGACAAGATTACAGCGGTTGAACTTCCAGAATCCATAATCGACCAATTGGTCACAGATCTTCAAGAAGAAAAGGTTGGACGCAGATTCGTTCGACCACGTAAGAGTGACGACTGGACTTTCGCTCCAGAAGGATCTCATCCAAGCCAACGCCGTGGTGGATTCAACCGTGGCGGAGACCGTGGAAGAGGCGGCGGCGACAGAGGTGGCCGTGGCGGAGACCGTGGACGAGGTGGATTCGGACAACGTCGCCAAGGCGGCGGTGGCGGCTCTCGTCGATACTGAAGACGACTCCAAGTGAAAAGGCTATGTTCGACCTAGCGTTCGCCGTAGCATGAGCAGTACTGCTGACTTAACCAAACACTTCCTCGAAGCAGTTGATCAGGCAGCCATTGCGAGTTCTGCATGGCGTGGTAAAGGCGATAAAAATGCTGCAGATGATGCTGCAGTAGAAGCCATGCGCCGTACCTTTGACAACGTTCCATTCGATGGTAGAGTTGCTATCGGAGAAGGTGAGCGAGATGAAGCACCTATGCTCTTCATCGGTGAAGAACTTGGAAGCATGGTCGGTGTACAAGGCGTACCTTGTATCGACATTGCAGTCGATCCTCTTGAATGCACGAATAACTGTGCAGACGATTTACCAAACTCAATTGCAGTACTTGCAGCTGCTCCTCGTGGCACACTCTTACACGCTCCTGATTGTTATATGGACAAAATTGCAGCAGGTCCTTTGCTTGCAGGTCATGTTTCGCTCGAAGGAACACCAACCTACAATCTTGAACAAGCAGCTCACGTTCTTGACAAACCGATCAGCGAAGTTCGAGTCGTCGCTCTTGATAGGGAACGACATGCAGATTTATTCAAAGAAATTCGTGCATCTGGCGCACAGTTAGAACTCCTCGGTGACGGCGATGTTTCAGGTGCAATATGGGCTGCAAAGGAAGACGGCCCGTTCGACCTATTGATGGGAATCGGCGCTGCTCCAGAAGGTGTCATTTCAGCAACTGCTCTACGTGGTCTTGGTGGCGTCTTTGAAGGACGACTCGTGTTCCGATCACCAGAAGAAGAGGCAAGAGCAGGTGAAATGGTCGGAGATGATTTGACCCGACTATGGCAAGCACATGACCTGTGCAAGTCCGAAGATGCTATCTTCGCAGCATCTGGTGTTTGTGATGGATACTTGCCTGCTGCTGAAATTGGAAGCGATTACACCATTGCTCACAGTGAAATTATCGATGTTCAAGCGAAGACTGTCGAACAGATTTCAACCCGAAGACCTTTGTGATGTTATGACCCAACGAGTACGGATACAAATCAGATTGCCAGAAGGGCATTGGTCTGGTGACGTATCTCGTTCTCTACCATCGATTGTACTCAGGATAGAAGAAACAATGTCCTTAGGCAAAGGTCGAGGTACAGCAACGCTTTCAGCGAACGAAGATGTTGAAATGGCATTGGAAGCACATCATGGAATCGATGAAGTTCGATCCTTAGGAAATCAACGCTTTTCAGTTGATATCGCAAGCGGCGGTGGTGGATTTATTCGTCCTGTTCTCGATGTTGGCGTCGTACCGAGATCTCCATTCGAAGTTCATGATGGATGGGTTGATTGGACCTTCGTGTGCACTCCTGAACAAGCACGAGACCTGCTTGCTGCTCTCTCAAAAGAGAACATTCCGTACAGATTAACATCCACACGCAACAGTGGAACAACGCTTCTCACATCCCGTCAACGGCAAATTTTTGATGCTGCTGTACGAGAAGGATACTATGATGTTCCTCGACGGACATCTCTCAGTAAGTTAGCCACTGCCCTGGATATGGCAAAATCGACACTTTCTGCTATGTTACAACGAATCGAGAGCAGAGTCATGCACGATATGGCTGAAGAAATACGACGTAAATCTCCTTAAGCGAACATATTCGTGCGAACATGTTCGCAATGTATTCAAGGTACACCCACCCGTGTGGTTAACATGGACAACCTACCGAAGACCTGGGACGACTGGATAGCAAACTTTAGCGAATGGCAAGACCGAGTCGGTTTTGATCGTGAATGGCTCGGTGATTTTGACCTTTCAATTCAATTTGATTGGGACAGAGCCGGTGACCTCATCGAATTCGGAGATTATGAAGGACGAAAGAAGTGGGAACGTTCACTTCAAGTTCCTCACCAAAGCATGCGTGATGCTCTTGTTGCAATGATTACAGTTCAAGGCGATACAGAATTCGCATCCGTAGAACAACAACGCCACCTTCTTGCAAGCGCACCTACTGATTACGACCGCTATGCAGCAGCTCGTATCATGGCTGAAGAACAACGTCACGGATGGCAAATGGCTTACCTCTTGATGACCTACTTCGGACAGCAAGGACGACGTGAGGCTCAAAAGTTGCTTGAGCGTAATGCACAAGATGGAGACAGACTCCTCGGTGCATTCAATCGCCCAATGCCACACTGGTTGGATTTCTTCAACTACACAATGTTCGTTGACCGTGATGGAAAGTTCCAACTCGGTATGCTCTCAACCTCAGCATTCAAGCCTCTTGCAGCAAGCATGGGTCCAATGCTCAAGGAAGAATCATTCCACCTAGGAACAGGATCGAACGGACTACGCCGTATCATCAAGGCTGGAGTCATCCCTCAAGATATGCTTCAGAGATACATGAACAAGTGGGTATCTACTGCACACGATCTGTTTGGTGTAGACTCATCTTCCTCTGCTCACTGGGCATACGTCTGGGGAGTAAAAGGACGATGGGACGAGCGAAAGAAACTCGACGCTGGCATCGATGTGGACAAGGAAGTGCTCAACCAAGAAGCTCGTGGACACTATCACGATGAAATCGTGAAAGAAGTCGACAAACTCAATGGTTACCAAGAAGAAGGTGCAACTCCATTCTATGTCGCACACGAAAACTTCAATCGAGATATTGGAGATTGTGGCGGACAGCGATACACCGTTGAAGGAACAAAGTTCGAAGGCAATGACGCTGAATGGGACGAATACATTCGAAACATTCTGCCAACTGCTGAAGACGAAGAAGCCCTCCTCGGCTACTTCGAGATGGATTGGATTGCAAACAAGCCATTGTCTGCACGCCAACTCGAATCTGGTATCGGCGCTAGTGCTTGAAGGCGATTATCATGATCCCTGTCGAATTATTCGGCATTCATGTAGAGACGTGTGAGCGCTTTTACGATGAACTGCCAGGACTTGTTTCCGATGCTTTCGAAGACAAAGCGTATGTTGATTCTCTATTCCAAGTAGAATCTGAACGCTCATTAGAACATCTCAACATCGCAGATGCTTGGGCAAACAACACGCCTCTTATCTGGAATGAGGATCTTGAGAATGAAGTGATGATGGCCCTACGTACAATCCATTATCCAAAGGTAAATCTCCTTGAACATATCCTTTCACTGGATAATGTCGACACCGTTCGATTGTCTCAATGGATGCATTTCTCGACCAATGTCTATCCAATCTATTCCGAAAAAGCATGTGAAACACTCACACGCATGGGTGTCCCTACACCGTTTAATCGAAACGATATTGCATCATACGGTCTATACGTTCAACGCTTAGAAGGACTCAAACAGTATTCCCCCGCCCACGGTCTACCGGAGATCGGGCTTCCACGAGCTCGAATCCTCCAGTTAGGCTTGGAGCGATTTGAATGAACCATCTCTGGTTACACGTTCGATTACTTACTGTTGCCTTGATTTGGGGTCTTAGTTGGACCGCCGGACGATTGGTTGCGACTGATTTCCCTCCAGTTACTGCTGCATGGATTCGCTACGTTATCGCCCTTGGATTGTTTCTGCTTTGGTTAAAATCAACAGGAAACATTCGAATTCCAACCAACCAAGCATGGCAACCAATACCCTAACTAGGCTTCTT
>OBOY01000141.1_pt1 | contig 8786 bp, 6 predicted proteins | sample 1493951 | NCBI WGS metagenome assembly OBOY01 (sample SAMEA3275470, study PRJEB22092) | marine metagenome | biome: Marine environment; feature: Belgian marine environment, sample taken at 3 meters depth; material: Sterile flask | collected 2014-06-24T14:34:02+00 | depth 3 m | reverse complement strand
GACGTCGCCTTGACATGGCGAAGATCGAGAGTTCAATTCTCTCCGAGCCCACCATTGCTCGATTCTTACAAACAATGAATAATGGATATATGTTTTTTAAATGGTAATTAAAATTCAACCGATTCAAAAACCGTCTAATTAATCTTCAACCTGAGTCAAATCCTCAGGGTCGGGTAAAACGAGATCGTCAGGGTCAACGCGAGAGAGGGGACGTTCTTCGATCTCTTCCATTGTGAAATCAGATGAACCACCATCCCAATTCACTAAATCCTCAGTTTCTTCGAATATCTCATCAGGTAGAGCCTGCTCGGCTGAAAGCGAGTAGGCTGTAGGGTCAATTGGTTCTCGTTGAACTGGTTCAGGATTGGCTGGAGCGTTGCGTTCTTCCATGTGGATTCCAGAATGGAATGTGCCACACTCCGAACATCGGACCGTACCTTTCCTCTCGAAACAGCCGCAGTTAGGGCATGATGCCAAGGCCGCGTACACGTCCAATGGATCCTTGCCCATTCAATCACTCCACGAACATGTCTTCCTGGTAGCCCGTGATGATGTCGCCGGTTTCGTCTTCTTCGATGGTCACCGTTTCATCTTCGTCATCAAACTCGATAATGGTGCCAAAGACTTCCTCATCCTCAAGCGTTAGGCCAATGTGAGAGCCTATGTCGATCTCTCCTTCCCCTTCAGCGTCCTCGTCTTCCACGGATTCTTCGTCGGACTCATCATCCAATTCTTCTTCCTCGAAATCCTCTTCGAGGGCTTCTTCCATCTCATCTTCGATGTTATCTTCTTCTTCCGATTCTGATTCAGTCGAAGCATCTGCTTGGTCGTCTTGGACTTCCTTCATTGCCTTCGCACGTCCACGCCAAGTCGGCATGAGGACCAGATGCATGTAGAGGGAACCAACAAGCCCCGCTGCTCCAAGAATCATGAACAGTATTCCGTCCCAATAGAAGCCTGCAGGCATCGAACTGGATTTGCCACCCAGAGGCGTTAATGAGTTCTTACAATCCCCTTCCTGAATCGCAGGGTCACAGGGATATGAATCGCCTTCAGCAAGACCTGCTGGTGGGAGTAAGTTGCCCTTGGTCTCCAATTCAATTGGACCACCAGTTCCATCAACAATCACGCCGAATCCATTGACAACCCATAGGGCGATGAACAGTCCAAACGCTAGATGAATCAATGGCCATACATATTCGTTCCATTGCTTACCCATCATGCGCTTTTGCATCTCTGTTGGGAATGGCTTTGATGGTTTGCTGATGACGGCCCGATCATCTGTGGCTTCATCGGCATCAGCCAAATTTTCTAGGGCGGTGATAAATTCAATCATGTCCACGGTTCGATCGTTGTCCTCATCGACTTCGCTCAAGAATTCTTCGATTTGCTCGTGCCCGATTTCCTCATCAAACAACTTGTTCAATTCGTTCATTAATTCAACAACATCCACTCTGCCATTGGCATCTCGGTCAATGCTCCTGAAGAATTGAGCCGGGGAAGTTTCCATTTCATCCATGGCGTCAGCAATCTTGCGAATGAGAGAGATCTCTTCGGAGCTTTCGACTTCCTCGGAGTGTGTTTCTTCAGTTTCTTCTTCGTCCATCGATTCTTCGATGCCATCATCTTCGACTTCCGACGTGTCCTCTTCAGCAACTTCTTCTTCACTCGATTCAGGATCGTCAGATTCAACATCTTCTTCAGAATCTTCGGTTGCCTCTTCTTCAAGTTCTGATTCTGATTCAACATCTTCTTCAGAATCTTCGGTTGCCTCTTCTTCAAGGTCTGAATCTGATTCAACATTTTCGTCAGTTGCTTCCTCTTCTTCCACGGTTTCGGTTTCCACTTCATCTTCAGATTCAGTTTCTTGTTCTTCTTCGGTTCCCGCCAAATTCACTTCTTCAGGTTCCTCCATAGCGGTGGTTGAGGTATCGTTCAGTTCGTCTTCTGGCAAATCATCTCCAGTGATGGTTTTGTGCAACTCAGCAAGATCGATCCTTCCATCTCCGTCAGCATCTATTGTTTCGATAAGACGCTCAACTTGTGAAGGCGGCAAGTCTGCCAGATTGAGACTTAACAATCCAGACTTCAACTCACTTGAGTCGATTTGGCCATCGCCGTCCTTGTCGAATTTGTTGAAGAGGATCGGAATCGTGATGCCTGTTGTTGCTAACCAATTTCGCAGTACGTCGACCACATCATCGGCAATGAAAACTGTACCGCAGTGGGTGCATTTGGTCGAATCTAACGGCACGAGGCCACCGCAAGCACCACACTCGCCGAGGGCTTCATCAGAGACTCCGGAAAAGGAAATATTGCATTCTGGACACTTGGTTGAATCAAGGGGAATTACTGCTCTGCAAGCACCACATTCTCCTGTGGCAACTTCTTCAGTCTTGTCTTCGGACATAGGCACGCCTATTCTACCGACAACAACAACGGATATAATGATTCATAGTCTTTCAACGGTTACCCATACCAATGGAGGGTTCAAACATGAGTGGCGTGACGAGTAAAAACCTCCTACGCGGACAGTTGTACAGTTGCAATTTTGCCGATGGAAGGGCCATGTTTGAATGGATCGATACCACATCCCAATCGAAGGATGATCATCTCGTTTTTGTCTCGAGACTGCCCCATAGAAGGTTGCTGGATCGCATTGATGTCTCAAAGGTCGAAACATATTGGATGACTCACCGAGTTGGACAGGCCCATATTGCTCCTGATTTGGAACAGTTACACGAATTAATCCTCTCCCGTATATCGAACCATCATGGTTGTATTATTCTCGAAGGGCTAGAGTGGTTGGTGACGTTGCATGGCGAAACGGTGATGTTAAATTTCGTTCGCAGTTTGAGGGATGATTTACATCGAACACAGTGGTCTATACTCATACCAATCAAGCCTCTGGCCTTTAATTCAATTTGGCTTGCAAGGTTCCACCGTGAAGCGCCGGAAATTGAATTGGAAACAGAAGAGCATAACGAAGTAGAAATCCATGTTGCGGACGAAATTGGGGAGGAACAAACGATGGATACGACATCAACAGAGGAGGGATTACCAGTTCTTGTGATGCTGAATCGTCTCCCCGAAGTAGGGTTTACTAAGTCCATTTTACGGAAACGAATTTTACAATGGCGGAGGATGGGGCTAGATGTATCGGAAGTTGAACCCGCTCTCCATTTTGATTCCGCTGAATCATACGCGTTGTATGCATCCGTCGAAGAAAAAGTTCGACGCGCCGTGGAACTCGAACACTTGGTAGATGCAACTCATGAACACCTTACTGCAAGTGAACAAACCACATGTAAATTTAGAATTCGCCAACTCACTGGACTCGATGAAATCCAAGCGATGTTGATGTCCCGCTGATCATCGTGGGATACGGCCGTTCTCCGCTTCGATCCGTGCTAACCAGGCCCCATCTGACAATGCGGTAGCGATGTTGATGAGTTCTTGACTTGTGCTGCGGTCACCGCTGAGTGGCTTTGCTAGTGTGCGAACGCGTTGCTTCAAGCTTGCAACATAAGTGGACGGTTCAAGTGATTCAAACTCCAATGCCTCGCACGCAACCAACAGTTCGCACGCTAAAACTTCCGACAAACGTTGCGTGGCTTGAAGCAGATTCCATGCAGCGGTGGCGCCCATGCTCACATGGTCCTCTTGTCCAGCAGAAGTGCTGGTGGAAAAGGCAGCTCGTGGACTTGCGTGACCATGGAGTTCTGCCAAAGATGCTCCGGCAACATACTGAACAATCATCAAACCGGATTCCAAGCCAGAGTTTCTGGCCAGGAAAGCTGGCAATTCACTTCGTGCTGGATCCAGCATTTGGTCAATCCTACGTTCAGAAATAGATCCGAGCTCAAACAAGGCTGCAGACATAGAATCTGCTGTTAAGGCAATCACCTCTCCATGGAAATTCCCCTGGGAAATGACTTCATGTGGGCCTGGGTTCTTCGGGTCTGGAAAAATAAGTGGGTTATCCGTTGCACTGTTCAATTCGATCGTGAGCGTTTCAAGCATGGCAGTGTATTTTTGTAAAACTGCACCATGAACCTGGGGGGCGCATCGGAATGAATACGCATCTTGTACTCGTTCACAATCTGCATGTGAGTCAAGAATCTCGGATTTGACCATCAAGCTTCGAATCCTTTTGGCAACGAGACTCTGTCCCGGATGGGGTCGCGCATCATGTACACGCGGATCTGAAGGTTGGATGCTTGCCTTTCTGGCTTCCATTGAGGTGCAAAGGATCAAATCGGCCAGTGGTAGAAGCGATGACAATCTTCGTTCGGCAAGGGTCATGAAGGCCAACATTTGACTGGTGCCGTTGATCAAAGATAATCCGTCCTTTGCACCCAATTTTATCCCGATAAGACCGTGTTCCCTAAGCACGGCTTCTGTTGGCGCAGGTGCTCCATTTTGGTCCAAAACATAGCCTTCTCCGAGCAATGCTAAGGCCATGTGAGAGAGTGGTGCTAAGTCCCCACTTGCACCAAGGCTTCCAATTCTCGGCACGTAAGGAATGATATCTTTATTGAGAAATTCCAGAAGTTGATCTAAGACATTTGGGTGGACGCCTGAGTGGCCTTTAACGAGCGAATTAATTCGGACAGCCATCATTGCACGGACAGCGTTTTTGGGCATTGCCTCTCCAAGTCCAGTAGCGTGTGAACGGACCAAATTGGTTTGCAACTGAGCCAAATCATCGGGAGAAATTCGTTCATGGACCAAGGCGCCGAACCCAGTATTAATTCCATACACCGTTTCACCGCGGGAAAGAATTCCATCCACAACAGAACGAGCAGCGTGGACCTTTTGCCAAGCATCTTCTGAAATAGCTACATCTGCATGATTCGAAGCGATGCGTTCAACTTCAGCCGGAGTTAATGTGGTGCCATCAAAATGGATTGTGTTTCTCATGGATCATCACCGTCTGGAAAAAGAGAATCGAGAAAGACAGAATCGGTCGAATGAGGGAGTGTGATTGTAAGCCGCTTTTCGGCCTCCATTGCCCTTTTGATGGCGAATTTTGCACCGTTATTACGTGCCCAGGCTCTTCTCGCAACGCCATTGTTGACATCCCAATGGAGCATGGATTGGAGTTTCTTCTCACATTCATCGCTCCCATCGAGCAACATGCCAAACCCACCGTTCATCACTTGACCCCATCCGACGCCCCCACCATTGTGAAGGCTGACCCATGTTGCGCCTCGAAACGCATCGCCAACAAAATTCTGAACGGCCATGTCTGCGGTCCACATGGATCCGTCCCGAATGTTAGCGGTTTCCCGATACGGGCTGTCGGTTCCCGACACATCGTGGTGGTCACGACCCAAAACAATGGGCCCGGATAGTTCTCCGTTACGAATGGCTTGATTCATCGCAGAAGCAATTTTTCTGCGACCTTCATCGTCTGCATAGAGAATGCGAGCTTGGGAACCAACCACCATTTGATTTTGACCGGCTTCCTTAATCCACCGAATGTTGTCTTTCATTTGTTGGGTAATTTCTGGCGGCGAATTATCCATCATTGATTCGAGAACTTCCATTGCAATTTGATCCGTCTTCTTCAGATCGTTTGAATCCCCAGAACAGCATACCCATCGGTATGGACCAAACCCATAGTCGAAACACATGGGGCCCATGATATCTTCAACATAACTGGGGTACCTAAAACTCCCATCGCCGTTGATTACGTCTGCGCCTGCTCTACCCGCTTCGAGCAAGAAGGCGTTTCCATAATCCCAGAAATACATGCCCGCTTCCGACATGACATTGATTGCAGCAGCGTGGCGTACGAGGGTTTCACGAACTTTCGTTTTGAACAGTTCTGGATCGTTTGAGAGCATTTCTGCGGCCTCTGAATATGGCATTCCTACTGGGAAATAACCACCTTGGAATGGGTTGTGAAGGCTTGTTTGATCAGAACCAAGATCGACGCGGACTTTCCGTTCTACCAACCGCTCCCAAAGTTCGACAATGTTACCAACATACCCGATGGATATTGCTTGGCGGTTGGCGGCGCATTCGACCATTCGATCAATGGCAACATCGATGTCCTCGGTCACCTCAGATAACCAACCTTGCTGGTGACGCTTGTATGCTGCGTGTTGGTTGGATTCAGCCACAATGCATGACGCGCCTGCGATGACGGCTGCTTTTGCTTGTGCCCCAGACATACCTCCAAGGCCAGAGGTGACGAAGGTGACGCCCTCCAGCCCCGAATCGCCGGATATGCCCAAATGCGCTCTTGCAGCGTTAAGGAGCGTTATGGTTGTGCCATGGACGATGCCTTGGGGCCCGATGTACATGTAAGAGCCTGCTGTCATCTGCCCGTATTGTGTGACGCCCAGTGCGTTGAGGCGTTCGTAATTATCTGGTGTCGATTCACTTGGAATCATCATCCCATTGGTGACAACCACCCGAGGTGCGTTGACATTGGAGGGAAAAAGACCCATTGGATGGCCAGAATACATGACGAGCGTTTGTTCATCGCTCATGACTGAAAGGTATTGCATGGTCAACCTGTACTGAGCCCAGTTTTGAAACACGGAACCGTTCCCACCATAGGTGATGAGTTCATGTGGAAATTGTGCAACAGCAGGATCCAAATTATTCTGAATCATGAGCATGATTGACGCGGCATGGATTGATTTTGCAGGGTATGCGTCGATTGGATGGGCTTTCATATCGTATTCTGTGGGGCGAAACCTCCACATAATGATGCGTCCGAAGGTGTTCAATTCCTCTGCAAACTCGGGGCCTAGAATTTCATGATGTTTTTCATCAAAATAACGCAAGGCGTTTTCCAAGGCCAATTTCTTTTCTTTTTGGGTAAGGACTTGGCGTCTTTTTGGCGCCCTATCGACGTTCGAATCAATGCCAGGGTGCGCAGGAAGTGTGTCGGGGATACCCTCTCCTATATGCGCCCTCAACCCGCGAACATCCGTGCCCATGTTTGCTTGAAACCGCACCCTGTCCTTGAGCGTTCGTATTGAGTTTTTTCACATCAATTCATGTGGCACGGGGTTCTGCTCGCCACAAAGAAAAGAATGCTCCTGAAACGATCATCACCACGGAGAAAATCAAAAATCCATTTTGTAATGTGAAATATTGTTTCTCTAAAAGATATCCTGCAGTTGCACTGGATATCGAGAAAGCGATTGACATCATCAGCATGTCCATCGAAAACACACGGCCGCGCACTTCATCTTCGACCCATTTCTGAGTCAAGATGGTGGACAACACCCAATTTGCACCGGAGGCAGCATGGGCGAGCATTACGAGTGGGATAGTAAGGAAAATACTCATTCCAAGTGTCCAACCGACGAGGAAATAAAATGCTCCTGATAGCATCACCAACAATCCAACCATAACTGGCCATCGTTCTTCATTGGTGAGCAAGGCCCTTGCCGCAATTGGACCAATTCCAGTGCCCACCCCACGGGCAAAGAAGAAAATCCCAAACCCTAGAGCCATGCCGAATCCGTCGAGGTCGGATCCCGCAACAACAAGAAAAACTCCTGCTAAGCCACCACCTGCTATGTTCCACGAGGATTTAGCAAACACGATGCGCAAGAGCCTTTTTTCACTGATAATTCTTTTCCAACCGTTCTTTATGTTGGTGAGCGCAGTGGACACAAGTGGCCCTTTCATATCCTCATCAATGGTTTGAGGGATGCTCAAATTTCTAAGCATATATGCCCCAAAGGCAAATGTCACTGCATCGATGATAAAGGCTGCATCAGTGCCCCAAATTTCCACAACAATACCGCCGAGCATTGCACCCAAGCAGAGGGCTGTTGACCAACTCGCCGCATCTAAGGCGTTTGCTGTTGCGAGGTGTTCAGCCGGTACAATGTTAGGCAATGCTGCCCTTTCTGCGGTGACATACATCCCATGCATGATCATCATAGCCCCGGTGAGAATGTAAATCCAAACAATGTGATTTTTTCCATCTATGAATAGGAAGCATAACGCTAGGCCAACCTGGATGATATTGGTCCAAACCATGATTGTTTTTCGATTCAAACGGTCTGCCAAGAGCCCTCCAAATGGCTGGAATGCAGCAAAACAAAGCATTCGCATTGTAAACAGAAGGCCGAGAAAAAATTCTGATTCCGTGTATTGGAAAATAAGCAGAAAAAGGGCAATGGTGTTGAACCATTCCCCCAACATGGAAATGACTGATGCAGACCATAACCGCCTAAATGCGTGGTTGGTCCTGATCAACTCTAGGTAACCAATCTGATTCATTCTTCTTCATGCTCCATGTCGACCTGAGTCTTGGCATGGATAGAAACCGTGATCCATTTTGATGTAGGTGTGTTCGAATGTTCTGCGGTGGAGTCGAGGGGCACAATGCTGTTTGCTTCAGGGAAATAGCTAGCAACGTTTCCTCGTGGAATATCATAAGCAACAAGTTGCCAATCGTCTGATGAGCGTTGTTGTCCTTTGAAATGACTCGTTAGGCTTACTTTTTGACGGTTTTTCCACCCTCGCTCAACCATGTCCAGTGCGTTCATTAACACCACTCGGCGGTTTCCATGGATGCCCCTGTAACGGTCGTGCACATCGTAAATGGTTGTGTTGTACTGATCGTGTGAACGCATGGTCATCATGGTGTAGCATTCATCTGGAATGTTTAGGTCGGGCAATGAATGAGTGGTGAAGTGTGCTTTTTGATCCGGTGTGGTAAACGAGCGAGTGTCACGCGGGGGATTTGGTAGGGCAAATCCATTTTCCTCACGAACGCGGGTGTTGTATTGTTCAAAACCGGCTAA
>OBOY01000131.1_pt1 | contig 8968 bp, 8 predicted proteins | sample 1493951 | NCBI WGS metagenome assembly OBOY01 (sample SAMEA3275470, study PRJEB22092) | marine metagenome | biome: Marine environment; feature: Belgian marine environment, sample taken at 3 meters depth; material: Sterile flask | collected 2014-06-24T14:34:02+00 | depth 3 m | reverse complement strand
GGATGGATGCTGCTTCTTCGAAACTGATGTTGTCTGGCTTTGCGACCACGTTGGAGGTGTGCACCGCACAGTATTCAGCCATAGCACCACGGTACCAAGGGGTTTTCGCACCGTCACTGGAGTGTCCAAAGATTCGAGCGAATACGGCTTGCCCAACTTCGAACTTACCTTTCCCGTCAGCTTGCTCAACGATACCTGCGACATCGTATGAAATCACATGTGGGAATGCATCGACTGGCCGGACCATTTTCAAATCTCCACCAAGAAGCGCTTTATCGACTGGGTTGATTGAGGAGGCATGAACCTTAATGACGACGTTGGAAGATACTTCAAACCCGTATGGGTAAGCGATTTCTTTTTTCTCCAACAGTGTTGGTCTGCCGTATTTTTGGAATGCGATTGCTTTCATCATTTTGCCTTGAGATTCGTTGCTCATGGAGCGGGGGGGTGTCCTTCCGTACATAAGGGAGAAAGTGGCACAGGTGACTTCTTGTAACACTGTTGTAACTTGTCTCTTGATAACAGAATGTTACTGCCTCGTTCCATGACCAAAGAGCAAAATGAGCGAATGCAAGGGATGTGCGACTCTGCTAAAGCGCAAGTGGATGACTTACTGGTCCTGTTATCGAAGTCAAAGATGTTGAATATTTTATACATTCTCAACTGTGACTCGACTCCCTTGCGGTTTTCAGAACTCAAAAAGCGTGCAAGCACTTCTTCGACCACCATTACTCGGCGCTTGAGCGAGTTGGAAGGTCACGGTTTAGTGACTCGAACGGTCTACCCAACCGTGCCTGTTTCCGTTGAATATTCATTGACTTCAGACGCGAAAGCATTGGCTCCGAGCCTTGACTCCCTGTTTGAATGGGTTCTAAATCGTGCTGAGAAAATTGTTTGAATGAGATGCGGGGGCAGGATTCTCACCTTTGTTCACTGCGTGCACATGGTTCTCACCTGCATGACTGAATGAGATGCGGGGGGCAGGATTCTCACCTTTGTTCACTGCGTGCACATGGTTCTCACCTGCATGACTGAATGAGATGCGGGGGGCAGGATTCTCACCTTTGTTCACTGCGTGCACATGGTTCTCACCTGCATGACTGAATGAGATGCGGGGGGCAGGATTCTCACCTTTGTTCACTGCGTGCACATGGTTCTCACCTGCATGACTGAATGAGATGCGGGGGGCAGGATTCTCACCTTTGTTCACTGCGTGCACATGGTTCTCACCTGCATGACTGAATGAGATGCGGGGGGCAGGATTCGAACCTGCGAACCGATAAGGAATGGGACCTAAACCCACCGCCGTTGACCAAGCTGGGCGACCCCCGCGCAAACTGATGGCGGTGCATCTTAGATTTGAAACAAACGCTTCAAGCCGTTGCATCAAAGCCAACGGATTTGACCGCTTTAATCAGGCTTGAAACGCTGACTTCGGGGGATGCGAGAACGTTTCCCGTGTTGTCCTCATGAGACACAAGCACATTGACAACGCCCGGTGTGGCCTGCAAAGCGCGTGTAACGCGCCCGGAGCAGCAACCGCAGGTCATGCCCGTGATGGAGAGTGTGTGAATCGTTTGGCTCATGGTCTTGACATGGAACCGATGATATTCAATCTATCGAAAGCAATGGGTGCACCCAAATCATTTCCTCAGGCTCTTCTTGTTACGGAGCGGGTTCTTGAATTTCATTCGCGTATGGGCTTCCATCCTCGTAATAGGAGGGAATTGCCGATGACGCTCACGGATGAAAGCGACATTGCTGCCGCAGCAAATGCTGGTGGGAGCAACCATCCAGTCGATGTGAGCAAGAAACCCATGGCAAGCGGGATTCCAATCAGGTTGTAGGTGAACGCCCATCCAAGATTTGTGTGAATCCTTCGCATGGTGGCCTTTCCAAGTTGAATTGAAGATACGGCGTCGATAAGATCGTCTCGAAGGAGGATGAAATCAGCTGCGTCAAGAGCAATGTCCGAACCGGCCCCCATCGCTATTCCCACATCGGCCATGGACAGAGCGGCCGCATCGTTGATGCCGTCACCGACCATTGCCACTGTTCGCCCTTCTGCTTGGAGCCGTTGAATGTGGCTTGCCTTTTCATCGGGTTTGACTCCGGCCAGCACGGTCGTAATCCCAACATCATTGGCCGTTACCAGCGCTGCATCTTCTCGATCCCCGGTGAGCATGATGACATCGAGGTTCATCTGCTTGGCCAGCTTTACAGCCCGAGCGGATGAGGTGCGTATGCGATCGCTTGCTTCGATCCATCCGAGCAATCGAAGTCCGTGGCTCACAAGCACAAGCGTTACCCCTTTACGAGCCGCAGCATCCATGCGAGTTTGCAGTTCAGCAGAGACTTTGACGCCGATTTCTGCCATGAGGTCTAGATTACCAACACCGGCCAAGGCCCCATCAATGTCACCAACCAAACCCATTCCTGCGAGCGTTTGTACATCGCTGACGTTCGGCCGAACAGCAGTGACGTTGGACCACGAAGTGTGGATGGCATCAGCAAGTGGGTGTGTTGATTCCAATTCAAGCGCAGAGGCAATTCCGAGGATTTCTTTCACTTCGGTATCGATCAGTTCGATGTGACTCACTCTTGGTTTTCCTGCCGTGACGGTGCCCGTTTTGTCGACGACGAGCGTGTCGGTTTTGTGGGCTTGTTCCAGCGCTTCGATGCCCTTGATGAGCAGCCCGTGCTTGGCACCAACTCCAGTTCCAACAATCAAGGCGGTTGGCGTGGCTAGGCCTAAGGCGCACGGGCATGCAATCACCAGCGTTGATACCACGACAAGGATGGCTAACTCTCCAGATGTGTCGAACGGATTGTGGCCAGCCGATGCATCAGAAAGCCACCAAAAAGCCCCTGCTATGACGGCGAGAAGGATGACGACAGGTACGAAGACAGCAGCAATGTTGTCGACTTGCCGTTGGATTGGAGCCTTGCCCATTTGGGCCTCTTCAACCAGAGCGATGATGTCGTCAAGCAGCGTATCTCCGGCCGAGTTGGTCACTCGAATGAGCACGCTCCCATCGAGGACAATTGTTCCGGCCATGACCTCAGACCCGACCTTTTTTCGCACAGGATAGGGCTCCCCTGTCATCATCGATTCATCGATGCTTACGCTGTGTTCCACAACGGTCCCGTCAAGAGGAATCGTTTCTCCAACCAAGACCTTCAACAGCGAGCCTGGTGAAACAGCATGAATGCCAATCTTCTCTGTGTGCCCGAGTTCTTCGTCCGTGATGATCCTGGCAGTCTTCGGCTGCAACGCCATCAATCCATGAACAGCTTGCGTTGCTTTCACTTTGGCAACAGCCTCCATCCAATTGCCCAGCAATACGAAGGCGATGATGAACACGACCCCATCGAAGAAGACGTGATTCGCTTGCATGAGGAGGTTTGGTGGGTCGGCTAAGGTGGGGGCAATCACAACGCACACCGACCATAAAAATGCGACAGTTGTTCCCAAATGAATGAGGACATCCATGTTTGCTCGACCGGACCGAAGAGAAATCCATGCTCCTTTGTGAATCGCCCAACCGGCCCATAGATAGACCGGAATGCATGCAAGCATTGCTAGGTAAAAGCGAACTTCAATCCCGTATTCTTGGCCGAGGTTATTGGCAAACATCGACAACCAAAGGGTTGGCAATGCAAGGAGCAATGAAAGCAATGTTTTGTTTCGAAGCGTACGAATTTCATCATCAATGATGGCGCTGTCTTGCTGTTCTTCACGAACAGATGCTACAAACCCTGCACCTTCGATTGCTTTGATCACGTTCGTGATGGTGTCAGGGGCTGCCTTTTCCTTCAGTCTTAACCGTCCACGATGCAATGGAAGGTTCACAGCGAGTTCCGCCACGCCCTCCACCGCCTGTGCTACCCGTTCAACAGAGGCAACGCATGCCGCGCAACTCATGCCCGAAATGTTCAGAGGAATTGGTTTTGACACGACTTCACGACCTCAGTTGGAACAGGACACGGGATCGCAATCAACGATGTTCCAATCACCCGAATCCATGGTGAGGCATCCGCACCCACAAGTGCACATCCAGCCGATTTGATTCCAGCCTTTGCCGCCCTCTGCTCTGGTGTAGATTCGCTTCATCTTGCAGGAGCACTCGCAAGTTTGAGCTTTCACTCTGGGCATGATTTTTGATTTATTGTAGTCAATATAAACCCATTGTTTGGGCTTAATTACTTGAGCGGAGCCAAATCAAGCAATCCTGCCCAGATGTCCAAACCGCGCAATCGGCACGGGAACACTTGGCCCAATTGGACCACAGGTGGATGTTCTCCGTTGTGGTCCGGCTCTGCTGGCACCACGCTCAATCCGTGATCATCGACCAAGAGTCTACGCTTTCCACCCAGTTGGCGAACATGCATTCTCCCGTGAATTGAGCCATCATCGGCGAGGTCCAAAAACACCCAAACGCCACGCAAACCGGTGACTCTTGCTTTGTAGGTCATGTCTCCCTCTATGTTTGACGCCTCGCTTGATTGCTCACCTATGGCGCCTCCTCGAAGCAAATGGATGTGATAGGCGTTGGCGACAAGTTCCCACTCCAGTCGCTTTGCAGCATGACCCCGCTCGGAGCAGTGTTCCGCTAATGCTGCAGTTTCTTCTTCGTCGTGCACCCAATCGAGGCCGCGGAGGTGTGCTTTCAATTGACGGTGAGCCATCAGATCAGGATACCTGCGAATGGGGGAAGTAAAGTGCACATAGGCATCCAAATTCAAGCCGAAGTGACCCAAGTTTTCCGAACTGTATTTTGCTCGCTGCATCAATTGGAACAGACCCTGGTCAACCACCCTGCGCACAGGTCCTTTGAGTTGTGATGCCTTTTCTTGTGCGTTCTCGAGCGCATCAAGAATCGACTGGCGCGCCTCAGGGTCGAGGACGTTTGCCAAGTAAGTGTCAACATCTTCAGGTGTGTCTTCAATCGGTTCTTGAAGCCCAGAGAGATCGATATCGCCTCCTGCCCATGCACCTAGAAGGTTGCTCAGTTCATTGGTCTCAGATTGACCATGGGTCCTTGTTGAAGGTCGAGGGAGCACAATGTCGACACCAAGTGATTCCAACTTAGCGTTGAGTTCCTCGACCTCTGGTGCATCAGGCGGGGTGTGGCATCGCCAAGGGAGAGGAGCGCCCAGTTCGCCAAGGAAGTGACCGATTGATGAATTGGTTGCGACCATGAATGATTCAATCATCCGTGTGGCCTCATTCGGCCATTTGACTTCGACACGAATGGCTTCATCCCCATGGAGGCGTGGCCGAAGTTCGGCGTTTTGGATGTTAAGGCGCACATCCTTTTTCTGCCAAGCAGCCGCAAGTTGGAACATCGCTTCGAACTCTTGCTTTCCGATTGCATCTTCGTAGGCGAGGTTGTGCTTGACGTTGATGACGGCTTCAAACGCCTCGGTTGATGCCACCTCATGCTCTGAGTTGAGGTGCATGGCTACGACCATGGAATACCGATCTACATTTGCTCGTAACGAACACAGTTCGTCTGCTAGCTTTGGTGGCAACATAGGTAAAACCGCATGCGGGAGGTAGACCGAAGTTGCCCGGTTCCTTGCCGCAGCGTCAAGCGTTGTGTCTGGGCGGACGTAATGTGCAACGTCGGCGATGGCGACCCAAAGGGTTCGCTTCCCTTCCGCTTCTACTAAGCAGACTGCGTCGTCGAAATCCTTCGCATCATGAGGGTCTATGGTGACAAAGGGAAGGTGTCGTAAATCGGTCCTGCCTTCCGCCACTGCTGCATCGCCATTGACTTCCGATAAGGCTTCAGCAGCATCGATCAAACGCTCATTGTAAGTGGCTGGAAAAGGATTGAATCCAGCTTTGCGTTTGTTTTCAAGGCGATGCTGCATGAGGCTTCTTGCGGTGTGGTGATTAGCTTGAAGCAGGAGTAAAGCCATGCTTGGCTCTGCTTCATGAAACCGAAGACCGGACCGACGCTTGGCGATGAAGCGTGCTTCCTTCACCAAATCAAAGGAGCCCCACGCATGGAGCACTTCTCCATCACTGAGTGAAAACGTCTCAGGGTAGTCTTCACCAGCAAGGTGGGCCATCCATACGCTCTCGAGGAGGGCGTAACGGTTAGCATCAGATTCTGAAACATACCGCCCATCCTCGGCGCTGATTGTGTCGCCCCGTTTGAGGGCTGGAAGGCCGGTGAGCGGCGGTGATCCCTCGGCGCAGTGGAGCGATGTGAACGCCTGCCAATCGCGGACGTTGGTTTCAATGGCTTCCACGCTTTTTGGGGTTCTAAGGGTCACTTCTTTGTCCGAGACGGTGACAAACCTCTCACCTTTGCTGCGTCCGGTTGCTATGCTCTGGTCGAGGTCGCTTCTGAAGGAACGCTCGGCCTTTGCATCAAGTTTGAACCGTTGAACCAGTTGTTCTTTTTCGGTGAGGTAGGCTGCAACTGAAGCACCATCCCAATGACGCTGCCAAAGGGATTCATCTTCCCCAAAATGACCTGCTAACCTCCTCCACAGGCGTTCATCAGGTGGGCTTTGAGGGCCTTTGTTCCGCTTTTGATTGTGGCGGTTTTTGCCACGCTTTTGCGGTCTAGACATGCCTCACAACCCCTTGTCTCGTAAGGCCTCAAGGGCTTTGATTTGGGCTTTGGTCAAACCCTCAAGTTCTGGTAAGACAAATTCGAGTTCGAGGTCACCGCCATCGTAGCCGGCACCCGGCACTTTTCGTCGATCTCCGATGTGAGTTTCAGGTGCTACTGAGAGGCGGATGGATTTACCAGATGGTAATTTCACCTTGACTTTCCCTCCGAGCATCAATGTGCTGTAGGGCACCTGTACTTCTTGCACCAGGGTGGATTGGTCCCAACGGCGCCCCTCTCCAAATTGAATTCGTACACTGAGCAACACATCGCCGGGCTGCCCTTCGGGATGATCGTGGCCTTGACCGCGTAACCGGGTTACTGTACCGTGCTTAACACCTGGTTTGATGGTGGTTTGAAGGGTGACTGAAGTGGCTTCCATTGCACCGGATTGATTCGGTTTCAACCGTTTGAAAGTGAAGGGGAATTTCCCACCTTGCTCCGCTTGTTCTGCAGTGAGGTTGAGGCCGACGTTGATGTCAGAACCTTTCTGCCGAGACTGGGGGCGCTGGCGCTGTTGTCGGCCGCCCATGCCGCCCATGCCGCCAAACGACTGTGCGCCGCCGCCTCCGAACATTTGTCTCAGCATGTCGTCCATTCCAGCACCACCGCGTGGACCTCCTCCACCTCCGAACATGCTCGACATTCGCTGCTGCTGTTCGTACTCATTGCGTTCTTTGGCTGTGCCAATGGTGTCATAAGCCTCTTGAATTTCCTTGAATTTGGCTTCTGCAGCAGCGTCATCCGGGTTTCGATCAGGGTGGTACTGTCGAGCCTTTTTGCGGAAAGCACGCTTGATTTCAGCGTCACCAGCATCCCTGCTCACGCCTAACAGACTGTAGGGGTCTTTCTGCGCCATCCGGTTTGGTTTCAACGCCCCTCCCACATCAACCCTCGCCTCAGTGATTCAGGTTGAAACGCAGTCAATGGAAGCGCGCCGTGTCGCGTCGGAGTGGTTATATTGACCATGTTGGTGGCATGGAAAGCCGAGGTCGTACCATGTCTGGTGAAAACGCTGAAAAACGCTCCTTTGAAGACAAAGTTCAGGACCGCCAAGATTGGATTGAATCCCAATTTAGGCGTATTTCCCGTGGCTCTTGGGCTCGAATTATTCGAATGGCCCGAAAACCGACCCCTCAAGAATTCAAGCAAACTTGCATCATCTGTGGGATTGGCATGTTCGTGCTCGGCGGCATTGGTTTTGCAATGCTTGTCCTCATGGACAACTTCCTGCCGTGGCTGCTCCAAGATGTCATTGGCATCGGAAACTGATAGGAGAGATTTGAGATGGTTAACGCATTTGTCGCATTTGTACGTTTCGAAGAGAAGTTGCTTTTGCTTCGCCGCAACAAGCAAGACCCAGACTTTGCTGCCCTATGGGATGGCGTTTGGGGTGTCGGAGATACTCCAGAGGAAGTCCTCACTCGTGTTTCAGAATCCACGGGTATTCCAATTGAATCCTTGCACTATCAAGGGGCTGGCATTGACCGTGGAATCGATATGGGCCGCAACCTCGTTGACGTCATGCCAGTGTTGGTTGTCGCAAGCACAGATGAAGTGACCCCAATGGGCCGATACACCGAAGCGGAATGGATTGATCCGGGAACCCTTCAAGATTACAACTGCATCTTCTCGAACCTCGATATGGAAAACAACACCACCCTCTTCGGCGAGATGTATGGATCGGTTGGCTCCTTCCTCTACATCGTCAAGACCGCGATTGGCTCCGAACAACGGGTTGCCAACGAAATGTACGCTCGATTGCACGGCAGTGGTTCCCTTACTTCCCTTCAAGGCGAGATTATGTCTGTTCTTCACCCAACTGGAATGCGTGGTTACCTCTTTGTTGAGTCGAGCGCACTTCACCACGTTGAGAAGTTGATTGGTCGCTCTGGTGGCCGAGATCCAGCCGCTCGCCGTGGACTCAACCAAACGCCCCTCAAGAACGCTAAGACCGTGCTGCCTGGTGCCGCGCCACTCGGTGATATTCTCCCCTACCTTGAACCAAAGGCTGTCACCTCTGGAATCGAAGTTGGATGCATCGTCGAAATCGTCACTGGCGCTTTCAAGGGCGAGAAGGCTCGTGTTCTGAGCGTTGCAGAATCAAAGGAAGAGGTCAGCATGGAGTTGTACGAACAACCCATTCCAATGACCTTGAACATGCGTGGCGACCACGTTCGTGTCGTGGAGCGTGTGGAGTGATTTTCACCGGGCCAGACGGCCAGCACCCATCGCACAGCGCGATTAAATAGGGGTGTTTTGTCGGCTGAATGCCCACAGCAGTGAGTAATGGAGATGAAGACTATGCCAAAACCATGGACATCCGAACTCATCAA
>OBOY01000125.1_pt1 | contig 9144 bp, 6 predicted proteins | sample 1493951 | NCBI WGS metagenome assembly OBOY01 (sample SAMEA3275470, study PRJEB22092) | marine metagenome | biome: Marine environment; feature: Belgian marine environment, sample taken at 3 meters depth; material: Sterile flask | collected 2014-06-24T14:34:02+00 | depth 3 m | reverse complement strand
GACGCTCTTTCGCCCAAGGAGTATTTGCAGGAGCTTTGACCAAGTCGTGAATTTTCAGACTCTTTTCATCTCCACCAAGGAGTGTTGATGAGTGACGGTCTAGCATGATGTTCCCTCTTGAGATTACTCTTCTTCCGTTATTGGTTTGAAGATAATATCTAATCCTGCTTTGATGAATTGGCCTTTAGGATAAGCAGAATCTCCATCCTCTGCTGAAATTACATTCGGAGTGTACAATGATGCTGGAACACGAACATCAACGCGGCTCCCTAATCGGATCATACCGTATCGTTCGCCACGTCGGAGCGAATCCCCGATGCCTGTCCATGGAACAATCGTTCTAGCGAGTGCCCCTGAAATTTGCATGACTTCGATTCGACCCCCATCTTCGCCTTCCAGAACTGTTCGAACTCGCTCATTGTATTCGCTTTCCTTACGGAATGCTGCTGCAAAAGGACCTCTCCTTCGCCCCTTCCCGGTTCTGTGTTCCATAGCGACAATCGTAGAACTGAAAGGAACTCGGTTGACGTGAACATCAAGTGGAGACATGAAGATTGCAACTCTCCAGACATCATCTGGGCCAGGTGTATCTGCTGGTTCAAATCGTTGTTCTGTAGTGAAGTCGAGTGGATTCTCGCATGGTTGTGGGAACCAATCACCAGTGTGAACATCTGTTTCAATCGATGAAGTTTCTCGTTCTTCTTTCGATGGGCGGCGGCCTGTTGCTCGCTCTCTGCGGGCGAACATAACGTGTCCATCTGCAGGTGAAACCAAGATGCCTTTCTCTTGTGGAATTGGTCGGTCAGGATCTCTCCAGAAATTGGCAAAGAAGACTGAAACCATGAGGCAAAGAACTCCTGCTAAGGGCATTAGGCCATACAAGGAATCAAGATAGATTCCACCCACAAGAATTGCAATGCCAGCAAGAAGAAATGTAGCAACAGGAGCATGGCCTCCTTGAGCGAGGCCTCCCAACTTCAATCACCTCAGTTGTCTGCCCATGGATCGACATCAGCGTTCCATGTTGCAGGTTCTTCAGAAGTTTCAGCGACCTCTTCTTCAACAGATTCCTCAGGAGTTTCTTCTGTGGATTCTTCTTCGGTTTCTTCGACTGTCTCTTCGGAAGGTGCTTCTTCAACGACTTCTTCAGGTTCATCTGCCTCTTCAGCGGGTGCTTCAGGCTCTTGATTCGTCATTTCTTCTGCTCTGGCTTCAACCATCTCATCCATTCTTTCTGTGAATGCACGAGACATATGTTGAGATTGTCGTTCAGATTCAACTGCTCGTTCAATCATCTCATATCGTTCCTTGATGGCCTTGTTGAGGTCTTCGAAGAGTGTCATGTGAGACACATACCAATCATCTCGAGCCTTCATTTCAGTAACTGCGAGTTTCAGATCATTGTCAAGTTCTTCTGCAATTCCGAAGACTTTGCCGAGACGATCTTTCTCACGTGAATATTTCTCTTCCATTGTTTGGAGAGCTGGTTGAAGATGTTCGACGCGCTTGTCGGCCTTGGTAGCCTTCATCTCAAGTTCACGTATTCTGAAATCCTTTTCAGCAATGAGTGATTCTTGTGCTTCGCGCTCAATTTCTTTATCGATAATTTCTTTCTCAAGAACTTCGATTTCTGCACGTGTATCTACGAGTTCTTTTTCTTGCGCTTCGTATGCAGCGAAGAGCTTCTTCAAACGGTCTGTTTCCGTTGCTAAAGAGTCTTCAAGTTGATTGATTTGAATTTCTGGAGTGATTGTCCCTTCTTCAGTCATTTACTCACCTGGAGGAATGCCTCCGATTCAACCCAGCCGCCTATACACTATGAAGCCGACGCTTCATTGAGACTGTTTTTGTATGACTCCATATGCTAAATCATTAGAGGCATTAGAATTTCTGTGATGGCCCTTCTCGAGGCTTACGTTTCTTTATTTCTGGGAAATCTGGCGATTCTGTACCCTTTTTCCTAAAGAATAGAAGCAGTAAGAACAGTACAGCCGCCCCTCCTCCTACCGCCATGTAGATGATGTTTCGATCTTCCAACTCATCCGACGTACTCTTCTCAGAAATCTGAAGTGCATCATCTACGACCAGTGTTGAGCGCACCCCTCCTATTTTCAGGAGCGTAATTTCTAAGTCATAGTTCCCTAATTCAGTCGATTCTGGAACATCCAAGCGAACAGTCCAAACATTATTCTCACCAGAAGTTGCTCGTCCTCTCAAGGGTTGTGCATCTTCCCACGTCTCAACTGGAGCAGGACCATATATGGATGAAAATGGAGCAATGTTCCAATCTAATTGATTTGGAGTATTTCGCTCACCGGTATGCCCCAATCCTAGTTGACCGTAATTATTACGCCCCCAACAGGAGATTGACCCGTTCTCAGAAAGAACACATGTGTGTTCCGCTGAAGCGCTAATTTCGACGATGCTTTGATTTGCAGATACAAACATTGGGATTGTGTGAACTCCTCCGCTCGTACCAAGGCCTAGGCGACTATTTTTGTTGTGTCCCCAACAATACAAACTTCCATTCTCAATTGTTGCACATGTATGTGCAGACCCAGAACTGATCTTAGTTGCTTTAGACCCATTTGGCAAATGTACAAGCGTAGGGCTTTTGGCATTCGTTGTAGAATTATCTCCAAGTTGCCCTACATTGTTCATTCCCCAACAAACTGCAGAACCGTTGTCTAAAATTGCACATGCGTGTTCGTTACCAAGAGAAAGATCCGTTGCAACCCTTCCTTCTGGCAATATGGTATCTGATGCAGGAGCGTATGCGGTTGGATTACTCTCTCCATTCCCGAGTTGTCCTACGTTGTCTCTACCCCAACACATAATTCCTCCATCATCCATGAGAATACATGTATGGCTTACTCCTGCTTCAACCTTGATAGGTGTTCGATCTGCGGGGGTTTGTATAATCACAGGTGAATATTGATCTTCAGAAGTTGATTCTCCGTTTCCTAGAGCGCCATGTAAGTCAGCACCCCAGCATGCAAGTTGGTCGTTATCTAAAATTGCACATGTGTGTTTATGCCCCATTCCTATTGATTTAGCAACTCGTCCATCTGGGAAATTCACAGGATTCGTTGGTGATTTGTAGGTATTTGTGGATTCATCACCGCTTTGACCATTTTCGTTAAATCCCCAACATTGTGTTGCATCGTTGCTAAAAATTACGCACGTCCTAAATGGTCCAGCAAAGATTTGTGATATCATGACATCGTTTGGTGTATCGATATATGTGCTCGGCCTGATATTCGTTGCCGCCTCACCACCATCTCCAAGTTGGCCATTCGCATCACGTCCCCAACACATTGCAGAACCATTTTCAAGTATACCACAAGTATGAGCTGCTCCTGTACCTATTACTGATGAAATTGTTTCTGTACTCGTAGAAGAAAGAACATATTCATATCGAATTGAAGACACTCCAGGGTGGTCGCTTAGATCAAGAGTGCAGTCGGTTTCAGATCCAGCTTCCACAGAGACTGTGGAGCAATCAACGGACGGGATTGTGTCGTTTTCTGCCATACCACTCATAGGCATCAATAATAGCATTCCCAAGTAGATAAACAATCGAAAGGATTTGTGAGTCCCGTAACCTGAATCTCTTGCCATGATTGAGAACTCCTTCCTTCTCCCTTATCAGATACATACTCACTATTTCCCACTTAGACTGAATTTTGAGGCTAAATGGTATTGGTCGCATCAACCAAGGACTTTGCAATCGACACTTCGCCCATCGAATGTCCAGCATCTGGAACGATGATGAGTTCTGAGGAAGGTAATTTTTTGTGCTATTCCCAAGCACTTCTCACTGGACAAACCATGTCGTATCGTCCCTGTACAATTACAGCAGGAATATGTTCGATAATTGACGAATTATTCAGTATGTAAGCTTCTTCAACGAATATTCCATTGATGAAATAATGACATTCTATTCGAGCAAATGCTACTGCGAAATCGAGATCTTCTGCTTTTTCAAGATAAGATGGGTCTGGGAATAGACGGCTCGTTGCCATCTCCCAACGTGTCCATTCTTTGGCAGCAGCTCTTCGAACCTCTGCATCTTCGTCTGTTAGCCGCTTGTAATATGCTGGAATAAGCGCGTCTTGTTCACCTACTGGAATGTGGTTAAAGTATGGCTCAAATGCATCGGGGAATACATGGCTTGCACCATCTTGATAGAACCAGTGAAGTTCAGATTTTCGACACATGAAGATTCCTCTCAATATGAAAGAACGAACACGTTCTGGATGGTTTTGGCCATAGATGAGGGCGAGTGTTGATCCCCATGAACCTCCAAAAACATGCCATGAATCAATTCCAAAATGTTCACGTAGAGCTTCAATATCTGAAACCAGATGCATGGTTGTGTTTTCTTCGAGGTCTGCATATGGGGTTGATTGACCACATCCTCGCTGATCGAATTGAATGATGTTCCATTTCTGTGGATCGAAATACCGGCGGTACGATGGTTGGCTTCCGCCGCCTGGTCCGCCGTGAATGACAATGACTGGAATCCCATCTGGATTTCCGCTGCATTCCCAAGCAATTGTGTGTCGTTGTGAAACCCCCAGCATACCGGTTGAATATGCCTCAATCTTTGGAAACAAGACGTCGTCGATTGATTGTGTGTTGATGCTCATGATACTTCCAAGTGAAGTCGGATGATGTTGCTTTCGATGCCTTTTTTTCACCTACCCCTTCGGAGAGTCATGAAGGAAGCAACGGAGGTATTCAATCAATGGGCGCATCTCGGCAAGGATGAAGGAATGGAACGAGGTCATGCGGGCGCTGTCAATGAAATGATCGATGTTGCTTTAGAGCGAGTGTTAGCTGATCGAGTAGCCTTTTCAGCAGTAGACCTCGGATGCGGAAATGGCTGGGTTGTAAGGAAACTATCCCAGCATCCTGCATGCGTTGAAGCCGTTGGCTATGACGGTGCAGAACATATGATTGAGAAAGCAAAGGAAGCTGATTTCATCAATGCTTATCATTGTGCTAAATTCCCTGAAACGAAACCTGATAAAACGTATCAATTTGTTCATTCAATGGAATTCCTATATTATCTCAAAGACCCAAAGAATATGCTGCAATCCATACATGATGATTGGTTAGAAGAACGTGGCTGGGCTGTAATTGGTATCGACCATTATGCAGAACATGAAGACAGCCTTGGATGGCCTGAAGCTCTTGATGTTCATATGTCGACATTTTCAGAAACTGAATGGATTCAGATGTGGAAGGATGTTGGATTCCAAGAGATCCGTGCTTGGCGGGCGAATGCTCAAGATGGAAAGCCAGGTACATTGGCAATTCTTGGAAAGAAGGCTTAGTTGTTGATTCCCAAATCTGCCCCATCAGGCCCACACATTCGAAGTTCTCCCTTGTAGAACGGACATTTCTTACATGTATCGATTGAATCCATTGGAAGCCTTTTCGGCTCGCTAACATCATTTTGATTTGCAGTTAACACTGCAATCCATTCCAAGAGTGAAGCGAGTTCATTCTGCGCTTCCTCATACATCTTCTGAGGCATTTCAACAAGCCTTCCTGACGTACTGATAAGGAGAGCTGGTGGCTTGATCTTGCGGCGTTCATCTTCCGCTTTGAACGACTCCTGTTTCTGGAATACCATTGAATAGAGAGTGAGTTGGAGACGATGGTTTCGTAACATCTCAACCTCTTCAGCATTTTGAGGCGAAGATGAATCCCAATCTTCAATCTCTTTTTGTAAGCGATGTTCGGACAAGTCATCCGTTCTCGAACCGGAGGTTTTCAGATCAACAACTTGAAGCCATTTCTCGTTCCTTTCGCTGCCTGCTAAGACAATATCTGCCTGGCCTTCAAATGTGATGGTTACGTTCTCAATTTGAGTAACGATCGATTGAGAAAGACCAGCGGTTGGATTGCGATAAACATCAGTTAATTCTACATCTCTCGTGAAATAGAATGAGGCTTCAGTTTGTAACCCTTCTACAAATTGGCCGTTTACTTCTTTTCCTTCGGTTAATTTTCCTAGCAAGCCCTTCGATAATAGCTCAGCAAGTTCGATAATTCGAGCTCGTGTTTGCTGTTGCTCTTCATACGAAAGTTTGTGCCATTCAGATTCAGATGTGATTGCATCATCAATCTCTTTCGTTTCAAGTAAGCGATTTTCTTGGCCATTCAACCATTCGGAAGAAAGTGGTGAATCTTCGGATTGCATTGTTGCTGGATTTGCAAGACCGATCTCAACGAGGCGGTGGAACATTGAACCAAATGACGTTGCTGAAGGCCAACCAACATAGGATTCACCATCATAATCTTCTCCTCCAGTTCTGTCCTTAAGTTCCTCCTCGCTGGCGATGGTCCTAGCCTTGGATTGGATGTTGAAAGGTTCCGTCTGCCAACCACGCACATGATTTAGCCAGAATCGTCTTCGGCAGGAATACGCTGCATCTAGGCCATGGGCGGTCATTTTTAGGGACGGAGATATCGTTACAATTTCGTTTTCCGATACTTCCTCGATATGGTAATCCAGATTGGATTCCACTTCTAGCCATTCACTTAGAACTGATACTGGCCTTTGTTGAGTAAAGCAATTTGGATGATGATAGATTCTGATACCATGTACTGAATCTGTTGGAAGTCCTGATGATGAAAAGACACCCATCGGGTCGAGAACGAGTTCAATGTCTTTGTAATCGGTCAACCGCTCTCCTTGCGCATCCCCTTCGAGACTCCATGGCTGTTCAACATTCGATACGACCCCCATGTAACGCAGCCCGTCCAAGAGTAAATCCCCCATGTTGTTTCCAGAGAGATTTCCTGTTGCCAGGATGAAGCCTTCTGTTGACATTGCACTCGTCTTTGAAGGAGAACCTGCAAAGATAAGGCGATCACGCACTCTGGTAAGAGCAACATAGAATTGGCGTCGCAACTCAGCTAGATTCTGAGCCTTATTCATTTGATTAGCAAGCATCCAAAGACCATCAAGCGGCTTATCTTTGGATTTCCAAGGTTGTATTCTTCCTGCAATTACGTCAGGAGTAATGAGAACATTCTTTTGGGCATCATTGCTTGAACTTCGGCGACCTGCTTCGAACAATCCTGTTACAATTACAACAGGTGCCTGCAATCCCTTCGCCCCATGGATTGTCATGATTTGAATTGCGCCACTTGTTGGTGAAGAGGTCGCTTGAGGTCCTTTGTTCTCAAGCGAGGCTAAGGCATTCATCTTAGCAAGCATTGCGCTTGGTTCATGTCCACATTCTGACCCAATTTTGTACAATAAAGCACACCATGTTTCAGCGACTTGGCGTTCGGACTCATCTGGATAAGTGGTCAAAAGGTCGCTATAATCTAGAACGACGTCAAAAATTTCGTGGAGGGCTCCCTTGTCAATAAGTGAGGAAAGTATCGACAAGAGATTACCGATCGGAGCTTCTGAAAAATAGATTGAGAGATGGCGCCAGTAATTCTCAACATCTTTCTCTCCAAATATTTCTTCGATTTGAAGGGATGTTGCGCCCACAATTGGAGAACGAACAAGCCCATGTGCAGCTAAACGTGAAGACGGTTTAGCAAGAAGAGTAAGTACTGACAGTAGAGGTTTGACGATGGGTTGTTGTAACAACTGACCTTGCTTATCGGCCAATACGGGCAAACCTCGATCTTGTAATCTCTTAATCAAGTCAGGGATATGTTTCCTTGAGTGAACAAGAATCATCACATCTTCCGGAGAGATGACTTCTTCCGGCTCAATATCGACGTAATCTTGTTCTTCTGAGGACCAGAGTTTCGTCGCATGACCTCTGACAAGAGAGTCCAATCTGGCAGCAATAAGTTCGTGTTCAAGGTGTCTTGGATTTGCAGATTCTGAATCGAATAAGTGGTATCCAACCTCCAAATCCAAAGGAAGAGCATCGATCTCTGCTTGAGTAGGCAGTAACCATTCGAGCACACCCTCTCTATCTGTTTCCCTTCCAGCATGAAGAGGTTGGGCGGAGGCATGGAAGTCTCCTGGAAATTGATGATGACGTTCGGAGAATGTGTCATCGAAAATGTGGTTTAATGTGTTGAGTAGACGAGGGGCTGTACGGAAGTTTGTTGTTAATTCAATGTGTCCTTCTTGACGTTGAAGGATTATGTTGTCTTCGATTGCAGTTCCAAAATCATTGATTCCAAAGGAAACATAATCCCATGTTGCTGACGATTCGTCTGAAGCCATTTCGCTGGCTTGAATGAATGAGCCGGTCTCTCCCCCTGCACCTACTGGGCGGGGGTCTCGACCATGCCCTTGCTGAGCGATATGTTCCATTCTTGGTTCATGCTCTTCAAGGCGATTAGCCAGGCGAATAGATGCAACCATTCGACGCATTACTGTGACTTCTGCTTGTCTGAATCGGTATATGCTCTGCTTCATATCGCCGACAATACAAACCGTTGGATCCCAGGGGCCAAGTGGATTTGGTGTTTCCTCTGACCCGTCCATTCTATGCCCCCAGAGTCGTGCTAGAAGACGTGCGTGCTCTGGATTTGTATCTTGATATTCATCGATGATGAAAGCCCCGTAGCGGGCGCGTATCTGTTGAAGGAGCGCGTATCTTCTTCGGAGATCATTTTGTTTTTCTTCATCGCCTTGCATCAAACTCAAGGCTCTTCGGATGTGCTCGTCAGTCCAAGCCTCCTCTCCTAAATCATCCAATGCTTGAACCGCTTGAGGAGGGTAGTAGTGGCGAACAATTTCTGGGCAACGAACCAGAAGTAAATCGCCAACCATTAATTGAACATCATCGAAATCATGTGCCTCTTCTTGGGCCTTGAGGTGACGAAGAAGATCTTGGCAACCCGCATGAACAGTGTACAAATCGTCTAGCACTTCGACCTGAAGTTCCCTTGAAACACGTAGATTGCCCTGTGGTGGTTCACTACTGAAAGAAGTGTTGAGATCTGTAACATCATACTTTTCGTTTGCATCTCGGAAATCGAATCCTCGATGCGGATTGAGAGCATATGATGCTCTTGAGAGCATCATCAACAAACGGCCATCTTCGGGATTATGGAGTCGGTTGCGCAGCATCGCTGCAACCGCTTTAGCTTCACCTTGGACCTTGTTCTTCATAGCTTTCTCATCTTTCTTGGTAAATGAGTACC
>OBOY01000103.1_pt1 | contig 10393 bp, 9 predicted proteins | sample 1493951 | NCBI WGS metagenome assembly OBOY01 (sample SAMEA3275470, study PRJEB22092) | marine metagenome | biome: Marine environment; feature: Belgian marine environment, sample taken at 3 meters depth; material: Sterile flask | collected 2014-06-24T14:34:02+00 | depth 3 m | reverse complement strand
AAGTCGTAACAAGGTATCTGTAGGGGAACCTGCAGATGGATCACCTCCTAAGAAAACCGGAGGCTGGAGCTCTTTGTCGAGCTCCAGTCTCCACCTCTTTTTTTGGCCTATGCCACTTTACTTTTTACACCAATGCGTGGAGAGTGACCTCGATCACCATTCATCGTACATGCGAGCGTTGCTCACGATGTTAATTTCTCATTCATGCTTTGACGGAACGTCAGCAAGCGTAGCCTTGGTGCATTTGCATTGACCGTGATGGTCGCACCTCTGTTGAAGTGTACCTCGTCCCACCCATCAGGGACAACATAGCCCCGGTGCATGTCTGATGTGATGGTTGTGGCATCTTTTGTCCAATCCATCCATGCCCATGGCATCGTTGCTCGATGCTCGTGTGGCAAATCTCTTGCCACCACGAAATAGTGGTCATCGATTTCATTTGGTTTGACTTCAGACTTCAGTGACTTGAGTTCGTCCTTGGAAACAGCGTGGCTTAGCCACGCTCCTTGGCCAAGCCAGGTGGAAAATAACAAACCGCTGCTTTGCTGTTCACACTTTTCGGTGCCCCTGCGCAAGTGGTACTTGCTTGGTGCATACTGGTGTGTATTGGCGATGAGAAGGTCGTTCATGGCAGGGTCTGTGGTGAATCGATTGCCAGATGTCGAATCGATGATGGCTTGCAGTCGCGGTAAATCGTTGACAATGGCTGTGCCTTCCAATGCTTGACGTACATCATTCGCAAATGTTTCAACGTTTGAATCCATGTAGAATCCAAAACTCCCCTCTGGATCATCTTCCCTCGGATGGGAGTTGACGCCCATCACGGGCGTGTCGGCATCGATGTTGTGTGAAATGCTGGTGAGCGTTCCGTCACCGCCTAAGACGATGACGAGGTCTCGCCCGATGAAATCTGCTCGACGCACACGTTCACGCGCCCGAATGTCAATCCGGAGGCCGCCGCGTTCTTCGCTGCACCGTTGAAGTTCCTCCGTGATGATGCCTAAGCTTGCATCGTGGACAGCCTCGAAGTTTTTCTTGTACACGACCAGTATGTCTGACACATCACGCCCTCCCTGATTCTCCCACGAGGCCCTCCCTCTTCAACACAGCCCTACCCCGAAGATACGATGTTTCATGTACTACTTCACGAAGTGAGGACCATGCAACCATCCCCTTGGGACGATGATTCCATCAAGACCAACAATCCTGACGCACCCCAATCAATCCAGATGAATGCGCCCATGGCCGCTCAGGATCCATTTTCCACACAACCTGTTGAGATGCAACAACCCATGATTATGGGTACAACTGCACAAATGCCAGCATATGGTCAGCAACCACTCTATATTCAACAAACCCCTTCTTCGGCAGCGAAGGTAATTGGAATCATCCTCGTGATATTTGGTGCTTTCAATTTAATTGGCTTAATCGGTGTCTTTGGACCACAAACAGATTTAACCACCGGGGAAGAAATCATCGTTTCAAATTCGTCTCGGGTTTTGTTAGGATTGAACACCTTTGTCTCACTGGTGGGCTTTGTCCTCGCAGGTGTATGGATGACTCAATACCGCCGTAAAGGCTTGCATCTTGCGCTTTTAACCATTGGAGTCACTTACCTCATAGGCATCCTCACTGTTGCCGTCGGTGGAAACGATGGTGGCTTTGGTGAAATTATGGGAGATGGCGCCGCCCTCGGAGCCACTGCCGTTCTGGAAGGACTTTGTTCTGGAATTTGTGGTCTGATTGTAGCGATTCCAATATTATCCGGTGCAAATCACGGGTTGGATGATTCAAGACTCTTCGGCTGAGTATCCTAAGACTCAACAACCGTCGCTTCCACACCTTGGCTATGGGCACCCTTGTGAAAGGCACAGCAGCGACTTATGTCGAAGAACTATGGATCAACACCAATGAACGATACGAAATTCGTTGCATCACTGCGGATGTCCAAAGGGTCATTCGAGAAAGCGGCATTGTTGACGGACTTGTGTTGGTGAACCCGATGCACATTACTGCCTCTTGCTTCGTCAACGATTTGGAGTATGGACTTCATCATGACATCCGCCAGTGGTTGGAACACCTTGCACCCTTCTATGGCATTGAAGGTCGGTCAGGTGAGGAGTATCATCATCACCGCACAGGCGAGGACAACGGAGATGCGCACTTGAAGCGGCAATTGCTTGGCCAACAGGTCACGATGGCTGTCCAAGGTGGTGAACTTCATTTGGGTACATGGGAGCAAATCCATTACGCTGAGTTCGATGGCTGCCGAGACAAGCGAATCATGGTTAAGGTCGTAGGGATTCTTTCCGATTGAGCCCCCTGCGGCGCTTTGAGTGGAAGAACCATAACATGAGCCGTGCACACAGGAGCATGGACCCTAGGCCCGAGGTCGAATTTGACCAGGGCTTCTTCAAATTCACGAAGCCATACACTTGGCAAGGTTGGGTTTGGTGGTTAGTCATCATAGGCGTGATGATTGGAGCACTTTTTTTCCAACCTCAAGGCTACATCATTTCGCTGTGCATGTTCATTGTTCTGGCGATGCTTTCCCCGACCGGCCTTGAATCAAAATTACATGCCATGCGGAAGAAAAACCCTCAACCAGAAGACTTGGAAGCTCAAGCCCTGATCTCCGGTGCCACTGTGGAAGATTGGTTTTATGGAACGAAAACCTACGTGCCAACCACTGATCCAAACGATTGGGTCTATCCTGCTCCAGGGCCTAAATCGTGGTACCTTCCTCGTCCATATCATCCTGACCCGAGCAATGAACTTCTCCCGGAGCATCCCACGAAAATAGGGACCCCCAAACCAGCCGTCATTTCGAGTTACGGTTTTTTTCTCTTGATCTTCCTCGTCGGCATGTCCTCTCTTGCCTACTTCGGGGTCACAAGTGCTCAATCCACAGTTGATTCGAGCGATGACACATTGCTGTTGCTCCCTTACATCACCATGGGTGTGGGTGTCATATGGTTGATCTTGGGCTACTTCGCTCAACGTCAACAATCGGTGATGCTGGATACTTCGACGGCCTTAGCGCGCTCAGTAGCCGCCGGATCGGGAGAACTCGTGGGCCAGGTTCGCCCAACCTTCTCGGGCGGCATTGATGTGCTCGTTGACCACCATCCAATGCGAATGGTTCCGGGCTGTGTAGCGTACAAGTGGGAGTACGAGGTGGAAATACGTGAGTCGAAAATAGTCATGCGAAACGGTAAGCCACGACGGCGCACACAAAACCGTTGGGTGAACGTTCGATCAAATGAAGGGAGTGTGCCATTCATTCTTCACGATGGCACTGGCGGGATTTATCTCCGCCCTTCGACCTTCGAGCGTCAGGATTTTGGTGGTTTTGTCAAACAATGGACAACCACGCACAGTCAGAGTTTGTCTGATGCATACTGGCGAATGCAACACGGCCGCTTGTTCAATCAAGGCCACATTCTTCGCCATCGCTGGACCATTCACGCCCTGCGAATTGGCGACCCAGTCTATGCCTTGGGTATGGTGAAGCCACGCCCTTCTGAAGAACTCGAATGGCCTGGTGTCTGCGATGTCGTTGATTTTGAACCCCCCTCTCTTGCCGGAAAAGACGATGGTACCTTTTGGTCTCAAGAAGAAAAGAGCAAGGTGAACTACAATCTTCCAGTTAGCAACGCTCGCTTGCACATGGTTGGTACCGACACGCCTGGTATGCCTGCAATGCTCAAACGAGGAACAGAACTCGCGAACATCGCACGACTCCGCTCGAGAAGCGAATTGATGTTCATACCGTTCTTGACTGCAGTGGCGGGCAGTTTCATGCTCCTGTGGTTGTGACAGTGAGGTTCATGACCCTGTTTGGGCTCGCCGGACCATGGCAGAAGATGTTGTGATTGTAGGCGGTGCTCGCACCCCGTTTTGTGAATGGGTTGGCGGTAAGCGTGGCGATGGAAAAACCGGTGGGCTGCTCAAGTCCGTGAGCGCTCAAGAACTCGGCGGCATTGCCATCAAAGGAGCACTCGAAGCAACAGGAACCGACCCCTCTTCGGTGGATCATGTGGTCATGGGGTACGCCCTTCAGACATGTTCTCAATCAATTTACGGTTCACGCCATGCAGGTTTGCAAGGTGGAATCCCACAGGAAGTGCCAATGCTTACGCTGTCTCGTATTTGTGGGTCTGGTGTACAATCCATTGTCACAGGCGCTCAGATGATCATGCTCGATGAAGCCTCAACCGTTGTGTCTGGCGGTATGGAAAACCTTAGCCAAGCCCCTCACGTGCTGCGTGGTGGCCGTGAAGGATGGAAATTGGGACGCTCTCCAAAGGTGGAAGATTACATGATGACCAATTTGCAAGACATGACCTGTGGATTGTTCATGGCGCAGACTGCTGACGAATTGTGCCGACGCAAAGGTGTGACCCGTGAGGAAATCGATGCATTTGCTGCTCTCTCACACGCACGAACCACCGCATCCATTGAATCGGGCCTGTTCGAACCAGAAATCGTTCCAGTGACCATCAAAAGCCGAAGAGGCGAGAAAGTCATTACGCACCTCGATGAAGATCACGTGGTCAAAAACTGCACAGAAGAGAGCCTTGGCTCACTTCCGACTGCCTTTGGCCCTGAATCCTTCGTGACTGCAGGAAACGCATCAGGCATTGTCGATGGAGCAGCAGCCGTGGTCATCAAGTCTGCTTCTCAGGCAGCTGCTGACGGCGATGAACCTCTGGCTCGTATTGTCTCATGGGGCATCGTTGGCCTCGAACCCGCTATCATGTCTTACGGTCCAGTTCCATCCTCGCTCAAGGCGCTCGAAAAAGCCGGCCTCAAAGCAGAAGACATTGACCGTTGGGAAATCAACGAGGCATTTGCCGGCCAAGCCCTCGCTTGCATCAAGGATTTGGGCATCGAAGTTGAAAAAGTCAATGTCAACGGTGGCGCTGTCGGTCTTGGTCACCCGCTTGCTGCAACTGGGACCCGATTGGTGCTCACCCTCGCTCATGAATTGAAGCGATGCGGTGGACGCTACGGTGTTGCAACTGCGTGCATCGGCGGCGGTCAAGGCATTGCCATGATCATCGAATCACTTTGAGCGTTGCTTGTAAAGCGTGCATGGCCGCTTCGGTCACGACTGCTCGTATGTGATTTATTGGTCATGCTGGGCAGTTTATACATCAATATAAATGCCAGTTGGGAAACCGCCGCTTATGATGAATCCATTTGAAGCAATGAGCAACGCAAGTGTGGACCGCCCAAAGTCGGTGTTCGCTGTCGTTATGCTTGCCGTCCTTGTCCTCGCTTCAGGTGGGATGCACCTTCAGTTTGATAACAGCGAAGACGGTTTCTTCCCTGATGACGAAAACGTCCGTCTCTTGGAGGATATTGAGCGAGAGTACCAGGCATCCATTGATTTTGTTCGAATCATCGACGACATCGAAGCGGGTTCTCTTCAAACGAATACCACGTGGGAATACTTGGCGAGCATCGAGGCGAGGATGATCGACGATGAAAATTTTGCACCTTATCACTATCCTTTGTTTGGCACACAAGCCAACAGCGGTATGGCCGGTTATGCCTACCAGTGGCAACGGTATCAAGATCCAGTGAGTGCTGACTGGATCTCAAGTGTTGAGGGCGGAATCAACGATGTCCTTGCGGCCGATGATGGTAACCTTACACTCGCACTTGCGAACCTTTCCACTGCGGCTGAAACAATCCCTGCAGCAACAGCCATGAGTGGCACGGATTTGCTCGCCTGGAACGCTGGCACGCCAGCGGACTGGCTCCTACGTTTGGACAGCGGTGTCAATCTTTCGCCACAACTCGGAGCAATGCTTGGGATGCTTGACGCAACAACAACCAACCGTTCTGCTGCGCAGGTTGGTCAAATCATGGCCGTCACAGGACCTATGAATGGGCAACTCGGCCTTCTTTCAGGCCTGCAATCCATCGATTACCGTGCGGCCATTCTCGGTTCACTCCCCGTTGCTGACCGCACCGATGACCCATGGAACTCATCGGGACCTGTCTTGACCACCCTCGTGGTGAGCACGGAACCTGGCGACTATGATTTGGAAATTCTTGGAGATGTTCAAGCGATGATTAACAACTGGTCTGAACTGATGGTCCTCGACCTACAATCCAACGGAGCAGAAGAAAGCCTGCGTAGTTTCTCGTTTTCCCAGTTCAGCGAAGGCGCGAACGCCAACCTCGGCAAAGAAATTGGTACACTTACAAGTGCCGCACTGCTCTTATTGGCCGTGATTTTGTGGTTTAACTTCAGATCCGTCCGGGACACCATGTTCGTCACCTCACTCACCGTTCTTGCGATTGTCGCTACGTACGGGCTGTCAGGGTGGTTGCAATTCTTTGGCGTCAATATGGTGTTCAATGCTGCAATGAATTCAATCCCCGTTCTCTTACTTGCGATCGGTGTTGACTACGGTTTACACGTCGTCATTCGAATTAGGGAAGAACTGAATGTACTCGATTCCAAGGATTCTATAGAAAGAAAGACGCTCAAGGACTTTTCCTACGAGGCAAGACAACTGGCTGTTCGTCGGGGCACGGTGCTCACTTCCATTGCTTTGGTGATTGCAATTTTCACAGACATGGTCGGTTTCCTCTCCTTCAGATTCTCATCACTGTCCTTCCTCCAAGTCTTTGGTACAGTGATTGCTATCGGTCTCTTCCTTGTTTACCTGCTGAGCATTACGGCACTGCCAGCTCTGATGCTGATGTTTCCTCCGAAGAAACTCAAGCTCGAGAAAGCAAGTGCGATTTCAATCGGTCCTATCGCAAACAGTCTGGCCCGACTTTCAGCAAATCCAGTGAAGGTAGGCATCATTGCCGTGGTCCTTTTAGCGCCGATGTTCTTTGGCTTCCAGCAACTCGAAGTTGGCTTTGACCAACGCGACCAGTTTGATGATGAGGTCCCTGTTGTAGCGGATTTCCTTTTGCTATCCGATGAATTTCAAAACAGCAGATCGCCGTTGTATGTGGTTGTTGACGTTGACGTCTTCTCGCCTGATGGATACGCTGCTTGGCTTGCTGTCGAACAGGTCTTGCTCGAAAGCCCTGACGTAAGCGGTGCTCCAAGTGGATTGTGGAATGTATTGACAGAAGCCCAAGTACGGGATTCAACGTTGAATGCGCTCATGACCGATCTCGATGACGACAACCTCTCCACGTGGGAGAACTTAGGTGATTACCTTCTACAAACGGATGCTGGAAGAAACCTGACGTCCTCAGTGCTTGCCTCTACCGGACAACAAACAGTGCTTTCGTTCCAAGCCGAAACCCTCGACTGGCAGGCCACGATTGACCTCAATAATCGAATGATTGACGCTCTCGAGAACGCAGAGGATGAACTCGACAGCGATGCAACCCTCCGCGTCGGAGGACGCAGCCTCATCCTTGCACAAACAACCTCTGATGTCGCCGACTCAGCCATTCTTTCCACAGGCATTGTCGCCGTGGTTATTCTTTTCATGTTGGTTGGCATTCACACCGTGCGCCAACAGAATGTGGTTCAGGGTGCAGCAAGAGGCTTTGTTTCATGGATTCCGCTGATGATGGTTGTGGGATGGGTCTACGGTTTGATGGGCTTTACGGGTTACCAAATCAATTCACAAACCGTTACCATTGGGGCCCTTTCGTTGGGTCTTGGTGTGGATTATGCTGTGCACTTTTCCATCCGGCTCGAAGAAGAAGTCGAGCACGATCCCTTCGCAACCCCCCACCATTGGGTTGCAAACGCATCTGCCACCACTGGCCGAGCGATGTGGATGGCCGCCTTGACGACCGCTGGAGGCTTTGCTGTGCTCAACCTCTCGTCGTTGCTCCCATTGCGATTGTTTGGACAAGCCTTCGTGGTTGCCATCGCTTTGGCCTTGATATCGAGCCTTGTGATTCTACCAGCTTTCTATGCTCGCTTCTTGCGAACTGATGCCGTGAAATACATCGCTGCGATGAAGGAAGAGGAGTGAACATGGAACTCACTGAACTGATGTTTTGGTTTTCGTCATTATGGATTCTTCCATTTTGGGTGATGATGTGGTTTCTGCCAAACCACGAACTGACGCAACGGTTCGTCGGCGATCTTCGGTTCTGTTTTTTACCCCTTCTCGTCCCTTACATCATCCTAGCATTGCCTCAAGTTGGCACCATCTTACTTGCACTTGGCAGTGACATGCCAACGCCAGCAGTGGTGGTCGATTTGTTTGCCGAGGAAGATGTAATTATCCTTGGATGGCTCCACTACTTGGCTTTTGATCTGTTTCTTGGCAGGTTCATTTGGTTGCGCATGCTTGAGGCAAAGCGACCAATCTATGTCTCCACACCCATCCTCATTCTCTGCATGATGATGGCGCCGATTGGTTGCGCTGCAGGCATCGCTGCGACATGGGGCGAAAAGGGTCCAATCGACACTGTTGCAGCGACTTCCATCGTCCCAAACCAATGAAATGAGGGATGGTTCAAGACCCCCGCACCGATGGCCCTACATGGTCACGAGGAAGGACGGTCTCAGTGTTGACCACATCCCGTTTCCAATGCCGGAGGGCCGATCGGTCCTCAGACAGAATTGGAAGAAACTCACCTTCATGCACTGGTCAGTGGACCCAGAGGTTTTGCGAGGTCATCTCCCAGAAGGCCTTGAACTGGACCTGCACGATGGGAAGGCCTACGTCGGCTGCATCCCATTTGTAATGGAAAAAGTAAGGCCAGCAGGTTTGCCTTCTGTTCCTGGAATCTCCACCTTTGGCGAATTCAACATCCGGACATACGTGACAAAGAATGGCATCCCCGGTGTCTTTTTTTTAACACTGGATGCACAAAGCCGAGTGACATGTTTCTATGCGAACCGAAAGTATGGTCTTGCCTACCGTCATGCCAAAGCTTCAGTCAAAGGGACCCTTGAGGCAGGCTATACCTGGTCATCCACTCGCACAAAAGGGGGCGTGGGTTTGGAGGGTTCTGCTGTGAAGACTTCTGAAGTTCGACAGGCAGAACATGGCTCACTCGAGTATTTCCTGTTCGAACGCTACAGCCTCTATACCTCGCACAAAGGACGTTTGCACCACGGCTACACGCATCATGTGAAATGGTGGTATGCAGATGCGACTGCTGATGTGGTAAGGAACACACTGGTGGACAGTTATCATCTCGGCATTAAAGATGCTACACAACCAGAGTTTGTTCACATCTCGGAAGGGGTTGAGGTTGTTACATGGCACTTGTTGCCTATGGGGGATGAAGCACATGACTGATCTTCTGTTGATGGATGGAGACTGTGGATTGTGCACTCGGTCTGCGGTGTTTCTCCATCCCCGTTTGGCTAAATCGGGCAGCATGAAATTTATCGCAATCGAGAGCGAAGAAGGTCAAGCCATCATTGCAACTTTTCCCGAAAAGATGCAACAAGCAGACACTGTGTACCTTGTTCGCAACGGTCAGCCATACATGCGTTCCTCGGCCGCCGTGCGCTGCCTTCTGTACCTCAAATGGCACTACAGGATCCTGTTTCCGTTCGCTTGGCTTGTGCCGCTTCCGCTCCGAAACATCGTCTACCGTATTGTCGCCAAACATCGATTGAAATTCTTTGCAAGACCAACGACCTGTATCTTCCCCAGTCTAAGTGATTGATTGGCCCCTAAGAACCTAAGAACCGAGTTGTTCAGTGTCGCTCAATGAGTCATGTATGGGTCATCGATTCGAACTGTTTCATCCATTTGGGATCCTTTGCAGCGGACCGCTTTCTAAAGGACATCAAAGCAATGGCACATGGTGGGAAGCACATCTTCTGCGTCACGCCCGGCGTTCATGATGAGGTTCGAACCGTACGGTTCCAACAATGGAAAAACAAACCACTCCTGCTCGAATCGCTCGCACCAATCCTCACCACCGTGCCGATTGATGAAGCACAAATTAAAGGTCTTGCAAGGCTCATCGGCGAGCGTGTTTCGCCTCAAGATGTGGATCTGTCCTTGATGGTGCTTGCCTCCACCCTCACCCGTGAAGGGAAAACCGTGGTTCTCGTTACGGATGATTTCAAGATGACAACCACTGGTGAAAAAGCCAATCTTGGCTACACCACATGCCCTCCCTCAACCTTCATGCAGCGGCTTGCAGAGTTGTCTTCAGCCAAATCAAAATCGGCCTTCAACAGTTTATCCCGGCGCATCCGTGCTGCGGAGATGAGGTACGCCATTAGCCGAGTGAATGAATACGATATTCAAGCCAAATTGACTTGGATGGTCGATTCGTTGATTACAAAATCCCAATCAACGCCGCAGCCAACTCCAGCACCCAAGGAATCCGATTCAGCGGCTGATGAGGTCTTGTCTACAGCGTTACGTCGATTTTTGAACGGCGAACAAATCAACGCCAAACCCAACAAGTCAATTGA
>OBOY01000102.1_pt1 | contig 10408 bp, 5 predicted proteins | sample 1493951 | NCBI WGS metagenome assembly OBOY01 (sample SAMEA3275470, study PRJEB22092) | marine metagenome | biome: Marine environment; feature: Belgian marine environment, sample taken at 3 meters depth; material: Sterile flask | collected 2014-06-24T14:34:02+00 | depth 3 m | reverse complement strand
GGTTTCCAACCCAATCATTATGGGTGTCCGTTTTCGACCAAAACTGATGTCGGAAGTCAATGTTGGTTCTGGCTCATTCAGTCCCGGCCAAAACCGACGTGGTGTGGTTGCCGCTCCTTCCTTTTTGGATGCAGCAGATCGTCTCTCAAGTGGTGAAGAATTACCGCAAGGTGCTCGTGGGGATGGGGTGCTCTTGACCGCTGACGGCGGTCGTTACACCGGGACCCTCTTCGGCGCCCGTGCTCATGGTGAGGGGGAATTGGTGTTTACGACGGGAATGATGGGGTATCAAGAGTCATTGACCGATCCCTCATTCGCAGGACAGGTCTTGACCTTCACCTATCCTTTGATTGGAAACTATGGTGTGCACAACGGGGCCTCCGAATCGAACTCAGTGTGGCCAAGAGGCGTGGTTGTTCGCCATGCGATGTCCCAACCAGACCACCGTTTCTCGATTGGAACTGTGGATGAACTGCTTCGTTCCCATGGCGTGCCAGGGATTGAGAACATTGACACTCGGGCCATTACCCGCAGGGTTCGGGAACTTGGGACCGTGTTGTGTGTCTTTGGCCCCGTTGAAGACGAGGCTCTTCTCAAAACCAAACTGGCGAACCTCACATCCCCTGAACTCGAAGACCTTGTTGATGATGTCTCCATCAATGAAGCTGTAATTCTAAATCCGGGTGCCCTCGATGATTTAGACCGTCCACTGCCACGCCTTGGTGCTCTTGATTGTGGCATTAAGTACAACATTCTCCGCAACTTATGCGAGCATTTCGAAGTGGTTTGGTGCCCACCTGAAACACCTTTTGCAGTGCTTCGTGATGAATATCAAATCGATGCCTTGTTCTGCTCAAACGGCCCAGGTGACCCTGCACATCCGGGCAAGGCAACGCAGGCTCGAGCAACATTGGCAAAAGCCGTTCGTGATCGGATGCCAGTGATGGGCATTTGTCTTGGCCACCAGTTGATGGGTCTTGCGTCGGGTCTTCAAACCTACAAGATGCGTTACGGTCACCGTGGTGCAAATCAGCCAGTCGTTGACTTGGTCACAGGCTCGGTCTCAATCACAAGCCAAAACCACGGGTTTGCTGTGGCGGATCCAGACGCTGGTATGCTTGCTGCTCATCCTTCCGGGGCTTGCTCACCTCCCGGCGAGAACATGCACGGCGCTGAGGTACAAGTCCGCTATGTTAATGCAAATGACCGGACTGTGGAAGGGCTTGACCTCGTTGGTCACCCCTCGTTCACCGTTCAATTTCACCCCGAGGCTTGCCCGGGTCCCCATGACGCTGCTCCACTGTTTGGGCGATTCCGTTCGATCGTTGACGAACACCTCGGAGGTGCTGCTTGATGCCTCGCCGAGACGATTTGAAGACCATCATGGTCCTTGGAAGCGGCCCGATTAAAATTGGCCAGGCTGCAGAATTTGACTTCTCAGGAAGCCAAGCTGTCCAAGCCTTACGAGAGGACGGTTACGAAGTGATTCTCGTCAACTCAAACCCTGCAACGATTCAAAACGATCCGGAAATGGCAGATAAGATCTACATCGAGCCACTGATTCCCGACACCGTACGTCGTATTTTGGAAATCGAAAAGCCCTGTGCGCTCCTTGCCGGAATGGGCGGTCAAACAGCCCTGAACATTGCAAGTGAACTGGCCCATGATGGCTCATTGGAACGAATTGGCGTTGAACTGATTGGTTCAGACCTCGATGCAATTGACAAGGCCGAAGACCGTGAACTGTTCAATGAAGTGTGCGAGTCAATCGGGCTTCCAATCTCTGAAGCCATTGCATGCAATACAATGGAAGCAGTTCTTGCCGCTGCTGAGGAAATCGGTAGTTGGCCGATTCTTATTCGCCCGGCGTTTACACTTGGTGGCTTGGGTGGTGGTACGGCTTGGGATATCGGACAACTCGTCGAAATCGCCACACTCGGACTTCGAAATTCCAGAATCAATCAGGTGTTGATTGAAGAATCAATTCTCGGATGGCAGGAACTTGAGTATGAAGTCATGCGTGATGGTGCCGATAACGCAACCATTGTGTGCACAATGGAAAACATCGATCCGATGGGCGTTCACACTGGTGAATCGACCGTTGTTGCTCCTCTGCAGTCGTTTTCTGATGCAGATCACCAAATTCTTCGTGATCAGGCCCTCAGCCTGATTCGTGAGTTGAACATCAAGGGAGGATGCAACGTTCAATTCGCTTTCAATCAATTCACTGGTGAGACACGTGTCATCGAAGTGAACCCACGTGTGTCAAGGTCGTCTGCTTTAGCAAGCAAGGCGACTGGATACCCAATTGCGCGCATGGCTGCGAAGATCGCCGTTGGCTACACGCTCGATGAACTTCCGAATCCGATCACAGGAGAAGGCACGACCGCAGCCTTCGAGCCAACCCTCGATTATTGCGTTGTGAAAATCCCTCGCTGGCCCTTTGACAAGTTCCGAACTGCTGACAGGACGCTCGGGACTTCGATGAAGTCCACTGGCGAAGTGATGGCCATTGGACGGAATTTCGAAGAAGCGTTCCTCAAGGCTTGGGCTTCGTTGGAACAAGGCTGTGCTCACCCTCGTCCACTGACACGAGCTGATGAAAGCGAGGGTGATGGCATGGCAGAGCGGGCGTTGACACAACTCCCCGATAGCACCCTTGTTGAATGGTGCCGTGTTGCCACCGATCGTCGAATGGGCGCCTTGATTGAGGCATTCCGTCGTGGCTGGTCGGTTGAAAAGGTCCATGAAATCACACGAATCACACGCTGGTTCCTCTATAGATTCGAGAACATCGCTCAAACAGAGCGCGCCATCACCGATTTGCACGCCACCCCTGCGGAACTCACTCGAGAGCAACTGAAATCGTGGAAAAGCCTCGGGTTTAGTGACGCCCATATCGCAGATTCGTTGGCTGGTTTCCCTGCAACTGGCCCAAAATCACTGCAAGCTGGCTTTGATGAAGAGGCCGTCATGAAGCGAAGGCACAGCCTCGGCCTTCACCCTCGATACCGCATGGTCGATTCATGTGCTGCTGAATTTGCAGCCAAAACGCCCTACTACTACTCAACCTACGAAATCGATGATGAGGTGGGTGTGGATGTCCTTCCGGACATCGAACATCGGACGAAGGAACGCCTTGTCACCGTCGGAAGCGGTCCAATTCGGATCGGCCAAGGCATTGAGTTTGATTATGGATGCGTTCACGCCGTGAAGGCAATTCGCGCAGCTGGGAAAGACGCTGTACTGATCAATAACAATCCCGAAACAGTATCGACCGATTTCGATACTTCTGACCGTCTCTATTTCGAGCCACTCACCCTCGAGTATGTTTCAGAAGTCTTGCTCCGTGAGCAGGCACACGGGATCCTCCTCCAATTTGGCGGACAGACAGCAATCAATCTCGCTTTACCCCTCAACAAGCGCCTTCCACTCCTGGCCCCGAAAGGTCTTGATTTGTCAATCATGGGGACTTCTTGCGATGCTGTTGACGAAGCGAGCGATCGTGAGCGGTTCGAAGCCTTTGCTAAGCGGATTAATCTACAAATGCCACGAGGTGCGACAGGAACCAGTTCGGATGACGTTCGGGCTGCTGTTGAACAGATTGGTTTCCCAGTCCTCATCCGTCCATCGTATGTACTTGGTGGAAGAGGCATGGAAATTCTTGCCAATCAACAACAACTCGATGCTTACCTACGTGAGGCCTATCTTGCACCAGACAAACCATTGCTCGTCGATGAGTACCTCGGCCATGCGACAGAAATCGATGTTGATGCTGCTGCTGATGGTGAAGATGTCTTGATCGGCGCCATCATGGAACACCTTGAGGAAGCAGGGATTCACTCTGGTGACTCGACCTGTTTCATCCCGGCCCAGAACATCCCTGAATCCATGCTCAAGAGAATCGAGGAGGAAACCAAAGCCATCGGTCTTGGATTGAAGATTAAGGGCTGTTTCAACATTCAGTTTGCTATACAAGGCGATCAATTGTACACGCTGGAAGTGAATCCACGCTCTTCACGAACCGTCCCATTTGTTGCGAAGGCCACAGGATTGCCAATGGCCCGGATTGCAGCCAATGTGACCATCGGTATTCCACTCGCTAAGCAAACCATCCCTCAGCGGACCACCGGTCAAGTCTGCGTGAAGGCGCCGGTGTTCCCATTCATCAAACTGCGAGGCCTTGACCCTGCTCCAGGGCCGGAAATGAAGTCAACCGGGGAAGTGTATGGTTCGGATGTGTCTGCTGATGTGGCCTATCTCAAGGCTCGAATTGCTACGGAGGTGCCTGTTGCTCGTGAAGGTGGGGCCTACTTGACGGTGCGCAACGACGACAAGGAACGCTTGGTTCCGATCGCACAAAATTTGGTTGAACTTGGTTTCACAATCTACGCAACGCCAGGTACGTGTGATGTGCTCCGTGCGAACAATGTTCCAGCAACAGTTGCCTATAGAATCGCAGACAAGATGCATCCTGATGCGCTTGATTTGATGCGCGAGGGGAAGGTCTCTTTCATTGTCAACGTGCCAACCGTATCGGGTGGTGCAGTGCGTGACGGAAACATGATGCGACGGCTTGCTGTTGAACTTAACATTCCATTTGTCACGACATTGCGAGGGGCTGCAATGGAAGTTGCAGCAATGAAGGCTGCTATGTCTGGTCCATTAGAACCTCGTCGGTTGACGGTCCATTACTGAGATCAGCATGCATTGTAGGCATCGATGATGTATTTTGTGAGCGGGCTTGTCCACGCCAATTCACTGATGCCTGCTTCGCCTTCGAGGTCATAAATTCGGACCACATCGCGAACCCTGACATTGCCGTCACTCGAGCGGGCAAGAATTGTAGCAGGTTTGATGGCTTTTCCTGTGCCGTGTGGGTCATAAACTGTATCAAGTGCATCGCTCAAGAACCAATCGGCTTTGCCACCTGGCTCTCCTTCGTATGTTTTCTTGACCTTCTTCGGCCCAAACATCCCGCCAGACTTTTTCTTTGTCCCCGAAGCAGCCTTTGCAGCGGCCTTCTTCGTTGAATCTGGTTTACCCCTTGGGCTCTGCTTCTTTGGTGAGTCCGATTTGCTTGCGCCCGCACTTGCGGCCGATCGGCCTTTGAATTCGGCTTCCATTTCTGAGCGGATTTCCTTTTCGAGTTCTTTTCGGATTTCCCTTTCCAACTTCTCACGGAGTTTGGCCTCAATGACTGTCGGCTCACCCTTTGCAGCTTTGGCGATTGCATCGTCACGCTCGTCTTTCATGGCCTGCATGACATTGAGATAATGAGCAGCCACTTGGATCAGGGATGTTTCCATCGAAGCCTCAAGTTGCATTGACACAACTGCACCGGAAGAGTCCCTCCACTTGCGCCATTGTAGCAAGGTGTTTGCGTGAATGTCTGAACCACATTTTGGGCAGAAACTTCGCTTTGGTGGCTTGAGCACAGGGATGGCGCGCATTGCATCCGGGTCGATACCATCGTGCTCACCGCTCGCCACATCGTGGATGTGAGTTGATGCTTCCATGCCATTGTCCATCGCATCACGGAAGAGGCCTTCACTCAGATCGAGTTTCCCTGCTTGGATGAGGTCCCATCCGTTTGTTCCACGAACGACCGCCCGAACTGCAGCGCTCGCTGCTGGGGATTGGCCCCATTCGTGGTTTGAGTAAGCAGTTGTTGTTGTTTCATCCAGTTCAGTGCCAAAGGCGCTCGCCAAATCTGCGTCTTCACCTTCAGCGGGGGCTGCAATGCCGAGGAGAATCGGGTTTGCACCTTCCTCAACCCTTGCAATCATGTCGAATTTTTCAGCCATGGAAAGGTCTTCGCGGTGGCGAATGACTTCCTTGAGCTGATTCAAGTCATGACCTGTTGCAGTGATGGGGCCTTGACCGGTGAGGTCGTGGCCACACGAGAGACAAAACTTAGCCGCCGCTTCAACACCTGATTCACAGGTTGGACAATAAACGCCCGCCATGTTCCGTTATGCACGGTCACCTCTTTTGAATGGTGATGGTCAAATCAGCCTGTTTGGGGTCGGACAAAGGCCCATTCTTTCAGTCGGAGGCGTGGTCGAACGATGACTTGACATCTTTATTCGACATGGGTTGCACAAGCTTTGAGCAAATCGACAATTTTTTTCTGTTTCATCTCTGCCAAAATCGGTGCCAATCTTGGCCCTCGTTCCTTGCCCATGAGCGCAGCATAGGCTGCCCTGTACCCCATTTTCGGACTCAAATCGAGATCTTTGGCAGACTGCGGTATGACGCTTCCAATGTTTGTGGCATTCCACTCACACTGCTCAAGGGCAACAGCAAGAGACGAAAGAACTGATTTCTCTTCGTGGCTGAGTTCGTTCAAGGCCTCAACATTTGGAGTCGAGAGGACACTGATTTTCATTTCTTCAGGGAAGTGCTTCGAGGCAATCCAAGCTCGCATCCGTAAGAGCCGGTCGGTCATTGCCTGTGTTGGTTCTGTAATCGCACCAGCATTGCGGAGGCTTTCCCATACGCCTTCATCAGTCGATTTGGTTTGGGCGAGCAAGGCGAGGTGTCGGAAGGTGACGGCGGTCGCTTGAGCGGCCATTCCTTCTTCCACAGCAGCCATCCGCATGGCACCTGCTGCATCTTCCACCTGCACACGCTGCCTGCGGCTTAATCCGTCGTCCAATAATTCAGCCTCGAAATCCCTCGCTGCAAGACGTTCATATTCGTCAGCCAGGTTGACAAGGCTCATGCCCGTATCAAACTCAATCGCCTTGTTCGGTTTGGATTTCGCCACTAAGAGCCGGAGGATCTCTGGAGGCACCAAGTCCAATGCTTCGATTGGGCCAATCGTGTTGCCTGAAGAGGATGACATTGCGCCTTGACCCTTCAGGCTGATCCATTCATAGGTGAGGGGGTGAGGTGGTTCGTGGCCGAGAATTTTTACAATTTCTCTTCCAGTTGCATACGAGCCACCTGCTGCACCGTGGTCTTTTCCGAACGGCTCACAGGTGACGCCAATCCATCCCCACTTTGCTGGCCAATCAATTCGCCATGGCAACTTTCCTTCACCTTTGGAAATGTCTGATGAGCCAGTTTCACCGTGTGCGTCCTTCCAATGAACAAATGGATATTCATACCCGGTGACGGTCACGCCATCGAGCGATCCTTTGGAATCAAGAGGGCTCCAAGGAAACCAATTTTCTGGTAATTCACGGCTCGAAATTCGCTCGATGGCTTCCCTGATCTCATCAGCTCTGTCGCACGCAATCTTTGCCAAGGCATCGAATCGACCCGATTGGTAGGATTCGAGGTTGTCAATGATTCTCGGTCGAACGCCAATCTGTTCCAATGCTTCGAGAAATGGCTTCAGGAAGTGATCGCCGTAGGTCCATCCCTCTTTTTCGAAGCGATCCCAGTTGGGGTTCCCATCTGAATCAGGTGCGGGAATGGAGCCGAGTTGGTGGCCAATGAATTGTTCGTATTCCGGGCCAAGAAAATCATACACCTTTCGCAGCGGATCTGCTGTGTCAACGATGAACACGAATTCTACATTAAGGCCTGCGTTGCGTGCGGCTCGGGCGATCATATCGCCGGTCAGAATTTCTCGTAGGTGGCCAATATGGAACTCACCGCTTGGCGTAATGCCCGTTGAGACAATGTGCTTGTCGCCTTTATGGCTCAGCGCCTTCGCCGCCACATCTGCCCAGTGCATGCATCTTCACCTCAAACAGGAACAGCGCGGATGATGCCTCGGAGTGGGACATCTTTGATTTCGTTACGAGTTGTTTTGTTCACGAGCACAACAGCAAGACCAACTTCGCCACCGACGGCTCGAATCGCTTCGATGGTTTTGCCCATGGTAACGCCAGAAGAAAGCACATCGTCGATGATCACAACTTTCTTTCCTGCCACTTTTCCATACTTGTTGGAAAGGACGCCTTGGCCGTCTTCACCTTCGACGTTCCTGAAAATTGTGAATTCAGCACCAAGGTTGCGTGCAACCTCGTGGGCGAAGGTGATGCCGTTGATTGAGATGCCGACCACCGTGTCGATGTCTGCGAGGCCGAGTTCCTCATCTGCCACATCGGCCATGATGGTGCCAACTGCAGCGATTCGCTCAGGTCGGACGCCGATGCTTCGCCAGCCAATCCTCACATCTGTCGGGCGGTCCTCGCTGCCACCTTCCGTCAAAAGCCACGAAATCGTGTCTTGTGAGAGTGAAAGTTCATCGGCAATTTGTTGAGAATTTAGCCCCTCTTTGCGCATGCCATATGCCTGTGCTCTTAATTCTTCGATGCTCAACACCATACTTCTCATGCTGGGCTAAAGACTCAACCTCATGAATCCTTTGCCCGTTCGCCTCCGATGGCTTCAAGATAGAGCGGCACAGGCCTAGACGCATGAGCGACTTCGACTACGAGTCCCTGCTCGACCGAGCACGAGAGAACATCCCAGAGGAAATCTCATCCCGCTCCCGATGGCGGTTGCCCCCTCCGCAAATTCTAATCGAGGGACAGAACACGATTTTCCGGAATTTCAACGAAGTTGTTTCCATGATGGATCGGGATGACAATCACGTCTATCAATACATTCTCAACGAATTGGGTACTTCTGGTTCCCGTGACGGGCCTCGTGCTCGATTCAAGGGGCGGATTCCTCCAAAGCGAATCAAGAAGACAATTGCAAACTACGTTAATGCCTACATCAAATGCAGCCAGTGCTCTGCACCAGATACTCACTTTGTGAAGCAAGACCGAACCACGCTCCTCAAGTGCCAGGCATGCGGTGCGACTCGACCTGTCAAACTTTGATGTTGCTAGCCTTCTATAGAGGTTGTACGCTCTCATAATGTTACTTTATTTCTCGGAAATCATTCAGTTGTTTCAGGTCCTCCGATGGATAACATAAATGGAGAGGCCTGTTAGGCCAAACCATGCGAGCCAAGGCTCTAATGCTCTGTTTCTTTATGATCACCCTCTCTCTATCAGGGTGTTTTGGTGCTGAAGAAGTACAGGAAGAAGAACAAGAGATGCCAGTGATGGACCAACGGATTTTCGTCACCGATGGAACGGGTGCCTCAATCGATGTTGCACCGCTTGAGATGGAGTTCACCTTCAGCGACGTAGGGGAAACTGGAAAGGAACCAAGCATTGGAATCACATCCAGCGGTTGTATGTTCTTCATTGCCATGGAGAAACCAATGCGCTCATGCGATGCAGGTGAATCATGGGTCGACTCGAAAGACTTCACACAGGCTCCTTTCACAAGCGATCCATATGGCTGGGTTGACCCCGTCACAGACCGGGTTTTCAACATCCACATGATGGGTCTTGAATCAACTTGGATCGGTTGGTCGGACAATGACGGCGAATCATGGATGGGCAACCCTCACGATTCAGGCACAACGCCTCTGAATGATCACATCAAACTCGCAACCGGTCCTTGGGTCGATAGCGCGTATGGTCTCGTGGGACAACTCAACCCAACCTATGAAACGGCTGTCTATTTCTGTTTCAACAAGCTTGTCGGAATCTCTTGCTTCACAAGTTTCGACGGGGGCGCAACTTTCGAGGTTGGAGGAAACATCGTCGGTCTTGCCTCCACAAACGGCGGCCTACACGGCGCCATCACAACCGCTCCTGACGGCACCGTGTACCTCACGCCCCGTGTCCCAACACCGACCCTCATTCTCTCGAGGGATAACGGGCTTAACTGGGAAGAGCGCACAATGGGTGAAGACGCAGGGACGCCGAATCCACGTAAGAATTCAGAAGTTGCAACCGACAGTGAATCCAATGCCTACCATGTCTGGACTGGTGCAGATTTCGGCATCTATATGTCACGCAGCACTGATTCTGGCGAAACTTGGGAGCAAACAAGCACCCGGATTAGTCCAGTTGAGGTCATCTCGACTGCATTCCCGCAGGTTGACGCAGGTGACCCAGGTCGAATCGCCTTCACCTACCTTGGAAGCGAAAACGCGGAAGTGCTGAACACCACCGACATCGATGGAAACAATTGGAACGGAAACCCTCACTATGCAACGGGGAACGTGTCGTATGACATCTATGTGACATACAGCCTCAATGCACTCGATGAAGACCCAATCTTCCACACCTATCGCCTCTCTGACGACCCAGTCCAGATCGGTAGCATGTGCTTGAACAGCGGTGATTGCCGAACAGATGAAGGCGGATCAAACAGAAACTTGCTCGACTTTAACGACCTCACCATCGACCTCGAAGGCCGTGTGTACATCGCCTTCGCTGACGGTTGCATTGATGGGTGTGCAACGGGCAACAACTCGCAGCCTGAGGATTCCCGTGCTGGCCGTGGATCTGTTTACTTCATGAACAACGGTCCAAGCCTGTATGTGGAAAGATATGAACGTATTAAGGAACTAAACGAAGAACAACGTAAGCGTCTTTGT
>OBOY01000099.1_pt1 | contig 10544 bp, 4 predicted proteins | sample 1493951 | NCBI WGS metagenome assembly OBOY01 (sample SAMEA3275470, study PRJEB22092) | marine metagenome | biome: Marine environment; feature: Belgian marine environment, sample taken at 3 meters depth; material: Sterile flask | collected 2014-06-24T14:34:02+00 | depth 3 m | reverse complement strand
GTGAACCGTATGACACCTGGACGAGTGCCATTTACTAGGAGAAATTTTTTCCCCGGCTACACGCCCCGAGCTGCTTACAACCTTGGCTTAATCGAGGATTGGGGCGGCTTTGAACAAACGCTTGAACAAGGTCGAGTCGATCAAGTCGCCCTCAAGTGGGATGGCCAAGGTTCCTACTCTGAAATGCTGCGGGATTACCTTCCTAAAGGCCCACTTTGAGGTGTTGCTCTCTGCCTATTGGCCCGCTTACGGAGTTTCGATGCAGATGAGAACTGCTCCCTGAGTGACATCCAGTTGGATGGTTGAGGCAACAGATCGATTGTTCAAGCCTCGTGTTCCAGGCTTGAATTCTTCATTGTCCAAGAGCCACGAACACCCCTTCAAGCTGACGCCATTCGATGGCTCAAAAGCGAACAGGGAAACACGGCTTCCAATTTCTATAGAGTCGAGGATAAGTGATGTATTCTTCACGCATTTGATCCTAGAGGTGCCGATGTGGAGCGTCGTGTTTTCGGGCGCCTCAAACAAAGCAAAGTAGGCTGCAATCTGGTGGCCAAGTTCCCCGCCCTCAATACCAATGACATCGATCGATTGACTTGCGTGCCGGGCTGCGTGATGGAGTGCCTTTGACAAATCGCTGTTCTCTTGGTTTTTGATTTCAATCCATTCGATGGTCTTGTTGAGTTCAGAATAGCGCCCACGGTCTATGCTGTCCATGTCGCCAATAACCCTGTGCGGTTCCACCCCGCGTTCTAAGCATTGGTCAAGGGCTCCATCGCATGCTATGATGACATCAGCTTGGTGGACAAGGGGTTTCCACACCGATTCAATTGGCCATGCTCCATTGGCACAAATGAGCCAGTTTAATTCGGCCATGGACTGAGCAAGAGGGGCTCATTTGTCAAGTTCTCCCTAGGAGAATTTGCCTCTGAGATGGCAGGTCTCCACCTGACCCCCTACGGGGGTCATGATGGGCTTTTTTCGACAAGCGTTTTCAAGGAGGGCGGGTGTCAAGGTTCCATGGCCGTTGAGCGCAGCGTATCTTTCCCTACACTTGCGCTTGCGCTCACCGTTCTTTTTTTGATTCAATCCATGGCGCCCTTGGTGGCGAACGCACCGGATGAGAGCGTGCTTGAAGAAGACCGGGAAATTATGCCAACGAGCGCCCATGTGCCCTTTTCAAACGGCTTTGGGCATGACTTTGCTGGCAGCATAATCTCCTTTGACGGCCTTGACCAAGGCGAAGTTCGTGAGGAATCTGGGCTGAACCTCTGGAATGAAGCCGTGCTGCACCAGTTTGAGAACATCACCCCGGGAACACCAGATATGGTGTTGAATGGCCGGGAGAAAATGAATTTCTGCTGGAGCACCCTCGAAGGTGAAATTCACTATGCAAGCCAGACCTACACAGGATCGTGGTACGATGCAGTGGTGGATACGGTGGCTCCAAGCACAGAAGAGACACTGGTTGATTGCGCTCTCGCCATCAGCGAAAATGGTCGTCCATACATCATGTACGCCGATGGGGCTGACATCAAGGTCGCCCGTGTAGCCTATGAAGGCCAAGTTTACTTCGAGACCACATGGCTCACAAGGACCATTGTGGAAGACGTGAACCCGACAGATTTCAGGCTGGATTTGCGCCAAAATGAACTCGAATGGGGCGTGTTCCGAGACGGAAATGGCTCTTTGTGGCAACTCAACTACAGCGGAACACGATGGTCGCACGATCTTCTTGATGCTGGTCCAATCGGACAAGACATCGAACTTGCCATCGACGAACATGAGGTCGCCCACGTTGCTTACGCCGCACCCGAGGCGGGTGAAATTCGCCTGATCCGTGTGGATGGTTCAGATTACGACCATCGAGTGTTGCTCCGAGATGCAAACGTAAAATCACATATTGGGATGGGATTGGACGCAAATGCATTGGAGCAGGTCGTGACCGTGGTGGGCCAAGACAGCAACATCACTTTGCAACTCTTGCGTAGCCTCTCAGGCCAAGACACAGGACGAATCAATCCAACACCATCAACAACAATCCTCGGTGCCCAAGACGCCATCGAGGGCTCAATGGTGATGGCCGACCTGAACGGAGACGGCTTTGACGACCTCATCATCGCAGAACCTGATCATGACGGGAACGCTACCAACAGCGGCCGAGTCATGGTTCGCTACGGTTCCACAACCGGTGTCGGGGCAACGAGCAACGTGACATTCCGTGGGGATACCGCAGATGGTTGGTTTGGTATGGGTCTGGCAGCGGGTGACTTCAACGGCGATGGGTTTGATGACCTCGCTATTGGATCGCCTGGTTGGAACGAAACCAGCAGTGATTTGGCCAATGCCACTGGAATCGTCGAAGTGTTCCTAGGGAATTCAAGTGGAATTGAAACAGACTCATGGTGGAACTTTAGCGGCGAAGCAGGTGAACAAATGGGATGGTTGCTCTCAACTTCTGAATCAATGAACGGCGATTCAATGGCCGACCTCATTGTCCAGGCCCGTGGCTACACTGAGGACATCACGCAGAGCAAAACCATACATGGAAAATTATTGATCTTCAAAGGCGATGAGTCAGCGATGGTCCATCTTCGAAACATTACTCAAACGAAAGAAGGGCCAATGTTCGGCCAAAATTTAGCCGCAAACGGTGACTTGAACGGGGATGGTATGAGCGATTTGCTTGTTGCCAACACAGGGGATTTCGATAACCCTCTAGGTTACAGCTCCGTTGAAATCTTCTTTGGAGGGGCCAGCGGATACAATGGGACCTTCGATCAAAGCATCATTTCTTTGGAACAGGGACAACTGTTTGCCTCCTCGATCAATTTCGTAGGCGACGTCAACGCAGATGGCTTTGATGATTTCATGTTCTCAGAACCGTTCAATGGTTCAGGGTACAGAAGTGGACAGATTTGGGCGTATTACGGGTCATCTGAAGGGGTCAGTTCATCGGTTCCAAACTACACTCTAGCACCCGGTGTACCAAACGCTGTGCTTGGAAGAACGATTGTTCCGGCCGGCGATGTCAATGAAGATGGCTATGATGACGTATTGATGATGCAGGCATCGGGCACCAGCGGCAAGGTCGAATTGATTCTTGGTTCACTGATTGGACTGCGCGCTGACTGGGAACTCTTGGCCGCAGGTCAACCAGGCCAAGAGATTGGTCTGTTGGCAGCAAGCATGGGTGACCTTGACGGAGATGGATTGAGTGAAATTGTTTTGAGCAGTCGAGATGAATCCTCTTCACCATACACCCTTGCCTACCAAATACACTCAGAACGGGACTGGGATTCTTCTTCCTTCTCATACAGCGGAGACTTGACACAACTTGATTTGAGCACTTCAGCACGCGGTGAAACGAGCATGTTCCTGACCTTTGAGAACAACGCTTCGCACTTCATTGAGCATGTGGATGACACGACTCCAACCGGATTTTGGATGGACACAACGGTGATCCCAAGCAGCAATCAATCGCAAAGGTATGCATTCATCACCACCGAATCCGGACGGCCGATTCTTGTCGAAGCAAACGCCGTTGATGGATTGATTCATCGCTCCATTGTCGGTCACACCGCGGTCCAACAACCCCTTCTCACCACAGGGCAATTTGGAGAACACCTCGGCTCCGGACTCGATGCACTAGGTCAACAACGCCTTGCTTACGGATCAATTGGAACCAGTCAACTCTTTGCCTCAATTGAATCTGAAAGTGGATGGACGAATTCCATGATTCGCTCCTCAATTTCGCTTGATGGGCCGGTCTCAATGATGACCCAAGGGCTCGAATCACAAAACAACGAGACGGTCGTGATCTACCGAGATGCTGCCAATGATGAACTTGAATTGGCTCGCCAGCCAGCAGGTGACTCAACGTGGACCATCGAGAGTTTTTCCACAATTGGAAGTGTTGTTTCCGAGCAACAAGCCTCAGCGTACCTTGCGGATGGCTCCTTGGCCGTTCTTTTGGTGATGGACGATGGAATCACTTCCAACCTCTCGCTTTGGGTCATGAATGAAACGGATGTGATGGTCCACAACATCACCAGCCTGACCGACCTTTCCTCTGACCTCAGATTAGCGATTGGAGGCGACGGCACCATCATGGCAGCTGTTCTGACCTCAACAGGTGGACTTAACGTCCATGAACTAGCACCAAATGCAACAAATTGGACAAGTTCAACACTGGCCCAACCTTCTGGTGGTTTGAACCAATACAATCTGGATTTGGTTGGTGGTCAATCACCAATGCTTGCCGTTCGAAGCGACGCTGCAACAGCCTCGTTGTATTCGAGGACCAATGACACACTTTGGTCAGCGTTCGGTTCTCAACCCGAATCAAATCTAGAAGGCGCATGGGACCTCATTGTCCTCGACGATCACTATGTGATGCTCACCAGCACAGGAATGGGCAACGAATTGACATGGAACTCCATCTCCAAGGAAGCATCGCACCACAACAACAGCACCTGGTCAAGCCTTGCTTTCGGCTACCTCGCCGCAGGCAGTCAAACCGGCGCTGAAGTGGACGCCAACGGGACCATTCACCTCTCTTGGTGGGATGATAACCTCGATGACGTCGGCGTTCTGCGCTTGTACAAAGACAGCGACCGAGACCTGATCTTTGATTTGGTTGATGACTTGCACTTGCTCGGCAATCAATGGTCGGACAGCGATGGGGACAACTTCGGTGATAATCCGAATGGACCAATGGGTGATGCATGCCCGAATTCAACAGGTACCTCCGCATACTACACCTATGGCTGTGCAGATTACGATATCGATGGCTATGCGGACACCATTGATGGTTGTCAAAACGATGTTGGTAGTTCTTGGCTTGGCCGCCTCGGCTGTCAGGACTACGATCAAGATGGCTGGGCAGACAACGATGCAACCTACTTCGATGGCGACGAATTCCTGCTCAATTGGAAGCAAGCGAAAGATTCCGATGGCGATGGATATGGGGATAACTGGGGTCCAGACTGTTGTGGGACATCGCTTGATCCAAACAACAACATTGGTGATTTGTTCCCGTTCAACCCTTCTCAATACGCTGATTTTGACGGCGATGGTTGGGGTGACAATGATACTGATACGATCACCGGGGATGCCTGCCCGTGGGATTGGGGTGCGTCTTGGCGAGATCGTAACGGCTGTTTGGACACCGATAACGACGGTTCTTCCGACCCCTCAAACATCGGTGAATTCCTCGAATGGAACAGCACTATGGGTGCCGACATCTGGCCAACAGATCCAACACAATGGGCCGATTCTGATGGCGATGGCTACGGTGATAACACTTCTGAATTTGCGACCAATCCAGATAAATTCCCAGATAACATTGCCGCTGCAGAAGACAACGACAGCGATGGTTATCCTGATCGATGGACAGCGTTCTATAACCTCTCAGACGAGGATTTGACCAACAACGGTGCTGGCCTTGTCCTCGATGGTTGCCCTACGGCGTGGGGTAACTCGACAAATCCTGTCAGCGGCTGTCCAGATTCTGATGGCGATGGATGGGATGATACAACCGATGCGTTCCCGCTTGAACCCACACAATCAATTGACTTCGATGGTGATGGTTTTGGCGATGACCCAGACGGATACCTGGCTGATGAATGCCCTACCGTGGCTGGTGTGCTCAACGGAACCGTACCGGCCAATGGAGAGACCGGAATTGGTTGCCGATTCATCGATGACAGCGATGACGACGGTGACTTTGTCTCGAATGAAGAAGACACCTGTCCATTCACCGACCCGGGTTTGGCAGTGAACACAGCAGGTTGCGCTGAAAATCAGCTTGACGATGACCAAGACGGTATCATGAATGATATGGACCAGTGTTCCCAAACTGAATATCTCGATCCTGTGGACGAGGTTGGTTGCAGCGAAACTCAACGTGAAACCGATACCGACGGTGACGGCGTCTTTGACCCAGTTGATTTGTGCCCGTTCACCGTGGGAACTGATGTCGATGCAGACGGTTGCGCTGACAACCAAATCGACACTGATGGTGATGGCGTTGTTGACGCTAACGATGAATGTTCGGCGACGCCGGAAGGTTTCCCCGTTGATGCTGTGGGTTGCACCGATGAAACTGCTTTGGAGCAAGACCTCGATGGTGACGGCTACAAGGGTGCTTATGCCTATGACTTAAACTCAACAAGCGGCCTCAGGGAAAACCAAACGGGTGATGAATTCCCAAGCGACGCAACTCAATGGTTTGACCAAGACGGTGACGGCTTTGGCGACAACATTGACGGCAACAATGCCGACCAGTGTCCTTTAGAATACGGTACCTCATTCATCGATTACCTCGGCTGTATCGACGACGGTGACGGCTACCGTGATCTGTTTGAACCGGTCGGCCTTGCAGGAAACCCAACTCAATGGGAAGACCGTGACCGAGATGGATATGGTGACAATGCTTCTGGTACAGAACCAGACCTTTGCCCAGACACAGAACCAGCGTACAAGACATTCGTTGATGCCTCTGGTTGCGATCCAACCCAAAGCGATGGTGATGCCGATGGCGTCGCAGATTACTTCGATAACTGCCCCGAGGAATACGCTGGTGCAGACGGAGGTTATGGCGATGGGTGCCCACTTCCGGCCGCAAGCGGTGATGAATCACCCGCTGGTCTGTTTGGTTTGTCGCCTGTCATGCTTGCAGTTGCAGCAATCGGAGGCTTAATCGGACTTAGCGTGCTTGTAATCGTTGTTTTACGGTTGGTTCGGGGCGATGAATTTGACTACGATGACGACGACGAAGAGGATGACGATGATTGGGAGGAAGAGGACGATTTCATGTCGTCATTGAACACAACTCGCCCCACCCCTCAACGCAGCCCAACCCGCTCTACGCCATCACGAACCGGACCCGCCGGAAGTGCTCCAAAAAGCAGTGGTGGGCCAAAGAAAGGGCCACCTGGTCGAGCTCCAAGCGCCGGCCCCCCTCAATCTAAGGCACCATCCGGCCCACCCCGTGGTCGAAATGTGCCGACCAAGGTTACGCCAGTGGATTCTAACGACACGTCGGAGGAGCCAGAAGATGGTTCGGCAAAGGTGCGCAAGGCACGGCTCAAAATCGATCTAAGCATCTTCGAAGACTGGCAGGCTGACGACCGAGAAGCAGCAGCGGACTGGGTCAGAACTGCGTTGGATGATGGTGATGCTGAACGGACGATTATGATGCAGTTGCAAGAAACAGGGTGGACAGCCCCACAATCGCGAGCCATTTTTGACTTAGGAAGGAGTCGATGAGCCAATGATTGAAAGCATCATCCTCAAGAACGAGGCACAAATGGACAGGCCATAGGCGGTTAAATCATGGTCGATGAATTGCCTGGAGAATCTTTGCCTGATGGCATTGAAGTGGACGATGCAGCTGCATACTTCGGCATCACTGAATCATCCGACATGGTCCATACGCTCATGGCAATGGAACGCGTTGAAGCGATGGAGAAATTCTTCGAAGTTCTTTCAGACATTGTTCTGCTGCCGGGTGAGTTCGATTTTACCGCAGCAAGTGAACGTATTCAATGCGAAGGTGGTGAAATTTACTACCTTGTTGCAGGGCATCTCGGCATCATGACGATGCCAGATCCATTGCTTTCGCATCTCGGGCTAGCCAACTCTTCTGGTGAGGCGTCAACCAACAACCCAGCCCTTTCTGAGGGCGACCTTGCAAAACTTACCGTTTTGGCAGATCCGATGAAGATTCTCAAACTGCTGGCTATTGCATTTGCGACTGGTGGGAAGGGCGAAGTGACCCGTTATTTGCATGGTATTGAATCAGCTTTAGCCGACCCTGCAGGGAACCATGCGGCTTTACTCTCCATTGCTGATGAGCTTGAGGCCGCTCTCGATGTGGCAGGGCATGCGCTTCCAATTCCTACGCTTGCAAGCGGAGAGGCTTCCTCGGCTAGTGTTGCCACTGTCCCAAAGCCTGCGGCACAAACGCCGGCGCCGAAAGCATCCAACACCGCTCCTAATCCATCACCGGTTCCTCTGCCAAAAGAGACCGCTGTGCCTTTGCCAGGAGCCTCAGAACCGGCGCCACCGAAGGTTGAACTTCCAGCGGTTATGGCTGAACCCTCTCCCGAACCTGCGGTGGATACCACCAACGAGAAGCAAGTAGCAAAGGCCACCCAAGATGCATTTGCAGGAGCGTTTGATATCGGCTTGAAGGAGGAACAGGAAGCCACCTCTGTGCCCACCCCCTCCATCCCGACTCCCGAAGCAGAGCTCATGTCAGTTCCTGTCGAGGCACCACCTCCGGTTGCAGAACAGATTCCTGTTCCAGAACCGGAACCTGCGTTCGAGGTCGAGGCTGAACCGGAACCAGTTGCGGTGGTGGAAGAACCTCTTTCACCCCTTGAGATGCCAATTTCAGAAGAGGAATTATTCACAAGTGCAGCAGAACATTTCATTGCCGCCGACACGGATGGGAGTGAACAACTTTCCATTGAAGAATTAGCTGTTGCCACAGGTACCACGCTTGAAGAAGCAACCCAACTCCACGCGGAAGCAGACACTGATGGTGATGGAAGCGTGTCTTTGTCGGAATTCATGTCTTCTCCAGCAGCCGAGAAAACATCATCGCTTCCTCGTCCCGTAGCTCCCATACGAAAACCGTTGAACCAGCCTCAGCCTCAGCAACAGCAACCTCAACAACAGCCGCCTCAGCAACAGCAACCCCAACAACAAGGTTGGAGCCAAGAGCAGCAGCAACAAGCTTGGAACCAACAGCAGCAACAACAGCAACAGGCGCAACAAGGCTGGAATCAACAGCAACAGCAAGGTTGGAACCAACAACCAACCCATCAATGGAATCAACCGCATCCAACGATGCCTTCTGTCCAACCAACCATCCGCTCTGGTGTGATGTGCCGAGGCTGTGGCATTGGTCTTGATCCATATTGGCGCTTCTGCCCAATCTGTGGAACTCAAAATAACGTTCAATGATCAGAGTTCCAAAAGGAACGTGCCTTTATCGAGCACATGGGTGTCATCAAACCACAAACTTGGCTCCTTGAGCACACCTGGAATATGAATTCCGACAGAGGACGTGCCACCAAGTGCGGTGTTGTCACCGACTGCGAAATAGCATGTGCCAAGCCTTTTCTCATCTTCAAGCACATTGCCGAACAAGCGTGCTTGTGGATTCATTCCGAAACCAAATTCAGCAACAGTCCATACATTCTCTCGATCTTTAGCTCTTAGACGCCCGGCAGCCTCGCCAAATTCTTGTCGAATCGATGCGGCGATTGTGCCCCCTGTCACGTCGACAACCATGCCTGCTTCGATCGTCAACGTCACCGGTTCATCGACGAGGTTCGATTCCCAAGAGCCATCGATGACAACCTTCCCGTTCATCGTGCCTTCTCTTGGCATGATGAAGGCCTTGCCTGCGGGGAGGTTCGTCAGCATTCGAGGCCGGTTGCATATCCCATTATCATCAAGTTTCCATTCACGCCAATTGACTTCAAAGGTCACGTCCGTGCCTTGTTCGGATTTGACATTGAGGATCCGACGCCTGCGCAAATGCGGCTGCAGATCTCCAATTCTTCGTTTGACCTCAGTGAAATCAGCGGACATACCGCCTCGACTAAACATTTCATTGGTCATCCCAGGCATGGTGGCTACCCTCGCACCATCCTTGAGCGCTTGACGCACAGCTCGGGTGTGGGTGAGGGAGTAACGTGTGGGGGCAATAACGACCTGCTGTTGACGCATGAGGTTCGCAACAGGGGTCGGAGGTTCTTCTCCGTGGTGCCGTGCTTTTGGCATAACGATCAGCAGCACACGGTCTGAGCGTTCGTTCGCAGCTTCATGCAATGCTTGGCCGATGTCTCCAGTTGTAGGGTCGCACACAATGAGCACATTTTCGCCTCTTCGAATGTCCATGCATGTGTTGATGACCATTTTCCCACTTCGCTGCAGGTGTTTTGCAACTTCTTCATTGGAAAGTTCTTCAAACGGAGTTTTATCGTCAATTTCTGGAAGTTCCAAGGCTGTCGTTTTGATATTTCGTGGTGCTCTAATGCCCTCGAGTTCCGCAACTGCTTGCTCAATTTCGTGGTCTTCATTCATGGCCTCAGAGTCCTCCTTCTCAGAGCGTCCCTTGGCCATGATAAGACCAGCACGCTCTGTATCTTGAAGGTGTGGCAGGATTTTCCACTTTGGTTGCTTACCTACCGCAGGAAGTTTCCAGATGCGAGCGTTCATGACCCATGGGATGTTGGTGGAACCATGAGCACTTACGACGAGTTCATTGTTGCCGTCAAAGACATCCATCGACTTCAGGCTCTCCAAGGCCACCTTGGTTGGGACCGGGAAACCATCATGCCAGAGAAAGGGGCTGCAGCTCGCGCTGATATGCTCTCATGGCTCGCCAAAGAAGCACACGGACGGCTTGTTTCGCCGCAACTTGGCCGTATGATTGACGACTTGGCTACGCTTGACAACCTCGATGAAGATCAGCAAGCCAACGTTCGAGAAATGCGACGAGCACATGACAAAGCGGTGAAAAT
>OBOY01000084.1_pt1 | contig 11878 bp, 12 predicted proteins | sample 1493951 | NCBI WGS metagenome assembly OBOY01 (sample SAMEA3275470, study PRJEB22092) | marine metagenome | biome: Marine environment; feature: Belgian marine environment, sample taken at 3 meters depth; material: Sterile flask | collected 2014-06-24T14:34:02+00 | depth 3 m | reverse complement strand
TTGCTTGTTGTAGGAAGATTTCGTGTCGGCGGAGATCTCTATGGCGGTCGGGAATGGGATGCCAATGCCTTCCTTAGCGAATCGCTCATCGATGTTTTTCAGCAACCAATCCTTTGCCACAAATTCATCAGAGTAATCCTCGACCCAGCCGTACATTCGGAACACCTTGGCAAAGTCGGCAAGTTCGTGGAGCAACACCCTTGGTTCGGGTTTTGCGATGATGTAGGGGCATTCACGCATCAATTGCAGAATCGTGTACTTCACGTGAGCAATGTCTTCATCGTATTCGACACCGATATCCAAGACGAGGGAGATACGACGGCCGACGCCATCACCACCGCCACGGGCATGGTTGATGACAGTGGAGTTGACAAGATGATTGTTCGGAATGACCACCAAATTTTCTTCATTCGTCAACACCTTTGTCGAAAGAATTCCAACGGATACAACTGAACCAATTTCATTGTCGACTTCGATTCGATCACCGACTTCGAAGGGTTGGTCGAGCGCAAGCATGAATGAATTGATGATGTTCCCAAGTGTTTGTTGCATGGCAAGCCCAATAATGAGGGAAAACACTGCCAACGATGCCAACACCCCAACCAACTCAATGCCAAGTTCGGAGAAGGCGAGGTACAAACCGCCGAACCACACAGCAGCTCGGAGCAAGAACACAATCAATGAGTTGCTACCGGAGACGGTGACGGTTCCAGGGTTGGAAAACCGGTCAATAATGACGGGGATCATCACTTTCATGGCAACACTGACCAATGAAGTGGCGAAGAGGATGTATGCAGCTTGGAAGATTGGCTCAAGGGACGTGTTGAGGTCATCGTCTTGACCAAGCACCCAATTCATGGTGAGTTGCGTGCCCCCGAAAAGAATGAAGCCGTACATTCTGGAAGTGACCGGCCGGTAGAGTTTGTCGTCCCAGTCGAATGATGTTGCTTTGACAAAGTCAAGCACCACTTTCCGCATGAGGGTGCGTACAATCACCAAGGCGAGGAGTGTCGAAACAAGTCCGACGCCCCATTGCATCCAAGGATCAAGTCCGTTCAGTGTATCGACAGCATCGTTGATTGCAGACATGTTCTTCGGGCAAGGCACCTAAGCGATGGATATAGACCCTTTTATGATAGGGCGAGGCGGTATTTTCAGCAATGGAGGGTGTTGCTAAGCACTCGATAGCGGCTTGCTTCACCAGCCGCGTTGATCCATTCTGACTTCGAGGGTTTCCAATTCGTCGCCCTTCATGGGGTCGCCAAGGGTCATTGCCATTGCTTCTGTAACCTTTGCAGCATCATCGTAATGAGCAGTTGCCAACACAATTGCGTCGGCCATGGTTTTTGGATCGCTCGACTTGAAGATGCCCGATCCAACGAAAATGCCATCCATGCCGAGTCGCATCATGTGGGATGCGTCTGCTGGGGTGGCGATGCCACCTGCAGAAAAGGTGACAACTGGCAAACGGCCCATGTCCCTCACATCGTTAAGGATTGACTGAATCTCGTGTTGCATCACATCGTCGATTGCTCCGAAAGGCGTCATCGGGTGGGATCCGGGGAGTTCTGAAGTGTTGGACAAAACTTTGAACCGATCGATGATCATGTTCGCAGCAGATTCGATGCCGTTGTCATCGAGGCCTTGCACTTGCTTGATTTCTTGGTCAATGAGGCGAGCGTGGGTGACGGCTGCAACGAGGTTGCCGGTGCCTGCTTCGCCCTTGGTGCGAATCATTGCGGCGCCTTCGTAAATCCGACGAACGGCTTCTCCGAGACCTGTTGCTCCACATACAAACGGAATTTCGTAGTCCTTTTTGTTGATGTGGAAGAACGGGTCAGCGGGCGTGAGGACTTCTGATTCGTCAACCATGTCGACGCCCATCGATTCGAGGATTCTTGCCTCGCCTTCGTGGCCAATGCGGGATTTTGCCATCACCGGGATCGAGGTGCAGTCGAGAATGCCTTGAATCATGTCTGGATGGCTCATTCGAGCCACGCCGCCATCACGGCGAATGTCTGCTGGCACTCGCTCGAGGGCCATGACCGCCACAGCCCCGGCTTCTTCAGCGACGGCCGCTTGTTCTGGGTCGACAACGTCCATGATGACGCCCCCTTGTTGCATTCGTGCGAAGCCTCGCTTCAAGAGGTCGCTGCCATTGCGTAGTTGTGTGAAGTCTGTTCGAACCATCGATATCATTCCATTTTCATTTTCTGACCTTCAAGAACATTCGTTCGTGGCCATGAGATAAGGGTTGCAGTATGTGGCTCAATCGGCCAGCACTGGTGAGTCGCCTTCTGCGATTTCAGCATCGACTGATTCGACGGCGTTTCGCTCAATCCATGCCTCTTCGCCTTCTGGCACATCAGTGTCTGCGAAAATTGCATCAACAGGGCATTCAGGGATGCAAGCACCGCAGTCAATGCACTCATCTGGGTCGATAACGAGGTATGTTTCGGCTTCCCTGAACGCTTCAACAGGGCAAACAACAACGCATTCTTGGTACTTGTGATCGACGCAGGTAGAGGTGACAACGTGTGGCATGTGGTATTCTCCGTGTCACCCCAAGCACCGGGGCTACATGAAGGCTTTGAACCCATTTGGATGTTCGCATCGGTTTACTCTCGGGCATTTTGGCTGCTTGGTTGAGGAGCAGGTTCACGGGAGTCCACATTAGGGTGTTTGCCTTTTCTTACCAGCATGCCGAGCAGCAAGAGAACGGTCAGGCCGCCGAGGAAAAGAACGGCGTTTCGAGGATCGATTTCATCGTCCAAAGAAGCAACGCCTTCCGATGGAAAATGAGATGCTTCGACCTCAACACAATCGAGTGCTCCAGGGTAATTTGCAGTCGGACGAATCCAATCACCATCCGGGAGGCGAAGGTAAATGCGAACGCAGTAGAGGCCAGCCCCGCTGTCAATGTCCAACTCAAAGGACTGGTTGAACATGGATTGATTGGTGATGGCAGGGATCTCACCGCTGCTGTCAAGGTTTCTTTCGGGCTCATCGTTGAAAATGATTTCATGGTCCACCGTGTACTCAATCATCAAAGGCAACGATTTGTTCATCCCGCTTGTGTGCACGGTGACGTTCAACTGAGCGGCATAACCAAGGCGGACTTCGATTGTGTAATCTGGTGCTTGTGGCATTGACACATCTTCGTCGCACCCATCAGGCGTACCGTCTTCATCGACATCCACTGCATCATCATGACCGTTGCAGGCATCCATCGAATCAGCCACGCCGTCTGCATCGCTGTCCACCAGTTCGTCGCACCCATCAGGCGTACCGTCTTCATCGACATCCACTGCATCATCATGACCGCTGCAGGCATCCATCGAATCCTCGATCCCGTCTTCATCCGAATCAACAAACGGATCGCATCCATCGATGATCCCATCTTCATCAGCGTCGACGCCGTCGTCATACCCAGGGCATTCATCCGTCGGGTCAAGCACACCATCCTGGTCGCTGTCATCGATGCAACCGTCACCATCTCGATCCCATGGAAGTGCCTCTCCTTCAGGGCAAGCATCAATCCAAGGTTCGATGTAATCGCTCGGTGAAAGGGTTCGGCCAGTCAAACCGGGGTGGTCCGCAGCGTACTTTCGTGCTTTGAACACAGGGTTGGCTTTGGCATTGATTTGGTTGCCGTCAGGCACTGGTTCGCCTTGTACCACAATGCCTTGGTTCGAAACGGGGCTGATGTACGTCCAGACGATTTCTCCTTCCAACGTCACTTCGTAAAGCGTCCCATGGGTGCCATAGGTGATCAGTGTGTTGCCATTGGGCAACCGTTCAGCACCGGAAACAAAGGGTGCGTACATGTCGGCGCCCATGTCCCACGACCATGAGGTGGCGTTGGGCAAGAACCTGTTCTCATCGTTCATCTGGTATACGCCATCGACGATGACCGGTGTGATGACATCCACCGAGGAATAATCCCCAATCCTGCTGACACCGTTGTTGTAAAGGATGAGGCTTCCAGCACCGGGTCTGCCCGGCTCAATCCATTGAACATCGTGTTGGCTGTAGAGGCGTTTGTGTTTGTATGTTCCAGCATCATAGGCCTCTGGATTGCCCCATCTGTAAAGGAAATCGCCACCTTTTCCATAGGTGCCTCCAGTGTGGCCCGCTGCCTCTTCAGTGGTCGTGCTGTGGTCGATAATATAGATTTCATTCATGTTTTTGCAGGACAGTGCTATTTGGTCCAAAATGGGATTGTAATCGATGCCATTGCAATGCATCCAATCGGCTTTCCCAGATTGCGCTCCTGAAGCGTCAACAAAATTAATGTCAAGCAATTCAGGATGGTCCGCAACCACGCCATAATTGTCCAGGCTCGCATCGTAATCTTGTACCAAATGGTCCCATGCATGCCAACTCCAAACGATGTCTCCACCCGTTGTCCCATTGGGCTGTATTTCGACGATCTTGTCCGGCCACACGCCGTTGGTACCACCTGGCGCATCGGATGCAATGGCAGGATTCCTGCCAGCTTGTGCCGCTTCAGAATCGTTTTTTGATTCCCATGCAATCATCAAAACATTGCCATTTGGCATTGGTTCAATGTCGTGGTGAGAGATGTATTCTGTTGAAGAGTACTCAAACGACCATAACAACTCACCATCCCAAGAGATCCGTTCGACTTTTCCTGCAGTCCCTCCGCCGCTAAAGTTTCCAACCGCTGTTTGAGCAATGTTCGCCGTGCGAAGAAGTGAGCCATCCTCAAGAAGGTAAGCGGACATGCCGGGCCGATGACCTCCCGGTGAGGTCCAATTGTGAACCAACCTTCCTTCATTGTCGATGAGGTAGGACGTCGATGTTGGCATTGGTGAGAACAAGGTGTAGCCTTCGCTTATGTTGTCGTTGCATTGAATGGCTCCGACGGTCCAGTTGGCGCTTCGCTCTGCGTTGCAAACAGGTTGCTCTGCTGCCCGAGCGTTGACATCAAGCGCTTGAGCGTGGACAAGCGAAACCAGCATCAGGGTGGCCAACAGCAGCGCTTTGCGTTGTGTGGCCATGGTTCGGTGTCGTGGTCAATCTCATATCAATCCCACGCTGGTCAGTGTGTGGTGTGAGCAGACCTGTTGACTCATACGCCGCTTATTGTTCAGCGTGGTTGGCGATTTCAATGGCGGCAAGGAGCGTTGCAACTGCCTCGCTTCGTCCTTCTTGACCCGGGAAGACTTGCACCTTGGTTTGCCCTTTGACAGTTGGTCCGTTTCCAGGGGGTGCAAGGTGTGCCTCGCCGTTGATCAGTGCGTTGAAATCAAGCCTGAAGTGGATGGTGTTGGCCTCATCGAGTCGCTGATCGATTTCATCAATAATCGTCTGGAGGTTGGCAGCACCCACTCGAGCGAGCGCTTTCAGTGCGGGTCCCTTGCGGGACGTTTTTGCCTCAATCATGTGAATTTCTGATCCATGGTAAGAGGTGGTTCGTTCAATTTCGACCGCCTCCACATCACCGATGAGCCATGCCAGAGCATCGGCGACGACCGTTTCATCAGCAAGGCCACTTGCAGTGGCTCGCCATGTGATGTGGTGAAGGCTCATGGTAGAGGGTCGGGTGCGAAGTATTTGATGGTTGATGGCGAGGGTTCATCGCATCCACTATTCAGCCGGCTTTGCATCTCGCTCGGCCACCCAATTATACATCGATTGGATGGTTGGTGCTAGATTTTGTGCATCTTGAGTGAGTTCGTATTCAACAGAAATTGGAACGGTGTTGTTGCCACCCTCGTCACCAAGCCGTTGGTTTCCAATTCGGCCAGCCTTCGAGTAACGGTGGTCGAAGAAGAATCAACCCGTTGCTTAATTTCCGTAAACCTCATCGGTCGTTTCTTTGTGTTGAGAATGAACAGGATGTGCAACAATTTGGACTTTCCAAGAAGGCTGATGAGATCGTCAACACGGCCAAATACAGGGTCGCAGGTTACGGGCATTGATTCACCAATTAACGAGCCGTCAAAGGTGTATATATCGTGATTGGCGCTGCGTTCGAAAAATGATGAGCCTCGTATCGAGGATTTTTCCATCAGGTGGGCCTCATCAAAACCTGAGAAGGAACGATGAATCTACCAGGCTTGGTTTCTTGATCTCGAGAGGCGTCCAAAAAAAAGTGGTTGTTAAACGCCTCAATCAGCGAAGCACCTGCTGACATCATCCGCTGAGATGGGTCCTTCGCCTCGTTCAAGAATCGCCTTTGTTTCGTGGTCCACCACAAACCAGTGCACTGTGTCTTCGTTTGGTATTTCCAAACTGCGTCGAAACATTTCCTTGTCGAGGTAGACCGTGATGGTTCTTGAGCGAACAGTGGGATCTTTGAAGGCCGCCCTCATGATGCTGTCAAGTCGCATTTGTCGGAATTTGGAAGAAGTGCGAATGACCGGCATTTCGAGCACGTGGTGGCTTTGGTCAACACAGGCGGCTTGCAAGGCCGCCATCGACTGGTTAACCAGTGGCTGGTGCCATTGTTGAAAGGCAGTGATGACGACGAGATTCTTACCTGTGAAATCATCTGGAACCGTTTTTGTTTCCTTGTGGAGATCCCTTCCAGTGACGGAAGGAAAGACGGTTGCCATGGCGATGCTTCAGCGTTTTTTGCTCTTAACCATTGGTACAGCCCCGCAGGGGTCGAGGTCGCTGGAATTTTATACACTTAGCCGGAGCAACACACGATGCAACACGGCAAGCCCCTCTTGATCTTGGCGTTGCTCATGTGTGCGCCGTTGGCTGGATGCTTGGAATCTTCTGAGGGCGAATCAGTGTTTGACTTGGTGGTTGAGCATGCGACAGACAAGGGTATGATCGTCGAGACATACGATGATGGAAACCTGATTTCGCTTGAACCAGTGGTGATTGTTTTCGATTTTTCCCAGACCAACTCGTCATCAGCACTCACGACTTTTGGCCTTGCGTTGGAGGGTGGAGAGCCTGTTACGATGGATGCCAGTGAAGGGTCGAGCATCGCCTATTCATTCGACGAACATGGCGTGCACAATGTGTCCGTGTTCGCGATTGACGCAACCGGTGCAACGCAAAACCAAACGGTTTCTATTACGGTTGATTTACGCATCGAATGGTCCGAAGATGGCACGAACGATCCAATGCCGTTGCCGTTTAACCCCACGCCAAATAACGGCGGGGTTCACCCGCTGATTATCGAAATCAATTCGACGGTTGAAAACCCAAGCCTGATCGACGGCATTGGTGGCGGTGGACAAACGGTGCAATTTTCGTGGAACATCGTCGACGAGCTTGACGATACCTGTCAAAGCAAGAGCGGGCAGGCGGATGACGGAAGTGAGGATACTTGGAACACCGTCCACTTCAACACATACCTCTTGCACGAATTGAGAATCGTTCCAGAAGATGGTCAAGACTTCTTGAACATTCAGCAGTCCGTGACCATTCTTTACAACAGTGATTGATGCGTTTATCTCCCCTCCCGCTGGCATTTAATCAACGGCTGCGATTGGCTGAAGTCGTGCCCTCAGCCCTTCGGTTTGGGTGGGTCCTTGCCCTGCTGTGCAAGGGGGTTCTTGAAATAGGGGAGGTTTGTCGCAGGCTTGCAAGTGGGGTAGCCCCCGCAATACACACCCCCAAGAGTTGATCCCATGGCAAAGAAAGTAAGTGCAAAGGCACGTGCAGCAGCACGTAAGCAGCGAGACAAGTGGAAGATGAAGCGCTGGTACACGATTCGTGCACCTCGCAGTCCATGGGAATTTAAGAAAATTGGAGAAACAATTGGGGAGTCCGATGAGCACATCATGGGACGAGTGTATGAAATGACGCAGCAAGAATTCAACGGTGATTTCACCAAGATGCACGTTATCCTTCGATTCCGTGTCACCGAGTGTGTTGGCCAAGACGCCTTGACCACATTCATCGGTCACCACCACCAAACTGACCACATTCGCCGACAAATCCGCCGATACCGTGGAAAGGTCGACGATGTCGTCGATGTCGTTTCAACCGACGGATACCTCGTTCGATTGAAGCCACTCATCATCACGCAGAAGCGTGTTCAAACCTCGATCAAGCAGGCAATGCGAGCCAAGGCTCGTGAGTTGATTGTTGCTTTCGCAGCAAAGTCCACCTTCGCCAAGATCCAAACTCAAATTTTGGACGGAACCCTCGAAGAAGAACTGCGTAAGGCAGTCAAGCCAATCTACCCTGTGAAGAGCGTCGCCATCCGCAAGAGCCAACTCTTGCAATCTGGTGTTGTTGCAGACAGTGGAAAAACACTGGATGAAATTCACGCTGAAGAAGCTCGAAGCGATGCTGAACTCAAGGCCAAGAAAGCCGCAGCACTTGCATCGGCTATGGAAGACGAGGAAGAAGAAGGCGACGACGCCCCATCCATCCTTGACGCCGCTGAAGCAATGGAGCCAGCGTCTGAGAAGACCGAGGCACCAGCCGAAGAAGCACCAGCCGAAGAAGCCGCTCCTGAGGAAGCACCTGCTGAAGAAGCAGCAGCCGACGTCGACCACAGCAGCATGACCGTTGCTGAGTTGAAGGAATTGCTCAAGGCCGCAGGAAAGCCTGTCTCTGGAAAGAAGGCAGACTTGATCGCACGCCTCAACGAGTGAAGCCCACGAACCTCGGTTCGTTCACATGACCAGCGAAAGCAAGGTCCCCGACATCAAACAGCCATAGGGTTGACATAGACAAAGGGCGAGTGGATGAACATGGAACGATTGGGCGTCATTGGCGGCACTGGACTCATTGACATGACCTTGGGTGAGCAACTTGAGGCACATGGATTGACCCTTGTTCAGCGCGACGCCGTCACGGTGGAAACGCCGTACGGTGAAGTGCCACTGACTTGCATTCAACTCAGCCATGGGGAAGTCAAGAAAGAACTCATTTTCTTGCAACGCCACCATAACGATGGCGCACCAAGCCGACCACCGCATATGATCGAACATCGTGCCAACATGCGCGCTCTGTTTGATGCAGGCTGTGAAGCGGTCATGGCCGTCTGTTCAGTGGGTGCGATTCCAGAGGATTTCCCGCCAGGTAAAGTCGCTCTTGCGAATCAGTACATCGATTTCACCGGTCACCAAAGCACCTTCCATGACGATTCGGCGGTGTTCACATCGGTCACAGATCCTTTCGACGCCACACTCAACACAGCGCTCGAATCAGTGCTCCGTGAATCCCAGGGCTATGCTGGAAACGAACGCATGCACTACACCTATTGGCTTGCCCAAGGGCCCCACTTCGAAACAAAAGCAGAGATTGACGCCATCGATACGCTTGGCGGCCACATGGTTGGAATGACCATGCCTCGTGAAGTGAAGTTGGCCAAAGAACTCAGCCTGCCATATGCCGCTGTGTGTATTTCCTCGAACTGGGCAGCAGGTCGTGAACCCGGCAACGCAAGCCAAGATTTGGATCATCACAGTGTATCCTCACAAGCCAACCAAAGGCTGGCACCGGTGTGGGCGTGCATGCTTCACCTGCTCACAATGTAAGCATCGAAGGCATTAACCTCCTTCGATGGAACGCCACTTTATGCAAGGAAAGAGCGTTGAGGAATGGATGGCGCATGAGCCACAACATGAATGGGATGTCATGATGAAGAAGGTGGCTGCCTTTCATCACAAGCATGACTTCGAAGCGAACAACGGCCACGACATGGGGTACAGGATCGCACTCACGGTCGAGGAACTTGGGGAGTTTGCAGCGGCGGTCACCAAAGGGAAACCGTTGGAGGATTGCGCAGAAGAAATGGCCGATGTGATGCTGTTGATGATGGGGCATGCTGTTGCAATGCAGATTGATTTGAAAGCGGCTTTTGAGAAGAAATACGCCACCATTATGCAACGCCCTTCGCGTCAAGGACGACTCGGATTGCGGGTCACTGAGTACGCACCAGATGAATGATCAGCGAATCCAATGTTGGAAGGTCATCGGGTGTTCGTCTCTTGGACCTGCAGGAATGTGTCGCTCACCAATCAGGTGGAATCCCTCATTTTCCATCGAGGGTGCAAACGTATCGGCCCCTTCAACGGCTGTGTGGACAATGGTTTTGTGAATTTCTTTGGTATGTTCCATGAATAATGCATAGATTTCGCCCCCGCCTATGATCATGATTTCTTCGTCCTCGCCAAGCGCAAGGATGGCTTCGTAATCGAGCACCTCGACGTCATCACGGGCGCTTCTTGACATGACGATGTTGCGTCGGCCGGGGAGGGCCTTTGGCAGACTGTCCCATGTCTTCCGGCCCATGACGATGGTTTTCGACATCGTGACTTGCTTGAAGTGTTGCAAATCGCTGGATTGCCGCCATGGCAGGTCACCATCTTTTCCAATGGCGCCTTGTGTGTCGCATGCAAAAATCATTGTGAACATCGCAACGCCTCACACAGCAATTGGTGCAGAAATATGCGGGTGGTGTTCGTAGCCAACCACTTCGATGTCGTCGTAGGTGAATCCATCGATGGTTGTCACATCTGGGTTGAGTTTGAGTTGAGGGAGTGCCATCGGTTCTCGACTGATTTGCAGGTTGGCTTGCTCAAGGTGGTTACTGTAGAGGTGTGCGTCACCCAGCGTGTGGACAAAAGCTCCAGGCTTGAGCCCGCAGACTTGTGCCATCATGTGGGTAAGCAACGCATAGGAGGCGATGTTGAACGGGACGCCAAGAAACACATCGGCACTTCGCTGGTAGAGTTGGCAATTGAGTTTGCCATTCGCCACATGAAATTGGAAGAAGGCGTGGCACGGCATGAGCGCCATCTCATCCAGTTCACCAACATTCCAAGCTGAGACAATGATTCGACGGCTGTTAGGATTGTTCTTGATCATGTCAATCGCTTGCTCGACTTGGTCAATGATGCGACCATCTTTTGCTTCCCAGCGGCGCCATTGTTTTCCATAAACAGGTCCGAGGTCACCATTTTCATCCGCCCATTCGTTCCAGATTCGTACGCCGTTTTCTTGGAGGTAGGCAACGTTGGTGTCGCCTTTCAAAAACCACAGCAACTCATGGACGATGGACCGCAGGTGCAACTTCTTGGTGGTGACCATCGGGAAGCCCTTGGCGAGGTCAAACCTCATCTGATGGCCGAACACAGAAAGGGTTCCTGTACCTGTTCGGTCACCCTTCTGTTCCCCTTCATTGAGGATTCTTTGAATCAGTTCATGGTACTCTTGCATGGACTCACCACACCTTCGTTGGAGCGGAGGCTCTTGAGGGTTCTTGACGGCCATGTTCAAAGAACCAAGAACAAATCGTCCTCAGGGCATTCAGGCGCTTCGAGGTAGCGTTGAATTTGTTCGCCACTGTATTGAACCAGGAATTCCTCCATGACTGGCTGAATCAAGTCGAGGTTCCAGCCACGGCAGACATACCATCGCCGACCCATAGTGGCGAGGATTCGAAGCCCTTCCATTGGTTTACCTTGCTCTAAGCACCTGTTTGAGGCCTCAATTTGTTGACGGTCTTGGTTCGTAAAGTACACGTGATCCTTTTTGCGATACACTGGTGAATCACGGCGAGCCAGTGCTTTCTTACGCATTGTCGTCGGTGTTTTGCAGAGCGGCCACCCCATGTTTCCAAGCAGCACAAGACTGACCATCGAGTCAGTTGATGGTGTCAGCACATCGGATTTTTGCCTTGCCACACAAACTGACTTTTGTGCCATCATAATGGTGAGGTGTGGGTCGCCGCCGAGGATTCTGACTTTCATGGATTGGAAGATGTCAACGCTGATGCCCGGCGGGCCGTCATTCGACACGAGGAACGGTCGAGACGAGCGGGTGTCAATCGACCATGTAGGTGATTCTTTGACGATGTCCAATAAGAGGCAGAGGCCTCTGAGTTCAGCAGCAATTTGTTGTTCACAGGCTCCTTCCATTAAGTGGAGGG
>OBOY01000079.1_pt1 | contig 12074 bp, 8 predicted proteins | sample 1493951 | NCBI WGS metagenome assembly OBOY01 (sample SAMEA3275470, study PRJEB22092) | marine metagenome | biome: Marine environment; feature: Belgian marine environment, sample taken at 3 meters depth; material: Sterile flask | collected 2014-06-24T14:34:02+00 | depth 3 m | reverse complement strand
CCACCGTGCCTTCGAACTGGGCAGGCGGAAGGGGCCTTGGATCGATTGAAACGCCCCTTGTGATACCGTTTTTCTTCATTCCTAAATGGGGCCATTGTGGTTGAGAGCGAGAACCAACTTTTGCTTGAGCAAATGTTGGCGTTAACGAAAGGAGGTCCGTCGTGGCAAGGGCGTTTTGTGTGTCCCAAAGCATGTAATCGCCCTTTTCCAAGTCCTTGAAGGTCGGTTGACGTTGGATTCGGTCGTTGGTGATTGGCGCTTCATACGCCATTGCGATTCCGTGAACAGCATTGACCTGCCCTTCTCCAATCCGACCTTCCCTCAAGGCAAGTCCCAAGCGTTGACGAGCGTCACGGTTTCGATGGCCCGACCGATATCCTGCTACTGCCCCTCCAACCGCCTCCATTGTGAAAGGTCGTGGCGAAAGCCAGTTTTGATCTGGCGTTGTTGGGTCGAATTGCCAGCAGCGACTTGGGTGTTGGCCGGTGACCGAGGCTTCAGGGAGAAAACTTGGTATGCCTTGAAGAGCATCATAGGTGCCTGAGCGTTGGGCGTCGCTCATCCATTCGGAAAGGGGCGCGGCTGGTCCGCCGCCTTCTTCCAACGTGCTGTCGAAGAGTACAATTGTTGTTCCTGCACCGAGCAAGTGAAGCAGGTGGTGTCTGCCTTTTCTCACAACTAAATCAGTGTGAAGCATACCGAGTTTGAGCTTCGTGGGTGGATCAAGCCATGGCACCTTCGGGAGTTTCATCGACCACGAATCAACATCCATGCCGACCAGCAAAACAAGATCGGCGGTTACCCCGTGTGCGTCTTCTGGTGTGAGCACCTTCACATCAGTGCTTGAAGCGCGCCCGCTTGGCATCTTCGTCTCCGACACAAGGCGTTCGAGGTGTTCGATGAAATCCAAACCTGTGGAGGGGATGGTAATGCCTGCTTTTTGCAATAACCCGTCGGAAGCAGCATGGGCGGTTGCCAACAATTGCAGGGCCGACACCGTTCGGTCATAGGCGCCTGTTCGCTGAAGAAGGGCGTTCCAATCTAAGTTGGAAAGGATGTGATTCAACCATGAACCGCCTGTCCCCAGCGGTTGAGGCAGTGGTAAAGTCGCTTGGGTGATGCACCCCTCTACGCGCTCCGAAAGGACACGCTGCTCTTCGCCATCTACGAACGGGGCCCATATTCGAGCAACACAGGCCAGCCACCATTGGGTCTCCTCAAGTGCTTGACGTGCTTCATCGGAATCACGGCCGAGTTGTGGTTTTGCGGCTGCAAGGGTGCGAATCCAGCGGGTCAGCGCCCCAGGGCCACCTCGGACGTGGAACGAGCGAGCCATCCCTTCGAGCACCTCGATGTGGGGGCGGGGCGACCAAGTGTCATGCGTTGGGTGAACTGCTGGTGCGACGCCACCATTGACGAGTGCGATGCTCTGATGGGAAGTGAGGCTCTGCAGATGGGACATTGACCACGCATTGTTACCAACGCCGATTCGCATCAAGCGGAGCAGGTGGTTGATTCCGGGAACCGACGAAAGTGGATCTGGTGAATGGGCTATGTCGATTCCGATTTCTGAAAGGCGAGCGCGCCAGAGGCCCTCTCTGCCCTTTGCTTGGCCATCGACAATCATGATCGTCCCGTTCTCTGAAGTGCGATAGGAGCGAATCAATTCCAGCGTTGCGTCAAGGGCATGTTCTCGTTGGTGAAGTTGAATCCGCCGGATTTCTGGCCCGTCTCCAGCCTCAACATCGGCATCAGAAACGACGGTGTGGTGAGGCATCCATTCAGGGAGTGTTTCTTGAGTCACATAGGGAACATCATCGATGTATGCCCCATGAAAGCCAAGTCGGAACGAACCTGGATTGCACAAATGATGAATTGGACGGTGAAGCATGAGCGCACGCAGCAACGATGCTTCCGATTCAGTATAATCTGGTGCGGCGTCGAGAAGGAGAACCCCTTCAACATCGTTCAGTGTAAACGGCGTAGTGGAGGATTCGAGCGCCTTGGTTAGGTTTTTTTGGATGAGTGAAGGGTGGGTGCCCTCGAGTCGTTTTCCGACATCTTGGAGTATTTTGTGGAACTCTCTTGCCCCTGGATCGCCATCCCACCGCCAAGGGTGGTCCAAATCCATGAGCGCTGTATGGAGGGCAGTGAGGCGTTCGGTATTGTAAGGTCGCCATGTGCGGCTTTCGCTCGTTGGGGCGAAGAGAAGCGGAAGTTCTCCTTTGATTGCAGCTTGTTTTGTCAGTTCATGGACCACATTGAACAACGCAGGGCCGGCTTCGAGCTTTCTCGGTAATTTGAGGTCGAGGTGAAGCAAGTCAACAAGACGAGGGAGCGTTAGATGGTGAGTGGTATCGACGGCCAAATCGTGCCCTGAAAGGAGGTTCAGGGCTTGCTTGCGGGCTTCTTCGTTTGGATAAAGAATGAGAAGGGCATTTGCCTTTCCCTCGAGAAAGGCTTGTGTGAGCCAAGAGGGGAAATGTTCGTTTGGAGGCTGTATTTCAATGGTACAAGGTAATCGATCTCCGCTCATTGTACGCCCTCCCCTTCACTGATACTGTCGAGGGTTTTTGAGGAACACGGTGTGAAAAGGTTGCGAGGAACACCGCCATAGTATCGTGTTCATGTTTCCAACAGGGGAGCAGTCTGACGCTTTCGAAAGAGTGTACTTATATGGTTGAATGATTGTATACATACACTGTGTTTGAAGTGGTTTGGAGCCATCTAGCAAGACACGTGTCGCTACGATTATGTGTGTAAGAAAACCGTCTTTTTGCTTATATATTGTCGATGGTGATTGTTATTGTTGTTGAGTGGGGAATCAAACAAGAACAATTCTTGTTTGTTAGGTGGGACTCTTGTTGACCGAAAGGTTTATGGCGGATGACTTACCTATAGAATTGTAGTGGGATGGAGCGGAGGGCTCGGTTTAGTTTTAGGCCGGCCGAATTCGTCACCCTGCGAAACACCCCACACACACAGAGGAAAAAGGAAGTGAGATATCAATGGATAAGGTAAACAAGAACGAAGAAGAACAAGCGTGCGACGACTGTGGAGCTGGGAAGATGCTGCTGGATGCCAACAAGGCCGAACTGTACTGTGATCTCTGCGGGATCACCGCCCCGTCGAAGGACATCATGGACGCGAATGCTGGCAAAACCACGTACGGTGGAGAATCTGCAACGCACCAGGCCGTTCGAAACGACGAGAACGTCAACGCGAACATGGGCACCAACGGCAGTTACATGTCCACCGCTGGCTTGAATGCGGCAGCGAGGAAGAAATTCAACCGTCTGCGAAAAATCGACAAAGGCACTGTGCGTTTGAAGCACCCACTACGGGAATCTGTTCGCAAGAAGGTGGAAGAGATGTACGGAAAGTACGCCATGGAAGCCGCAGAGCCGTTCGTCAAGATGATGTGCAAGCCGCTCAAGGGCAAGCATGAGGAACAGCGTCAAGCACTCGACAACAAGGACCTCAAGCGTCGCCTTGGCATGCCAAAGCAGGCGATTTGCCGCAAGAAGGCAGATGTTCGGGGCGATGGCAAGGAGCAGCGCATTGTGATGATGGCCATGGCTGCTGTGGAAGTTGCTGGCGACCTCGGTCTCTTGTCCAAGATGGACCGCCGTGCTGGCATGGACCAATACGGAATCAAACGCAAGCAACTGCTCAGCGCCAAGCGAGCGTTGTTGAACCACTACAAGGCGCGAATCACCATGGGTTGGGAGCCGCAGCCACCGGTAAAGACACCTGCCGAGAGGCGTGAAGACGGTGTCGAGCAGGCTGTTCACCACATTCACGACATGTTGTTCAAGCTCAGCGAGGACGTGCTCTCGGAACAAGACCACGCGAAGGTTACTGCTGAGTCAGAGGCACGTTTGGCCCTGCTCGAGGAGGGTACAGCCGACGCACTGACCGGTAACACCGAGGTGCGAATGGCTGTGTGCGCTGTGTTCTATGCGACGCTGGTGAGCCTTGGCCTCCAAGCTGGTATGGCAGATCGCCTTGCTGCGGTGTTCGGCATGACTGGCAGTGGAATTCGTTCTCGCTACGAAGCATTTGCTGCGGCCGAAGCCTCGGGCGAAGTTGATTACAACGGCGCCTTCCTTCTCATCGCTATGACCTGTTTCGAGATCCTTGCGACGCTGCATCCTGAGCATACCTTGATAGAAAAGGCAGGCTTGGCAGATGCATGGAACTCAGAAGAAGGCTCTTCGTCGTCTTGATTGCAACGCTCTTTTGCGCGACTGCTGCAAGCGCTGGCGCTGCGGAAACCCTGGAGGCGGGGGCTGTCTTTGGTGGCCAATCCACCGAGGCTAACACCTCGTCGGTGAGCACCGTGAACTTGAGTGATCTTCCAACCATTGTTGAAGTCTACACCGCTACATGGTGTTCGAACTGTGTGGATGTGGAGCATGCCCTTGATGATGTGGAAAACAATCTCTCAATGCAACAGTATCATACGCATCGGTCGATTTCGGAAGTCCAGGACCCATTTGGAACTGATGAAATCGATAAGCGATATCATGACCGGTACGGCCGATGGTCCCCTCCAGCAGTGGTGTTCAATGGTTCAACGATGATCAAGGGCAGTGTGGCACAATCTGAAAGCCTTCAACAAGACTTCACTACCGTTGTACAACAACCTCTCTTTCTCGGAAACGGAACCAGTACGTTCGGGTGGGCCCCTACCGGAGACTTGAGTGGTACCGCTACGTGGTCTACCACCGTCGACCAAACTCAATTTGGAGAAGGATCGCTCCAGGCATACCTCTGGGTGGTCGAGGCGTCTGCTTACTTCGAAGATGGTTCCAACGGTTTAGAGAACTACCCTCACATCATGCGTGCTGTCATCCCATTGGGCGATGTTGTCCAAGGAAGTATGGATGTCCAACTACCTGCTGCGTTTGATGGAAATGATTTGTCCGTGCATCTCGTGTACCAATTCAATCCAGTCATCGAGGTCGTAGAAGACCCCGATGAACCCCTTACCCCTGCCAAGGATTCAGCGGGCCTTCCATTCATTCACAGTCTTACAACCATTGCAATGATTGGAGCAGCAGCCTATGCACGGTGCTGGTAATTAAGGCTGGAAATCTCCACCCATCTGCGGCCTTGGGTTGTCGCGCAAGTCAACGCCGAGTTCCCAGCGAAAATCTGGAACCTCGTCGGGTGCTGGCTGTGCATCCATGTAATGCCACCACCAGGGTGGGGCGCCGCGGAATCCAAAGCGCTCTTGAACACGATTGAGGTTCTCGCTTAGGTTTCTTCGAGCCCATTGACGCGGATGGTCTCTTCTCTGAAACACTTGGTAACCATGCTCCCGATCTTGCTCTTCATAGCCTGCCAATGTCGCAAAGCGAAGCATCAAACGTCGTTCATGTGCATTGCGCAGGGTGAGATTGAGGTGGCAGTGTTCAAAGGAAACATCACCTCCGTCGGCGACTGCAAACCGTACCTGTGAACCAATCGGTTGCAACAGCATAGCTTCCCAAACCCTTGGGAAGACCTCGCAGAACCGTCGTTCACCATCACGAACATCCCCAATTGGAGCGTCGCGTTCATCTTGTCCGTGGTTTCGCAAGAACATCCAGTCATTTCTTTGAAAATTTTCGTAGTATAACTCGTGTTGGCGACGACGGTTTCCTCGCCTGTCCGCTTCATCGGTCTCTTCATCACCTGTGGCTAAGACCGATAGACGCCACATCTTGACCAAAGCGTCGAGAGGATAGGGGCGTTTTGCCAGCCCTGCATGTGCAACCTTGTTCCTCGCCTCGCTCGCAGACGTTCTTCTGTCTCGCTGGTGATTCCGATAATTTCGATGCTGAAGGTACTGCATAAACAGTTCACCCCGTCCCAACGCTTCGGCTTCGTCAAACTCTGGGCCGTTGCGCCCGCGCTCTTCAACCCAAGTTGGGGCGTTCAGGCCTGTATATCGACGAACTGCATCGAGAAGTTGGAGGTATGATGATTGGTCCATCATGGCTTTTTGAACATCATTGATGAGATGGGGGAAACCCATAGGGGCGTTGTGGGCCAGTTCATTCAACAAGGAATTGACCTGGACGCTGCTTCCGACATCGTCGATCAATGAAAGCACGACAGTTGCGATTGTATCGCCCAACGGGACCGTTGAGTGGAACCGCCCTTGGTGAATACAAACATCTGACGACCTCTTAGGGCCCAACGAGGTGAGCAACTTGATCCTGAATGGTGCTGCATGAGCTCCTGGTTCGACTGTTACTTCATAGAAATGGCCGACGCGTCCGACCACCAAAATGTGCTTGCCTGAAATGAAAGCCCGTTCGGAATTAGCCTTGATGATCGAATTAAGGAACTCAATCGACCGTTTTAGAGGAGCGGAGATAAGTTTCGGAGAATTCGATCTTGAACTCCAGTTATGTTGCACTGCAAACAATACCTCTCCTTCGTGTGAAGTTAATGGGGAAAGCGAATGGGCGAGCAGTGAGGCCCAAATTGCAGGGTCATCGGGGATGTTTGTGTGACGAGACGAACCTGTTTTCGTCCGAACCCTCAACTTGATTTTCCCCCCTACAGTCCGGAGTGGTGGTTTCACTGGTGCGTTTACTTGGCGGGTGCTTCTGTAATTTTTCCAATGTGCAAGCCACGGGTAGGACGCGAGTTCGACCAGTCCATCTGGGTGATTGAGAAAGGCCTCTGCGATTCGAGCATCGAAGTCATTCCCTCGACTGAGACGTTGTTTGATGTCCCGCGACCAGGCTCCCAAAGGATGGGACATGTGATGGGTTGGAGGAGGGATGTGTTCTTCAGCCATCCATCCAATCCATGTGAGAACTGAAAACACTGAGTGTCGACTTGGGCGAGCCGCCCGGCGCTCCATGCGCCGCCGTCGCAGGAAAGCATGCCTTTGTTCTCGGTCCTGGAAACCATCGACCATCTGCTCCTCGAGAACGGTTTTGGTGCATCCAAAAACGGTCAACAAACGACTCATGTCCCAACCATACCGCTGTTTTGGATCTGCGAGAACCCGGAGCAACGAAACCGTTGGGACTTGATGGGGAAGTTGGCGTCCATTCATGCATACATGCTGTTCACGGAATGAGAACGATGCACCATCGGACATCAGGAACCCTTTGTGCAAGACAAGGCGCTCCGCCGAGGTCAATTTGATGCCTTCTTCAATGCGTTTAGCGATGGTCAAGAGTTCCTTCGCTGGGGCTGGTGCTTCCAAAACTGGATCCATGTCGCTCTCCGTTTTGGCCCAGTCAACATGGTCTGGTGTTGAAAAATTACGTTTGAATGCGTTCCATCGTTGCTTTGCGTTCGGATGTGGTCCACCAAGGGATTCTGCCACTTCTTCATGCAGCGAATAGGGGATTTCGTAATCCCAATCCCTCTTCGGTGCGCCTTTCATCATTGAGGCGCAGAGCGCACAAGGCGCTATCGCTTTCTTTTCACCGCATACGGTACAGACAATTGTGCCCCTCGCCGCCATGAATGAAAAGGCAGTGAGGGTATTTCAAGGATTAAACGAGGTCTTCGAAGGCTCGAATTACCTCGAGGACATCTTGGTCGGTGACGTGAAGATGAACAACGATTCGACACGAATGAGGCCCAATGTCAAGCACGTCGATACCAGAAGCTGCCAGTGCATCCATCACATCGGTTGCTGAAATTTCAGAATCAAAGTAGACCATGTTTGTTTCAACGGTTGAAAGATCAACTGAGAACCCGTTGATTGCGTTGATTGCGGTAGCTAGTTGTGTTGCTCGACCGTGATCCTCTGCCATGCGATCAACATGATTGTCGAGGGCGTGCAAGCCCGCAGCTGCGAGCATCCCCGCCTGTCGCATGCCGCCGCCGAACATCTTGCGCCAACGGTGGGCTTGTGCGATGAAGGTGCCTGATCCGACGAGCACGGAACCAATAGGCGCCCCCAAGCCCTTCGACAAACAAATCGAAATCGAATCGTACTCGCGAACCATGCGATCGAGCGGCGTATTGGTTGCCACAGATGCGTTGAAGATCCGAGCACCGTCCATATGAACAGCGCAATTGTTTGCTTTTGCAACAACTGCGATTTCATCCAAGGTGGCTTGCGGATAGCATGCGCCGCCACCTCGATTTGAGGTGTTTTCAACGCAAACAAGCGTCCCGTCCGGATAATGGGAAAGAGAACCTGCTTGCTTACGAATTGCTCCTTGGACATCTTCAGGCCGCATGAGCCCTCCATGAACATCGACAAGAGCGACTGACGCCCCACAAAGCGCTGCGTATCCGCCGCCCTCGTAGATGTAGATGTGACTGTTTTTGGCCGTGATGATTTCATCGCCCGGTGAAGTGTGGCACCTCAATGCGATTGCATTGGACATGGTGCCAGAAGGTACGAACAACGCCGCTTCTTTGCCGCACATCTCTGCAACACGTCGTTCGAGTTGGGAAACGGTGGGGTCATCGCCCAACACATCATCGCCAACAGCTGCGGTGTGCATTGCTTCACGCATGGCGGGTGTGGGTTGGGTGACTGTGTCTGAACGCAAGTCGATGCGGTCCGTAGAGTAGTGGCGCATGAACTTGCGAGGCCCTCCCCCTTCATCAAAGCGGTGGGAGTCAGAGTAATTTCAGCGCACCCGTCAGTGATTCCAACTGGTGTTCTTCGCAGGGGCCGAGGGCTAAAATTGTGTACGAGCCGCTCGGAATTTGTGTGTGACCTGCGTCATGAACGCTTGCCGTAAGGACGTTGAGTTGCTTTGCTTCCTGTTCCAAGCGAGTGAGGTGGTCAGCATCATCACCTTTGACACAGATTTTTTTCTGTCCTGTAGCAAGCCACGCTTCTAGGTAGGCGGGGCTCTTTTCACCAGCATTCATCACTGCTTTTACCGCTCCATGCCCGACCTGCGCGGCGATTTTTCCTTTACCCATCTTCAAACCATGATTGACGACAAACACCATTTTCATGGCCCCTTTTGGAATCTGCCCTGATGGACGAGGTGCTGTCATCTTGTGGATGAAGGAGCGGAGACCCATGTTTGGACGTAAGGTCAGTATGGTTTCAAATCTCCGACCAGCGCATCGATTGAGCGTCTTGGCCCGGGCCCAATTCCGAGCACCGTAATTGTGCCTGGCTCGACTTCCGTATGGCCTGCATCCTTGACCAAATGCATCACGAGGCCAGCCGTTTGTGCTTGGCCAGCAAGCATCTGCAACTCACTCAGATTTTCAGCCTTCAAGCAAATTTTACGCGCACCCGATTGGCGCCATCGCTCGACCAAGCGAGCCTGTAATTTCCGCGCTGCTAACGTGCATGACACGGCCGCATGGGCACATTGTACAGCCACTTTCCCTGACGAAAGTCGGAGGTCGTCGCGAACAATCAGCACCATTGTGGGAGCTTCAGGCATCGATGCCATGACGCTCCACCACTGCCCGTTCAATTGATTCCAATGAAGCCTGCTCGTTCAAAATTGAACTGAACCATGCGCCAAACCAAACTGCAAAGGTGAGGTTGCCCAGTGCATGAAGCAGGTCAAATGGGAGACCATTGGCTAAGTAGAAGAGGAAGTCAATCGCACCAAAGGTTCCATCGAGGATCGAGAAAGAGACCACGAAACCGAAGATGAAGGCGGAACCGAGAGATGCGAAGCAGGTTCGAGTTGCGTTGTATGTTCCATCAACCACCAATGAAAGCCGAGAGCCAAGCACTGCGACCATGGCCCATCCGCCTGCTTGGAAGAGAGTCCACCACCCGTCGCCCATGAAGAAATTGGAAAGCATGGTGACCATGACGGCAAAGGCTGCCCCACGGCGGGCGCCAAGTTGGGCACCGACCAATAAACAAGCCACCGTAACAGGCTGAATGTTTGGCAGCGGTTGCATCACAACTCGAATCAATGACACGCTGACCACGAGGGTCGCCATAAGAACGACATCATGGACTGAACGACGGTTTGGTCCAGCCAATAGCCAGAAGGCAGCACCCAAAAGGAGCACATCCAGAACCAAGCCCATTGTGGGTGAAAGTTCAGGGCCGTGCGTGCCGAGGGCTTGGAACATAGTTCGACCCACCAGCCCCCACGATTTGAGGCTTACCTCGATTCCACAGGCGACCATTCAACTCTTGTCGTTGAATCAATCGTGGAATAATCGGATGCGAGCGTTGCCAAACGTCCGTCAAGGGTGTATTCCCAGCCTTCGCCCGTTTCCCCATCAAAGGACAGGACATAGGTACCGATTCGCGTGGCGTCAGTTTCGATTTCCACGCCGAGTTCTTCACAGGCAGCGAGCGTCAAATCGAGCGCATTGGTATAGCCTTCGAAACCGCCAGCAGCACGCACCTCACCTCCAATTGTGATCGAGACAATCTGCGTTCCTCGCCAAGATTCATTCCACGAAGGATCCCATTCTTCGTCATTGGACTGGGGGCCTAACTCATCGATGGTTTGGGACCACTGGATTGCGACTTGATCAATCACAAGCAGGCCGATGAGAAGCATGTAGACGCTCAAGAATTTGAGCACCGATGCCCCGTTTCCGCGCAAGAGTTGCACACCTGCACCCCCCAGTGCAAGGTAGAGAAGGAACACTGTCCCTTGAGCAACCCAGTCGAATGCCGCAATATTTTGCTCAGGGGCTGGTTCCTCAACGTTGGTTGTCGTTGCATGCACATAGACAACGCCACCATCGCTTCCAAAGGCCAGTATCTCCCCATTGGTTGCGCTTGATGTGAAGCCAGGTGCTGCTGTGGCATATCCATCCGCACCTGTGGTGACCATTTGCACTTGGAGGCGACCATATTCTGTGATGTTGACAAGGCCCCACCCCTGTTCATTGCCGTTGTAAGGGAGCATGTAGTGCCCGTCTTGAACCAATCCGATTTCCCCATTGGAAAGAAACGGTACTCGGTCCACTTCCTCGCAAATAAGCGAGCAGGAAAACGATCGAATCGCCTCGGAATCAAAGGCCAGTACGAAAGCACCAGCAGTAACTGGGATGCCCGGAGATGGACCAATTGGTAGGCTTTGAATGGTTGACAAGTTTGCCGAATCGAGAACATACATCGTGCTTGATTGCTGGCCTTGAAGTTGAACCAAAATTCCCGCCGAGGTGAGAATTGGTGCATGCCGGATTTTTCCATCCCCTAAGTCCACAGATCGCGTTGTCCCGTTCGTTGAAACGCCCCACAGTACACCTGATTCATCGCCCAAGAAGTATTCCTCATCGCCTACGACCACTCCATTTCGCCAACCAAGTCCAGTGGTGGCTTCCATGGTCATCGAACCATCCGAAGCACACAGGGACACGAGACCGGTACGTGTTGGCACGACAATCTGATCCTCGTCAACAGCCATCACCCCAGTTACGCCCCAGGTCACCTGCTCTGTTTCGTAGGACCATAGGAGGGTTCCGTCGTTTGGTGAACGTGCTTCAACACTGCCATCAGACCAGCCGATCATCATCATTTCAGGCCAAGCGCCACACGAGCCGTTGCCTGCCGTGACGTGCAACAGCGGTGCCATGTCGTGATGGGTAGAATGTGCATTGGACTCACTCCACACCAACTTGCCTTCGAGGGTAAAGGAGGCAACTGTAGGGGCCGAACTTCCACCCCAAGAAGCAGAGGTGCGAACGAACAATCGTTCGCCTGCAAAAAGAGGTGCTGTGGTGATGTATGCATCGCCAAAATCATGACTCCATTGCAGGGTAAAATCTTCTTGGAAGGAAGAAGATTCTGCTTGAACTGGAAGGGTTGGAAGCAAAAAGAGAACAAGGGCGCCAACAAGTAGCAGGCGGAATCGCATGGCTCTCACTCCATCTTGCTTTGAATGGCTGCTCGTAAAAGAGCACTAACGACCTTTCCGTCCGCCGCGCCCACCGTTTGCATGACAAAGCCCATCAGAGGGCCCATTGCACCCATACCGCGTTCTTTGACGAAATCTTAGCGTTCGTCGACAATGGTTTGAATGGTTGCAGCAAGGTCGCCCCCATCTGCTGGCATGTACCCGTTAGCTTCACCATAGGCTGCCATTTGGTCCAGCATTTGGTGCTCTCCAGCAAACGCATCCTTAATAGCATACATCACTTCGCACGTG
>OBOY01000074.1_pt1 | contig 12648 bp, 7 predicted proteins | sample 1493951 | NCBI WGS metagenome assembly OBOY01 (sample SAMEA3275470, study PRJEB22092) | marine metagenome | biome: Marine environment; feature: Belgian marine environment, sample taken at 3 meters depth; material: Sterile flask | collected 2014-06-24T14:34:02+00 | depth 3 m | reverse complement strand
ACATTGAGAGTGGGTGTTCCATGGTGCATCACCGAAGGGGCGAGGCCCCCTACATCCTGCCCAGCAAAAACCAATCCTTGAATGCACCGTAAAAATAACCTCACTTCTACCGAGGTTTCAACAAGGGATATGAAGCGTCGATGCGTGGTTCACATTAGGCGGCGCACAGATGTTGGTAGAAGCAAGCGCCCCCGGAAAATGCATCTTGTTTGGAGAGCATGCCGTGGTGTTTGGCCAACCCGCTGTTGCAGTGGCCATTGAGCAGCGAATCAGCGTCAGCGTTCGCCCGTCTGTGGACGAACACTGGCGTCTTGAAGGACACCGCCTGGATGCCAAGAAACACCCACATCTGAACACGCTCCGTCATCGATTATGGCCAACAAAAGCCGGTGCACCTCCCCTCTCAATTCACATTCATGGTGACATTCCCAGGGCCTCAGGCCTCGGTTCTTCCGCAGCATTGAGCGTTGCAGCCTGTGCTGCCCTGCGCGTCGCACGTGGACGATGGATAACCGAATCAAGGAATGGAGAACAGTCGTGGGCTGAAGGATATGCCAGCACCATTGATGACACAGATGCATACTCAACTTTTGATGAAGAGCAAGCAGGACTTCGCCCTTCGACTTACGACAACCGCACCCATCAGATCCAGGGTGCAGAAGCCCTCGATGTCGACGAATGTGCGGTGCTTGGTCACGCTGTTGAAGCTGCTGCACAAGGCGGTCGCGCCTCCCCAATGGACGCATCAGCCTGTTCACACGGCGGCATTGTGATGCTGAGCGATGTCGTAGAACACGGTGTTGAGCATCTTTACCAGCGTCAACTGGAAATGAGCGATGGACGCAGAACATGGCAACTTCATGATCTTGGGATGCCCGTCGGTGGTGAAGACCTGTACTTGGTGATCGGCAACACTGGCGTCCATGCGCCGACTGGTGCACAGGTAGCAAAGGTCGCAGAAGCTATCCAACTCGAACCTGAACGTATGAAGGAAATCGAAACAATCGGGACCATTGCTCGAAGGGGCATTGCCGCCCTGAAGCGAGGGGACTATGAGGCGGTTGGTCGTGCGATGACAGAGAACCAAATCATGCTTCGAGGCTTGGGTGTATCGTGCCCAGAACTTGACGCGTTGGTCCGAGCGGCCGCTCCATCTTCGCTTGGGGCCAAATTAACTGGTGCAGGCGGAGGTGGTTGCATGGTTGCCCTCACAAGGGATCCGAAAACGACGAGCGAAGCAATTGAACTTGCAGGCGGAAGGGCGCTGGTTTCACAATTTGGAAACGATGGCGTGAGGATGGAAACCATCGAGAACATGCCAATATGGAGCCCGGATTCATAATCCATCGCAGTGACCCGTTTTTTAATTCAAAGCATCCAAGGGCCCTGCCTTTTCTTTATATAGTGGTTATATATCGGTGGATACATGACTACCGATGAAGAACGTCTAACCGTCGTGAACGTGGTTGCCAGCACTCGAGTTGCTGAGGAACTAGACCTACCTGACATCGCAATTCAATTGAATTGTGAATACGAGCCAGAGCAATTCCCTGGTGTCGTTTACCGTGTCACAGAACCGAAACTGGCCATTCTTATGTTCCGATCTGGCCGTGCTGTCTGCACCGGTGGAAAGAACGAAGACAACATTCACACAGGTATTGAGCGAATGATCAACGACCTACGCGCAGCAGGCATCGAAACTTGGGACCTCGACCAAGTTGAAATTGAAGTCCAAAACATGGTTGCAACCTACGCCCTCCACTACCCTGAAGACTACCCCGGTAACGACAAGTTCACCGGTGAGCCACAAGCCGGTGTTCCTCGTAAATTGAACCTAAACAACCTGACCTTCCACCTGCCATTCGACAAGGTCGAATACGAGCCAGAGCAATTCCCTGGCCTCATCTACCGACTTGACTATCCGAAGGTCGTCTGCTTGATTTTCGGCAGCGGCAAGATGGTGATTACCGGCGCACGTCACAAGGACGAAATCCTCGAAGCCGTGGAAATCATCAAGGACGAACTTGCGGATTTGTTGGAATACTGATTCTTTCGAAAATCCATTCGCTTCCAAGAGAAGCGTTGATGTTCTATCGAGTGCGTGGCGTAGCATGCGCCCGAACCTAAGGCGAGCCGTTTCGGCCCTTTCGCTCGTGGCACTGATGTGTTTAAGCATCCAAACACCCCTTCTCAACATCGAGTTCGAGTCGTCGACGCACCCCTCTCTTTCATCAGGTTCAGACCCCGGTGTCAGCGATGTACCAACATGGCGGGTTGGTGACAAATGGGTCTACGCAGGTACCTTTGATCCAACATTGTTGGTGACAAACACGGGTGTGCAAGCGACTGTGGGTGAAATTTACGGTGACACCACAATGGAAGTTCTGGAAATCAAGGAGCGGGCCGTCGACAACATGTCGGTGTTGGCATACACCCTCAGATCATCTGCGAATTTCGATAAATCCGGTGTGTCGCTTGAAGGTTTCAACGGGAATGTCTACATCACATACACGCAAACTGAATACCTCAGGGTGAGTGATTTGTCGAGCATGCGAAGTGATTTGGACATGTACATACGATTCGTTCCATACGGCATTTCAAGCCTGACTCAGATTCTCGGTGACATCACAATCACAACAACGTACAGCCCTGTGACTGAAACATATGATTTCCCCCTCCGCCTAAATGAGCAATGGACCACAACCACCACATCCTCTGCACAATGGTCGGGCTCAAGCGATTACATCACCCCGTTCCCTGCACCAACCAGTGACGCGAACAGCACCACATGGGAAGCAACAAGCGTTGGCAAACCACGAAACAGTTTCGGACAGACCATTGGCTATGGCGGTTGCAACGCCTCCTATGAGTTGCAATCTGTGAACAGCGACGGTGTTCCAACAGGCTACCGATGGTATTGCCCTGAAGTCTCCAATTATGCATGGCTCCATACTGAAGATGACATCGGTTTGACCATTGATTTCAGACTCAAGCGCTACATTCCCATTGCCGCCACCGGCGTTGATGAATACAGCAACCCAGGGAATCGAGATGAATGCTTGGCAGTCGATTTAGAAAGCTCGATCACAGCACTCAACACACCGATGGGTGTATGGGTGAATGCCTCGAGTTCATGCTTTAACCCGGCAAGTGGACTGGCCATCGAACTTCGTCACGAAACGACGTCGTCCGTTCAAACAGCAACCACTGCCGCCAATGGAAGCGCCTACTTCACCATTCAAGTCGGCGAGGAAAAGGATTCCTCTGCCACATTGCTCGACTGGGCCAGTCACGGCATCGTTGCCAGAGTCGACCCCACTGTTCAATCCACCACGACGGTTGGTGCGACAACGCTGACCCTCGATGAATTCCTCGTTGGACTCGATTTGATTGCGAGCGAAGAGATTGCCAAAGTTCTTCGTAACAGAAGTGGGGTCCTCTCAGAATTGAATTCACTTTCCGGTTGGAATGTCTTGCCTGGCGACGAACTTCAGGTCGAAGTCGGGGTTCAAAACCGGGGCATTACCACCTCAACCGCCACCACCATGAGCGTCACTGGACCTGATGGTCAAGACACCTCGTACAGCCTACCATCGTTGGCCACCTACGCTGCACACAAAGTCAACTTCTCGTGGACAGTGCCAGAAAATCAAGCCATCGGTGTGCTTCCTGTGACGTGGGAAGCCGACCCTTCGAATGTAAATTCGGCCGATGCAAACCCCGGCAACAACGTGGCGCAGTTGGAGATTTTTGTTGGACGCCTCCCGACACCTGTTGTCTTGAATGCAAGCGCCTTAACGATGGAAACACTCACCCTGGATGCAGCAAGCAGCTTCGATGAGGATGGAGGCAGTGTCACCTGTGAGTTCAACATCCCCTACGATGACGGCACGCGAACATGGGCTTACGAAAAGGTGCCATCCCAAGATTGCAGCGTGAATTTCACATGGATTGATGATGGAGACTATCCAGTCGAAGTCACTGTGGTGGACGAAGAAAGAGATGAAGTGCAAGTCATTCTCTTGGCCTCAATCGGTAACCGAGAGCCAAAGATCGAGATCCGAAGTTCACGAAGTGAAGCAAAGGTGGAGCACCCGATCACCCTGTATGCGTATGCGAACGATTCTGATTCTGAAGAGGCCTGGCCCGGCGTAGTTGACGTCTTTTGGCCCGATACGATTTGCCAAGAAGGGTACTACACAAGGGTCTGCACAACCACGGCCCCCACGGAAGGATGGCACACCTTCACCGCAGTCGGTACGGACGATGATTCGGCCTCAACCATTGCCACGATTGACATCAAATTCACCAACATAGCGCCACATGGCACATCGATAGCGTTGCTTAATGGTGATGCTATTCTTGCAAGTGACGAGCAACAGATTTGGCACCTCGACGAAGACGAAGTGGTCACGGTTCGTGGCCAAGCACTCGACTCCGTTGATGACCTTGACACGCTCACCCACACATGGTGGCCCGATGGTCAGCAGCCTTCGTTGATGTACACCTTCACTGGAAGAGTCTCTACCTACCCAATGACATGGGCTACATCTGGTCTGCACACCATTCGGCTGGAAGTCAGCGATGAAGATGGCGAATCCAGCCACATCAATGAGCGATGGATCAATGTACGGAATGTACCACCTGTCATCGAACCGCTTGTCTCCATCCTGCCAATCGCCGAAGGACAGTCCATCACCATCACAGGAAACGCCACTGACACGCTGAGCGATCAAGCCTCGCTCGTACGATGTTGGGATGTAGAGCCTGGCATTGACAGCGATGACATCGGCGGTGCAGACGATGACTGCGATGTCGAAGGCGATGTGTTGACCTACACGTGGAACCGAAGCGGCACACACACCATCATTTACCACGTGACCGATGACGACGGGGCCCAAACCAGCGAAGTGTTGAATGTTGAAGTGCTTAACATGCCGCCGATTGTCCGCCTTCAAAACTTAGATTGCATGGCTTACCAGACGTGTGTCCTGAGCGCTCAACAGACCATTGATTCCGCAAATGATATCGGAGGTTTAACGATTGTTTGGGACCTTGACATCACAGTTGATAGCAACGGAGATGGAATCAAAGACAACGATGCTGACTTGGTTGGAACCACCGTCCAGCACATGTTCCGTACCTCAGGAAAGGTCCGTGTCAAGGCGATTGCTTGGGACGAAAATCCAGAACGACCCGGCCAAGCAACGATGGTGATTGATGTGGCGCCCCCACAACGAAACTCACTCGAACAAATCAGTGCTGGGCTGATCGGTGAAGAAGCAAATTCCCTGGCTCAGTTCGGATTACTCATCGGCGTTCTCCTTCTCCTTAGTTTGCTGACGCGCCGGCGCAAGAGCGGGAATGATGCGCCGTGGAACGCCGACGCTGATGGGATGATGGACGATGTGTTCGATGCACCCTCACTGATCGAGGAAGCGCAAGCCCGCAGACCATCATCGCCACCATCGATGGAGGCTTTTGGCGCTCTTCGAGAAATGGGCCAACCAATCCAAGAGGTGGGCCAAATCGAGAGCTTCGTCCAAACACCGGTCCAAACACAAACACCAGCACCAGCACCTTCTGAACCACCGATCCCCGTAGCGGAATTGGAGAGCAAGCACGCAGAACACCCACTTCCAGATGGAGGCTTGCCCGAAGGATGGACCATGGAACAATGGGGTCATTATGGCCATCAATACCTCAATGCGCAGGGCAGCCAAGCCGAGGCATTCACCCAGAATGGCACCGAACTCAAGTAGGAGTACCGCAACCGTGAATCATGTCTCAACTCCGGCCGGTTGTGCTTGGCTTGATTTTTCTGATGTTTGCCTCACCGTTTGGAGCCATGGTCACCTCAACGAGTCACCTTGCAGAAGAGCAGCAGCCAATGAACGCTGAGGGATGGGACAAAGAGATTGATGTGCCAACATGGCGCATTGGCGATGAGTGGGTCTATGACACACAATTCGATGTCGCTCAACTGATTGCTCAGGCCAACGTATCTGCTTCGCTCAATACATTGACGGGCGAAACAACCTACACGGTTGCTGACATATTGTTCATTACCGTCGACGGCGTTCAAACACTCGCTTATTCGCTTGCTATCGAGGGGGACTTCACCTCTGGAAACAGCGGTGCAACGCTTGAAGGCACCACCGGCAGACTCGAAATTGGCTACTCAAGCGAAGACCTGATTCGCGTTCGTGACCTTGCCCTCATCAATTCTGAATTCACATTGGACGTGACGTTCGCACCATTCAACATAGGATTCCTCACACAGGATATCGGAGAAATCACGTTTGACTCGAACTACTTACCTCCAAAAGAAAAGCACGATTTCCCACTTCATCTTGGCGACCAGTGGTACATGCAATTTGCATCTGGAACGGATGTCTCTGGAAGTTCAGATTACTTTGATCCAAGTGAATTTGATGTTGAAGGAATCGATAATAACAGTTGGCAAATCACCGCTAAAGGCATTCCAACAGATGGCACAAACAATATTCAATACACTGGATGTGATGAATCCTACAAAATCAACGAAGTCAATGAAACGGGTGTAGCACAGGGCTACAACTGGTACTGCCCAGCCGTCCGCTATAATTCTTGGATTTCAATCTCGAACTCGGCAGGATTCACCATTGATTGGTTGCTTAAGGAATACAACCCAAGTGATTCCTATGGCGTTTCAGCCACATCTTCGCCCGGAACTCGAAACATTGAGATTGACATCGACATGCAATTCCTTGCGACCTTACCTGATTCCGAACAAACACTGACTGCAAGTTACACCACCTCACCAACTGGAACGCCCCAGGCGAACAAGAATCTGCAGGTCAGGTATGAATTAGATAGCCACCTTGGAAGCCCAACCACCGATGGAAACGGTGAAATTTCGTACTTACTCAATGTATCAAATGTGATTGACGACACCCCTTCAAGCGATGATTATACCAGCAACGGTGTGATTGTATGGGACCCAGCAACAGACATTATCGGGGCGACAACCGTTGTTATTGATTTGACCGTTGTGGCTGTTGACCTCGTTGCTCAAGCAGATTCAATCATTGTGACACGAATTCGCGATGGCGAAGCATCCATTCTCAGCAAAATCACCGGTTACGGGGCCTTACCCGATGACACAATTAGTTTCTCGATTCCAGCACAAAACCGAGGCGTCCTCACATCGCCGGCAACTGAAATCGAAGTCGTCACACCCGATGGAACAAGCATTCGCGAGAGCATTCCAGCCATCTCCTCCTACAGCGAGGAGCGGATCACGGTCAATTGGACTGTTCCAAGCGATGCTGCCATTGGCAACCAAACGCTCTCCTTCACAGTCGACCCTGATGAATTGGTTACGGAAGATGCAAACCGAAGCAACAACAATGCCGAGATTAACATCTTCATCGGACGTGCCCCGACTGGATTTTTAGAAGTCGATGAGAACAAATTGACGTTTGAAAACGTCACACTCAATGCAACCCAGAGCTTTGACGAAGACGGCGGCGATGTGGATTGTAAATTCGAAATTGAATCTCGACCGGGCCTCATCGACGTGATTGATGCACCTGGCTGCTGGACACAGTGGAACTGGACCGACGATGGAGAATGGCTTGTCACGCTGACCGTCACCGATGAGGAACTCGACATTGATGTACTGTACTATAACGTGACCGTCGTAAATCGAAACCCGTATCTGAATCTCACAATGGTGCAAAGCATCGATGTGGAGCAGAGAATTACTGTGGATGCGACTGACAGCGGCGACATCGACACCGTTTCGCCTCCCGGCCAGCAAGTGAGCATCTCATGGCCAGGAATGGCATGTGAAGAAGGACTCACGCAGCCAACATGCACCTTTACGCCGATGGCCGAGGGTCCGATGATGGTGACCGCAGTTGCAACGGACGATGACGGTGGAACCACCACGGTCGAATCGATGTTGGATGTCCTCAATGTGGCACCAACGCTTGCATTCCCTGAACTTTGGTACGGTGGCTCCAATCTTTCATCTGATGCAAATGGTATGTGGAGCCTTGATGAGGATCAGGTTGCCCTGCTCCGAATCAGCGCAAGTGATACGCTCTCCGACCGCGACGACATCAACATCGAATGGACGCCATCCGATCGAGATATGAACTGGACCGAGACCACTCGAGGACCTGCCTCCACAGCAACGGTCTCATGGACTGAATCTGGAATTCACAACATATCCGTTGTTGCCTATGACGATAACGGAGCACAATCTGATGTCAAAACAGGATCCGTCTCCATTCGAAATGTACCACCGACCATCAGCGGCCTGGGCTCTGATGTCCCGATTTTGGAAGATGCAAACGTGACGTTTACAGCCGTCGTTAGCGACACAGCTTCCGACATGGACAGTCTTGTTGTATGTTGGGACATGAATTCCGCAGTTGACAATGACAACGATGGAAACAGCGTGAACGATTGTGAAATGGAAGGGCTCGAAATTACAACCGGATGGTCCACTCGTGGCATTCGGCAAATCACCGCCACAGTGACTGACAATGATGGAGCACAAGCCTTGACCTCAGTCAATGTCAGCGTCCAAAACCTTCCTCCGTCAGCAACCATCACCAATTCCACAAGTGTGATTTCACTCATGGAAGGCGACAACATAACCCTCTCTGGCCTGACATCGAGGGAAACAGCTGGTGACAAATTGAACCTTCTCTACCAGTGGGACAGCGACCATTACGATTCAGATTTGGATGGTACAAAGACCGGTGATGTTGATTTCACTGGCCCAATGTACACCATTGAAGATCTGCCTGCAGGCCAGTGGACGGTCGTATTGACTGTCACAGATGATGATGGGGAATTTTCAACGGCAACCATTCAACTTACGGTAACAGAAAAGCCCGCAGAAGGATTCATTGAATCAGTCAGTGAAGCAATTGGAACTGTTCCAACTGCGATCATTGGTGGCCTCGCTGTTATCGTCGTTCTTTTGGCTGTGTTCTTGCTTCTGACCCGGAGGAAGGGGACAGAGGAAAGTGAAGCCTTCTCGAACTTCTCCTCCATGCCAGCAGGTGAACCGCCTGCACCTATTGCAAGCACGGCTGCGGCTGCTCCCGCACCCGCCTATGCTGCACCAGAGCCTCAACAGGACATTTACGCACAGGCAGGTTATGCCCCGTCTCAACAAGCTGCACCAACTCAAGAGCAGATGTATGCCCCTGACCAGACCTACGCACCACAACCGGCGCTTGCAGCGAAGGAAGATCCATTCGCCTCGTTGATGACCACCTCTCAGCCTGCCGTTGCACCAGTACCTGCTCCCGGCCCTGCACCAGTGCAGAGTGGACCACCGCTTCCCTCGACTGGATTGCCCGAAGGATGGACAATGGAACAATGGAACCATTACGGCGCTCAGTACCTCACAGCACAACAAGGCCAGATGGCTGTGGCTCAACCGACAACTACCAATACCACACCGGCCCCTGCGCAAGCAGACCTCTCAGGATTGCTCGATGATTTTGATTTGTGAAGGGTGAACGTATGGCAAGTCTCTGGCAGTTTTTCGGCCTCCCAGACCCTGAAGCCGCTCCCGCACCAAACCGCCGAGCGACGGCACCGCAAGATTCTCAGAAAGCCAAATCTGTCCAACAAAGCCTCGCTCCGAGTCAAGAGCCGGTGGTCACGATCACGAATGATGTCCCGGAACCGGTTGGCATCCAATCACAACCAAAGCCAGTCCCGTTAGGTTGGCGAGGGCCCATGACTGCAGATGGTGAACCATTCCACGACTTGGGTGCGCACGGGACGCCACCCCCTCGTATTCCAAACCGTGCGCTGAGGTATGTATCCCCCGATTCGATGAATCGTCTCCCAACACGAGAGATTGCCAAACGAATTCAGCAAGGCGATACAGTCATTGTTGACCTTCGTCCTCTGGTCCATATGGACACTCATCAAAATGTATGCAGGCGGGAACTCAAACAATTGAGCGACGATGTAGGCGTGGGCGTTTTTGCGCTTGATGCAGAGGACAAATTACTCCTCATGCCGGGAAATAACGTCGTTGTCGATGTGAACGGCCATGAGTTGGGATTAATTCCACTCTTGAAATCATAGTATCGGGACCGTCTTTATATCTCGCCCTTTCGAGTATCAACTAATGAGCAAGTTTTCGAGTTTGAAGACCAGTTCTGCTGGTTCTTACCTCGGTTTCTACGCAGTTTCTGCATTAACAACGGCGATGTTCATCTGTGCCTTTTTATGGCACTTGCTTTCTGGTTCACCTTTTAGAGCGGCATTTGAGGCAGAATACTTAGCGTTCATTTACATCGTGATTGCTTGGGTTGGACTCGGCTGGTTGATGTGTTTAATCGCAGGGATTGGATTCGATATACTTCCATTAATTCACGGCTCCAAACCCTTCCACGAAAACGCCATGAGGCAATTTTTGATCATCAACTTCGCAGGCCAATCTGTGCTTTGCATAGCGACATTTATGCAAACAATAGAGAAAATGCTCGAATTTTCCACTGTTGGAATCTCTTTTCTTTGTCTCTCAGTGCTTTTGCTCGGCGGCCCCGGGCGACGATTGTCTAAGGAATCAATGGTCCCCTCCAAGGATGATGAAGTCGGGTATGCATCACTCATACCAGGCTTGGTATTCCCTTTCTTTGGTTCGTTCATTTTGGGCTGTTGGCTTTACAGAGAAACGGCAGGGGTCCTTGAACTCGGTCGCTCGTTCATGATCATGTTTTTCCTCCTCATAACACTCATTATGATTGTAAGTCACTTCAACCGTCGATTAAATTGGCAAGTCATTGATCCAAAGAAAGTGGGGGTTCGTTTTGGTTTGTTTTTCGCTTTGGCACTCGCCCACATTTTGTTCGCATTCTTAGCAGGTAGAGAGAACTCTGATGACATAACGCTGATTGTCCAGATGCAAAACATCACACTTGGTCTGGCCATGATATGGGTCTTCATCATGTGCAACCCGGTGAAGATAACACGCATGGCCTTGACGAAGGGAGGCATGGCTCACAGCCGACCAATATTCGCCGCATTGTGGATGCTGCCATTTTCCAGTTTTCACGCCTTCAATGCAGCATCGTACACAAGTCGCCCCGGCATGCCTGGCTACGCTACATTCCTGTGCACATCAGCACTGCTGTGCATTTGGGGTTATGCGTGGTACCTTCACGAAGATCACCTCCACATCAACATCCACAAGCGAAGGGTCAATTGGCTGTTCATAGGGAGTTTCTTCACGGCATTCGTGGCGATTCAACTGCTCTTTTTAGAGAACGCACGAGGCGACGTCGACAATCAAACTGAGCAAATGATTTGGATTGCATCTTCACTCTTCGGATCGGTCGTCATTGCTTTCAATTTCGTGCGAATGACGCTTTTGAGTCTCCAACCGTGGCAGCGAATTCCGATGTTTTACGGGCGTTACCTACAAGACAACTCAGACAATTGAGGCCAAAACATCCATCGCTGCTTGTGGAATCCCAAGAACCGTTGAGGTGGAGCCATGGATGATCTTGGCGTGCACCCCCATTGGTCCAGCGAGGTCATAGCCCCCCGCCTTTCCTTTCCATGATTCGTTGAGAACCAAATCAACCAAGACTTCGTCGGGAAGTTCATCGATCTCCACGACGGCGTATTCAGTGAAAAAAGACCAGTGCCCATGAACACATACGCCTGCAGCAGACCACACTTGATGGCGGCGGCCAGAGAGTCGATGGAGCATCGTTGCAGCATGAACTGCATCGTTGGGTTTCCCCATGAGGGCGTTGAGCTCATCGGGGTCTGCAAGGACCGTATCGCAGACAAGTACGATGTCGTAACCGTGATCGCTTGGAATGGCGTTGGCTTTTGCTTGACAGATTGAAGCGACCTTGTCAGCCACGGATCCCGAAGCAGTTGGAGTTTCATCGACGCCCTCCAACCCTTGGCAGTGGGCGTTTGGAAAGGCGTGCTTAATCATTGAAGCCCGTCGTGGGGATTGGGAGGCGAGCCAAAGCGAAACCATGGTATTCAAGTGGGCTAAAGCAACATCACATTTACGATTTGACATCATTTTTCCTGACTTCATTCAAAATTCACAAGGGAGAGGTTGAAGAATCGACTCGTCTTCCAGCAAACGGTGCCGGCATGAGCGATGTTGAAAGAATCCCTACACACATTGAAGGATTAGATGAAAATATGCAAGGTGGTGTCCCTCAAGGACACATTTGCATCGTGGCAGGTGCCTCGGGTGCAATGAAGTCAAGTCTGACCTTTTCCATGCTTTACAACGCGGTCTTGTATGGGGAAACAAGCGGCATCTATGTGACGCTCGAACAAGGCAAGGATTCGCTGCGCTCTCATATGGCCAACATGGGAATGAACGTTGATGATGCAAGGGTTCGAAACCGAATCGCAATTATCGATCTATCCGACCTTCGCGTGGAACTCGACAAGCAAGGCATGAGCGACCGTGTTGATTGGATGGGCCAACTCATCAAGCAACTCACCTCGTACCGGGAAGCGATCGGCTTCGAACTCTTGGTCTTCGATTCCCTTGGTGCCTTCTTCACATTAACGAAGATGGAAAACCCTCGCGATGAGATTTTCCGACTCTTTGAAGCAGTTCGTAGACTCGGCTTGACGTCGTTC
>OBOY01000069.1_pt1 | contig 13236 bp, 6 predicted proteins | sample 1493951 | NCBI WGS metagenome assembly OBOY01 (sample SAMEA3275470, study PRJEB22092) | marine metagenome | biome: Marine environment; feature: Belgian marine environment, sample taken at 3 meters depth; material: Sterile flask | collected 2014-06-24T14:34:02+00 | depth 3 m | reverse complement strand
TTGCAATGAGTCGTCAATACTTTCGTCAGAACTGCATAGAATATTCTTGTCAATGATCTTCGATTCCAAATTCATATCCCACATCTGAAGTGTGGCTTTACATGCTTCAAGCCAATGAATTTCTGAACCGCCCACATCACCGTTTAGAAGTAATTCAAATTCAACAACATCTGCTTCGTTCGCTTCAATTTCGATATCCACAACTGGAAGTGGGCTTGAATCACAGTTCACAGAACTGGTTCGTCGGAAGTCGATTTCTTTCGAAGCAAAGTAACCAAACTCCGGCACTTCAGTTACAACAACATATGCTCCAGAACGGATTGCACAGCCTTGTGAATCTGCAAAAGCCCAACCTTGCATAGCAAACATAGTCAGTTCAGATGGGCCTAATACCATGTCATATTCAGCGTTATTACAATTGCTTTGAGAGAGGGTATCAAAGACAACAGTACCCAGTGAATCAACGACCCAGTAGGTCATTCGACATGTGTTTGTGAACTGGAGCAAGACATTCTCATCGAATATATTTTCCAGAGTCATAGATCCTTCAAGTAATTCGCCTTGAATGTAAGAATCGGAAAGGGTACTGATTGATGATTCGAGGGGTTCGCTGGCTAACTCGCCCTGTGAAACTGTGAGTGAATGTGTGTTGATGATCATGCCATCAGGAGTTGTTACTACGATGGAGGATTCGCCTTGTTGAGTTGCATGCAACAAGGAGTGGCCAAGAGCGAAGGTTGAGAATGGCTCGATTGTTTCGACCAGAGGTGTGCAGGTTGGTCCAAAGAGATTCGACTCAAAGCCGATGAGAAGTTTACATTCCTCAGTTACAGACAATTCGATGGGAAGGGCTGTTGGGTTGTACACCTTGTAGGACAAGACCATCGGTTCTCCTACGGCGACTGAGTCGCCGAGATAGGCAAGTGTACTGGAGTAGACTAATTCGGATGGAAGCCCAGCATTCTGCTGAACATTGACATCAACAGATGAACTCAGTTCTGAGCCTGCAAGTTCGACTGTAACGGTGTAGGTCCCCGGTGCAACTTGATCGCCCGAAGCATCTTCGAGATTCCATGTGTGGGAATCGAGAGCAGTTGTCCCTGAAGCAACATCCAACCCTCTGCTTTGACCACGACAAGTGGTTCGCTCATCGACGATTACAGTTCCAGATTGATCGCTCACAATCATGACTGTTCCACAGGAAGGATCCTCTGTTATCGAGGTCTGAACTCCATCATTGATGAGAGCAGAAGAAAGTTCGACAACATCTCCTGGGCCATACCAAGGCGTTAGTGGAACATTCATGAGTTCAGTTTCGAGACGTACGGGTGTTTCACCGTCAGCTTGTACTGGCACAAGGCTGGCAAGAAGAAGCACCAACATGGATGCTACCAATAGCCGCGTACGCGCCTCTGCCATGATTTTCCATAGTCTCCCTCACTTAAAGGGCAACGGTACAAACAATGCGTAAACTCAATCCAAGTCGAGCATTGTTGGGATGGATGCTTGCAATTGTTGCTGTTGTTGAATCTCGTGTTGCTTCCATGCAGGCACAGATGCAGGGTCAACCCAGCCGAGTTCCCGTGCCTTGTCGAATTCCCCATTTGCGACATAATGGGCAATCCATTGTTCACGGCGTTCTTCTTCGTCCATGAGTTGGGATTCAATCTTACGCTCAACGGCTCGTTCTTTCATCAATCGATTCCGACTTGCTTGGCGTGCAAGCATAGCGATGAGAATCGATGCGAGCATGAATGCGATGATTCCGCCCATTGCATAGAGGAGGGTATTGGATCCCTCGGCTTTGACATCAGTTGCATCGTCTTCTTCAACTCTGTTCGGATCTTCTGTGATTGCACAAACGACCTGTCCTCGAATACCTGTTGTAATTTCAGGATCCCATTCGCATGGATCGTTTAGATTCGACATACCATCGTTATCAGAGTCGGGGCAGCCAAAGCGGTCTGTGGTGGATGTTCCAAACTCGTTTCGACATTCATCAGGCCTGTATGCTCCGATAGTGAAGTTATTTCCATACCCATCGCCATCGTTGTCATCCTGTTGAGAAACTCGAAGTGGGAATGCGTCAGGAGATATCCCTGTTGCATTGTCGCCACGACCGTCACAATCAATATCGCTTGATTGGGTTGCATCATTCGGGAACGCATCACCAATGTGCTCACAGATTTCAATCATCAAGCCAGGGTTTTCTTCATCAACGACCGTTTTGTTGGTAACGACATAGTTGTCTCCAACACCATCGCCGTCTTTGTCACACCATTGGAGAGGGTCGTCTGGGAATGCATCTGCTCCTGTACAATCAGGCTTTGGTTGCCAGTCGCCATCAGGATCGCCGTATCCATCTAGATCGGTATCAGGACATCCTTGTCGGCCATTGTACATGCTCTTTCCAAAGACATCAATGCATTCGTCACCATCTGTGAATTGTGTGTTATCTCCATAGCCATCGCCATCGGTATCAGCCCATTGAAGTGGTTGAGTAGGGAATGCATCGAGAGGATCTGTGTATCCATCACCATCGCTGTCCGGACATCCTCGTGATGCTGCGTTAGAAGATTCACCATAGGTTTGAGGACAGACATCAGAGATTCCTTCAGAAACACCGTCTCCATCGACGTCGACAAAGTTGTCTCCATAGCCGTCGTTGTCAAAGTCTGACCATTGAAGTGGATCGCCAGGGAAGCGGTCTCCGTTACTTCCACCCGGATTGTCTCCGTAACCATCACCATCTTGATCACGCCATTGGGAAGCATCGTTCGGGAATGCATCAGGATTGTTACCTGACTGGTTATCTCCGTAGTTATCACCATCGGTGTCAATCCACTGTGTCTCATCATCGGGGAACGGATCGCCTGAATTCGACCATCCATCACCATCCCGGTCAGGGCAACCAAACTCATTTTGATTTGAAGGTCCAGCTTGGTTTGGACAATCGTCAGGATTGTTTCCTTCCGGATTACTTCCAAACCCATCGTTGTCCTCATCACACCATTGGGTAGGATCGTTCGGGAATGCGTCAGCACCGTAGCAATCTGTCGTAGCAGGCCAATTTGCGTCAGGATCTGAATAACCATCACTGTCGGTATCAACACAACCAAGTCGGTCGTATATGGAATCACCATAGATGGTTGGGCAACCGTCAGGGCGGTCACTCATTTGTTCATCACCAACCCAATCTCCATCGGTATCTCTCCACTGGGTTCTGTCGATTGGGAATACGTCGATGTTTTGCGCACCAACAATGATCAAACCAGGCCATTCGGGGGCTCTGTAAGAATTCCAAGACGCATTTTCGTAGTTATCGCCCCAGCCATCACCATCTGTGTCGTTCCATTGTGTGGCGTCATCAGGGAAGGCATCTCCTCGTTGATTGAGGTGGAGTTGATTTGTGGCAAGATCGAACAAATAATTGTCACCGTAGCCATCGTTATCTGCATCAACCCATTGCTCTTTGTTCGCAGGAGCCCAATCGTTGAGGTCAGACCATCCATCCCCATCGGCATCAAGGCAACCAAATCGGTCTTCTGTGCTGTTACCAAATACGGAAGGGCATTCATCAGGTTGAAGGGCAGGGGCAGGATTGTCTCCATACCCATCGTTATCTGCGTCAGCCCATTGGCTTCCGTCGGTTGGGAATGCATCGACGATTCCATCCCCTTGATCGGTCGTGTTGTACCCATCATTATCTTCATCCAGATCAGCAAACCAGTAGTAAACGCCTTGGTCGTTTCGACTTTGAGTGGTTACGAGGAATGTACTGTCGGGGCTCCAAGCAGCACCTTCAATTGAACCGCAGTTATTTCCGCCGCCGCCTGAAGTACATCCACCAGGTCGTGGCCCGTTTACCGAGTCGATGAGTAATCCTACATCAGAGGAATAGACACGTGCTGTTGCTCCATCACCTTGGTAATAGGATATCCCAGCAACGACTTGTTTACTATCGTATGTGAAATCTGTAGCAAGACAAGAGGAAGAGTGTGTTTTCTGCCAAATTCGAGCAAGAGATGTGCCTGTGTAGGCATACATGTCGAAACTTGAACTAGATCCTTCCCACGCTCCGCACATGGAGATATAATTCCCATCAGGAGACCAAGCGATTTCATTTACTGCAGATTGCGGGTCCCCGTTGCTTGTGATTGTCGTTCTTGAAGTGACGTTGACGATGAAGAAGTCACCGTTTCCAGCCAATGCGATGAACTGACCGTCCGGTGAGAAGGCAGCGTCGTAGAATCGGTCTTCTCCATTTGGATTCATTCCATTTCCTAGCTGCAGGCCGTCAGAGACCTTGATGAGTTTGACTTCTCCATTTGTGCCTCCGTTACCAGACCGCCCAATCGCAACTGCGACAAGCGAACTATCTGGTGAGAATTCGACGCTGTTGACTTGATCGCCTCCACCAACATCAACGCTTATTGACCCATGAACAGAAGTGAGATCTGTAGCATAATAGATGTTGATTGTATCGTCATCGATTCCTGCCGCGACATACTGCCCGTCGTTTGAAAAGGAGACTGCTCTAACATCATCTCCAGTTTGGACCGAGCGCTCGTTAACGTGCGTGCTTACATTCCAAATGCGCAAGAAATTATCATCTGAGCCCGTGACGATCAACTTACCATCTGGAGAGAAGTCTACGGCGTTGTAGTCAGAACTTGAAGAGGTGGTGAAATCGTTTTGAAAATTAGGATTCGAGGTGGTCCAACCATCGTTGAAATCCGAGGTGCCATCATTGTCTTTATCAGGACATCCGTCTCGATCAATTGTTGATGTCCCAGAGGCCCATGGACAGTCATCAAGTGAATCCTCGATTCCGTCGCCATCGCTATCTGCAGCATTCGTTGCAAATGGCAGAAAAACAACGAGGATCATCAGGGCAACTAGAGTCAATCCATGCCGGCTCGCTTGCGTTGAGTCAGAAGCCATAGTTATCCCTATGATATCTCTTATTAGGGGTTGTGGTGTTTATGCTCGTACAGTTCGAGACAAAAGAGGGGAACGCTTGAACGTGAATGGCTCTACAGACCAGCATGGCCGAAGGGTTGCCAAAGGTGAACGTCGCGGTATTAGACCGCGTACTGTTGCATCTTCTACAACACGACCATCTCGCAGACCGCTTCATGGTTACCGCTGCCGTTACTCGGCCTGGGATTGCCGAGGCATGTGCTCAGCATCCCCCCAATTTAAGTCGGACAATGCGCAATCTTGTTCGCGATGGATTGGTCAGTGAACATACGCGTTCGATTCAAAATGATGATCGCCGACAAAAGACATGGCAATTGACCGATAGCGGAAGGGAGGAGGCCAAAGCCAAAACCATTGATCTTGGCGAAACAATGGTTCTCATCCGCAACAAGGAAGGAGAATTACTTGAAATTAATGCAAAGGAAGCACCACAACGTCTTGCTTCTGACATGTCTCTGTTGCAAGTTCTTCTTCATGCTCAACACGAAGGTGTTCTTACATGGGGCGATATTCGATTTGGATTGATTCGAAAGCAAGATGATGAGGACATTGTCCCACCACCTGGTCGATTACAACCTCTTGCTGGAGTCCATGCCACGTATCATACAGAGGCGCCATCAACGCGCAAAGTAAGAGGGCGAGATGCTGAATTACAACGGTTATCCGATTGGTTTGATGGACGTTCAGCATGTGCAGTCGTCACTGGAATCGCTGGCATTGGAAAGTCAACATTGGTCGCTGAATGGCTTTCAGGAAAAGAAGAAGCACAATCGAATCTCTCTGTTTGTTGGTATCCGTGTCAACCTTGGGACAGAGAAGTCGGTCTTGCAGTCAGCCTTCTCCATCGATTCGGTATCGATGAAAAGCATGATCCATACAATCTGATTGAAACCTTACCCTTGCGCCCTGGCGCTCCGCTCGACGTTGACACATGGCGTCGTCGTCTCTTGGCCTACTTGACCGATGCATACACTGTTCGAGAACGATTTTCAATCGCTCCTGGAGGGCCTCCGCCTTACTGGCTCATCGTTCTGGATGACGTGCATCACATCGCAGCTGAATCGAAAGATCTTCTTGGAGCCCTGTTGCAGATTTCTCAGAAAACACCTCTTCGTTTCCTTTTGATTTCACGAACATCGCTCAATGTTTATGATCGACGTGATGTCCACACACGAGACATCGTTGAAGAGATTCCACTCGCAGGTCTTTCACTGAACGAAACCTCGTCTTGGTTGGAGGAATTAGAACTCGATGAAATCGATGCCAAGGACGTTCATCAGCGAACAGGAGGTCACCCTCTCGCCATTGAAATGCTTGAAATGTACGGTAAACCGACCCATGATGACTGGTTACGTTTCCTCGAAGAAGAGATTCTTGTGCCATTACCAGAAAAAGAACGTGAACTTCTTGCAACTCTTTCGCAGGCGAGTGAACCCATTCCGTGGAAGAAACTAGCTGACAGTCTTTCGTGGGAAGGCGGTCCACCGCAGAACCTTATCGAACATGGGTTGTTGATGGAACTCGAAAAAGGCATGTGGTTGCATGAAGCCCTACGAGAACGCTTGTCTCGAGAAGTTGGATCCGCAGAAAAGAAGCGGAAAAACCGACTAAAGTGATCAGAAGTCGTCTGCAGTCATGTGGTTGTCAACCCATGTGGTCAACTTGTCCTTTGACATCATACCGCTTTGTTGAGCAACGAGTTGGCCCTTGTTGAAGAGGAATAATGCAGGGATTCCACGGACACCGAGGCGTGCTGCATGCATGTTGTTCTTGTCAGTGTCAACCTTTGCTACGAGGAGGTCTCGTCCTTCGATAATGTCGTTGAGAAGCGGTGCAATTGCTTTGCAAGGTCCACACCATTCTGCCCAAAAGTCGACAAGAACCCATCCGTTCCCACCGATAGTTGCTTCAAACTCTGAATCTGTAACTGCTCGTACTTCGCCCATGACTGTCGGTCGAGCGAGGTGTCAAGAACCTTTGCCGTGAAAATCATGGGGTCCCATGGACATCCCATTTGTGATTGATATACTGCCGTGACGTAATATTATACATGGCAGGATTACGTGGAAAAGGCGTACAGAAGCAGGCAAGGATGGAACGTTTGAAGAAAGAGATCGAAACATATGTTTCGTCTCGACCAGGATGTTCAGCAGCAGATATTGTTGCATACTTATCCAATGAACGAAAGATGAGGAATCATGGATTAACCGCTCGAAAAGTTGGTTACTTCATTCCAAGATACATGCGAAGCCAGATTGGCTTCAAGTTAGATGCTGCAACAGGTAAGCGCATCTACCATGCGGCTGTTTGACCAAACATTGAACCCTAAGGGACGTTAGCGCTGTTCATGGAGTGGCCAACTTCGGTGACAACCAGTGCGTTGTTTGCGGATTTCCCCGAAACCGTGTTCAACCTTTCAGGACAACCTGCATGGGAGCTTTTGAACCCAGAAAACTCATCGGGACTCAAACAAACCCTCTCCAAACATCTTGAACAATTAGGATCAAAGCATCCTGATGACGTAGCCTTCGTCACCATCGATGAGGCGAAAGGATTAGTCCATGTCGAAGATGGAGCAATCATTGAACCGCATGTACATCTCATAGGTCCTTGTTTGATTCAATCGACAGCAACTGTACGAGCTCATGCATATGTTCGAGAGAATACCTGGATGATGCAAGGTAGTCTTCTTGGACATTCAAGTGAATCGAAGCATTCTCTGTTTTTCCCAGGTGCTAAAGCCCCTCATTTCAACTATGTTGGCGACTCAGTACTCGGTTCAAATGTCAATCTTGGTGCTGGTGTTAAACTCTCTAATCTGCGTAATGATGGAGGAACAGTTGCCATTTGGATCGATGATGAACGTCGTTCAACAGGGATTCGAAAATTCGGAGCGATCATCGGCGATGGGACTCAACTTGGCTGCAACACTGTAACCAATCCAGGTACAGTTCTTGGCCAACACTGCATGGCTCATCCAAATACGACCGTATCAGGCCTTCATGCTCCGTCAAGCGTATTGCGTTGAGGTGATAAGATGGAGAATCTCTTCGGAACCGATGGTATTCGTGGCCGAGTTGTTCTCGATGAATGCGATGATGAGGAAGCGTTGCAACGGATTGTCGAAGAACGTGAACTAACGCCCCAACTTATGCAACTACTGGGTGAAGCACTTGGCCGTACATTGCCTGAGGATGGGCAAGGCGATACCATCGTTATTGGATGGGACGAACGCCCAGATAATCACACACTGGCTTCATGGCTTACACTGGGTTTTCATGCATCAAATTGTACCGTCATCCACATCGGTCTTGCTTCAACGCCAATGCTGCATTATGCCGTATTGGAAACAGGTGCGCGTTTAGGATGCATGATTACTGCGAGCCATAATCCCGTTGAAGATTCAGGGATCAAGGTCTTTGATGCGCTTGGTCGTAAGTCAATGCCAGAGTATGAACGACTTGTTACAACGTCCGCTTATTCTCTTTCCCAAGAAGATCGTGAAATCGATATGACGGATCGAGAAGCATGGATGAAACCAACCTCACATCACTCGATTGACCATCCACAATGGCTTGAGAAAAGACTTGAGTTAGAAGAAAAGGCATTCAATACTTCGCTGACCTTCCCAAATTCATTCCTTCTTGATTCTTCGAAAGGCCATGCTTCAACATGGCTTGCTGCATGGCTTAACCAGCAGGGGCTCGATGTCAAAGAGGTCAGTCAAGAGGCTGTTGCAATGAACGCAGGTTGCGGAGCAGGAGAACTTTCACCGGGTCAAACATGGACCTGGAATGAAGCAAAAACAAGCGATCATTTGCTCGTCCGTTCCGTTACTCCACAAGCAGTAGGTGTTATCGCTGGAGCAGCTCTAGACGGTGATGGAGATCGTTGTCTTCTGCTTCAAGAAACAGATGTTGGAATTCGTGTTTTTGATGGTGATGATATTGCAGATGTACTTCTCTCCGCTTTTTCTGGTGACTGGATTGTTGCAGCCAGTATCGAATCAAATCTGACGCTTCTTACTTCAGTTCATCAACAAGAATCGATGATAGGAATCGAAACTGCAGTAGGTGATCGATGGCTTTCTCACGCTCTTTCCAAGAATCATTCACTCACAGGTGATGCTTATCCAATTATGTTGGGAATTGAAGATTCAGGTCATCTGGTCTTACCCTCGCCTCATCCAAATGGTTCGGTATGGAGTTTGGTTGGCGATGGTGCAATGACGTTGATTATGGCGTTACTGGCCATGCAAGAATCCTCTTCGAGTTCAATGGAAAAAGGATGGAAGCGTCGCGTCAGTGCAAAGAATCCAAATCGATGGATGTGGGATGGTAAAAACCAACATGCGGATTCCGTTGAAACGATGGCACTAACGCATCTTGCACTTGCTGGAGAGGTGACGAACTGGCAACGCATGGGATTGGAAGGAGAACCGAATTTGATGCTTATTCGATGTCAGTTGAATGGTTCCGATGTCAGTCTTGGAATTCGAAACAGTGGTACTCAAGCCAAAACCAGTGTATCTCTCCGCTTTGCACAAGCAGACCCTGGTTTCGATGCGATGCTTTTGTTGCGTTCAATTCAGAATTTCCTCTTGCGAACGTTCAATCCAGTCGCTCATTGACGAGCGAGCAATTCGTCTCTTGATTGAGTCAAGTAGGTAATCACTGCAAGCAGTGCAGCTGTTACCAGTAAGAGTACAAATCCAGAGATTGGCGTCATACCTTGGTAGATGAGAACGCCTGCAATAATCCATGCCACGATCAAGTTGAGGAATCCAACGATTCTCCATCCGCGCCGTAATGTGAGGACACCAATGACCCATGATGTAACCGACATAGCCAGCAGTTCGAGCACGAATATGAGGAGATCAGGAGCAATGACTCCACTGATGATGAACAAGACCTGTGAAGCCCACAAGACTGCAGAAATCCACAATCCTCGGTTCGTTGCTGTTGCAAGTGCTGCTGCGATAAGGTTCAGAGCACCAAAGACAAGTGAGGAAACCCAGATGTCAAGAATTGCAACATCAAATTCAACTTCAATCCACCAAAGTAAACTGTTTAGGGCAAACGGTAAGACCATCATTCCAAGCATGAGAACTGCAGGTTGTTTCCAAACCCATCCCTTGTTGAACATCAATCCAAGGGCGATAAGCCCAGCTGGTCCGAATGAGAGTATCAGAACTGAGAATCCGAATGAGACGCGGCCAAGAGCGCCTCGATGGTCCTGAAGGCCTCGAATGCGACGTTGACGCTCAACCCAATCCCAAAGTAAGGCTGCAGTGATGAGAACGATCTCGATACTGAATACAGGAATCGTCCACGAGAGCGCCTCGAATTCAAACGGATTGGTTAACATTGGAAGGGGGAGTTCTCCACCTGCGAGGATTCCAAACACACGGTCGATGACAAGGAGTCCAACGACCATATCCAATACGTTTGGAATACGTACACCGAGATCGCTGCGATTAAGGAGACTAAAGCCTCCGAGGAGAATCAGACTGGCCATTAAGACGAGTAAATCAAATTGCTCTTCGAGGAAAACTGTTCCTTGACTGGCTCGTCCAGCGATATGGACCAAGACAAGCCCGGCCATGGCCACAGCAATCGGGATTTCAACTCCGAGAATGTCGACCAATCGCAACTTTAGTGATTCAGCACGGACACGTGCTAAACTGATGAAGAGAATTGAAATGCTTGCACAGAGAATGATTGCTGTTGTTTGGTCACCGCCAAGGAAAGCGAACATAACTGAAGCGAGAATGGAAACGCCAAGGAAGGAGAGAACGATGGTTGGTCGGTGTTGAATGTCTCCAACTTCAAGATCATCAGGTTGGGAAATGCTGGAGCGTTTTGATCGCTTCTTTTGCTTTTCAGCCAACTCGATAAGTTTTGGATCGATAAGCGTCACACCAGTTTCTTTAGAAGACTGATTGAGATATGCTTGTGTGTGTTGTTTGGATTGTAATTTCTGTAATCGTTCTTCCTTTCGAGCAACTGAGCGCATACCAGAGCGCCATTCACCTTGAATTGCGAGATAGGCTCCAGCGCCAACAAAACTGAGAATTGCAAAGGTTGTGATCAGATTCGTTTCCAGTGCAATACCTGTATACAACATGGTCGAAATCATTGCTACAGTCGCTAATGTTGGTGGAAGTAATTTGTCCATCAACAAGACTCGGCGTAAGAAGTGGTAGAGTGTCCCAAGAGAGAGTATTGCCATGAAGGTTGCATCTTCAACACCTGTTGGGAACCAATCCGAATTGGTTAACTCCAATGCATCAGCTTCCCGTAAAGCAGGCATTGCAAGTAAACCGCTCATGATAAGAAGTTGTAACGTAACGATGCTGTTTGATTGATTCTTTTTCGCCTCATCATCATCTTCGAACAGTTTGTCTGAATGAACAAGGAGGAGAGAGCATCCTGCAACAAGACTTGCTGCGTAGAGCGAAGTATGGCCGAACTTCCACCCAAAGAAAAGGGCGAAAACGCTCCAAGCGACGAGCATGGTACGCGGTTGACCGCGATGCTGCTCAAGAGCAACGAGGGTTCCATGGAAGATGAGAATAGATCCCATCACAGCGATTAATCCCCAAGCAGGGAGTCCATCCACACGAGCAATACCCCACACGGCAACGAGCGAGACGATGAACGAAAGGTTCCACAATTGGAGCAATCCAGAATCACGTGCTCGAGCGCTGAGTTCACTCAATCCAGCAAGTCGTCCGGCGAGGTTTAGCGTTGATTCGCCTTGACTGAGGTTTACATACAGTTGTTGCAGAATGAGAATAAGCATCCACGCGGCTACATGTTGTTCATTCAAAACGACAGGAATGAAATCATTTGAGAACATTCGAGATTCGATATCGGTTGCAAACATCAACAACCATATCCAAGGAGCGAGAACAGCAACGCCAGAGATTGAAGGAGACTTTCGCTGGACGGCAAGCCATGCAAGGCCAATCCAAATAGATCCTTGTGCAACCAATAGGCGCCATCCTTCGACTTCACCAGGTATGAGTAGTGTCAACAAGATGACGATGACGATTCCACCCATCCAGAGAACATGGTCAGATACGGCTTGCTGATTGCTCAGTAAGGCGATGGATGTGAACAGAGCAGTAAGGATTGCATAGAGGCTGTATCCATTCAAGTCAGCAACTGGTATCGAAAATACGCCAGTGCTCATTAGGATGACGAGAGCCAATAAGAACGGCGCTGGGATGAGGATAAACGGGGCTAATCGCTTCCAGTCGACACCACGTACAGTAAGGTATGATGCGCCAAATGCACTGAGTAGGAGCAGTAATTGGGCTAATGCATAGCCTGTTTCAGTCCTATTAGCAGCGATGGCAAGAAGCGCACCGATCATTCCCAAACCGACAGAGATGGCCCAGAGTCCAGGTTTTCCCAGCCCCAAGGCTTTGGCAGCCTCTGAGAACCAGTTGTCCGCTTTGTGGAATTGTGTTGCGATGACCGCATTGGTTGCAGTTACTGCAAACATGAGCATGAAGAGGAGAAGTTCATCATCAAAGGAGACGATTTCTATCCCTGCGATGTTCCATCCTTGGGAAAAGGAGTGGAGTCCAATCCAGAGATATGACACTGCGATTCCAAGACTTGCTAGATTTCCTGACTTTCTGAAGACAGCTAAGCCGTGCATAGAAAGCGTACCTAACAAGATCATGGTCGCAACACCAATTTCGTCATAGAGTGCTCCAGTAGCACTTCCAAGAGCGAGCAAGACCAATGTTGCCTGAGCAGCAATCGCATCGTCATTATGACGTTGAGCAACGTATACATTGAATCCAATCAACGAAAGAAGGGAGACTCCAAGAGTTTCATCAGCACCTAACGGTGAGGCATCAAACCAACCCCAGTGATGTGCATCGAGTGCAAAACCATAGAGGATTTTCATGGAGATAATGACCCATGTTACGCCGAGGAGGTGCATTCTTGGTATCGGAATCCATTTCTCTCCAGCCCAGAGTCCAGATAAACCCATCAGAATGAGAAGTGGACCTCCAAGCATTGGTGGTAATGCAGTTCCAACAACCCAACCAAGAACAGACCAAACCAAGACCATGCCAACGAGTAATCCAAATCCAATACGGCGTTCACCGTGTACGGCGATATCTGTGACTGAATCTTCGGCTGCAGGTGCATCGACGGTTCCGTCTCTTTTCTCCATTCCTGGTTCATTTCGCTGAGTGTTTGGTGCGGAAAAGAAATCAGCGATTTCACC
>OBOY01000068.1_pt1 | contig 13575 bp, 12 predicted proteins | sample 1493951 | NCBI WGS metagenome assembly OBOY01 (sample SAMEA3275470, study PRJEB22092) | marine metagenome | biome: Marine environment; feature: Belgian marine environment, sample taken at 3 meters depth; material: Sterile flask | collected 2014-06-24T14:34:02+00 | depth 3 m | reverse complement strand
TTCTTGACCAAGTCATCCAGCTCTTGCGGACGGCCACAATAGTAGCAACGAAGATGCAATGGATCCGGGCTTAGGACTCGAAGGCGGTGAGCAAGCGGTTCACGAGCGTTCGTGGTGATGCAGTTTGAGAACGTACATCGCACCACATTGACAACTTCTTCGCCGAGGTTGATGGAGAGTTTTTCTGCAACGACGTACGCACGGATAATCGCCACATGGGCATCCGGCGCAACAAGGGCCAAGCGATCTAACTCACTTTGGGTAAGTTCCCGATCCTCGACCTTGATGATGTCCTTTGACCCGAGTTTTTTCGAAGGGACGTTCATTACGAGCGAAACTGGTACTGAGGTCTCCCCCGCAATACCGAGCATTTCGAGGACACGAAGTGCCTGGCCGGATGGCACATGATCAATTACGGTACCGTTTCGAATCGCAGTGACTCGGCGCATGCTCTGTTCATTGGACATCAGAATACACCCCCTTGAGCGTTCACATCAGCAGGAACGGTCACGCCGAGCAAGCGACAGAGCAAAGCCATTCGTGCCACAACCCCATTGAACGCTTGTTCGAAGTAGCGTGCGTGGCGTGTTTCATCAACAGATGGGTGGATTTCATCGACTCGAGGGAGCGGGTGCATGATGATCATATCACCCTTCACATCACCGAGGTGCTTGGCATGCAGCTTGTAAGCTCCAGCACATCGAGCGTATTCATCTTCATCGGCAAAGCGTTCTTTTTGGATTCGAGTCATGTAGACAACATCCGCGTCTTCAATGGAGCCATAGAGGTCTTCAGTTTCCGTGACGGTTGCACCATGTTCACGAAGATCGGAAACGATTTCTGCAGGCATCTGCAAGAGGGTCGGGCTTGCAAAAATCAATTCACACCCAAAGCGGGTCAAAGCGTGAGAAAGGGAGTGTACGGTTCGTCCATAACGGAGGTCGCCAGCAAGCACAACCTTGAGCCCATCGAGTCGTCCATGTGCCTGGCGGATGGTGAACAGGTCTAGCATGGTTTGAGTGGGGTGGTTTCCTGCACCATCACCGCCGTTAAGAATCGGGACCCGTGCTGCATCTTGGGCGTATTGTGCCGCACCTTGGCGTGGGTGACGCATGGCGATGATGTCAGTGTATCCGTCAACCATTTGGATGGTATCGAAGAGCGTTTCACCTTTGACCACAGAAGATGTTTTGACATCGCCGAGGTTGATGACATCGCCTCCTAGGCGCTTCATCGCTGTCTCGAAGGACATGCGAGTTCTTGTGCTTGGTTCGAAGAACAAATTCCCCATGATCCTACCTTGAAGAAGCGGGAGATACAACTCACCTCGTGCGACCGGTAGAAGGCGTTCTGCGTCGTCTAATATGCTGAGGATTTCCTCATTTGTCAAATCGTCCATTGTAATGAGACCCGTCATAGTCACTCCTCACTCCTAAGAAGGCGGTGAACGACACCCATGAACATTCCCGTCTTGTTGACTGAGAAGAGAATACGAAAAACGGTCCAAAACAGGCGTCTTCAACAAGCCGAAAGAACCGGACAAAAGAGCGGAGTGATTATCACTGGGCGCACAAAGTCGATGGCATGATGGACGCTTGGGCTGATGTAGAAACGGCGATACAGTCCGCCATCAAACAGCGGCAACAGCGTCTTGAACGACTCACAAGCGTCTCGGCACTCATCCTGTTAGCCGGTGCAGTGTGGTTGATGTGGCCGAATCTAAACGCCGCCATCAAGGGTGAAGCTGGTCTGCTCAAAGGCCTTGGATTCCCCCTTGTGATCATCATTTGGGGGTTGATTATTCAAGATCTCACGGTCGACCAACCGAGAGCCCGAACAAGGGTTGGCTCCGCAGCGAGTGTAACATGGCCGGTGCTTTTGATGGCAGGTAGCCAATCATTGGATACTTCTGACGTCAACATGGTTGTTGGAAGTGCCCTGTTAGCACTGGTAAGCATGGTTTGTTTGAATGCATCAAGATTCATTCTCCAAGGTGGCCTCGATGTCCTCAGATGGCGAGCCATGATGACTGGTCTTGGAACCGTTGTCGCGTTCTCACTTTTCGCCGGTGCAACACCTGAATCGATGACTTATGAGTGGCTCGCTGCGGTAAGCACCCTCGCCATTGCCACGACGCTGACTGGCTACATTTGGTTCGTGGGAGATGACCAACGTCCGCAGCGAAAGCAATTCAGCCGCCGCCTTGATGCCATGGAGGTTCGGTTGCTTGAACTCAAGGCCCAAGGTGCTGCTGTCGACCAAGCATCAAGCTTGATCATGACGGCCAAAGAAGAAGGCCATGTCGACCCAGAACATGGCATGGAACTTCTGGATGAAGCCGAAGACAACATTGAGCGTTCCCTCTCTCTTTCTGGCGATGTCGAAGCGATTCGGGCTGACGCCTTGGCCGCAATGGACCAAGCAGAAGCAATCGCTCCAACTGCCAAGCGACCTCGAAAGTCCTTTGAAATGGGCGAACGAGAAGTAAAACTCGGCTCGTTGCGAGAGGGTGAGATGCTCTTCAGAACGTCGAAGAAGTACGCAAATGAAATCATTGAATGGTGGAGCGTTGCAGAAAAAGCGATTGCAGAAGCCGGAAGGCAACTCCAAGACAAAAAGGGCGATGGAATCAGCCATCTGAAGGAGATGCTGAACGATGCGAGGAAAAAACTCGCTGCTGAAGCACCCAAAAAAGCGTACGAATTTGCCGTCGTGATTCCCGCACAACTTGCAGCTGATGACGATGCGCTTGACAAGGCTGCAGAATCGCTCAAAGAGGCACACCGCCAACTCAAGCAAACCGACGGCCTGGACACGACGGCCATGGTGGAACGTTTGGAGCAAGCCGAAGAAGCATTGGATGCTGGGAATGCTGGCCAAGCAATTGGACTTGCAGATGGTGTCGTTCGCTCAATCCAAACAGAACGAGAAGCAATGGACACCGTTCAAAGGGCGCTTCGTCAGCGCAAGAAGTTGGTCGCACAGTACGAAGGTCGTGACGATCGAGAAGCATGGGACGCACGCATGGAAACCATCGAGAAAGCGGCGGATCAACGACGCTGGAGTGAAGCCTCCTCGTTGTTATCTTCAATGAATCAGGACCTCGACAAGGAAGGCAAAGCCAGTGAAGAGGCCTTGGAATTGTACGATTTCGTCATGGATGAATGGCGAGTGCTTCGCAACCAATGTGAGGCTGCAAGCATTGCAGTGGATGATGAGGATCGTCGGGCAACAGAACAATCTGTCGCTCTTGCTGAGGAGGCGTTGGGTGTTGGGCGCATCGAGGATTGCCTTGAGCAGTTAGGAGCCGCTGATGCGGCAATGGAACGCTTGCGGCGCCGAATTTGAAATCACAACTCAAGCAAACCTTTGCTTCGAATGGACTTCAGATCAAGACCACCAGGGAAGCCCAAGTCAACAGGCATACCACCAATGGTGACGATGAGTCCAGTTAGGTGCAAGTAGAGGCAAGGAGGAAGCGCTGCTTGGTCGATCTTCGAGAGCATCTTCCATCCGTTGACACCCTTCTTCGCTGCGATGATTAGTTCATTCCCCGGTCCATTAGCAATCCAAGCGTTTGCGGCCCAAGCGTGTTGTCGTTGAGATTTCTTTGGGAAGGTCGGAGGTGGTGAGACAACATGCGTCTTTGCCCACACATCCATCAAATTCAACCCAGACTCCGTGGCCCATTCCATGTCGGTCATTTCGCTCGAGGTCAATGGGGTGAGGCCTGAACGCGAAAGATGCCCGAGCAGCGCCCTTAGGTGAGGGTGGCGACCATGGTTTTCAGCCAATTCTTCCGCCATCATCACCGCAGTGTTGACACGTCCTCTGTCAAGATGCAGCAAGCACCGAACGACCTCACCATGAACCCAGGACTCAATGGAGTGGTCCTTCATGAATCGCTCGAGCAAGTCCAGGGCATCCTCACTTCGCTGTGCCAAGCGCATTCTTGCGAGGTCGCCAAGGAAGAACAAACGCCCAGCAGGCGTGTTGAGCCCCTTAAGTTCGGAACGAGTGATGTTCGCCTCGAACCTTTCAACAAGATCGATGTTTCTTCGAGTGATGCTGTCCATGGTCAGCAGTGGTTTGTAGCGGCCATCCAACGGGCGGCCTTTGGGTTTCAAAAGTGAGGCGACCCATTGAAGACGAGTGCTCTCTATGTCATCGTCTGGAAGGAGGTTCAACCGAGGTTTAGCTTCTGGCAAATCACGTTGTGCGAGGCTGGCGGCTGTGAGGGTGAGTCGTGCTAATTCTGCCTCTTTCCCGCCACGAAGCGCCAACAGTGAAACAGCTTGTTCTTCGGCCTCATTCCACCGGCCAAAGCCTGAGTAAAGTGTCATGATGGCACCTGTTTTCCGACCCAATGCAAGACCGTCGAGTTCCTCTCCATGCCCCTTCAGAATGCCATCAAGTTGATCCAATGCCTTCACCCACTGGTCATTGGCAATCAATGTCGATAGAGGTTGTTTCTTGAGATAAATCATGTCTTCCATTTCAGAAAAACGCGCCCGGTTCCCCTCCACTGCGGCATCGAAGGTAATGTCTTCCAATCGAGAACCAACTCGCAGAGATTTGACCCATATGGTCAGGAAGGCGACTTGCCCGCCGGAAGAAAGCATCCAAGTTAACTCTTCCAACCCATCTTTTGTCAGAACATTGCACACTGTTGATTCCCAAGAACCGCACTGTGCTTGTTGAGGTAAGAAACTGGAATCCCAAAAGGTGATCATACCAAGGGCCAAAAGCAGCATCGATTGACCGGCAAAACCTGTGAAACAGAAGTTCAACACCTTGGCTTGTTGAGACCTCTCAGCCCGAAGCAAGCGGCTATCAGCGAGTTTTATGCCTCCTGCCCCCGATACATCCTGAACATCAAGGAACAAAATTCGTGCCACTTCGTAAACAAAAAGGAACCCGATAATCGCCACGTTCAGGAGCAAAAAGAGCAAGACGGAAGACACAATCGGAACGCGAATCCCTTCAACTGGGATGAACGAAAAGAGTTCGATGAGGGCGAAACCAAGGACACCGCCTTCTTCCATGAAGGTGGTTTGTGGACGGTACTCAGGCAAGCCAATCACTCGGTCGGAGTGAATCAGCAGGTTTGGGTCCATGAGAAGCACGACGAGGGATACAAAGGTGTTGAACGCCACAAATGGCATGGCGACGAGGTTAAAGTTGACAATTTGCGCAACAGCCTGTTGACGTGCATTCGGCGTGTGGTTGTGGAAGGGTGATGGCTCGCCACCTGCAATCTTCTTCGATGACTGACGAAGCGCCCGCCACGAAGAACCTAGAATGCGCCCATAAGCCAACACCGATGGTGAAAACATTGCAAAGGCAGCGATGCTAAACCGACGGTTGTCTGGAATATCTAACAAGCCTAACGCGATGTATAACATGGCCACGAGCGCCATCCAGAAGCCAAGGAGCACCACGTAACTGTAACTTCGAAGGGTGCTTGAATCTTGCAATGATGCACGATCTTGTCCAATCGGTTTGATGACTTGTGCCCCTAGAGAAGAACCACTTGAAACCAATGCTGGAAGCGCAATGAACATCAAACCAATCGCCAGTGAGGGTGCATGGTAGCCGTCGGCCAACTCAAAGCGAGCCATTAAAAATTCGAACAGGAGAATCAAGACGCCAACAAGCGCAAACAGATAGGTCGTAACACCAAACCGCATCCCCGGTAACCGCAACAACGCCTTGGCGTCTTCTGTGCTGTGGGTCACTCGGTGAACTTCATACCGCAACTCACCGGTCTCAAAGGCGACTTGGAGGCCTTGCAGTTGCCTTGGAACAACGGTGCGCCAAAAGAACCACGCCGTCGATGCTGCGAGCAACATTGGCACCACTGCTGCGAGTGAAAACCCGTCAACAATCTCTGGTGCAACCATGCAAATCACCTCGCCTACTCTTCAGGTTCAACGACGACAAGTGAGGGTTGAGCCACCTTAGAGTCGATCTCTTCACGGATAGCTGCGATGAAGTCATCAAGACCCATACCGCTGATTTGGTCACCATTTCGAGCCCGTAGGCTCACGGTTCGACCTTCCGATTCCCCATCGCCAACAATGACCATGTAGGCCGGTTGGAGCTTGCGGTGGTTTCGGATTTTCTTTCCGACGGTGTCATCTCCATCGTCAACAAGGACTCGAATTTCATGCGCCTTCAGTGCATCAGCGACTTCACTGGCGTAGGCCTTGTGTTTCTCTGATATGGTGATGATGTGAACTTGGGTGGGGGTGAGCCATGTTGGAAATTTCCCAGCAAAGTGTTCGATCAGGACACCGCAGAAGCGTTCCATTGAACCGAAGGGGGCTCGGTGAATCATGACTGGGCGGTGAATCTCTCCATCGCTGCCTTTGTATTCCAATCCAAAACGTTCAGGAAGGTTGTAATCGACTTGAACGGTTCCAAGTTGCCATTCCCTACCGATGACGTCCTTGACCACGAAGTCGATTTTGGGACCGTAAAAGGCCGCTTCTCCTTGCTCTTCCGACCAGTTTACACCGAGGGATTGAGCCGCCGCCCTGCATGCATCCTCAGCCTTGTCCCATCGTTCTGATTCCCCGACGTACTTGTCCGAGTCAGCATCTCGCAGACCAACGCGAACCCGGTAATCTGTCATGCCAAGTTTCTCGAAGATGATTTGCACCAATTCGATGCACCCAAGCACTTCCTGGGCAATCTGATCTTCTGTGACGAACAAGTGAGCGTCGTCTTGAGTGAACCCTCGAACTCGAGTCAACCCTGAGATTTCTCCCGACTGCTCCCAACGATACACGGTACCGAATTCGGCCAAACGGAGTGGCAAGTCACGGTAGGAACGCTGCTGAGAGGCGTAGATTTTGACGTGGTGTGGACAGTTCATTGGTTTGAGCATGTAGCCATCAATATCGCCTAATTTCATCATATTCGACAATTCGCCACATGTGCAGCCTTCATCAGCGAGTTTCTTCATCAAATCCCGTTCAACCAGAGGCGGGTATTGGGAATCTTGGTAGTAAGGGAAGTGGCCTGAAGTTCTGTACAAGTCTAATTTCCCAACATGCGGTGTGAACACCTGCGAGTAGCCTTGACGTCGGAGGTGGAACGAGATGAAGTCTTGGAGTTCTTGTCGGATGATCGCCCCTCGTGGTGTCCAGAGAATCAGGCCTTGACCAACTTCTTCATCGATGTGAAACAACTTCAGGTCCTTTCCGAGTTTTCTGTGATCTCGCTTCTTTGCTTCCTCAAGTCGAGTGAGTGTGGCTCGCAGGGCTTCTTTTGATGGCTCCACAATCCCGTAAATTCGAACCAGTTGTTCTCGGTCTTGGTCGCCCCTCCAGTAGGCAGAGGAAACGCTGGTGAGTTTGACATGCATCAAACGTGAGGTGTTTGGAACGTGCGGGCCAAGGCACAAATCGTACCAATCATCTTGCTTGTAGATGGTTGAGCCGCCGCCATCCTCGATCTTGTCATTGATGATTTCGAGCTTGTATGGGTTGTCGGCGAAGTGATCTTGTAGTTCTGATTCAGAAAGTTCGACCCGCTCCACCGTGAAGTTCTTACGAGCAAGTTCTTGCATCTTCTTTTGAATCGGTTTGAGATCGGATTCAGTGATTGCTTCCATTGCAAAATCGTAGTAAAAGCCGCGGTCAATGGCTGGGCCAATCGTCGGCTTTGCACCAGGGTAGAGTGCGGTTACAGCCTGTGCCAAAAGGTGTGCTGCGCTGTGTCGTAGGATATGGATGCCCTCGTCTGAGGTTGAAAGGATTCCTTCGACGGAGCAGTTTTCCTCGAGCGGTGTCGACATGTCGCATTCGGCTCCATCCACACGCGCTGCTAAACACCCGTGTTTTCGCCCAAGCGCGTCCGTGATGACTTCTGCACAGGTGATGCCTGAAGCGTATTCATTGACCGTTCCGTCTGGCAGGGTGACGTTGATGAGTGGCATAGCAAGTGCTCCTACAACCCCTACGGGGTTGCTTCTCCCTCATCAAACCACCACTCTTTTTCGCAATCAGAAGGCGACAGTGGGCCCTAAACTCGCAACTCGTTACCATGGGAATTTCAAATTCCAGTAAATACAGTCAAAAAGAATGCACTGAATTCCGAGCAAAATCGATCCCACAAGCATGGCGCCTCCGCCAGGAACGTCGTCTTGCCACGCCGAATAGCCAAGCAGACCCATCATGATGTTGCCAATTGAGGCAAGGACCAAAACACCCACAACGAGGATGGGGGTCCAACTGTAGTTGTTTTCGATATGGTAAATCGTGGCTTCAAGCCATAGAGCACTGGGGATGACGAGCAAGGCGAAGGCGAACAGAAGGCGTCCTCCACCGTGACCATCTGATTCACCCCAAGGCCAACGTAATTCGGCGATGACGCTTGCATCGTTTTGGTAGAGGATGATCCACCAGTACATCAAAAATCCAAACGCCGCCAAAAACATGAATGGAACGATGAATTTGGCTTGTGACCAGGGGATTCCACCCCACAACGCGTCTTTATCCGAGGCGTGCGAAAGGCCGTAGAGGTATGAGACAAGCACAAGGGTTCCGAAGATGTAGACAAAGATGCGGAGCATCTGTCGAGAGACTTCCATAGCCCTGCTATGAGCGTTTGATTGATAAGCACCTGTATGTAACTACCACTCAACGTCGAATTCGTCGCCAATGGAGGTCGAGGCCTGTTCCAGCACAGGCGGGGGTGTTGAGGGCAGCACTTCTTCGGCAGAAGGCTCTTCTTTTGTATGAACTGGAGTGGCGACGACAAATTCCTCTCGTTGCTCAACAGCCTCGTATTTTTTGTTGTACTCGATGGGATGCTGCTCACTTGGGAGTGGTTGAGGTTTTTCTTCAGATAAGGGAGGGGTGACTTCGGAGAGATTTGCCTCACCGATTTTTAGTTCGGAGAACCCTTTTGCTAATGCGTCCTCGAGGGAGGGGGGTTGCTTTGAATGGCGACTCATGATGATGTCAGCGGCGACTTCACACATCAATGCTCGCACATCGTGGGGGCTTATTCTTCGCTTTCTTGAGGCCTAATGCCTTCGTCAAAGGAGACTTCAGGCAAGAAGGAAAGGATGGTGCCAAGAATACCCGCAACGAGGACATATTCCCATGCAGCGCCGGTGTTAATCGCTGGGTCGAGGGCTTTTGTGCAGAATTCAAGCATGTTGGAGGCAGAGGCGTTGTAGGCATCCCAATCGAAGTCATCACCCCATACTTCCACTTGTGTGGTGATCATCTTGAACAGGCCAACTGCGGCACTGAGAGCCGCTCCTAACCGCATCCAGAGGATTCGCCTAAACGATGGAGAGGACCACCATATTTTGGCGGAAACAAAAGTGACGAGCAGGCACCAATAGACGCCGTTGTAGAAGATGTCGAGAGCATAATGCCCGTGCATGGGGCCGTCTGTGTCCCATGGAACGCTTCCAATTCGAATGCAAGAAAACGCCCCGATTAGCCCAGGAAAAACGGCCAAGTGGTTGATGCCTTGCCACAGTTTGGAGTGTCCTTTTTGGGTGAGGCGTGTCATGTTCATGGAATGCAATTCCATCACAATCCAAAACACCAGAAATCCACTTGCGAAGGTTCCCACGGTGAAAATCGTATCACCCGGCTCATACAAATCAAAATCCGAAATGTAAGGCAGCCAAGCCCTACAGCCGTTCATGATCCACGTAGCGTAGCCTAAGACCAACCACGCACTTGTCACGATGACCATGGCAAGGACGGCAAGACGGCGTCTTGGCATGTGATCCATGAGGGCAAACCAAACCCGGTGTCTTTTGAGGCCATCGACCGTTCAACTTCCGCACAGGCCTTCTTGAAGGAGAACCCGCAGCATGTGTCATGCGAATCGGCCTTGTGGTCAATCCAGACGCCGGCCTCGGTGGACGCCTTGGCTTCAAAGGCAGCGATGGACGGGCGGCCGAAGCACGGGCAGCTGGGGCGGAAGACCGCGCTGGACCACGAATGGCACAAGCACTTGATGCACTGCAAACTCTCCTCCAAGGTTCACTCAACAGAACCGATGCGCATGTAACCCTCGTCGGCTGGGAGGGACGGATGGGTGGTTCTTGGGTGAACACTGGAAGCTCGCATCTCGTGTTCGAACCCATTGGCACCACCCCAGAGACGACAAGCGATGAAGAGACATTGTCGCTCGTGAGAAACCTCGTTGATGCGAAGGTGGAGGCCATCGTCTACGCAGGTGGCGACGGAACAACTCGAGATATTGTCAAAGCCTTAGAAGAAATTGGTGCCGAGGCTCAAGAAATTCCACTTGTGGGTGTGCCAGGCGGCGTGAAGATGCACTCAGGATGCTTTGCGACCACGCCAAAAGCAGCAGCTGAAGTCGTCCTAGCATTCATTCTCGGTGACCTTCGCTGTGCCATCACAGAAGTGATGGACCTCGATGAAGACGTCTATCAGCAAGGCGTATGGAAGGTGAGAATGTATGGAGAGGCATGGACACCATCGAGCCCTCGATTCATGCAAGGCGCCAAGGAACAAGTCGAGCGATCGAGTGAAGTCGACACCATCGAAGGCCTAGCAAATCACGTTCAAACATTGCTCGTTGACCAACCAGATTTGATGGTGGTATGGGGCAGTGGTGGCACATTGCGTCGCATTGGGCAACATGTCGATGTCGAACTCACCCTCTTGGGCATTGACGTCCAAGAGCCCGAAGAGAACGGTGCACGAGCGCTTCATGGAGACCTCAATGAACAACAGCTCATCGAAGTCTTATCCAAGCACGTCAATGAAGACGGGACGCCACGCCCACGCCTTCTTCTTCTCTCACCGATGGGTGGCCAGGGGTTCTTGATTGGGAGAGGAAACCTCCAATTGTCACCGAATGTGTTGCGAATCATCGGAAACGACAACATTCTCGGTGTAGCAACACCAGCCAAACTCATCGGGTTGAGTGCCGTTCGAATCGACACTGGCGACAGTGCACTGGATGAGGAATTTCAAGTCAAACGGTTCATCAAAATATTACAAGGTTTCAGGACCACTCGATTGATTCGAATCGAAGAAGCTTAACCAGCATCATGCCAACACGATTAAAAAATTAACGAGGAAGGATTCACGAAACTGTGGCCATCGCTTTTGGTACTCGTTGGGTATTCTGCCTCATTCTATTTCCTTTCACTGACTCTGGAGAGCATTCCAATTGGCGTGGTGTACGCAATTTGGTCGGGCGTGGGAGTTGCAGCCATCACTTTTGTTTCGATCTTTTTCTTCGACCAAAAAATCGACAACGCAGGATTGGTTGGTATTGCCCTCATCGTCGCTGGCGTGATGGTGCTCCGATTGTTTAGCGAGAGCAGCGTCGATGGTTGACTCGTATTATTATTCGCAAAGCTGAGTTTCCAGAAACGCTCGAGCCCGTGCCAGCGCATCTTCCCGAGCGACAGGATCACCTTTCACATGCGCTCCTCGATTGCGCAAGATTCGTATGACCCAACGACGTTGCCAACGCTGATTCAAGGGCAAGCGTATGCCGAGGAACAATTCACCCGACATGTGGCCCTTCGTGTTGATTCGAACCGTTCTTTTCTTCAATCGAACGGCCTTTGGAAGCCACGTAAATTCTTTCTCACTGTCGAAGGAGTGATGTGCATCTTGATACGTGTGAAGAGTGACATTGGGTAACTGAGGCAAAAGGTCCTCAACCAAGTGAAGCGGGGTCCAGTCATCCGATTCTCCATGAAGAATCAACATCGGTGAAGTTGACCATCTTTGGATTTCTGGACGCAGGTGAGCTGCGGGGTAAAACGGAAGGTGGGCGTCAAAGGGAGTCCCAAGAACCTCGTTGACCGGCGACCATGCAGCATACAATGCCACAGTGCCCCCAAGGCTCCATCCTGTGATGCCAATCTTTCCAATTCGTGAATCCTGTTCCAACACGGAACGGGTTCGAAACGCATCAACCAACATCATCGCATGAGTGACAGTGAGTTGATCATCAACAGTCGAATCAACCGCTCTGGCAGCGAAGGAATTCACTTTGCACACCGCAAGCCCAGCCTCAAGCCAACCCTTGATGTGATCCTGGTGATGTTCACCCCAGCCCATGCTTCCGTGGAGTGCCATAACGCAACCAAAAGGCCCTTCGCCTTCCGGAAGCAAGAGTTCAGACTCAACCATGGTTTCGGCCGTGTGCTCGAAGCCTGTCAAGATGTGATGAATCTCAAACGGAGAACGTGATTTCACCCGCAGCACCTCAACCATGGTCTGCCCAAGGTGTGCCTCCCTTCAAAGGTGGTTCTCAAGAGGCACGGAACTTATGACCCCTGTGCGAACCGGCATCTCATGTTGACCCAAAGTATCGGACTTTTCGCCGCATTCCTTCTCGCGGCCAACGCGCTTTTCCAGCTCGCTCTTGCAGCAGGCGTTCGTTGGGGCGACGCAGCGTTTGGAGGCAAGGTCGCCAATGATGATGGTTCCCTTCCAACCCGTTATCGCGTGATGAGTCTTGTCTCAGCGGTGACCATGGGGTTGCTGATTGTGGTCGTTCTAGCGGCGAGCGGCGGCATAAATGACGGCGCAATAGGTCCTGGGTTCGCAACGTGGGTTTGCAAAGGTGCTTCAGTGCTCTTTGCCCTCAACACTGTCGCAAACCTAGCATCAACCAGCAAGATTGAGCGTTGGGTGATGGGGTCAGCAACCGCTTTCCTCACAGTTTCATTCGGTTTGATTGGGTGGGTGTTCTAGGTGTTTGGCGCCGCAATTCATGCAGTGTTTGCCTTGTGAGGGCGTTAGTTCACCACATGTATTGCAGGTGATGTAAGCGTGGAGTTCGAGCACGGCCTTTTGTTTGATCATCACCCACGCCACCCAAGCATAGGCCACCGTTAGCAGCACGAACAGACCAACGACAGCACCAGTGCCGAGGGAGAGAAACTGAACACCCAAAGCAAATGCAAGGAACACACCTGCAGTGAATGCATAGACGGGCCATTCTAAACGCATGGTGAGCCCTCAGGCCGCATGTATTTGATTTGTATTCAGAAAGAAGTCAGGTTGCTGTACACAACGGTACCGACGTGCTCGTATACGAACACAAGGGCACCACTTAAACTCCCTTGTATCCAAATGGCTCGAATGAGAAGTTTTGCAGTAACCCTTCGTATGCTCAAATGTACGGGTCTTCGCCGAGCCATTGGCCGTTCTGAGAATTGCGCCCAAGGTCGCTATTTATCGGACCCCATGTTCGATGGCCGCATTTGTACAGAGCCCAAGCAACATAATGCTCAAAATTATCGCTTTGATTACCGTTCTTTGGGTTCTCAAATCCAAAAGATTCCGTCAATTCATTGATGCTCTTTACTGAACTAAGATAAGGAGGGCCGTCCTTTATGAGTCGGTGTTTAGGTACCTTGCCAGTCGTCTTGGCCATGTGGTTCACATTGGCCGTGTGAAATCTCTCTTCAGCGGAGTACCGAGTTTGACCGACGTAGAAGCACCTGCTCCTAGAAGTGTGTAATCTTGCCTCAGGAAATATACCATCGGTAGAAGGGTAGGCACGTTCGGATTGCGATTGCATTATATTTCGGTCTAGTTC
>OBOY01000039.1_pt1 | contig 16356 bp, 10 predicted proteins | sample 1493951 | NCBI WGS metagenome assembly OBOY01 (sample SAMEA3275470, study PRJEB22092) | marine metagenome | biome: Marine environment; feature: Belgian marine environment, sample taken at 3 meters depth; material: Sterile flask | collected 2014-06-24T14:34:02+00 | depth 3 m | reverse complement strand
AGTCAAAGACGAGTGAAATATGCTCGAAATCGATGGCCGTGTTGGCATCAATGAATCCGAGGGTAATGACTTGTTCCATGCCTGCAAAAATAGGGGCATTGTCGTCATGTCCAACCCATTCGAGTCCGGTGAACACCGCAGAGGAATCCTTCCGGGTTCGGAAGGTTGCGTCGTCATGCTCAAATCCATGTTCGGATTCAAAAGTGAAGATTTCATCATCGTCGCCAACCATTGAGTAAAACAGAGGGTTTCCTGCCTCATCGCCACCTTGCCAATAGTATGAGACACGACCCATATTGGGGTTTCGAGAGTGATCGATGGTTGTGATGAACCACTTATTCTTCGCTTCAGTTGTGTTGTGCACGCTCTTTGTTGCGTATTCTTCTAGATCGGCTTCACCATTTCTGTTGCTGTCATGGTCTGCTTCGACCCAATACATGAGATCAAGCGTCATCGGGTGACCAACATCATCGTTGACCATGATCTTGATTTCTTGCTGCGAACTTGCTGCTTCATAGCCGTCATCAAGCGGAGCGATGGCCATTCGCTCGGGAGCTGTTGCATCGACCTTGTAGGTTCGTTGCCAGTCGGAGTTCGAGGCCATAACGTGAGTTGGATCACGCTCGTTGTAGGTCTGAACCTCGTAGGTGAGGCCGTCAGGTACATCGATGGCTGGCAGGTCAATGCCGATGAAGAAGGTTCCATTGTTGTTGGTTGTGTCTCTGGCGGTGCTCTCCACCCAACCGTTGCGAGAAATTCGCACGTCAAAGGCACTGTCCTTTGGAGCATCTTCGGTGTCGTGGAACCACATGGCTCCTTGGAAGTAGAGGGTTTCCCCTGCTGCAACCCAAGAGTTGTCTGGGACATCATCCATGGTCAATCTCCCATCGTTGTCACGGACCTTGAGCCAACCGAGGCCAAAGCTGCGGTTGACTTCCATTGTGTCATCGCTCAACAAATCAAGCGGTGAATAGCCAGCAGAGCCGCTGTTGTCCAAGCACCCTGTCTTGAATCGAACTCCACTTTGATCAGGGAATTCTGAAGTCACATGGAAAATCCAGTGAATCTCAAGAATACCATTGTTTTCAGCAGACCATGAACTTGCGTCCATTTCGATGTAGTCTTCTGGATCATTTGGATCGGGGAACACGTCACCGTTCTGCCAAGTCATCGTTGGGTTTTTGGCAATGGATTTAGTTTGCAAGGTCAAGGTTGCTTCTGACATGCTTGTAGCGTCTTCACCGATGATGTGTCGGGTCACAACTTCGTAAGGCTGCAGCCGCTCATGGAGAATTTCACCTACAGGGATCTGGATGTCGAGGTTGATCGTGTTCACGGTGTAGGTGACTGAGAACGACTGCATTTCGAGAACGCCTGATGACGAGGAGACCAAACCAATAGAGAGGTTAGCAATGCCCGCACCGGTGTCTGGAATACGGTCGTTGAGGCACTTCAGGAGGTTATTGACGCCTCCTGATACGGTAAGGTGGGTGACGGTAATCGGTCCCATCAATGCACCATTGCTGGCTGGCATTTTCCAACAGGTGGGTGTTGTCCACTCGGAAGGTTTGTTGGGATCAAGGAGGCCACCGATTTCGATTCCAGCCTCTTCTGGAGCATCTGCGTGTTGAGCAACGATGATGTTTGAAATCGAAGGTGTGCTCTGTGAATTTGAGGATGATAATTCAACCCTCAAGCACATGTAATAGCCTGTCGGACTCAATGACTTGGTTTGACCAGATTGAGCTGTGGTCCAAGTTTGCACACCGGTGCTGCCCGAAGTGCAGGTGGATGAGGATGAGTAGCCATAATTGACACGAATCGAGGTTCCTGATGGTGTGGTGGAGTTCCATGTTAAGGTTGCAGCAACCGTAGTTTGTGTTCCGCTACCGACGTATTGGTTGACGTACATGTAGGCAGAACTCACGTACGAGGTGGTGTACTCAACACCAATGCCGTCCAGAATTGGGGTCGCAGAAGCCGTCCCATTCAGCGTTGCTCGCCAAAGCAGGCTGTTGCTCGGGCTTGAGAAGATGACCGTTTGTCCAGCATTGACATTGCGCCAGGTTGTACCACCGTCATTCGACAAATCAACACTGATGCTTGTCCCTGATGGCAGGTAGCCTAGGATACTCTTCACTTCGTATTCTGAGATTGGTTTTGAAATTGAAATGGCCGTTCCAACGATAAGGTTCGAAGTTGAAGTTGGTGTGCGTGCATCGAACAGAGCTCCATCACCATGATGGTAGATCTTGTGACGAGATGAACTTGGACAGTACGCAGTGCTGTAGTACGAACAGGAAAAACTAAGTTTTCCTTCATCCGCTTCAACAAGACCGTAGTGTCCACCTTCTGTGATTGGTTTGACACCCATGTGTTCGATGAAGTTGCCGTTGAAGGTAAAGTAGTGATGGTAGCTGTCGTAGTTGTAGCCTGAACCGCTCTTGTAGGATTGATCGTATTCGTTGTAGATGATGGTCGGATAGTTGACGACAAGTCCAGCACCGTATTGAGTCGGAATGGTCGATGTTGATCCAAGCGTCCACGTCCCATTGACTGAACTCGGCGTGTTTTTGTTGACCTCGTTCAGGTAGTGTGCCTGTGCCTGATAACTGTAGGTTGAAACCCACATCTTTCCTGTTGATTCATCGATGTCAACTCCGGTGACATAGTTCGGGCTGAACGACCAAGATTGCTCACATTTCCACTGCATGGAACTTGAAACGGACCATTTGGTGAGGTAGTAGTACGAACCGTGAGCCGTGTAGACATTGTTTCCATCAACGACGGCGTCGCTCATCTTGTAGTATTGGCTTGAACTGCATCCGTTGGTGTTGATGCTCGCTGTACCGATGTATGCTCCAGTTGTAGCGTTGATTCGTAGGATGGTTGGCAATTGATACAATCCAGAGGAGGTGTAGCGCATGACGTGGTACTCGTCATCAATCATTACGACAACGCCGATGTAATTCCAACTAGCAGTGGTGCTGACGCTCATCTGTGGGAACACCTTGGTGAGTCCTGTGTAGCCTTGGTCGCCGTTGGCCATGAACTGGCCTGTTGTGTTTTGCACTGCCGACCCCTTCGATTGGATTTGCTGAGTGCGGCCAAGGTCGATCCCGCTATCGGTTGGGTTCCCTCTCAGTTCCATTTCTTGGGAATCAACGTTGACGTTTTGACGGCTGCCAGATGTGAATGGCGAAGGAGGTGAACCCGACCATGCACCATCACCAGATCCACCAAAATGGGCGTTTGTGGTGAAGTTGGTGTATGTGGTTCGGCTGGCGTCCCCTCGAAGCTTGAACTCAGCGGACGTCACCTCGGCGCCGAATGGAATCGACAAGTCTCCGGCGCTTCCATTTCCACTGCCGGAAAAGGTGTGGGTGTAGGAGGTGGTACCGTTTTGAAACTGTGTTTCAGTGGTCGCTCCAGCGGCGATAGGAGCCATCAGAGAAGTGAGGAATATAAGGGTAAGAAAGATTGCTTTTCGCATGAAAATCACCGTGTGTCCCTCAATGGGCCTTCGGCCCACCGAAGCCAAAGCATTTCAACTTCTCCCCGGACCGTCACATTGACAAAATAGACGCGCCAATGACGACTGTTTTCCCATGACCCTCGAAGATTATGTTCGATTTGTGGTGTCTTGGTTTGACATCCAATTCTTGCCCTTATGAAAGGAAGCCTCAAGAAGTTGTTCGGATTCTTACCAAACGGGGCGAAGCATGGTTACCGGTTTTATTTCTAGATGGTGGGCCGGCCAACACGGTAAGCAACTCGGGTATGCAGCGACAGCATCGGGGGCAACCGGACTGTTGTTTCTCATGGCTGTCACCCATCTTTTGTTTTTGCAGGGCGACCCTTCTTGGAAAGACTACACAGGGCATGCTATTGGTCTTGCAGCGGTATCAAGCGTCCTCTTTTTGATCATCATACCGGAATTTCTTACGCTCCGCGGTCATGCATTGTTGCTTGAGGAATTGAAAGAGCTCGACTCCACTTCCGAAATTCGTCGAAGAAAGGAAGAGGGAAACGAATCTGCTGACGCCCTAGGTGCTGGCCACGCAGCCTCATGGACGGCATTCCTTGAAAGCAAGGGACTCCGACGGTGAGGCAGAGGGGAACACGTTTGTCGAGCCACGTACCGCATGACCCATTGTATTCTCTTCTTAGAGAGATGGTCCTTGCCGCCGGTATGATTGGCATCTTGGTGCTGGGTCTTTACGCCCACACTGGTTCAATGCCGCCTTTGGTTGTCGTTGAATCCTCTTCAATGATTCATGAAGAAAACGGTGAGGTCGGTAGCATTGATGCAGGGGATTTGGTCCTTGTTCACCGTCAACCGATGGAGACCGTGATCACCTTTGCTGAAGCATCAAATCCATCGCATCCCAATTTCGGCTATGAGCAGCATGGTATGGCGGGCGATGTCATCATTTACGACAAAAACGGTGAAGGCGGTACACCTATTATTCATCGGGCAATCCTTGAAGTCGTTGCCCATACCACTCAAACGCCCAACAGAAGTGTGGCTCAAGATGCTCCATCAAATGAGCACTGCCCTGATGGGGGTAGCTTTGATGATGCTCTTTTGGATGAAGATGGCCAAATCGGGACCTGCATCATGACCTGGAATGTACCAGGTACAAATGTCGTCAATGCAACAACCATCTCTCTTGCTTTCGATGGTGATGAAGCCGGTTATTACGACTGCAAACGCCTCGCACACGCCAACGTCGAGCCTTATCTTGTCGTATGGAATTGGACGCCTTCCCAAGAAGGGATGTTAACTCTGGGCGATAACAACCACTGTTCTGTTGACCAAGGATCAAGCGCAGTGAACGGATCAGTTGGCGTTCATAGCGCCTCAGGGGTGGTCAAACCCGTTCGTGATTCATGGCTCATCGGCGTCGCTGGTGGAGAATTACCTTGGTTGGGTACGGTAAAACTCGCGCTCAACACGGCTCCAGGATCGCCGGGCACGGTCTATGTTCCAAATTCATCCTATCTTGCTTTGTTCGTGCTTGTGACCGCAGTTCTTGCAGCACCGCTTGTGCTGGAACCAGTTCTCAGACGGCTTGTTGTTGGGGCGCCAGAATTGAAATTGGCTGAAGATGAGTTAGAAGAGGAATAATCAGTGGCTGAGTGCCTCATCCAAATCCAATTCGCCTCGAGCCACGGCCAACGCCATATCTGCTGAGATGGTTTTCCGCCCATTGCTTCGTTTCCGGCTTTGGCGTTGAATTTCCTTCAGTTGCCCCTCGCTTGGTGTAATGTTTCGTTGCTCCCAAACCCTCCGGCCGCGAATCATCGCAATTCGAATGGCGGAAATGACGTGATTATGGCGCAGCAATCCCCTTGATGTTCTCGCTTCGTCGACCTGTTCAATCAGCAGACTTGATGCAATACATTCGTTGATGATTTGGTCGCGCAAGAGCGGTGCTCCATCGCCAATCCGTACTCTGCTTTGTTGATGCTTGACCGCTGATTTGATGCTTTCAATGTGTGCAGTCACTTTGTCGATTGATTCCAATTGGGACATGCCCAAGACGACACCATCCCCCATCCATGCAATGCCAGGGCGAGGCCCTGGGTCAATGCCAAAGATCAATTCATGAATTTGATGGACTCCCCGTAGGTGAAGCAATGCTCTTTGGATGGCTCCCTCGATGTCTTCTAAAGATGCTGCTACAGGCCAGCCTTGGTCCTCTTTACCAACGATTTCCACATCGCTTGCTATCCAAACGGTTTCTGCGTGGGAAAGAGGTGCGTCATGGTCAAGCAAATCGAACTTGAGGTTTTGGCGCTTAAGCGCCTGCATCAATCTGAACGCCAATCGGAAGTCCATGGTCCGCACTGCAAGCCTTGCCACGAGGGAGAATCATCGGGGGAGGTTGAAGGAAGTTTGTATGGCTCGCCTCGTTTCACCGGGGTTGGATTTAGAATTTTTTTGGGGATCTCAGCCGAAGTTATCAAGAACGATTGACATGGATGAACATCTGTGTCAAGCCAATATGAGCGGGAGTTGCGCCAAGTTCTTGCCGGGGTTCCATCGGGTGTTGAAGGCGTTATTCGTTCATGCAGTCCAATTGAAAAAGAGCGGATGAGGCTGGTTCTTCATCGACCCTTTTTGGTTGTGCGTGCCGCAGGTTCTGGTATGGAAGGTACGGGGGATCTCCTTGCTTTGCGCGGGGATTTATGTTTTCCAATCGAAGTCAAAAGCACGAAAGCGGATAAGTTGTACCTCTCGGGGCGCACAAAAGATCAGTACGAGGCGATGGTGAATGAAGGCGAGCGATGCCATCTCATGCCCCTCTACGCACACCGGCTAAAGGGTGTGCGCGGCGACTCATGGCGCATCTTCAGGGTTGAAACCTCCAACTTATCAGGACGGTTACGCCAGTTGGAAAAATGGATTCCAGCCTTCCCGAAGACTCGAAACGGCTCCAATTATCTCAATTGGGAGGATGGTATGCCGTTGAATCAACTGATTGCGTTGCTCTGTTCGACAGCGGGGGCAGAAGCGGCCAGTCTTGCTGGATTGACGGCTCGTTCGTCAACCGTATCACCAAGCGCGCTTCCTGATACTGCATCAGATGTCCCTCAACCTTCTGCCCTTTCACCCGTTCTTCGTGGGCGTACGCAAACCAATGTTTTGGCAGAGTTAGCTCGTAGACGGTCTTAATTCGATCAAAGATACGGTACAGCAATGATGAAAATCAGCATCATGAGCAGTGCAAGAGAGGAAAAACTCGAGGCCTTACTCGAAATATGATCAATCCACATGGGGTGTATATCCCATAATTTTGTTTTCTTTCCGAGCCTTTTGACCGCTGAAAGCGTTCCATGGAGGGTGTCCTTGAACAGATGACCTCCATCGAAAGGTACCATGGGGATCAAATTAGTGAATCCGAGGAGGATGTTGACCCACATCAGCCAGAAAAAGAAGTTGATGAAGAACAACAGTCCGCTGATGCCAATCACTGCGCCAAGCCCTTCATCTGCGGTTGTCAGCATGGCTTCTTCCATTGGGTACATCGAAACGCCTTGGAGTTTGAACGGTACAACCATCAGGGTCAATATGTGGATTGGAGCATAAATGGATTTGACCAATGTCCCCCCCTCAAAGCGAGGTGAGAACGGGCCGGCTAAGCGATCGATGCCCTGCGTCCCCTCACTCAAGCCTTCAACACCCAAAAACGGATCTCCAGGCTGAATGTCACGTGCATCTAAATTGGCTTCGGACCAACCCATATTTTCGTGATAGAGGTACTTGTCAGCAAAAACAATCGTCAACTGTTCTTCTTCGCCATTGGCGTGGATGACGTCCATTGTGACGGTGTCGTTGGCTCGATAGAGTTGCATTTGATCTCTGAAACCATCCATTCCAATGACCTCTGTTCCGTTGATGGCGGTGATGATGTCCCAAGGTTCCATGCCAGCTTTCTCAGCTTCACCATCAACGATGATTGAACGTGCGTGTGGGTGAGGGGTTGTCGAGATGGCTTGCCCTGCCAATCCACCGAGCATGAGGAGGCAAACAAAGGCAGCAAAGAGGTTGGTTGCGGGACCTGCAGCAAACATGCGCATGCGTTCCCTCCGAGGTGCTCGTTGCAGTTCCTCGTACTGCGGTTCAGCAAAGGCGCCAAGCGGTAAAGGGCCGAGTTGCAGCAATCCAAAGGCTCGAATGCGCATGCCATGAGCTCGGGCCAGCAAACCATGTCCAAATTCATGAATGACTAGGGCTACAATGAAGGCCATTGCCCCCCATCCAAGAGGGATCATTGGGTTGATGCCGGGTATGGCGACAAGTTCACTCGCAGTTGGCGGGGCTGTTGTTGGAGGTGATAACAGGGCGCCAACGAAGGCAAGACCCATCAGTAACCCGACAAGAAGCATCGACCCCACGCACAGCCACAAGGCCACTTCCCCGTAGATTCTCCAGAACTTCCTCGGTTTGGAAATCGTTTCCAGTGCCTTCAGACCATAGGTTCCTCGCACCATCAATACAAATCCGAACACACGGCTTGCGTTCCATTTGTCGAGGGTGCCATTTCGTTCCCAAGCACGCAGAAGAATGTACCACAACAACACAAGGAGCAGCAAGAGTCGCCAATCGGCTTCAACCGACCCCCACGCTCCATCCATGGTAAGGCCAAGATGTCTTCTGCCTTCAACCTTAAGCGAAATGGCTTGACGGTTGATGAACAAAGTTGAATATGGTTAGAGTTAACCATCGAGCATGGTGTCCCACAAGTTTGCCCTTGAGGCTTGGTGCGAAGAGACATGGGGTCAAACTCCGGTCGATATCTCTGAGTGGGCAGCCCATGATGATGTGCTTCAAGTCTTCATCAAACTCAATCGCGGAGTTCTCATCGCTGATTTCGCCATGGATGTTGACGGCAAATTGCAATGTGAAGAGCACCTCCACATCCCCCAAGATCGATGGAACCCAGGATCAATTCAAGCCCATAGGACAAGCGAGGGCAGGGTAAGATTCCGCCATCGTTCGTCTGAAATCGTTCTTTCAGCACGGCTTCGAGCACCCGAATGGGGCCAAGCATTGCTCGAACAATGGCTTATCGACCAGCGAGGAGAGGCATTGAAGCCGAAAGACCGCAGTCAACGGTTGAGCAGCATCAATCGAAGCAAGTTGAGCATCGAAAGAAACCTCAATCAAGCACGGCTCACCCATGCAAAATCTGAACTTGAACTGACTCAAGAACGCTTGATGTCTGCAGAGCGTGGTCTGAACTCATCGCGCAGGTCCATCGAAGAAGAATGATCAACTCAAACGAACTTTGTAGCGGTCCCTTCCACCAGCATACAGTGTGATGCTTCCAGTGGATGAGACGCAAATCGCTACTCCATCAGTCAGCTGTGAAATGGCGCGAGCGGCGAGGTGACGTCCACCTTCTCCTGCTTTTGTGGTCACGCCTGCAGGGACCTGAATGTAACGACCCGCATCGCTTGCTACGCCCTCTTTATTGAACAAAATCGCACCGTCAAGCCAGGCGAATTCAGCGAGGGTTTCATGGTTCGCTTCATCAAGAATCGTGCGCTTTTCCGCTGGATGTCCTTTGAACGGGTTCAACACAAGCGCCGTCGAGTGTTTACGAAGTGAAGGCAGGGCGCCAATTGCAAACAAAGCGCCAACAGCATGCCCCTCTCTGCCCCTCCCACCAAGATGGCGAGCCAACTTCATCAATTGTGTCAACACCTCGAGGTCGATGTTGAATTCTTGAGCAAGGTTCGCGAAGCGGTTGGTGTTGAGCATCGTTGTATCGATTGCCATAACGCCGTCAATTGGTTCTGCCAACACCACCAGCAGCCGTTCACCACGTGACAATCGGCCTTCACCGATGGCTTGTAGGACAAGATCATGCATCTGGTTGAGAACGCCAAGGCCTTGAGCGGTCAGGCTTTCTTCGAGCAGGCTGCATTCGATGCCGGCCTCAATTAATGTTTCAGCCACTCGGTTTTGACTTGTAAGGACGGTGAGCGGCATGTCGTTTGGAAGAACTTCTGCCACAAGGCGAACTTTCCGTGCGTTGCTTGCCATCATCAACACGGCGTTGAACGGTTTTCTGTCGCCGGCAAGGGTGCTGCTGACCATCGCCGCAAGGTCGACCATGGTTTCACATCACGCAGTGGTTGTGTCAATGCCTGGCAGTTGGTCTTCAGTTTCCCTGTAGACGGTGCGCATGTTGGAGATGAAATTGCGTTCTTTGACAACAATGGTGTACTCGTTGATGCCGGGATCTTCCTCACCATCCAAGAGGTTGAGAATAATTTCGAGGGTAAGGCGAGCACCTTCTCTGTGTGGGTAAGCGAAGATGCCCATTGATAGAGGTGGGGATACCACTGACCGCACATCCATTTCAGCGAGTGTTGCAAACAAGTTCGCATAGGTCTCGGGAAGCAATGTTCGTCGCGCTTCATCTTGGTTTGGTCTTCGGCAATCGGGGCCAACGGCGTGGATGATGTGTTTGAAGTTGGCAGCCAAGGCGTAGGGTTCTGTAACGACGTTCTTGGTCACAGCGCATGGAGGTGCGTTGATTTTACGCATTTCAAGGCAAATGTTTCGTGTCACGTCAGTCAATTCTTGCCCTGCTTTTTTGTGAATGAGTGCGTCAAGACCTTCACGTCCTGAGAGTCGATTGTTTGCTGGTGTAATCAGGACATCACCGCTGTGATTCCACACTTCGCCACCAACAACCCGTAGCACGCCCCATTTGCAGGTTCGGGCCATGTAAAGTTCTGCCATCATGCTAAGCAAGAGGGGCCACTCTACTTATCAAGTTCGCAATCCAAGCATGAAAACCCGTGTTCTAGGGTTTTTTTTGAAAGCCAAAATCCAATTTCCTTATCCTTCCGTTTCAGGCTTCGATAGGCACTAAGGCGGTATTGCTAAACCCTACTTACTTTAGCAGCCAATGATGATGAAGTCGAGGCTCACGGCATTCACGTTCGTCATCCTGTTGCTTTTTTCATCAATGTTGACGGTGATGGTGCCACATCACCAGAACCCACTCTACATCGAGGAATCAGCACCAGAACGGCTGGAAGAGGTCTTTCTGGGCTTCACTGCTGAATCAGAATCCAGTGTGTGGAACCAAACCAATTGGCCACAAATTGCGGTGCCGGGCGGCTTTGATTTCCTCTCAGTTTACGATTACAGCGACGTTGGAGTTTTGATCAACAACAATTCTGAGGCGAGCAGAACCATTGGTTCAGCCTTCATCGCAGCAAGAAACATCAGCATGGAACGGGTCTTCATTTTCAATAACTCAAGCGCTCCAACAAAAGAAACAATCAATCGCGACCAGTTTACGGATTTCTTCGCAGAACCCTTTCTTGAAATGGTTCAAAACCGACCAAACGCTTCGAGCATCAACTACCTCGTTACGACAAAAGGCATGCCACTGAGGGTGAGTGGTGGCAACAACAAGGCCAGCTTTGATCAAGAATTGTCCTTGCTCGGTGGTCAATACAACAGCAGCGTAGGTGGGGATTATTGGGTCGATCACGCCTACGGGCCCCTTGCTGGAAAGCAAATGCAGGCGTTTGACCGTGAAACACAGGGATTCTATCTCGTGACTCGGCTGACAGGTTACACAGTAGAGACTGCACTTGGGCTGATTGAAAAGGCCAACAACAGCCTTGGCACTCGTGGCGTTTTCGCCCTTGACCTCGCAACCAATCGAAACGGTTCGGGCTACAAGTTTTGGAACGATGATTTGTACACGGCCAACACCACCCTCAACTCAACGATGGGCCTTCCAACTTCTTTTGATGAAACATCGGTTTTCTTGACCAACATCAGTAACGTCATGGGGTATGCCTCATGGGGCTCGAACGATGGGTCATGGTCGAGCAACTCGTTACCAAACGGTGGATTTGACACGGCCAGTACAACCACTTCGAGTGGGTCAGAGCATTGGGAAGCGACGCTCCCCACTCTTTCAGCAGGTGATTCGTTCAATTGGAGTTTACAGACCGACACCAAACAAGGTGGATCCTCCGCATTGGAGGCTGCTGTAGCCGCAGAATGCATGCCCGAATCAGCGCATGGGAAGCCGGGAATTTTCTCAGAATTTTTTGACAATACCGGAGTGAGTTTCAATGCTGCCTCGATGCCTTCATTGATCGACCGAACACCGGATCACACCAGGATTGAATCTCAACTGGCTTACACTTCAATGAACAACGCCTACCCGGGTTTAGACAATCGCTTCAAGAATGATTGGGGCGCTCGATTTAGCGGGCTAATCGATGTTCCAGATGCCGGTAATTGGACGTTTTACTTGACAAGTGACGATGGCTCAGAACTTTGGTTAAACGATTCGAGTCTGGTGACAAATTATGGTAGCCACGGCATGAGGGAGCGCTCCAACAGCATCATTCTCGATGCTGGTCTACATGATTTTAGAATTGAATTTTTCCAAGGAGGCGGGCCCCACGGACTGACGCTTCACTGGGAGGGTCCAAATCAAAGCAAAGTCTTGATTCCCGCATCAGCGTTCAAGATCGCAGAAGACCGTATTCCCAGTTCTGAAACACTGCAACACCATTGGTCGTTTGAGGACGGTAGCGGGACCGTTGCCAACGACACTGGGCAAGCCCATACCGATTTCACATTGCACAACATGAATGCCTCAAATTGGAACACTTGCGTTGACGGTGGATGCCTTTGGTACGACGGAGTGGATGATTACCTCGAAGTTGATGTTCAAGACTGGAATGGTAATTTCACAGTGAGTCAATGGGTGTGGGCAAACAGCACAACGCTACCGAATTACGCCTCCGTGTTTGCAGCAGGGACTCAGGCTGGCTCAAACGCTTCTTTCCAACATGCGGTGTTCAATGGTGAGTGGCGGCTGCACAACAATCAAACGCACACCTTCGGGGCAATGAGAGCCCAAAATTGGACTCATCTAGTGACCGTTTTCGAAGCGGGTGTGGCAGAGCAATACCTCGATGGAGTCTTGGTTCGAACCACTTCATTCCCCACTGGAAGCGTGGACACCATCGAATCATACAGGTTAGGTGTGAACCGAGCAGGCAGCACTTATTTCGAAGGCATGATCGATGAAGTGATGATTTGGGACAGCGCACTGAGCGATGGCGAAGTCACATCGTTGCATCGCGACATTTACCTTGATTGTGCGGCGTATTCGGGCAACGGCCAGGCCGTTGCAAGCGTTCAACAAACATTCACCATCGATGAGGAATTTGAAGACCATGTTTGGCTGGCTTCTGGATTTGGGATGAGAACTGGAGACATCTATGGGACCTTTGAAATCGAGATGGAGGCCTTGGATGTCAACGGCACGGTGATCTCCACAAACATCTCCTCTGAGCAAGAATTTACCACGGCATGGTCTTCAACGACGATGCGGTTTAACCCTCCAGCCGATGCGGTTGAACTTCGGATTACAATTCCTTTGAATCTGGTCGCTACTTCATCAGACGGCTCGGTGTATCTTGACACATTCAAAGTGTATCCTATTCGTCCTAACAATGACTGGCTCAACGGTTCGATTGCTGAAACTGCAGTTTCGACCGGGGGGCGTTCGTTCACGATCGGCACAACTTATGGTCAATCTTTAGTGGCTGACCTTCTCGAAGACGGGGCATCTGGTGTCAAAGGCTATGTCTACGAGCCATACCTGACGGCTGTTGGGTTACCGAGCGTGTTGATGGGGGCTTATGCCAGTGGGTACAACCTTGCAGAATCCCATGCAGCGGCTAACTTGCAAACCAGTTGGATGGGGGTGACGGTTGGGGATCCGAAAATGGCGCCCTATGCAGATTTGTTCCATGACATCAACATCATTGACGCTCGAGTGCCAGATAACGCATCGTTTGGCGTCCCAACAACCGTTCAGCTTGCACTTGAAAACAAAGGCATGGCAACGGCGAATGGCTCGGTATTGATTCAAGATATTCAGGGCAACATTGAGTTGTACGCGGGGAACCTATCGCTCCCATCAGGTGACACAATCGGGTCAAGAACCCTCGTCAACGTGACCATCACTCCACAAAAGACGGGGTGGATGGATTTACGAATTCGATATGATTCATCTGCAAATGCAAGCGAGCGAATCACCGAAAACAACCTCATCACGCTGCGTTTGTGGGTGAATGCGCCGCCATCCGTGGATGAAATTTATTGCGATGCATCAACCTACGCCCGTGGAGACAGTTTCATTTGCACGGTTGAAGCGAGTGACGACATCAACGTCACATCGGTGCACCTCCTGTGGACCGTAGCAGCCAATGCAAGCAATCTAACAGAGGCGGTTTGGACTCAGCAAAGCCTCGGTACACTCGACAGTGTTCGATGGCAAACTTCGATCACCCTCCCGACCAACCTAAGCCTCGGTATGTTGGTCATCGAAGCAATTGCATTGGACGAAAGCCAGCAGGCCACCTCGCGCATTGTTGATGATGTGGCCGAAGTGGTGGATGCGCAAGCCCAATGGTTTGGCCCTTATGTCGAGGGTGTTGACCCGGCATCATGGTCTGGCGCAACGCCGCTTCCATACGCACCGGCCGGGGGGATCGAGCGCGGGCAACTCACATCGCTTAGGGCGTGTGTGTTGGATGCAGATCACAATCCTGAACTGGACAATGCCTCAATTCTAGCGTCGAGAGGACTGGTCAGTCACCTGACGCATGCACCACAATTGGATTCAAACCACCATTGTTACCTTGGTACGGTTTTGCTGCCAAAAGGAGATTCATTAGATGCCATTTCATTTGAGGTCCGTGCTCAGAACGGTGCGTTGCTGAGTTCTCGACTGATTGGAGTGGTTGATGTCGCACCGGTTGCAGAATTGACTCTTGTCGACAACAATAACCTCGCACTCGACCGAGTCTTGGGCGGCGGTGGTGAATACTTGCAGATCCATTTCAGCGACGCAGATGACCCTGGTACATCGGTGACGGGGGACCTCTCCATCGAGTGGCCTGGAGCAACTGCATTTGTTCTCCCAGTGGATGTCCTTGACATCAATGAGCCGTTCGTTGTCGAATTACCCGCACCGGATCAACCGCTTGAATCGGGGGAATTACGCGTTCAAATTGAGGCTACAGGCCGGCACGGTGCAACCCTTCGTTTGGAAGAACAATTTACGTTCCTTCTTTCCCCACCCATTGTCATTGAATCGGCTGCATGTGATGAGAACGGTATTGCCCAATCGCTCCGCTTTGGAGAATCGCTCGTGTTGTATGCTGTTGTGGACAGCGAGCGTCCACTGGAGTTCATCCGAGTTTCAATGTCTCAGTTAGGGTGGTCAGTCATGGCTCCAATGCTTGTGGAGGCCAGCGAAGGAGACGTTCCGGAGCAATGCCTTGAACACACAGTTGAGGAGGATGGTGGTGTCACGTTTGTTGCCTTCCGATTGAGGTTGGATGGCTCCTTTATTGATGGTGAAGGTCAAGTTTCTCTTATTGTAAAGGACATCGATGGTCTTTCAAGCACGCAAACGATGACCATTGATTTCTTCCACGCCGCTCCAATGTTGACAATGGTCCCAATTGCAAACGCAACGGCGGGCGATCGGATTGAACCTGTCGCCAATGTCAGTGACCTAGATGGCCTAAGCGATGTTGATTGTCGAATAGAAACGCTTGACAACACAACGACGCTCGCAAATGTATCTCTTGAACCACAGGTCGATGCCCCATCATCCATCAATGGTTCACTTGCTTTCGTATTCCCGACAACCCCCGCTTTAGCTAACGCAACCCTTTCGTTCACCTTCACTTGTATCGATAGTTGGGGACAATCTGCTTCTGTATCTTCGACGGTATTCCTTCGGGCACCACCTCCATGCATTGATTGTAATGATTCCTCACCACAGGGTGACGATGCTAAGAGCTTCGAATTTAGTGCACTGTTGGCGATTGGCATCGCCCTTCCTCTCCTTGTTCTTCTCGCCGTTAGTGTGATTGTCCTTCATCGCAGCAAAGAAGACGATGCCCCACCGTTATGGGCGGTAGAAGACGCGACACCGGAGTCCGCACTTGATCCTCAAGAGGCCTTCGAACTAGCAGAGGGGTCGGCTATTCCAGAGGATTGGTCATCTGAAGCATACCGTCAATGGCTTGAAGGAGATCCTCCTGAGGGTTGGACTGAAGAGCAGTGGTCGTCTTTTGTCGAAGAGCAGAGATCCTTCTTCTCTCCAATTCCAAGTGGTGTGGCGGAGAAGGTTTGAAGTCCCTTGTCGTGCTGGTGAGGTTGAGCACTATGGCGGTTGGATACGTACTCATCAATGTGGCACCAGGAAAGGAGCATGAAGTTTACCTCGCAGTCAAGGACATGCAGCATGTGGCTGATGCAACCCTTCTCTTTGGCGATCATGATCTGATTGTCAAACTCGAAGCAGAAAGTCTAGCTACCATCGCGAAGTCGGTGGTTGAATCTATACGCCAGGTCCCAGGGATTATTGATACGAAAACCCTCGCGGGCGCAGAATTGTAACACGACTTTTTTCCGGTCTTTTCTTCTTCCTATTTCTCCACTGAATTCAACCGGCATACTGCGCCCTTGTTCACAAAAACCGCCTTCTGGAATGGGGTACTGCGGTCACTATACAGCGCAGTGATGCCTTTAATCGGGGGAAATACTATATACCCGACAGAAATAAAACATATCGGAGGTAATCCAAAATGTCTGATAAAAAATACTTTGTTCTCATGGAGAACGGAAAAGATACGAGCCAGGTTTTTGCAAGCAAACAACCCCGTGGCGCAGCCCTAAAAGCAGCAACCCGCGGACACACGACCATCCGCCTACGTGAGCGTGGCACCAAGCGTGTCCACTGCTTCACCGGCAGCATCGCTATGGTT
>OBOY01000016.1_pt1 | contig 26723 bp, 10 predicted proteins | sample 1493951 | NCBI WGS metagenome assembly OBOY01 (sample SAMEA3275470, study PRJEB22092) | marine metagenome | biome: Marine environment; feature: Belgian marine environment, sample taken at 3 meters depth; material: Sterile flask | collected 2014-06-24T14:34:02+00 | depth 3 m | reverse complement strand
AGTAGTCAGCGACTTGCTCACGAACGTTTTCGACACGGACACCGATTTCGATGTCGTCTTGGCCTTGTGTGTACGGTGCTAGCTGCTCGGCGAATGCGCTGTTGAGCACAGTCGTGTCGTAGTTAGGCACGTAACTTGGGGCAGTTGCAGTATCTTCAAGCACCAAACGGATCTTACAGAACTCGGAGCCAGATGGTCCGATTTGGTGGATACCGTTGTCGTTGAGGTAATCGATCTCCCAATCCTTAGCGTTGGTCGTTGCGTCTGGAATCAGTGTGAACACGAGTTGGTCACCAACGATGGTCGTGGTGAAGTAGTTCGTGTATGTGCACTGGTTGGTCGATTCAACAGTCCATGTGAGGTCAGTGAGTTCGTGGTCAACGTCGGTCATCACGGAACTGAGGTCATAGGTCAAGTTCTCAGAGGACGTGTCGTCTTCCATCAAGCTGATTTGCCAAGGTGCTGCAGGGATGGAGCCGTTAGCGGCTTCCATGACCGTACCGTTCTGTCGGTCCCAGGTTGGGATCACAGGTGCATCGTTCACTGGAGCGACAGAGAAGTCAACTTCGTATGGAGTTGCTTCGCTGTTAGCAGCAGCGTCGTCAGACAAGGTGAGGGTCACCGTACAGCTACCACCGAGTTCGTTGTTTGTGTTCTCGGTGATCACCAAGGTGTTCAGTTCGTTCACTTCAACACCGAATGCGATACAGTCGGTTGGCACGCTTGCGTCCCAGTCGTAGATTTGGCGGTCAGGCGATTGCTCGTTAGCCATGTCACGGATGTAGGACGATGAAGCATTTGAGACGTTACCAAGGAACTTGCTGTGAACGCCGAAGCCTTCTGGCAAGATGTTGGTGAAGGTATCGTCAGCTGCAATGATCGGGCGGCAGTCTGTTTCCAAGACGTTGCAGATCACAGGTGCGTCGTTGACATTGAGGACTTCGAACGTGATGTTCTTGGTGTCCGTCAATCCGTTGCTGTCAGTGACCGTGAACTCGTAGGACATAGTACCGAATTGGTCGTCCAGAGGAGTGATGGTGACTGCGTGTCCATTCTGAGCCCAATCAACCAGAACATCGTCGAAAGCGACAATGTTTCCGGAGGTGGATGCCCATCCAAGATTAGCTTCTTCGTCTTGCACATCGTCAGCCATGTTGGTTAGGCTGAAGGTGTATGCGCCAGAGTCTTCGTCAACGGTGATGTCAGCCAGCGAGGTCTGAATTTCAGGGCAGGCACGAGCCATGTCCATGTTCAGGTTCACGTTGGTTGCGAGCGAAACGTCATTGGTTGTAGCCCAGTCGTAGGCACAATCTGCTTCAGTCTTGATCATCACATCGTAGTTCTTGGCGACGCTTGGTGTGTTGCTGCCCTTGTAGGAGCGGTACACAAGCACTTCGTCAGAGATAGCACCGGTGGCTAGATCGCCGTGCGTGAGCTCGACGGTCAAGTATTCGGTGAACGATTGCAAGGTGTTTGCACTGTCGATGGTTTGCGTTGGGTGAACGGTGCTCACGTCTGCGGTGTTTTCACCTTGGACGATTGCAACGATGTCCACTTGGTCAGGGGTGCCACCCATTCGTGAGAATGGAATAGCAATCTCTGCAAAGTTACCGGAGAAGTCAACATCAACTGTAGCGCTGCTAAGTGAGGTTGGACCCCATCCGAGGAACCCGTAGCTGTACAAGTCGTAGGAGGATTCACTGTCTGCCCAAAGCACGTAGTTGGCTTGGAATGGCAGGGAGTGAGCGCCACCGAGGTTGTAACCTGTGCTGCTTCCTGCGCCATCCACACTGAGGTAGATGAGCAGATCGCTCGTGGAGAGGTCTTCACCAGTCAAACCGATGTAGAGGTCGTCTCCTTCGATGTAGGTCACCATCATGTCGTTGGTTCCGTCACCGCTCATGACACCAGGCATAGCGTAGCCAGATGGGTTGAGGGCGTTTCCACCGTTCCAGTCAGCGTCCGATCCGTCAATGTTCATGACTTCAGGTTGGAAGCTTGTGGACACGTAAGATGCACGGGTTCCGTCTGTCGACTGGATGAGCATGCTGACTTCCTTGGAAGGTGCAGCAGTCAAGTGGGTCGAAGTCATCGAGAACAAGTTTGCTTCATCGATGGTAGCCGACGGGTCGACAATCAACTTCGAAGCATCGATTGTGTTACCAATCGAGGTCACGTATGCGTTAGAACCAGCGTTGATTTGGTTGTCCGAAGCGGTCCAGGTCATGTTTTCAACAGATCCTTGTGCTTCCACGACTTCAAGAGCGGTGGTTGCATCAACCGTTCCTCCATCCCAGCGGAATGGAGAGTTTTCGACGTACATTCCAACAAGTCCGGATGCGTTCATTGGGTAGACCCAAACATCATCGGAATCGATGACGTAGAGGCCAGTTCCTGTAGAACCACCATCGACGCTTGCGGTGATTGCGCTCACGGTTGCATCATCCACGTAGGCACCGTATACGGTACCAGTGAGGGATGCGTCGCCAGTGAGGTAGAGTTCACCGCTTGTCTTTGTCACACCGTTCTCGAATCCGGTAACAGTGGTTCCTGACAAGGTCAGAATGTCACCGTTTGCATCATCAGCGTTGATTCCGTGAGTGGATGCAGTTCCGTCTCCTTGGAGCGAAGAACCTGTGTCCACAACGTCACAGTTGCTGATCACCATAGCAGCGTCAGACAATGTGATGGAGTTTCCGCCAGTGTTGATCTGAACACCGTCACAGTCTTCCATGTTGATACCGACTGCGTTTGGTGAGACACGTCCTGCTGTCAGTTCAATGGTGTTGTCAGTGATGCTTGGGCCGGTGTATCCACCAGCTGAGCCACCTTCAACCATGAAGACATCCGTACCACCGTCACCGTAGGAGTCACGGAGGGTCAGGGTGTAGCTTCCTGCATCGGAGTACGTGACCAGTGGTTCGTAAGCAGTGTTGCTCGCGAACGTGTTGGTTGGCCACGAATCTTGGGTACCGTCAGGCTTGTCGATGGTGATGCTTGCTTCATAGCCCCACGAATCGGTCTGAATGTTAACCGCCATGGTCTTGCCAGCAGCAAGTGTCACTGTACAGGTTGTAGGTCCGGAAGAGTACGAGTACGATCGGATCGTACACAAGGACGTAGATGGCGCTGGCGGGTTCGTCATTGAATCAAGAACGATACCTCCATCAGCGTCAATCAAAGTGTTGCCAGTTACGTCACCGTATCCACCGTTGATATCGATACCAGCGTGGGATGCATCACCGTTTCCGTTGATGGTGTTGTCCGAGACTTCGAAGTCAAGGGCGTTCACCATGTACACACCGTTTGTGAGTGTGTTGATGGTGTTGTCAGTGATGACTGCACCTTCGTGGTCACCTGGGTAGAACGCAATTGCTCCATTGCTGGTGTCACCGGAGTTGAAGGTGTTACCAGAGATGGTTGCGAAGTCTGCGTCACCGTTGGTGTATGCCCAGATATCAGCGATTTCTCCACCATCGTTGAACGTGTTGTCCGAGATAGTGATGTTGTCTGCTCCGACGACACCGTTGTGGTAGTTGTAGTATGTTGCTCGCTCGAGCATCACACCGACACCACAGTTGTTGAAGGTGTTACCAGAGATCACGCCACCGTCGCCACCAGAAATCTGCATGCAGATGTCAGTCACTTGAATCGCGTTGTTCAGCGAGGTGTAACCCTTGTAGTGGGTAATGGTTGAGTTCGTCAATGCGAGGTCTTCTACTTCCCAATTGTAGTTGTTGTAGTAGTTGTAACCGTTTGCAATGTCGATCGTAGCGATGTTCGACAACACGCTGTTGTTCATCACGAAGTGGGCGAAGTTGTAGAAGTAGTACCCGAGTTCAATGGCGAAAGATTCACCGCTGTCCTCATCGACTGCCACACCGTAGATTCCACCGTCGTTCATGTACAATCCAGCGCCACCGGGGCTCTTGGAGTAATAGCGCGACGAACCAACGAAATCATACGCACCGGTGGTGAGCAGAGTCGTTCCGTTGAAATTGTAATCAGTTCCACCGTTGAAGTACATGTACCCGGTATCCACCATGACCACTTCGTTGGTCAGGCTGGTGGCGATTCCACCATAGTAACCGTATTCTGTCACGGTTCCACCGGACCCGTCATCAAGTGTTCGGGATCCCGAGGTTGAGAACGAACCTGAGCATGTTGCCACGGTTGTGTATGCACTGCTTGTGAAACCATAGCACACACGATGGTTGATCTTCTGCGTGAGAGCAATTGATTCGGTGTTTCCAGCTTGGTCAACAAGAGACACAGCAGTGTTTGCATGTCGGAAGTCAGCAACAGTGTTGTTGTAGAACACTTCAGCGACAGTCATTGCGGTGTATCCAGCGAGTGATGGAACGTCCTTACCGTTCGCGTCCACAGTTGCGGTCGTGAAGGTGAGGTCGCTCGCAACACCGTTGGCATCAGTGACCGCTGAACCTGCTGCGCCACCACTGGCGTCGAGGAGGCTCACGGTTGCACCGACAACAGAATTGGTGTCGGCGCTGAGGGTCACATCCAGAGTTCGCATGCGAGTGAACTTACCGACTCCAGTGACATCGACCGAGTCGACGTCAACAGTTCCTTCGATATATTCCACCATTGAACTTCCAGTGATGACAATGTCCTGGGAGTTAGCCATGGTCATGTCAGTCAAAGTGAACTCACCGGATCCTGCTGTTTCGATTCCCACAGCGTTTGTGGAAATTGTCATGCCGTCCATGGTCACAGCATTTGCTGTGTTTTGACCATACTTGAACGCTGCACCTGCGCTGTTGGTGACCGTACCAGTGACATCTCCAGAGATGTCCTTTGCGTAGTACACACCAGCCGAGGTTTGGCTGTCCAAATCAAGGTTATCCAATTCGATAGAACCGGATGCGGAACTGCTGACGAGGACACCGTAGGTTCCACCGTCAACTTCCAAACCATCGATTGTTGCCGTTGATTGTCCAGTGATTTCGACACCGGAGTCAACAGGTGAGGACACGGCAATGTTCTCGAATGCACCAGCAGCGTATGCGCCACCAATTTCGATTCCATTTTCTGCTCCAGAGATGGAACCATCCTTGAACAGAGGCGTACCGGATTCACGGACATAGTCGCCGAGATCTGCTGCATTGTTACCTGCTCGTGCAACGAACTCCATGCGGTCTTGGAAGTTGTCAGCACGGTTGTGCAAGACGTCGATGTACAACGAAACCTTGGAGATGTTCGAAGCCGAGATGTCCACAGTAGGCATGGTCAAACGAGCACCTTGCCCTGGACTCATGTAATACGTGTAAGCTTGATCTGCACAGACGTTGTATGACGATGGGTATCCGCCACCATAGCCTTCAGGAGGCGTGAATGGTCCGTTGTTACCACCGTGGTATGAGGTGTAGTACAGAGCCCACCAGTGGTACGGGTAGTAAGCGTAGGAACCGGTTGGGGTCACGCCATCGATGTTTTCCCACGCGAAGCCGAACTGTTCTGGAGCTTCGTAGTAGCCAGGGTATCCCGGATTGGTTCCAGGGCCACCAGGCCAGTAGCGCCACATGTAGTAGAAGTAGCCCTCAAGGCCAGACGGGTAGTTTGGCCCGAATGAGTAACCATAGTAGTCACATGACCAACTTGGCACACCACCGGTAGCACCAGCAGCGTAGGTAGCGGTCGTACCGACACCGGATGCTGGGTCTGCAGAACTGTATGGGTAGTAACCGAGGTCAGAGGATTGGGTGACGTTCCAAGCGTTTCCGTTGTTGTCTTCCAACTCAATGTTATATCGGTCAGTGATCATGTAGTACTTTGTGGTAGCGTAGTTGTATGTTGGGTGTGCGTTACCGCCACCGTAAATGCTGTTCCAGCCAACTTGGAGGTAGTCTTCCGAGAGGTAGGTCGACAAGTCAATCTTGTATGTCTTCCAACCAGTGTTTTCACCGGCAAGCAAAGTGCTGCGGTAAACGGTAGGCAAGGACATACCACCGTACACGTCAACACCAACGGTGTTGTCGGTTGCGGTGAATCCATCAACTTGAGGAGCGCCGTTGTAGGATTGGATACCAACTGCAGCGTTCTTTACGATGATGTTTTCGATGGTACCTCCAGATGCTTCAACCCAGAGTGCGGTACCGGTTTGTCCGGTGTTAATGATGCTCGAATCTGCGATGTTCACAGTTCCGCCATCAACCTTGACGGTAGCCATTTCTGAGTTCGATGCAGATGCACCGAACACGGTAGCGCTGTTGCTCATGACAAGAGTTGCACCGTCGCCAACCATGAGGGCAGCGCCAGTAGCGGAGTCTTGAGCGACATCTCGGAGAGTACCACCATCGATTTCGAGGGTTCCATCTTGGATGTCCATGTGGAGGCCGTAGGTGGACGAAACAGCCCTCACAGTACCAACAGCACCTGTATCAGGTGACAAGGTTACCTTGAGTGAGCCACCATCGCTGATGGTGAGCACTGGGGAACTTGTTGCTGTGCTCTTGACCTTTAGGACGGATCCCAAGAGGACGATGTTACAGCCGTCGAGTTCGAGATCAGCAGCCAAGGTCATTGGTGTGCTGTCGAAGACGTATGCGTTGAGCGCAGCATCGTAGGTTGTTGCGAGGGTCACGTTAGCGGCGATCCATGCACAGTCCATACCTGCTTGGTCGAATTCCACAGGAGCAGGTTCGAGCAAGAGGTCAATGGTGTCTCCAACGGTGTAGGTTCCATCTGTTGGGTACCATGCATCCGTGTAAAGAGTTTCATTCTGTCCTGCTGCACCGAACGCACGCAAGTTGTGGTCGTCGTAGCTGTTTCCAGATTCGTCACCGGTGATGACCCACACAGTGGCCATACCGTTTGCATCGGTGATGTGGGAGCCAACTTCGAAGAGTTCGGATCCCGAAGAATCAACCACAGTTGCACTGACGTAGTGTCCAGATTTGTACACTGTAGTGGCTACGTTGTTGATCAATGCGTTACGGTAGGTGTAAGCTGTTGCCAGTCCACCGTACCAGATTTCCGACGAGGACGAAGCAGTTACCTTTCCATCAGTTCCATCGTAGGCGGAGGTAGCTCCGTCGACGAGGACGTGGATCAAGCGGACATCCGAGTTGGTGTCTGCGTAGGCAAAGTCAGCAAGTCCGGTACCGGAGGTGGTCACGTCAGTTTGACCGATGGTGACATCGGAGTATCGGGCGTAAACCATTGGATCAACGGTGTTGGCGTGGGTGATGTCTCCATTTTCGATGGTCATCGTGTTCGCAGCGATTGAACAACCGTTGGAACTGACACCGGTTGCGGTGACAGTGTTCATGTGGATGTTCCAACCACAACCGCTCACTGAAATGTCAGTAGCGACCATGTTGTTCATAGGCACCAAAGTCGAAGTGATTGCGTTACCAGTCATCGATAGCGAACCAATGGTCACGCTGTCGAAGGTGCCAGGTTGCACACGGGTCATTGCGGTGTCACCAGCGGTCACGTCGTCGAAGACGGCGTTGTCTGCGGATGGCCCGTTACCGGTGCTCGCTGTTCCACCAGGGGTGATGGTCATGGTTGCGGAACCGAAATCGACGGTTGTCATCATGAGTGCGTCCATTGCTTCGATTGAAACCGATGCATAGTCGTCTGCGTCAAAGTTGTGAAGCACCACTTCGCTGCCACTGCCTGCTGCGGACCCGAATGCGGTTCCGGTTTGGGCGCTAGCTGCGTTAGCGGTCACGTTGCTGACGGTGACGGATGCAAAGTCGACATCAATGAGGTTGACGTATGCGTTGGTCACTGTGGTGTTCTCTAGGAAGAGAGCACCGCCAGTCGATCCGGCGACATTGACGATTGCACCACCAGCGGAGTTTCCGTCGGTGTTACAGTCCTTCATGGTACCTTCAGTGAGTGTTGCCACGGTGTCTTCTGCGAAGTCGAAACAAGCAGAGTCTGCGCCGTCAACGCTGAAGTCAGTCATGGTCACCACAGTGCCTTGTCCGCTTCCGTGAGAGAAAGCAGAGCCGACATCGGTGAACGTCACATGGTCCATCGTGAAGTTACCAACGTTAGAGTTGGTGCTTGGCGAGGATCCGTGGCGTGAACCAGCGGAGATGGCAGCGTCAGAGGTGTTTGCGAAGTCAACGTAGGAGAACGTATGACGGTCATCTGTGCCTGACGAGCAAGCAGCAGTGAATGCCATTCCAGTCCATTCAGCACCATCTGCACCCTCGATGAGGATGTGGTCGGTGTTGTTTCCGTTAAGGGTCATCTGGTCACAGGTACCGTCAAAGGAAATTCCCTTGCCGGCAGCGACCTGAATTGTCACACCTGGTTGCACAGTCAAATCAGCCGAAATGGTGAGGTAGTCACCGCTTGGGTTGATCCGGATTGGGCTGTCAGTAGCGTCCCATGTGGTGTCTTGGGTAATGTCGGATGTGACATCAGTACCCTTGCCTTCGAAAGGCATGGTTCGGTAGTAGACACCGCAATCGACGTTTGTGTTCTGGTAGCAGTAGTAAGTACCGTAGTACGACCAGTATGGTGCGATTGTACCTGCACGGGCAAAGCTGCTCGAGGAGTATGGCAACTGTGGCATGTTACCATACCATGTGGTCATACTTCGAACCAATGCAGTGGATCCAGAACTCACGAAGTGCATGTTACCGTGTCGTCCGAGGTTGATACGGTCGTTGCTGTCTGTGTAGTTGTAGTCAGTACCGAAGTAGGTAAAGTTGAACCCATCAGGCATTGCGATGTTATCAGCACACTTGTTCGCCCATGTGTTCCAGTAGTAACTGGATGCACAGTAGTAACCAGACGGTTGACCACTGGATGAACCCGTGATTGCCGAGGCATCAGCGTTCACCAAGCCAGAGAGGCCACGGTCGAAAGACTCGAAGCTGCTACCGGTCGAAGTTGTCGAGATTCGGTAGTTGGCTGGGTGTGGGTTTGTTCCGGTGATGTACTGAGTGCTGGTGCGGTGTCGGATGGTTTGACCCATTGTTCGGGTTTGGTCCATGAATCCGACAGTAGCAGCGTCATACGAGTTGGTACAAGCGTCGTCGTACTTGAACTCGATTTCGTTGGTGACGTCATAGAAGACGGCTTGGTAAGTACAGTAATCGTTACTGGAGTAGCCCATGTCTCGCCATTCAACGATAAACATCTTGTTTGGATCACCGACTGAGAAAGATTCGGTCGATGTCGTCTGGGTGTTAATTCCACCAGCGACGGCCGACACGTCTTCAGCCTTCATGTAATACTCAACAGTGTCACCACGTTCAAGGTCTTCGATGTCTGCAGACCAGTCACAGTTCGCCAACGAACAATCTGCTCGTGTCTTACCGGATTCTTGAGTCATGACGACGGAAGTCCAGGAACCAGCGGTGCCGCCATCAGGGGTCACACGGTAGTACATGGTTGGACCGACACCAGCGGAGGTGCTCACGTTGAGACCAGCTGGTGGGTCGCCTGCATCAGCGATTGTTGCGGTGATCGTTCGTGACTTGCTGTGGGAATCAGCAAGTGCAGAATGGGTGAATTCAGGTTTGAACGTATCAGGTGTTGGTGCAACATTACCGAACTTGTAGGTGACATCGCCAGAGGAGGCGATTCGGCCGTAGTAGCCCATACCGAGTGCGAATCCGCTCCACCTGTAGTTGGTGACACCAGAGTATGCACCAGCGTAGTAGTAAGCAGAGGAACAGTCGTTGTAAGAGCTGTATGGGCTGCGCCAGAAGTAGGTGAAACCATTGCTGGTCACACACAAGCGGTTAGCGTTTGTTCCGGCACCGCCGGTTTCGTTACCGAATCCGAACTTGCCAAACATGCCACCGTAATCGCTGCCCAAGGTGATCTTGTAAGCGTTGGTGTAACCATACGAGCGGCTGCTGTCAGCGGAAGTTCCGCCGTTGAGCGTTTCGTCGATTGAAGTCGATGTACCGACTCCGACCATTGCGAAGGCATCGCTTGAACTGTCGTAGAGGAACATGAGGTTCATTCCAGGACCGTTAGCAGCGGAAATGGTGAGGTATCCACCATCATCCTTGTGCAACTCATCGATGTTTGAACGTGTTCCACCCATACCGTTGTACCCAGACGACGCAGTGGTCGTGTGCTGAGCAATCCAGTTCGAGTAGAAGTAATACGACGAGGAGTAGAAGCAAGAGCTGCTACCGGTTCCACAAGACGAAGTGTCGAATTCGAAGTAGAATTCATTGCTGTCGTCAAAGTGAGTCATCTGCCGATCGAAGTATTGGTTTGCACCTGGCGAGTAGTAGTTAGCTGCGTGCACATCTGTGGTGAGCACAGTCAACTTCTTGGTGTCTCCAGCATCTTCAACATCTTCCACTGCGAAGTAGTAAGGTGTCGGGGTGGTTTGGGCACCGGTCAATGCTGGGTCGTATCCAACGTTAGCACCGCCAGCGGTGTTGAGGTCTTGGAACTTCCAGTAGTACTCGACGTAGTCGCCTGCAGAGATTGTCCCTGTGGCAGCCTTGAATTGGCACTCAGAGGAGGTCGAACTGCAGGTTCCAATGCTGGTTGCTGTGACGCTGGTGTACGAACCGTTGTTGAGTGCGTAGTTGAGCGTTGGAGCGTTTGCAGTCGTGGTGTCAATACCAGACATATCGGTGAGGGTCGTGAAGAAAGTGCGGACACCTTCAACGTACGAGGTCACACCGCTGTATGGCACAAAGCCGGACAGAGGAGCGTCCGTATCCGAGCCACCAGAGTAGGTGATTTGGATGTAGGAGTTCGACGAACCAGAGGTGTAAGCGTAGCTGTACAAGTAGGTCGAAGATGTCACTCGCTGCCCGATTCCGACGGTACCGGCGTTGGTTTGAGCGGACGTGATGTATCCTGCTGCAGTTCCGGAGGAACATGTTGCTGCGGAGGTACAAACGTCAGCGGTCTTCCAACTGCCACTGCTACCAATGGAGTAGGTGTCGAAGGATGGGCTGTTCCACAAGGAAGTGATCATTCGGCGGGATGCAGCAGAGTTGTAGCTGCTTCCTGAGAGGATCTGGCTTGCGGTCAGCGCTCCGGAACACGTAGCGGTTGGCATAGTGTGGGAGTACGACGACAGGGTCGGTGAACCACAGTTCTCAAGAACGGTAGCGGTCACTGATGTCGAGGAAGAACCCGAGCGGTATTGGAGGTAGGACTTCCAGCTGATAGCGTCAACTGTAGCACCGGATGGCAGTGCGTTGCTGGAGGTGTAGGTGTAGCGGTGCCATGGCATGTATCGCATCTGAGAGTAGTACCGGTATGTGTAGCGGTAGGAACTGGAGTAACAGTTGCGGTAGTAGCGGTAACAGTATCCACCTGCATTGCTGTAGACCTTGATGGTCGGATCGATAGCAAGCGGGAACACACGGTCTTCAGACATCAACCACTCGGATTCCACTGCGGTCGTAATGACAACTTGTGGGCCGTAGACTTGGATGAAGAAAGTCGCCGTGTATGGTTCTGCGGAGCCTTCTTCCAACACGGTCGGGACTGGGATCTCTGCAAGGAGTTCGCCAGTTTCGATGTGTCGGATTTCGAGGGCTTCCTGGGTTTGCGTGATTTCTTCGCCGAGCATGTTGTCGCCGAGGAAGAGAGCGAAACCGGATGGAATTTGGATGGTTTCCGAAAGACCGAACCAAGCAGCTCCTGGCTCAAGAACAGGTCGCTCGCGGATGACGAGGTTCTGCTTGAGTTGGGTTGACTCGACGGTGTAGTCGAGGTCGAAGCCTTCTGCGATCGGGTATCGAAGGACGTTTCCACCGACGGTCACGCCTTCTTGCGAAGGAGCAACGTGGTACGGTTCTGGCGCAGTGCCAGATTCGTCCAAAGTCACGATCATTGGTGCGATACCTGTGATGATTGGGTCAACAAATTGGTTTGGTTGAACCGCAACACCGTAGGCCATTTCAGGAGCGAAATGGGTCGTAAACGTGTTGTCAGCTACTTCCCAACCATTAGCAGTTGCGACGACATTCAAATCGATGTCTTCCCATGCACCACTGTCGTCCATGAAGTGAACTGGCGTAGCGTGGTTGAGCTGCGCAAACTTGCCGTCTTCAGTGACGTAGGTCTTGGTCGTTTGGTCTCTCATGCCGATGAGTTCATCGGATGGTTCTTGTTCATAGTCAGTTGCCTTCACAGCTTCTGGCAATGCAAAGAAGTCATTCTCTGCAGTGTCGTTTGAATCAACAAACTCCACGTCGCCTGTGTTGTTATCGACGAACCCAGCCATAGGCATTAGGGCCATCAAAGCGCACAACAACAGTGCGATGCCAATGCCGCTGAAGACTGACGTTTTCTTGGTGTTCTTATTTCCCAACATGTGTCATTCACCCATACGGATTGTATGCAAAGCATCCCACGCTCTGCACCCCTTATAGGAGTTGGGGTACGAAATCTTTGAATTTCGGCTTTGAGATAGAATAGCCAAACGATATACATGAGCGCATTTATTGGGAAATCCGCCCATTTCATATTGGCCATAGATCCAATAAAAAATCAAGAAGAAAATAAAGCAAGATTCACTCAGCATTCGAGCCTTACCCGCAGCACCCCGATTCGACCCAGAATAGAGGAGAGGAGCACCTAAAATTATGAACTTTACTTCGAAAAAAAATAACTTTCACTTCAAGAAACAAGAATGGAAAGAAAAATTGGCCGATGGGGGCCGTCGAAACGGCCCCCCCGGCGGCTCTTCCCCTCGTGAGGGGATGATGTTCGTCGATGAGGAGACTAGCTGAGATCAGTAATCCCAGTCTTTGTTCTCATCGTCCTCTCCACCACGGGAAAGGATGAACGCTCCAACAATGAATGCTGCGAAGACAACACCACCGATAACGCCCCAAGTCCAGGTCGGAACCTCGCCGGCAGTCACATCGCCAGTGACGTTCGTTCCGTCATCAACGTTGGAAGTGTCTGCATCTCGCTGGTAGTCGATGCTGTTCAATGCTGCTGATGCAGCGGAGTTACCGAGTGCGTCCACAGGAACTGCGGTGAAGTAGTAGGTGTAGGTACCTGCTGCCGTTGGTTTGTCGATGACGACATTGGTTGTTTGGATGGTCGATGCACATGTGGTTGGCATGTTTGCTGCATCGAATGTACCGCGTTGATAGCACACATTCCATGAAGCAACATCGAATGTTTCGCCCGTAGCGACCCAATCAACAACCCATGTTTCGCCTGCTTCGGAAACTGCGAAGTTCATAGCTGAAACTCCACCGTCGACAGACTTGTCTGCAGTGACATTGCCAACACCCTTTGGAGTGCTGCAACCAACATCGTTACAGATTTCCACAAGCACATTGTAGAAGGCTCCGTGAACTGTGTTTGATCCAGAGTATGAGAAGGTGGATGTTCCAACACCTAATCCGGTGGTGAATGCATCTTCACAGCCAGCCTCGCCTTCACAGATGGTCACGTCAATGCTGTCAGAAGCGAGCATTGTACCCTCAACATCCCAGTTGAGGACAATGGCTCCACCCTTTGCAGCAGCAGCGCTGAATCCAGTGATGCTCGCATCAGGGACATCGGCTTGGGCGAGTGAACCGCCCATGAGCACCAATGCTCCAGCAGAGAGCACAGGACTGTCTGCGGGGATATCATAAGCGAACATTTCAGTTGTAGCATCAACATCAGTTGGCTCAGCCACAATCAAGGTCCAAAGTCCAGAATCTGTAACATACCAAAGTGAGGTCGCTTCTAGGTTCTTTGCGAGTGTGACATCCATCGATTGTTCAAGGACATCAGATGCGGAGTAGGTTGTGCTTGGAGCATAGTCAATGGCTCCGACTGCAGAGTAGGTGCCTGAGTATCCAGGGAGTTCCTTGTTCTCGTAATTCGAGAGATCTGCATCGGTAGCGGTCAGAGAGAATGCATCTGGTGCTTTGTACTTGAGGGCGTATGAGACCGACAATCCGGAGTCAGTGGTTGCCGAGGCACCACCGTTGTTCCAGATGAACAGCATCATTTCTTCACTGGTTGAGCCACCGTTTGAGTCGTAGACGGTGAACGAAATTGGGAAGTCAAGCACATAGGTGTCGAGCACAGGAATGGTGCAAGTTTGTGCCGTGGTGGAGCGCTCGCAACCAGGCAGAGCAGCACCACTGTAAGTCCAGGCGTATTCAAGACCCATTCCAGATGGTTCGTCAACGTCAAACACTTGAGCAGACAATTGCAGAGGCTCTTCTTGGTTGGTAAACAAGTCACCTTCATTCATCAAATCCAAGGAAAGAATCAGTGGGTTGTTGTTTCGAACATCCACGGTCATGGTTCGGTCGTTGTTGGATGGGCGTGCGTCGAGTGCATCCTTGTGGACGAGTTCGAGGTCGACGCTAAAGGTGTGCTCGCCGGAGTCCAAAGTGATCATCATGCAAGCGTATCCAGTGAGTTCTCCAGGTTGGTCAGGGTTACCATCGCCATCGGAATCGTACAATGCGGTTCCAAGTTGCTTGTAGGTGTAAGCAGGTTCAATACCGGTCTCACAAGAATTGGCGGTCACGGTTTGGCTTACTCCAGCCTCATCAGTCACGGTGAGTGTCGCATTCCATGCGTAGTTCGTAGTAGGATCGCTACCACGGTGTTCGACTTCAACATGGAAGTATGAAACACCGACGTTCAAGTCAGTAGGAGCGTCGTCGCTCATCATGCTGGTAGGGTTACCTGTTCCATCTGCGTTGTAGCCTTGAGCCACAGTCATACGAGCAACTCGGATGTCGTGGTAAGTTGAAGCGCTACCGAGGATTTCATCCTCATTGGTTTCCGGATAAGAATCCTGAGTGAATTCTTCTTCACACACATGGTTGAGCGTTTCATTGGTTTCTGGGTCGGTTTCGACACAGGAATCCCATTGGCTGTATTGAGTGTACGACAACAACTGTGCTGTTAACTCGTAGGCGGAATCCGATTTGTTTGAATCAAAGGTCAATTCCCCGGTGTATGTCCACTCTGTGTTGTATGCCAGAACGTTGCGTGTGGCGTTCGTGATGGCTGGAGGTTCAGTGGAAACGTTGGTGAATGTTTCCACGGTGGTTGCGGTTCCAACGGTGACATCGTGGAAAGCGGTAGCGAAGATATCGCCATCGACGGTTGATGTTAGAGCGGTGACATCGCCACCTGCCTTCAGACGGATGACGACTTCACGAGGATTGAATGTGTCCGAGCCGTTTGCGAGAACAGAAAGGGTCCATGCTTTGACACCTGGGCCAGATTCTGCGACTTCTCCGCTGTCCCATGAGAGGTCAACTTGAATGTCGTACCAGTTCACGACGCTGACCTCGATGGTTTGAGCATCGTTACCAGCATCGACATCGCTTGGCGTGTCAGCTGAGATTTGGATAATGTAATCACCAGGCATTGGCGTCCATACGATTGGGTTACCAGCGTACATCAAGGTGTACTTTCCGCCACCCAAGACACCGCTTGCAGCAAGAGAGGTGAAATCACAGAGGCTTGCAGATCCGCAAATGACATCCGTGTTTTGCCATTGGAGGTCATTGCCAGCATTGTCCTTAGCAATCATGGATTGACCGCCGCTCCCATCGTCAAGGTAGACAGTTACGCTGTACGACATTTCTGTGATGTCGACATCACCGCTGTTTTGAATGTAGGCTTCGAAGTTTGTCGCTTCGCCTGCATTCAATGTGTTGCGGCAGCCTGCTTGGGTACAGACGGTTTCTTTCGGGCTTGTTATGGCGATGACTTCAGCATCTGCACCGGCACGGGCGCTGCTTTCGTCAACATCAATGGTTTCTTGCAACTCGGCGATGTCGATGCTAGAGAGTAAACTTAGCATCAACATGGCGACGAGAATCATAGGGGTTGTTTTCTTCATTTCAATACCTCCGATGGTTCGGTACTCTTCTCCACGGCATGCGTCGTATTTATACTATAGGAACAATGTTTGAGTAACACGGTTTGTGAACATCAAGAATTTGGAGCCTCATCAAGAGTCGGACCTTGAATTTAAACAGTGCATAGCAGTCCATTCTGAGGAATATTCGCCTCTTCGATGCATCTGAAAATGAAAATTATTCACCACAATCGATGAAAATCGAATTCAAAAAGCAACATTATGATTCTCTGAGGGCCGCTGAAGGTGGAATCATCGAGGCTTTGCGGATTGGATAAGCTGTTGCGCAAATCACCAATGCCAAGCCTCCAACAAGCACTGCCAAAATCGTCCCATAAGGCAACGTGAAGGCAGCACCTTGGCCCTCCCAAAATGTTTCGAACAAGGCCCGATGGAATCCAATCGCAATCAACGCACCGTTGATCATTCCGAACACAGCCACCCAGACGACCTCGATGGTGAACGTTGCCATCACCATGCTACGCCGATACCCGAGTGCACGCAGGATTCCGATTGTCTTTGTGCGCTCGGAGACCGAACGAACGGTCACAACCCCGATTCCAGCAATCCCAACGATCAGACCGAGAGCAAGATAAGCTTCAAAAATGGCAAGCAAGGCAAGCACGAGGGATTGAATCACCATGACGTCCTTGGCAATTATTGAGACTTGAACGCCTTCGCTGTTCAAGGTGTTCTCAAGATCCTCTGCCAATTCTGCGGCTGCCGTTCTTGCCTCTCCGGGTTTGCCCATTGGCGGCATGGATTCATCCTCAACAAATTCCTCGCTGGATTGAGCCTCATCCTTGACGCTGACATACATGCGCGTCAATCGCCCATCGAATTGTTCCGAAGTCACATCATCTGAAATCCAAACGCCTGCGGAGAACAAATATGAGGATTGTTCCATGAACCCAGCAACCTTCACATCACGGGTGTTTCCAGGGTTCGAAATGTCAATTAGCGAAATTGATTCTCCAATTGAAAAACTAAGCATCGATAGACCGCTTCCATCTGCCACTGACTCGAGGCCAAACGAAGCGTCAACAAACACCAAATCATCCCTTGAACCAACCGTGATCCACGCTTCTCGCTGAGATTCACCGAGGCTTGGATCCCACTGGTACAATGGCAATCCTCCATGGGATGAAAAATTCTCATCAAAGCCCCTGAGAAGGTAGGGCATTCGATCGCCTTCAGCGTTTTCTAAGAACACTTGACTTCGTTCGATGCGAGCGACAGAATCAATGGACGATGCGACGGATGAGGTCAGGTTCCATTCCGCTGGGTCATCAGGCAACTCGATTGGACGAGACATTGAGCCTGTGAGGAGAAGTTCATATTCACCCTCTGCGTCCTCAACGAATGAACTCGAATAATTGTCAAATTGCTCGGCATACCCACCAAGGACCACCACCGAAAACACAGTGATGGAGAACATACCCATCACCACGGCAGTTCGAACCGGTGCTGCGAGTGGATGGGCGAGAGCGACTGGCAAGACTGGACCAAATCGTTTTGTCAATCGCTTCGATTTTCCAAGCCGTCCAACAAGCAATGGTGCTGCACTTGTCAGCAAAAGCACACCAGCAAACACTTCCACAAGACCAAGCACGATGAACGACAATTCGTCAGGCGTCATCCCTTGACGCACGGGATCAATCCCGTGCAGGCCAACGGTCCAAACCAACAAAGAAAGGCCAAGCACACCCAATGTGTTTCTGCCTGCATGGCGATGAAGATTGGCCCATGCTTTGGAGCGTTGCCGAAGGAAGGTTGGCACTTCGAGGGTCAGTGCTGGAACGAAGGCAATCAAGAAACAAACTCCAGACAACACCCAGGTGAAGTATGCAAAGGAACTGTCGAGACCGACAACCACCAAGACCGCGAGGCAAAGCGCACCCGTCCCTGCAAAGAGCACCTGAATCAACACAAGAAGCCAAGACACCGCCCCTGTAGAGGGTTCACGACCACCCCTTAATGCCACCACAATATTGGTTCGTGCCGTCCACACAGCGGTGCACCATAGGGTGAGCATTGCCAGCAAAAAGCCCCAAGCCCATCCAGCAAAGACGGAACCCAATGTCCATTTGAATACGAATTGGCCAGATCCAACTGAACTGAACATTTGTTGGAATCCAATGCTGATGAACCACGCTAAACCAAGTCCAAGAACCGAACCAAGTGCAGATGATACGCTTCCTACCAGCCCCCCCTCCATCACGGCAAGTGCGCGTGCATCAGATTGTGACAATCCAATTGAACGGAGGGTGCCAAATTCACTTCTTCGTGCTTCTGCAAGCATTAGGACGATGGTGAGCACCAAAAGCACGCCTGCTGCGATTGTGAACGAACCAAACACAAGGAACATTGCGGCAAGAACGCCTGAGGATTCTGCAGCCATTGCCGCTGCCTCGATTTTTACCGCCTGCACGTTGAGGTTAAGGTCTGAACCCGTCGCTTGCTCATCAAACCAGGACTGAACCGTGATGGCGGTGCTGGAACTGTTTCCATCAAGAGAAGTCAAAACAAGGAGATTTCGCTCATTTTCGGCGGCTGAGGCGAGGCGTTCTGCATCAGTCAAACTCACCAATCCAAGAACCACTCCGTCCAATTCAGAGAGGCCTTCTAATCCATCAATATCGGTGTAATATCCTGCGTTGGTCAATCGATATGCCGTATCATCACCAAAGGCATAGGGAATCAATCCCTTGAGCCAAAAGTCCGCCTCATCTTCTGGAAGGTCCAGAACATTGAGCCGTTGACTGATCAGCATTGATGAATTTTCAACCTCGAACGGTGCGTCTTGTCCGCCAAAGGCAAGCAGCAATTGAGGCATGGTTCCAAAGCCACCCGCAGAAGAGAGCACTGGCAATCTGATCGATTCAACGGTTTGGTCTTGTGCGTTCCAACGCAGCAGTCCCTCCTCATAACTGCACCAGTGCTGAATGGGCGAAAAACCGCTCACGGAGACGCTGCCATCGCAGCGTTGATGTTCAGGCACTGACGAAGTGCTTGGAACAAATGAAGGCCAGTTGTCTCCGTTGTAGACGCTGAACGTGCTGTTGAGATCGACCGTTTGGGATGCGTACCTTTCAATCGAAAGTAAGCCTTCAATTTCAAGGTAAAAACCATCATCAATGAACAAATCAATGTTCAAAATCTTAGATGGAACATCCACGGCCAACAGTCGCTCTTCATGCGTCGAAAGATCGTGAGAAAAATGATGCAGGAGAAGCGCTTCATCATCGGCTTCGATTGCCCACCAGCCTGAGGAATCAGAAACAAGGGTTCGCATTGAGGCATCAGAGGAGTAGGATGCCCACTCCTCCGCATCGAGATCTTGTTCTGAGCCAATCACCACACCTCCTGCGTGAACTGCGCCTCCCAATTGCCCGTCAGATGAGAGCGAGAAATCGTACAGTGTTCCACCATCGGGGACCCTCCAAACCCATGCATCACCCAATCCATCAACTTGGACACCGAAGCCGGAAGGACTCGAATGCCACAGCCCACGCTCACCAATGGCCAATTCATTCGGCTGTTTGTTTGCAAGCGTCAGCAATGATTCATCTTCTAGGCTAAGGTCAACTAAGGGCACTTGCAGGACTTCCATCATTGTATCAATGCCCAGAGCGGTTGTGTTTTCTCGCAAAGCCACCACATCCGTTCCTGCAAGACGCCCAAGGCCGGAAGTGGACGAAACGCTGATGGTATCCGTTGAGCCATCCACATCAAATTGCAAACCGATGGATTCAGCGGTGAGCGCATCATCGAGATGGAGTTCGAGCGCTTCAACAATCGGTTCAATGCCTGCTGCGTGTTCATGGCTCGTTGCAACGGCATAGTGCAGGGTATTCACGCGGCCTTCAAGCTGTTGCAAGCGTTGAGCGGTGTTAAGATCGGTAAACAAAGCAGGTGTAGAAGTCCCAGCAGCAGCGCCTTGACCCGTGTTTGCTACCACCTTCAGAACAGATGCATTGGACGTCAAACGTTGTCTTTGATTGTCATCGGTGACATACCAGCCCAGCTCGATGGAATCACCCTCTGTGAGATTGAGTTCCTCCGCCAGCACAGCATTGACCACCACCATGAGTGGGCGTTCCGGGGCGTTTGTGGTTGCGATTTCAGCATACCGGACCCCGTTTGAACCTCCAATACCAGGCCAAACTTCATTTTCGTCAATTGAGCCATCAAAAGCCAACCAGGTGATGCTGGGAAGCGATCGTTCTTGCCCCTCAACACTCACACCCGCAATGAGGCCTCTCTGTTGGCCGAGAAGTGTCTTGGAAAGTTGGAGGTCGGCCTGTGACTGATTCCATATTGAAGAACTCACGTCCTCACTTATTGTCACCCGCTCACCTGTTGAGAGATCAAATCCACCAATGGTGATGTCTGTTTCACCCCAAGCGCCCTCGACCTCGTATTGTACGGTCGCATCCAGTGAATCACCAACCACCAAGGAGGAGGTGATAATGGCAGAAGCGATGATGAGTCCGAGCATGAGCAAGGCTGCTTGGCGTTTGCGCCGCATTACAGTTTCACGAGCCAAACGCCAGACTACGAGCCGTTGAGGGATCAACAGTGGTTGGACAAAAACGAGAGAAATCACACCAAAGGAAATGGCTCCCACCAACCGAGTTGCCCCGTCAATCAACCACCAATCAAGAAGCAAAAAAGCGAGTATTGTGTCTGCAACAGGTACACCGATAAGGGCAAGCAAGCGTATGGTTGAGGTTGAATGGGCGCGCCAAAGGCTCCACGCTGAAACGGTTGCCAAGAAGGCAACAATCATCACAACGAGAGCCAGTGGGACAAGCAGATTCATTCCTCCTCGGCCTGCATGGGGTTACCGATGATCAACCCGTCTTCCATCTGGAGGACACGATCGCAGAGTTCGGCAATTCTAGCATCGTGAGTCACGATGAGAAATGTCGTTTGATGTTCCTCGTTGATTCGTTTTAGCAGCGCTAGGACTTCCTCGGAAGTTTTCGAATCAAGGTTCCCTGTAGGTTCATCACACAGGATGACCGCTGGCCGGTGCACCACTGCACGAGCAACGGCAACCCGCTGTTGCTGCCCACCAGAGAGTTCTGCGGGCCGATGTTGACTGCGTTCGGCCAAACCGACGTCCGTGAGGGCCTGCATGGCACGCGTTCGAGCCTCGCTCGCAGCAACGCCAAGCAGGAGTAAGGGCAATTCCACATTCTCCACCGCCGAGAGGACAGGTAGGAGATTGAAATCTTGGAAAATAAATCCAAGGTAATTGGAACGCATTGTCGTTCTTTCATTGTCGCTGACGCCAAACAGAGGTTTGCCATCTACGAACACCTCCCCTGCACTCGGGACATCAATCCCACTCAGCACATTGAGCAAGGTGGTTTTGCCGCACCCCGATGGCCCCATGATCGCCACCATTTCACCAACCTTCAGGGTGACATCGACGCCCCGAACCGCTTCAACGGTTGAGGTCCCGGAAGCATAGAGTTTCCATACACCAGTGGCTTGCATTGAGGTGCTCATGCATCTAGGACAACCGAGTGCGTTGATAAACTACCGCTTAGAACCCATCAACATGGACGATGATGGCCAAGGATCTGTCCGTGTCATTGTCTTCGGACCTTTGATTGATGTGCTTGGTTCTCGGAGCCACAAGGTCCCAATTGGAAGCAACACAAGCATCGAAGACGTCCTCGTTTACTTAGAGATTGGAGATTGGATTGCAAAAGGCATCACGGTCGCATTGAACAACGAACGATGCCCTATGGACATCCATCCCTCAAACGGTGATGAAATTGCGGTTTTACCCCCTGTATCTGGTGGATGAACTTCGCCCCGAGTGCCACTGAAGCCGAAGCCTTGAACAGCACCGGCCTCCACCCCGACTTGAGGAAGCAGCATGATAGGTGGCTTGGGTCCGTTGGAAATGTTCATTTTGGTCGGGATTTTCTTTGTCCTTTTTGGAGCAGAGCGCTTACCAAAAATGGCCAATGCATTGGGACGTTCCAAAGGTGAGTTCCAGAAAGGGCTTGCAGATACCTCTCGTGCTCTTGACCCGTCAAAGGCCATTGAAGACATGGAAGCTGGTGGACGAACTGCCGAACAACGCTTGTTCGAGCGAGCCAAGGCTGTTGGCATTGAACCCGCTGGGATGGAGATGGGGCAACTGGAGAAGAAAGTCGAAGCCCTTGAGGCACTTTCCTCCGACGAATGAGTTCATCTGGCTCGCTTGATGTTCATTGGCGAACCGCAAATGTCACACTCTGCCACGGTTCCTTTTTTCGAACGATCAACATTCGCAGGCACTGGCGTTGTGGCCCTGCACCCCGTACATCGCAATTCCCAACGCCATACCTTTTTTGCACCCGCAGTACCAACAGACTGCGTGTTTAAATTCATTGACTGCATCACATTTTGGAGACGGTAATCGTCTGTGACAAGGGTTGCATCAAGAGCAAGCGCAAGAGAAAGAACATCCAAATCCACGTCCGAAAGGCGTGGTAGATCTCCACTTGCGGCTGCAGCTTCTCTGCCGCCTTCCAACCAACCAGGTGGGACATCGCGCCATTGAATGGTGTCAAGGCTCTCAATCAAGAGGGAGCGTTGTGGGCTAACGCGTTCCAATTCAGCCTGTTGGCTGAAAGCGCATACGCCATCGGCCAATTGATCCACAGGCCAGTGAAGCAAAGCCGCCGTATCAAGCACCCGCATGTGGTGTACGACCGAAGAACATACTCAATGAACTCACCGCTCGCCCACATCTTCATATCGAAGTGCATTGAGTCGGCAGCATGACATGGAAGGAGGCAATTGTGGACGCCTTCGATGTCTTTGGCCCGGCAAGTTTAGCAATGGTTTCGCTGACTGAAGCCATCATTCAACCTGTCCCCCCAGACGTGGTTTACATCCCTCTGTTGCTGAATGAAATGGGCAACCTGAATGTCGTCGTGTGGTTGTGGCTTGTCGTCACCCTTTCATCGGTCGCTGGATCATTCATTGGCTACCTGATCGGCCAACGTTGGGGGCGAACGCTCATCCAAAAATTTGGTTCAAGCACCCATGTCGAGAAAATCGAGGCCCTCACTCAACGCTACGGTACATTTGGGATCTTTATCGCCGCATTTTCCCCAATTCCATACAAGGTGTTTGGTTGGATTGCGGGAATGGGTGAGATGGAAAAGCGCCCATTCATTGCCGCCGGGCTGGCAGGTCGTGGCCTGCGATTTGGTCTTGAAGCGGTTTTGATCGGCGTCTATGGCAGCCAAGCCTATGATGCCTTGATGTGGTTCTTGGACAATGAAATTCTTCTCGGAGTCCTTCTCATTGTTCTTGGATGTGTGGCCTTCATCAGCCTACGCTGGTGGAATAACTTGAATGTTGAAAGCAAGCCACAAGCCTGACTGCTGCTCTAAGAGGGGCAAAGCGGCGTGCGCATGCGAGCGAATCATTATCAAGGGGTGGTCGGTGGCTTGGCTGTCGCTCGTGTGGTGTAGCTAGGTCCATCATAGTGGGTTTTCATCCCGCCGACCCGGGTTCGAATCCCGGCACGAGCACTTTGCCAAAAAATAGGCCCTGAGTTGCCTCTTTGGAAATATTTTCTCAGCCAAGAATTCGTCCGCCACCAGTCAGGCAAGCGTGCCATTTTGATAATCCGTCACCGCTTGATGAATTTCTTCACGGGTGTTCATGACAAATGGACCGTACCGTGCGATTGGCTCGCCGAGTTCAGGTCCTGCTAGAATCAAAAATTCTGCATCGCCGTCTCGTGCTTCAAACAGCACCTCGTCGCCATCCGTCATCAGTGCTAACTGTCCGTCTTGAACTGCACGACCGTCCAAGTGGACCGTCCCGCCAAAAACGTAAATCATCCCGTTGAGTCCTGATTTGATGGATTGAAGATGAGACGACCCATGATCCATTTTCATGTGAAGGTAGGTGATCGGGATGACCGTGTCAATCACGGCTTTGACACCCATGGTCTCTCCCGCAATGACGTTCGCCCATACACTGCCATCTTCGGAGCGTACACTTGGAATGTCTTTGGCTGGAATGTCTTGGTACCGGGGTGCCATCATTTTGTCCTTCGCTGGAAGATTTACCCATATCTGGAAACCATGAGTGGTCCCCCCCGTTTTGTAGAATTCGTCCTGAGGCAATTCGGAATGAATAATACCACGACCAGCCGTCATCCACTGAACATCTCCTGGATTTAAATCGCCTTTGTTACCCGCACTGTCACGATGTTGCATCGCACCTTGAAGCATGTAGGTGACCGTTTCAAAACCGCGATGAGGGTGATCTGGTGCACCGATTGCCGAATATGGATCCCAATGAACAGGACCCATCTCATCCAAGAGCAGAAATGGGCTCATCAGCGAGCCCATTGCGGCCGGGCGGCGGACAGGGAAACCCCCTCCTTCGAGAACAGTGTGAGTTGGAACTGTGGTTTTCAATGATCTTCGCTTCATGCAATCACCCCGTCGACAAGTGCTTCAATGGTTTTGAGGTTGATGGGCTTGCTAGAATTGACGACCGCCACTCGGCCCAGAACATTCGCTCCAAGGTGAGAAAATTGAATGCGCATCGAGGTCATCAAGTTGTGCCCTCCACCACCACTGTGGGTGGCTAAGGCGACGAACTTCCCGTTGAAGTGTTCACGGAAATCCTCAGTGCTCGTCGAAAGCCATGCTATGAAATTGTTCAGTACAGGCGGCATCGAACCGTTGTACTCTGGAGCGCAAACGATGAGCCCCTTTGCAGCTTTGACCTCGTCAGAAGCGGCTTTGAAGCCTGGCATTTCAGTCCCCTCTTCTTCTTGCTCAGTGGTGTACATTGGAAGGTCTAAATCACAAAGATGAAGCGTGCTGAATGGAATGCTTTTCGAAGCAAGTTGTTGCTCGAACGCCTTGGCAAGTGCTACGTTCTTTCCCGATGAAGCCACGAGGATGGTCACGCTGTCCATGCTGGAACGAGTGGCCGGTCCTTCTTCAACACAGGGGTATCAAATGAACTACCATCTGATCCTGTAAGCAATCAATAAACCGCCAAGAATGGTCGGCACAAGGGCCATGGCTAACAATCCAAGGATCAAGCTCTGCACCTCACCCTCCTCGTCCGTTGCTTGAGGTTCAATTTCATCGGATGCAGTTTCGTTGCATGTGGTGACAAAGGGGTTGCATTCGATGCCGCTTTCTTCCGCTTCTGGCGTCTCGTAATCCAAATCTTCTGTCAAGTCCTGGCACCCGTCTGCATCAGAGTCGGTGACGTTGTAAGATTGCCAATCCAAGTCGCCTTTTTGACACGAATCATCCAGATCAGTGACGCCATCATTGTCGTCATCGAGATCTTCGGTGGCGTCGCGGCAACCATCGCTATCGTAGTCGAGCACAGGGTCTGAAATCCATTTCATTTCCCCGAGTGGGCAATTGTCAAGGGGGTCTTCAACACCGTCATTATCATCATCAGTGTCTTCGGTTAAGTCCTGACAGCCATCGGAGTCGTGGTCTGTAGCCATGTTCGACTCCCAATTCAAATCACCTTCAAGACAGAAATCAACCGAATCAGGGACAAGGTCGTTATCATCGTCAAGGTCTTCGACGCTGTCTTGGCACCCATCGATGTCAAAATCAGTGAGGAAGTTCGAAACCCAATTGAGATCACCAGTAGGGCATTTATCATCGACATCGAGGACCCCATCATTATCGTCGTCAAGGTCTTCAAGGCTGTCTTGACAACCGTCGCTGTCGTAGTCATTTGATGTTGAGGACAACCAACCAGTATCGCCTATCGGGCAATCATCATAGCCATCTTCAATGCCATCCGCATCGTCGTCAAGGTCTTCGCTGATGTCCCTACAGCCATCGCCGTCACGGTCTGTCGTAGGCGATGAATCCCAGCCGATGCTGCCCAAAGGACACATGTCGGTAAGGTCGCTCATGCCGTCGTTGTCATCGTCCTCGTCTTCGTTAAGGTCCCTGCATCCATCCTCGTCATGATCGGTTGCCTTTTTGGAAATCCACCCGACTTCACCTGTCTGGCAAAAAAAAAAAAAAAAAAAAAAAAAAAAAAAAAAAAAATCGTAATCTTCCGTGGCGTCTTTGCATCCATCTTGGTCATAGTCAGTCTCAGGAGTCGATGTCCAATTGAGGTTGCCAAGCGAACATGCATCGACTTCGTCAAGGATACCATCATTGTCGTCGTCGAGGTCTTCTCCGACATCATAACAACCGTCACCGTCGTAATCTAAGAACACTGAAGAAATCCATCCAGTACGACCTTTGGAGCAGTTGTCTTCCAAATCAAGAATAGAATCATTGTCATCATCGAGGTCTTCAAAATCATCATGACAGCCGTCTTTATCGTGGTCAGTGGTTTCAGTTGAAGTCCAATCGAGACGCCCCTTTGCACAGCGATCGTTGGTGTCTGAGACGCCATCATTATCATCGTCTTCATCAAGGCCAACATCCAAGCAACCGTCCGAATCATAATCTGTTTCAGGAGAAGGGGTCCAACCGATATCACCCTTCGGACATTGATCAGCCTCATCAGGGATACCATCATCATCGTCATCAGTATCTTCTGTGGAATCTCGACAACCATCGCTGTCGTGATCATTGGTGAGGTCTGCAATCCAACCGAGGTCCCCAAGGGAGCAGGTATCTAAAACGTCAGGGACACCGTCGTTGTCATCATCCAAGTCTTCTTCCAACGAAAAGAACCCATTGTTCCAGAAGTCATCCATGCAACCATCACTGTCGTGATCTCCGAAGTTAGCTGAAGACCAATTCCAATGGCCATAGGTGGCACATAAATCGCTCAAGTCAGCGACCCCGTCGTTATCATCGTCTGGGTCTTCGCTGACATCACGACATCCGTCGCCGTCCCAGTCGGTGATATCATTTGGATCTCCAGT
>OBOY01000006.1_pt1 | contig 38320 bp, 30 predicted proteins | sample 1493951 | NCBI WGS metagenome assembly OBOY01 (sample SAMEA3275470, study PRJEB22092) | marine metagenome | biome: Marine environment; feature: Belgian marine environment, sample taken at 3 meters depth; material: Sterile flask | collected 2014-06-24T14:34:02+00 | depth 3 m | reverse complement strand
GAGTGCGACTGGATCAACTCGACCTTGTTCAAGCGTTGGTTCAAAGCCGCCCCAATCCTCGATGAAGCCAAGGTTGTAAGCAGCTCGGGGCGTGTAGCCGGGGAAAAAATTTCTCCAAGTAAATGGCACTCGGCCAGGTGTAATACGGTTCACCATGCTCACAATGGAGGTGTTGCACGTGGTCAAAAGGGAATGGTACCACTCACCTTTTTCTGCCAGCGAATTTGCTTTATTGGTCAGTGCCAACAGCAAGGCTTTCTCTTTTCCAGGTGGAGTGATGCCGCGGAACAGGTAGTCCTTGTGGCCTCGGGCGTTGGTTCGCAGTGCCAGGACATCGTGTTCGAATCCGACCAAGAGGTAGAGTTCAAAATTGCGCCATAATCCATTCCAAGGGTGATAGCGTTGCCCCTTTCTCCGCCGAGCTTCAAACGAAAAGGAAAGGCAGGTGCCGTCGTTGAATTCGAAGGTGAGGAAGGTGTGGGCTAGCCCGTGAATGCTGTGGAAATGGTCAACGACAAACCAGACGTCCTTGATTTCGTCAGCATCGACCTCGAGCGTGTCCTGCCAGGCTTCATCGCGGTCGCGTGTGGTGCGCCAGAAGAAATCCCTGATGTTGGTGTAGCGAATGGTGCTCCCTGTTATTTCAGCGGTGGTTGTCAATTCACAGTCGGAATTCCAATCAGCGTCCAATTGGGGCTTGCGTGGTCGGACCCTCACCAGCCAAATGAGCACTGAAAGTGCGACAAGGCCAAGAAGAGACCAACCAATGACAGCAGCAATCGTGGTCAATATTTCAAGCAAAATATCACCATGAGTGCCAGATGCGAAGTTCTGGGTCCCACCAATCCATGCTTCCATCGGGATGTTGGCGCCAAAGGGTGCCTGTGTCGTCGGTTGTGGTCGGTAATCCTTCAGGATCGGGTGACCCATCGGGGAGAATTGTCGGGGTTGGGCCAAGCGAGCGAAGGCCTTGATACTCCTCCTCATCCTTAACCCGGACGAGCATGAAAAACACGATGAACGCAACTATGAGTCCGAGTGCTCCAATTGAATACCATCCGACCGATTCCGTTTCGGTATCGTCACCAAACGATCGGCTTGGCAGGGCTTCTGATTCCTCTTGGGTCAAGTTTTCACCTGGTTGACGAACCAGATTTAATCCGTGCACTGTTCGAATTTGTTCATTGTTAATCACTTCGAGGCTGATAAGATGCACACCTGCTGGTAGGACAGAACAATCGTAAGTGTTGCTTTCAGTGCCAGGCAGTTGTTGGCCTTGAACGGACCAGACCTTGTCAAAAGAGGAAAAATCAACACCTGCCATGTTCGGAATCATGGTGATCAAGCACGCCTCATCTGTCGAGTTTCCATTGCCCTTCACGTTGAAGGAAAAAGCAGGGGCTGGACGGTTGTTAATGGTGAGGTTTAACCAGGATTCAGCGGTTTGACCGAGGTCGTTGCGGTAGGCCTCCTTGAGCATGTATTCGCCTGCTGGCCAATCAGAACAATTGAGTGAAGTTTGGTTGTCGAGCACCGTGAATGGGGCTCCTGAAAAGGTTCTGACACCAGCAGCTGAATACCGAGGACCGGTCTGGTCTGCAAAGATGCGGTCAATGGAGCATGAATCACCTGTTTCAATCCAACTTGGTGCTTCAAGATCAAGCGTGATCTCGGGCGTTTTCAAAGCAGGTTGGAGCACGTATGTCGGCAACTGAATGGTGGTGATGGTTTCCCCGTCTTGGTTGACCAGTTCAAGTCGAAGAGCATGTTCGCCTTTAGCCCAAGCATCATAGACAATGCTCGCGTTGGATTGGCCCGAGAAGGACATCGTTTGGGAATCGTGAACTTCTCGGTCTTTGTGCACGCCATACAACCGCAGTTCGATGTTGGTGAATTCCTTTGTTGTGTTCATGATGACCACCACTCGAATGGCGTCTGGCTCTCCATCTTGATTCAGGTCCAGCGTATCGTTGCGCAAGGCGATGAGATTGAGCCCCTCTGCCTCCAAGGCCTCGTCCACTGCAGTTTCTTCAGCGCTTGCAACCCCGGTGAGTCCCAAAGGGGCTGCCATGCTCAAGCATAGCACGAGCATCAACGCAATGCCTCGACCACGCTCGCTAAGCACCTTCATTCACCTCCTCGGCGACTGGCATTGGAACTGGAAGCGGAGGTAAATCCTGCAATGGAATCATGCCGTCTTGAGCCAAAGGTTGGCTCATTTCTTCAAGCGTTCGGGATTGTTTTTCTTCAAACAATGCATCTTCGAGGTCTGGATCCTCTCGACCGGAACGAACGATGAGGGCAGCTGCTGCTCCAACGATGAAGCCAAGTCCGATGACGAGGTAGGTCAGCCACGAAGCTTCAGGGCTCTCACCGAGAATCGCAACGGCTGCTGCAAATTCTCCATACTCGTTTGACCAACCATCGTTGTTCGAGTCCACGCATCCTTGGACGTCCCTTATCGACGTGCCTGCCTGTTCAGGACAGTCGTCTCTGAAGGCACCCAGTGGCACATCCCCAAATCCGTCACCATCGAGGTCTCGCCACTGCAGGGCTTCAGTAGGGAAGGCATCTGCGGGACCCACTGGATGGGCTTCCCATGAGGAGGTTGGATCAGACCAACCATCGCCATCGGTGTCTCGGCATCCTAATCGGTCAAGCATTGAGGTGCCCCGAGTTTCAGGGCAAGCATCGCCTTGATTTCCATCATCGTTGTCACCGTATCCATCACCATCGGAATCTCGCCATTGGGTTGGTTCGTGAATGAAGGCATCACCGAGGTCCGACCAGCCATCACCATCGGTGTCAGCACAGCCCCAGCGGTCACCTCCCGAAGAAGGTCCGACGGAGGTTCCTGCTTGGTCTGGACACACATCTGCGGTGGTCCCACGCGGATTATCTCCACGGCCATCGCCATCGAGATCATGCCATTGTGAGGGGTCCATTGGCCAAGCGTCGCCCCGGCCACCCGGACTGGCAAGCCATGCGTTTGTTGGGTCCGACCATCCGTCTTGGTCACTGTCAGGACAGCCCCAACGGTCGAAGGTCGAAGACCCTTCAGTGGTTCGACAACCATCGCCACGGTAGGCGTCACGAAGCGTCTGTCCGTCAAAATACTCGATGTTGTCTCCATAGCCATCATCATCGGTGTCATACCACTGGCTTTCATCCTCAGGGAAGGCGTCTGCAAACCCAGCGGGGTGGGCAATCCAATCGTTGGTTGGATTGGAAAAACCATCCTCATCGGTGTCCCTGCACCCGAGGCGGTCGATGTAAGAAATCCAGCCTGATTCAACCTCTTCAGGCGATGAAAAGACGCATACATCTCCTTCGTATCCGTCGAGATTGTCACCAAACCCATCGCCATCCGTATCCCTATATTGAGACGGGACGAATGGGAAATCGTCGATTTGCGAGGCGCCGTAGGTTTGATTGTCGCCCCAGCCGTCTTCATCGGTATCAAGCCATTGCGTTGGGTTGTCTGGGAAATCATCGATAAGATTCGCTCCTTCGCTCTGATTGTCACCCCAGCCGTCATAATCTCGGTCGCGCCATTGGGACTCTTCGAATGGGAAGGCATCTGAACCGTTGGTTACTGTCCAATTCAGATCACCGTCTGAGTAGGAGTCGCCATCCGAATCGGTGCAACCGTAACGGTCCCCACTTGATGTTCCGGTGATGAAGGGGCATGCATCCGGCGTTGAGGCGTTGAAGAAATAAGAGCCAATGCCCCAACCAAGTCGTGTTGTGTTCCACGATTCTTCAGCCCAGTTGTCACCATACCCATCTGCATCGGTGTCGTTCCATTGCGTTTCATCGATTGGGAATGCATCCCCTAGGCCGGCCGGGTGGGCGAACCAAGCGGTCACACCGTCAAGGCCACCAGGGTCATCATCAGAATACCCGTCGCCGTCTGAGTCGAGGCAACCAAAGCGGTCCATGGTGGAATATCCGCGACGGAATGGACAATGATCACCTTCGAAGCCGTCCAGATTGTCACCGTAGTTATCGTTGTCACTGTCGAGCCATTGGGTCGGTTCAAGATAGAACGCGTCGGCTCCATTTTGTGCAAGCCAACCCGTTTCAGGGTCCGACCAACCGTCACCATCGGTGTCAATGCAACCGTTCCGATCGTTGGTGGAAGACCCTACCACATCATCGCAATCGTCATCGATGTCGACAAACCCGTCTTCATCTGTGTCTCGGTTTGATTTGTCAATTGATGGTGTGATGGTGTAATCAAAGCCGTCGTTGCACCATGAGTCGTCTGCTTTGATTTTGAAGTAGACGAAACTTTGGCTTGCAACGGTGGTTGAGAGGGTCTTTGAAGCGGCATTATCGTCCACGTAGGAATCGACGATGGTGCCACCTTGTGCGTTGAGCAGGGAGACTCGACCCTGCCAACCATCGCCAATGCACCACCATGCTGGCCCGTTCATCGTTCCTGAGAATGAAATTTGAACGATGTCGCCTTTTTTGGCCTCAATCTTCCAGAAATCAGCCCGATCGTTGCCCGCATCGCAATCTGGATCACAGACATAACCGCTTGACGTCACCCCATCGGTAAGGGGGGAGGCGCTCTGGATGTCATCGTCTGCAACAGCCGGAGGAACGAAGCAAAGCATGAGCGCGGCCAGCAGCAAGGCCACCACGCGCTTCGCGAGCATGGTTGTCCAAGAGGCGGTGTGCCTATGAACACTACCCGAGGGCAGCGACACCTACAGTTGCTCTTGAATGTACCAAGTCGCTGGCTGATGAATGCTGTAGAAGGTTAACTGGATTCAGTTTTGATCGCCGAGGCATAGATTGCTTCGTAGGCCTCAGCATTGTGCTCGTAGGTGTACATTGAGAGCACGCGTTCACGTCCACGTTGCGCTTGCTCCACTCGCCCCTTTGGATCCGCAAGGCAACGGCACACTGCTTTGGCTAAATCACCGGGGTCTCCCGAGTTGAACAGATCCCCAACAGTCGTGTCAATCATCTCTGTCAACGGGGGTTGGTTCACTGTGACAACTGGAGTTCCACTGGCTAATGATTCCAATGGAATCAAGCCTTGGCCTTCGTAGTATGAAGGGTATACAACTAAATCCGCAGACCGGAAATGTTGTGCTAAGTCATCAAAAGACATGCTGCTTCGAATAAATAAAGCATGTTCCACCCCTAATTTGCGGGCATTTTTTAGAAGACGCTTCTTCATATGACCTCTTCCAACAACGACGAGTCGGGCGCCTGGATGGCTTTCTAGAACCTTGGGCAAGGCCCTGATTAAAGTCATGTAACCCTTTCTAGCTACTAATCTTCCAACTGCCAAAATCATTGGAGTTTTGGTTTCAGGCATGTAACTCAAAGCTAATTCATCATCGCAATCATAATTTTTACGTAACTTCTCATGACTCAATTGTTCCTCTTCATCATCCTGATTTGGTGGCCTGAAGACCTTATGATCGCAACCCCACAAAACGACTTCACATCGGAAATCGTTCGGTGGATTATACCAATCTTCAAACTCTGAAAGTGTCGATTCAGAATTCGAAACACAAACACTTGATTCGAGTATTCCTGCTCGTTCATACTTCGAATAATACTTAGCAGTCAACCGAATTGCAAGGTCGTTTGGATTTCTCCAAGTCGCAGACTCATTCGCCTTAGCCGCCCGAATCACACCTTGTTTCTCTCCCAACCATGAACCGTGCAGTGATGAACAAACTGGAGCAATATTCTCTTCCATAAATCTGAATTCCTTCCGAGTAAAAGATGCCAAAGGAAGATGAATATGTATGGCATCAACCGGCTCTCGACTATGCAGGTGCTTGAGAGCAAGTAAGGCATGCTTCCCGTAGGAACGGGTGAACGCCATTGGAGCTTTCAGCCAAGGAACTTCAATCACCGAAACGCCTTGTTGAGGTGGAGCCCTGTCTTTGTGAGTTCGAGTGATGATGCTCACTCGGTGTCCACGAGCAGCGAGGTGGCCTGCAAGATGGAACACAACAGAGCCAATACCACCCCATCGGGGGGGGTATTCACCGGACACCATGGCGATGTGCATAACGCAACGAAAGTGTGCTTCGGTTTCAATGTCACCGTATTGAAGACCCCTAAGAATCAAATTCTCGTTCCAATGCTTTCAAGGGGGTTGTGATGGTCGCAGAAATCATGGGCGAAAAACTCCCTGTCACCGTTACGGTGATTCTTCCAACTCGAAATGAAGAGGAGGCCTTGGGCCCAACCCTCGACGCAATCCCTCGTGGATGGTGCAAAGACCTCGAAATTATGATCGTCGATGGAAACTCCAGCGATCGCACCCGTGAAATTGGATTGGAGAAGAAAATTCGCGTCCATCTTGAAGATCGCAAAGGATACGGACGAGCCTATCGAACAGGTTTTGATGTGGCCAAGAACGACATCATCGTCACCATGGATGCAGATTGCACCTACCCAGCAGAACTTGTCCCTACACTAGTCAAGCGCTTGCTTGACGACGACCTTGATTTCATCACCTGTGACCGTCTTTCCCTTGCTGAAGAAGGCTCTATGCCTGGCATTCACGGCTTTGGAAACTGGGCGCTTTCATTCACCGCTCGCTTGCTGTTTGGTTATGGAATCAAAGATTCTCAATCAGGCATGTGGGTGTTCAGGAAGTCGATTTTTGACAATGAAGCAATGCGTCCGACCAACGACGGCATGCCACTTTCTGAAGAGATGAAGATTCTAGCGCGAAGAGTGCTTGGAAAGGACAAGGCCGTTGAAATTTCAGTGCCATATAGGCCTCGGGTTGGCGAAGCAGAGATTCACACATGGGGCGACGGTTGGAAGAATTTCAAATTCCTCTTCGCACGACGAGTTGGCCTCCACCGAACCCGCACTCCGTGGGGTGGTCGCGATGCAAACCCTGATTCGACCAATGGTGACCTCCCTGAGCAAGCTTGAGTTGATCGCTCATGACCATCTGGCATCAACGCTGGTCCAATCAACAGATTGGGTTTCACCGGTCCGTCGTCAATGACTTGCTGGAAAAACACTGGCCGACCCTCAATGTCCAACATGGTGGTACCGTCCTTGTGCCGTTGTGTGGAAAAAGCGTCGATATGCATTGGCTTGCTCAGCAAGAACACGACGTGATTGGGGTCGAATTGGTTTTGCCAGCGGCCGAGGCTTTCTTTGAAGAGGCGGGCAACACGCCTGAAGTTGAGTCGGTTGGTCAATTCAAGCGGCTGAATTCAGGGCCAAACACCATCCTTTGTGGTGACTTTTTTTCAGTCCCAACGTCTCTGGCACCATGCACTTCGTGGTACGATCGTGCAGCGCTGGTCGCTCTTCCATCTTCTGTTCGACCAGCCTATGTTGAGCAAATACGAAACCTCTGCAAACCAGGTTCGGTTGGGCTGATGATCACCTTTGCCTATCCACAAGAGCAGATGCAAGGACCTCCGTTTTCCCTCCCAGATGAAGAGGTTAATCGGTTGTTTTCAACTGGGTTTGAGATCGAACTGCTCGAGCAACTGGAGCTTGAAGATGAGAAAGACCGAGGCCTTTCAAATCTCTATTCCTCGGTGTACAAATTGACCCGTCGATGAGCAAAGCACAGGATGTGGCCCGTCACACGTTGTCCCAATCGAGGTCGGCGCCAGTCAATGGCTTTGGCTCTTCAGCAGTGCCATCTTGTTCTGCTTCAACCTCCGAAGCACCGTCTACAGCCCCGCCTTCGAGCGGTGCTGAATCCTCCAATTTGACAACCTCCTTGACCGAGCCGAAAGCATCCCACGATTCGATGAGGTCCAATTCAGCAAAGCGGGTCTTGCGCCGTTGGAGCACGACCGCGCCAGCGGTAAGGGCGACAATGAAAGCCACAACAGCCCCAATGAGAAGCAGAGGTCGGTTGTCGGTTGGGGGGTCCTCAATGGTCAACGTCACACTGAGCACCTCGACATTGGCATTATCACCAACGCCATCGGTTGCGATGACCTTCAGGTTCGGTCGGCCTGGACCATCTGCAAGCACCTCAATGCTCGCAGTCCAAACGCCATCACCGTCGGGGTCAGTGAGGTTCATCTCCCAAACTTGAAGGTCGTGTTTTAGCGTCATTCGCACATCTTTGGTCGTACCATCTAAGTCTTCCATGGCGACCGATACGCTGAATGTGGTCAATTCTCCAGCGGTCCAAGAGGTTGGCGTATAGACCAAGTTCGACAGACGAGGCAGGCTTGATTGCACAGTCACATTGGCAAAGCGTTCATCCTCACCGCCTCTGCTGTCCCGGATGTACAGCGAGATTTTTTGTTCACCAGGCGTGAGATAGATTTGATCGATGCTCATCGTTGAGAGCACAGTATAGGTTCCATTAGGCGCCCATAGCCTCCATTCTCTCGTCACCATATCGTCGTCTGCATCGGTTGATTCTTCACTCAGCACCACCGGTTGACCTGCTTCGATTGAGTCTCTATTGATAGGTGTGACCATGACGGCAACCGGATCGGATTGACCCACTGTAAGGGTGATGAACGTGCTTGAGGCCAAACCAGTTTCATCTTCAAGTGTAATCTCAATGGCGTGGGTTCCAGCGTTGAGATTGCTGATGTGCGTTTGACTGGGATCGGCAGCATCCAAAAGAGGCTCTGTGAGCAAATCACTGCGCACGGTGAGTGTGAAATTGTCGCCATCGAAATCAACGGATTGAACAGCGTTCCAAAAGATAGGATCTGAAGAGCGGAAGATCTCACCATCAACCGGTGATACAAGGTCCAACATTGGTGCTGAGGCAGACACTTCAACGGTTCTTGAGACCACAACAGGTTCGTTGATGCCATCGTCCAAACTAAGCGAAATGCTGTGGGTGCCTGCGGAAAGACGGCCATCAAAAATCAACCAGTCTTCACCTTCCGGCGACAGGCGTCCATCGAGATCACTCGACCAAATGACGACAAGGTATTCTGAGCCGGCGAACGGTTGGCGTTCGGCGCAGTGCCATGAGCCATTGATTGGGAAGGTTGAGCAGGCCGCATCGAAGTCTCCAGACCCGTTGGCAGAGAACCATATCGTCTCAGAAGAGGTGTACGTTTGTGTGTCGAGAGGGGTTCCAATGCTGGCTTTGGGCAACGAATTGGTCACGGTCAAAAGCATGGATGTGGTCTGGGTTGAGTTGATGTGTTCGGGCCGATCATCGACCACTCGCATCTCGATGGAGTGAACGCCTCGTGAGAGGTATCCTTCCCAGTAGGTAGCGTTCGCTTCATTCGACCAAGCGAGTTGTCCATCCAAACTCGACCACCATTCAACTTCGAGGGCGTCCCCTTCGGGATCGATGGTTGCCGTTCCGTCGAACACAACCAAGCTTTCACTGCTGTTTTCTGCTCGTTGGACTTCAAATACGGGTTCTGGAACCTCATTGTACAGTTCAACAGGAATTCGGTACTCGGTGGGGGGGTTGATGTTGTCAAAGGCGTAAATCACGACCTCAAACGTTGATGGGACGCTTTCCTCCATGGTGAGGTTCATCCATAATTCGTTGGGGCACGTGGTGGCTTCCACTTCAGCGAAAATGTAGGAACGTTCCACCCAACACACCAGTGGATCGTTCTCAAGATCATAGGTGCCTGAAATGTTGAACATGACATGTTGTGTTCTTGGAATGATTAATTCAGACCAAGGCGAGAGGGCCGGTTCAACATTGAGCACGATGATTGGTGCTTGATTGATCAGTTCTATGACTCTCTGCTCAGTAACGCAATGCGCAGCATCATCGCAAACGCTCAATGTGATGATATGGATACCATCAGACAGTTCACAGGACCAATTGTCGTTGACGTTAGCCGTGAACGGTACGCCGTCAGCCGGGCTGTTCGGGCCATCCCAACTCACGAGGCAGGAATCTTCGATGTTGCCATCGAGGTCACTGGTCCATGCCCACACAAGAGGATCGTTGTCCAAATCCCAAGAGTGAGAGGCGTTGAACAGAACGGCGCCTTGGGAAGGGTAGACCATGCTGTCCAACGGTGTGTCCCAAATGAGGAATGGAGGTTGATTCTCCAGCGGGAGGACGCAATTGATGAAACGGTCTTGGTCGAGGACAGCGCTGGTGGTGTTGGAAACGCTGTCGTAGCCACAGTCAATCTCGACGATGTTGTGGCTCGATGCCCCGGTGTTGGTCCAGCGTTGGCCAACAAAATTTGGCAAGTCAACATAACCAAGATCGTTGGTCGTTTCCTGCAATGATGGCTCAAACGAGGTGAAGTTGGCATTGATATTGGCGCTTGGTATGCCGTTGTTGACTGTGTTCACAACCCAAACCGTGATGTCCCAGGCAACATCGATGTGAGCACCTGATGCTATGGTCGCAAGGCTGAGGTCAACGCCTGATGGTTGATGCAAATGCAAGGTCGAGGTGCTGTCGAGTTGCAGAGCATGGGATCCAGTGGCGTCGGTGAGCGAGGACCAATTGACTTGGCTGTTTTGCAAAAGAATGGTGCCTGTGCACTCCGCAGAAAAGGTATTGCCGTACCCTGAAAGAGCGACGTGGTCGATGAGCGTCAAGCAGGTGTTGGCACCAGAAAACTCAGTTCTGCTGAGGCTGGAAGGGTAGTTTCCGTTGTTGTCCGCGTTCCATTCGATACCGCTGTGGTTTCCTGAAAGGACAATCGAATCCATATCTGCAGCAGCGTGCTCGAGTGAAATTGCAGGAACACCTGGACCCTCTAAGCTGATGTCTGCCCCATGAATATGAACGCGCCCGCCTTGTTGGCCGAGGGTTAGCCCTTCGTTGTCGACCATGAGCGGTGACATGGCGGGGTTGTTGTCGAACAAGGTAAGGTCATACATCCAAAGATCGACTGAATTCAAAGCATAGACTCCTGGTCCAGTCGAACCAGTGACGGTGCAGTTCCAACAGGCCACGTCGCCTGAGGATGTTTCAATGTCGTTTGATTTTTGATAGTAAAGACCTGCTTGGTCGCCGATTGATGCGGTTGCTGGATCTGCGCCGTTGTCACTGGCGGTGAGGTTTTCGAAAGTCACGTACCTTGCATCATAAACATGGGCGCCTGATTCGCCATTCGAATCAAGGTTCATCCCGTCCACTATCACGGTTGCTTTATCGATGAATAGACCATCCTTTGTGTTGTTATGGAGGTTCCAATCAGAACCTTGCATGGCCCCACCAGAGGTGGATGCAACACCAGGCCCGACTGAACCTGAAACGGTCAATCCATCAAAATGTGGTGCGAAAAAGGAAGAACGGACCGCAACACCTGCTTCATGTGGACCCTCTCCGGGGTCCCCTGAATCAAGGACGGTTAAGTTTCGGAATGTCGTGGAACTGTCGACAAAATACAACCGCACACCGACGGTGGTTGAGTCTTCAACCAATGTGTTTTCGAACCAGGCACCCGTTGCGTTCACGTCAATGGCTGCGGAACCAATGTTCGACGTGGTTGCACCAGGGCCACCGGTTCCTCGAACCGTAAGGTTGGTGAAATCTGCCGTTTCATAATTGCTGTAATTGCTGTGGTTCAATTTGTCGACATAGACCCCTCTGTACATTGAATTGGAGACGGTTGCGTCCTTGACAACTGCACGTGTGTAACCCCCATCGTCGACGTGTCGAATGACAATTCCGTTGTCTGATTTATCGATGGTGATGTTGGTCAGGAGAGGTTGACTGTCCTCGACCCAAACGCCTGCGGCCACCGACCAGGTTGAACCGCTGATGTTGTCGATGACGATGTTGCGCAGAAGACCGCCTGAACCGCCCCAGATGTTGATGGCACGCGTCAAATGGTCAGTGAAGTAAGCACCGTCAACGATTGGCGTTGATCCTGCACCAATCGAGAGCCCAAGCCCGTAGCGCCAGTCGTTCTGGAATGGAACCATTCGACCTGCTTGGTCGATGTAGAGATCGTGAATGATCGGTGCTGCGCTGCTGAACAAATCGACGCCGACTCGATCGGGATTCAAGATGGTCAGATTGGAAAACACCGGATTGCTCCCATAAATCGTGACGCCGTAAATCGAATCCTCAATCGTCAAATTGTCAATGATCGAGCCACGACCGTTCGAACTGCTGTTGAATTGAAGGCCCTCGTGATCCGAACTTGCAAAGGAATACATCACAACGGGGCATGCGTTTGTGCCCTCAACTGTTAACCGCCCATCGATATAAATTCGAGCTCCTGCACCGAGTTCAATCTGGGTGCACGCACTGACGATCAGTTCATCAAAAACCGCCACGGTATAGGAGGTGGTGACGGTGACGGTGCCTGACCATGTCGTTTGGGCGCGTGCTGAAGCATGCTCTGCTTGGATGGCCTCTTCAGTGAATGCCTCATCGGCTGGAGGAATGACCGTTGCAAGGGGCATGCAGAGCAACAATCCCACCAGCACGAATGCTGACCAATGACGATGCACGGTGCTGTCCATGTTCCAAGGTTTGGTCAAACGCACTTCAAGGGTTCGGCTTCATGTCCTTCTTTTCAAGAAACGATGCCTATGATTTTAGTTCGCAACCAATAAGGCTGGAGTGGCATTGGGCGAGTTATGCCTGAGGCTTTTGTGCTGTTCAAAACTCTACCCTCGCATGAACGTGAGGTCTACCTTGCCCTTGCTGAGCACACGGCGATTGCGGAAGTGCACGCTCTTTATGGTGAATTTGACCTTCTTGTAAGGGTCAGTTCTGAAAACGCAGGCCAGTTAACTTCCATGCTGATGCGGGAATTCCGACAGATTTCCGGTGTAAAGGAAACTCAGACGCTGATTGCGGTTGAATATTGAGGTGAAGATATGGCGATAGGATTTGTATTGATTACAACGCAACCAGGACGAGAACATGATGTCCGTGCCACCCTTGATGGCATCGAGTTTGTCACAGACCGCTGGATGCTGTTTGGCGAATACGACCTCATTGCCCGTGTTCAAGCAGACGACGAGTACACGCTCACGCGCTGCATCGTCGAAGAGATTCGCGTCATCGACGGCATTGCTGACACCAAGACATTGATCGGTGCCGAACTCTGAGATCACAGCAACGAATGAAGCTGCAATTCGAGGGTTTTTGCCGCTCGAGGGCAGCCTGCTGCCCGGTGCTGCGTGATGGCTTCTCTCAAAGCGATTCGGCGCATGTTTGGCTGCAACTTTGCCTTACACGTCCACCAGCGTGCGTGCAATCGATGCAGCGTCGCACTGCCTGAGGTGGATTGTGGTTCTTCGATCTTCGCAAACACTTCTGAGGCCTTGAGCGAGTTTCGCTCGAGGGTGTGTTCAACCAATGACAAACGCAGCGCATTGGCACGAACAGTGCTGTTTTGTTGCTCAATGGCTTGCTCGAGATGTTCGATGCTTGAGTTCAGGGCTTGGTCGGTATCAGCTTCCAACAACAAGGCTTTGGCCGTCATGCCCTGAAGCAAAGGTTGCGTCAAGCCACCGATGCCAGCAAGCGATTCGCGCAGCCGGCTGGCCTTGACAAAGTCACCTTCTCGAAGGGCGAGTGCGTGCTGAATCATGGACAATGCGACAAGCGTCACCGAACGCTCTTCTGGATCGTTTTCTGGAATCTTAACTTTGGAGAGATAATGCTTGACTTGCTTCGATAATTCAGCATCGCTTTCACCGAACACGCAATCGTCCAGTCGGCGGGATGCTGCTGCAAGGGCCATTCTGTTGGCGTCTTTTTGATTGGTGGATGACAACCCGGTTTCAATGATCTCTTCAGCGTCTTGAATTCGACCTTCAAGCATGGCCAAACCCAGCGATAGGTAGCGGTGCTCTGCTGGGTCTTCAACAGATTCGATGTGCCTGCGTACGTGGTCCACTTCACACCGTTCGATGGCCACCTTTCCCGCAAGGTAATGCAAATGCGATGGCATTGAGGAGACCTTGATGGCCTGTTCAAGAAGCACTGAAAAAGCTCCGGAATGCGATTCAAGCAACCGTTCCATCTCAGCATCAAGTTGAGTGTCGATGCCTTCATCCATGCTGGCAATTCGGTGGTAAAGCAGGATGACTTTTTCCTCATCGGTTTCTGCCAACCCCTTCCAATGCTCCACTGCGGAGCGGTGAAGCTGTCGCTTTGTGTCCTCATCCAAGGCAGATCTCCGCACATTACGGACTAAATGTTGGATTTCCATCTTCTCCAAATTGGCCGTCCACCTCAGGAAAGCGTACTCGTCAAGGGTCCCAACCACCTCCGAATCAAACGCTTTTCGTGCTTCAATCGGCATTGGCACCATCACAATGTGGTCAAGGCCATTGCGTGTGGAATTATCGAGGGTGGAAAGAACCACGTTCTCCACATAAGATTGAACATCCGCCCCTGCTTCTGGGAGTGGAGAGCCATCTTCGTGCAAGAGAATGGCAAGTGGGTGACCGCCGAGGCTCTCAGCAATGTGCAAGCGTTCGGGTTCGGCCATTGTTTCGCCAAGCAGCAATGCAGCATCTTTCACTTCAAGTGAAGGAACGGCAATCCGTGGAAGCACCTTGGGGAAGGAAAGTGGTTCGCGCCCAATAAGCAACATGTGAGCGACTTGATCTTGGTCAAGGTGTTGACAAAAGGTACGGATGGAGGCGATGTGGCGTTCTGGGATAAGGTGTGCATCGTCGATCACGAGGACATCCCCTTTGCATTTGAGCGCTGCATATTCCGCCAATGCCTGGTTGTTCTTGGGCAGTGGACCGCCAAAGCCCCATTGTTCACACAGCGCGTGAAGGTCGGTGAACTCATCAACTTGGGCCCATCGAACATTGGTTCCCGAATCGAGCAATTGTTCGCTGACTAGACCGCCAACTGTGGTCTTGCCGATGCCAGGAAGCCCACTTAGGATCATGCAATGCTGACCTTTGATGTTCTCAATGACTTCCGCGGCAAGATGCTGGCGACCATGGACTGCACCAAGCACGGGGAGCGAACCGTAGGATTTGCCACGCGATGATTTCTTGGGTTTTTTGGCATCACCCAAGGATTCTAACACCGCACGTCCCTGTTCTGTGAGGTGGTAGACATGCCTTCGGCGTGAACCCCCACCAATCACGTGGGCCTTTCGTTTGAAGATGAGTCCATCCGTTTCAAGTCCGTTGAGTGGTGCATTAAGGGCGCTGCGAACCACGCCTAAGGCTTCACTGATTCCGGGCAAGGAGAGGTGTCGGGTCACATCCCACGCTTTTTCCATGGTTGGAGAAAATCCTCCTAGCCAGCGTAAAATACGCTCCTGAGGAGCAGTGATGCTTCCAACCATACCCCTACGCATGCAGGGGCTCCTTTCTAACCACCGCCGCCCATGCATCACCGACGCTCACGCGAAGGGGTTCCTTTTTTTGGGGCGGCGATAACCATGGAATATGCCTGTCACCCTCGCTTCGGTGGATTTCCCCAAGCGACCAGGTGTCTACCTGTTCAAAACAAGCCAAGGTCGTGTGCTTTATGTTGGAAAAGCAACGAAGTTGAACGAGCGAATCCGTTCCTATTTTGCATCGAGTCCCGACCGACAAATGATTCCAGAACTCGTCAAACGATCCGATGACATCGAGTGCATCGTCACCAATTCTCCCGAAGAGGCACTGATCCTCGAACGGCAGTTGATTCGCCAGCACAAACCTCGCTACAATTCAATGCTCAAGGACGACAAATCCTATCCGTATTTGGTGCTGACAAAGGAGGAAATTCCCCGCATCATGTACACCAGGCATCCCCCTAAAGGGAGCATGCGGTGGGGACCCTTTCCAAACGCAGGCGCTGCAAAGCAGGTGATGCAATTGTTGAGAAGGCAATTTGGTATTCGCGACTGCAAGGAATTGTTACCGCAAGGGTGCCTGTCCATGCACATCGGCCTGTGCGCCGGCCCGTGCATCGATGCGACTGGATACAGCGAGCGGGTCAACACCGCTCGCCGCATCCTCAACGGTGATGCTGCGGCGCTGCTGGAAGAATTAGCTGTCCACATGGATGAAGCCGCAGAAGCCATGCATTTCGAGCAAGCTGCAGCCCATCGAGACACCATCCGTGCTGTTCGTGCAACGACAGGCCAACACGTTGTCTCAAGCAAAGTCTATCGCGATTGTGATGCCATCGGAATTGTCGCCCAGGGTGAAATGGCTGCCGTGGTGGTGATGCACGCTGATCAAGGGGTAGTCAAAGGACAAGAAGTCTGGCCAATGGTTCACCGTGGTGACCTTGGTGAAACGGTGGCTCAATTCGTAGCGGAACACTACGCCAACCGCCGCCCACCTCGTCTGTTGCTCACCCCAACCCCTCTGCTTGACGGTGTCGAGGAGTGGTTGTGCAGCAGAAGAGACGCCAAGGTTGAGGTCCGTACGCCACTGCGAGGTGATTTGGTGACCTTACTGACCCTTGCTCGACAAAACGCAGACATCCAAATGACGCGACTTGCCAACGCCACGAGTGGTTCATTGGAACAACGGGCTGCCAACGATGCTGCTGCCGTTCTTGGCATGCCTCAACTCAATCACATCGTCTGCTTCGATATGGCGCAATTGCTTGGTGATGAGCGGGTTGGTGCAAGTGTGACGCTGAGAAATGGCCGGCCTGCTAAGAAGGAATATCGAACCTACACGGTAAAAACCGAGGCAATGGATGACTTACGAATGATGAAGGAAGTCGTTGAACGCTGGTTGAAACGTCAAGACTCTTGGCCGGATTTGCTGCTGATCGATGGAGGTGCAACACATCTTTCGACCATCACTGCTTTGCTCAAAGAGCATGATGTGTTGGGGAAATTCGAACTTGCAGCCTTAGCCAAGAGAGAGGAAACCATTCATCGAAACGGGCATGAACCCATCATTTTGGATCGCAAAGGGCGGGTCTTGGTTCACGCAAGGGACGAAGCGCATCGATTTGTCAACACCTTCCACAGAAAGCGAAGAGGACGAAGTCGGATGGCTGACCCCTTGGAACAAGTGGAAGGGTTGGGCGCCAAGAAGATGCAGAATTTACTCCGTCACTTCGGTGGACGACAAGGCATTCAGCACGCATCTGCTGACAACCTCATGACGGTGCCGGGAATAGGTCCTGCTTTGGCAGAACGCATCTACCAAGCTTTGCATGGCTGATCAATCAAACCGTTCTTCACCAAGATCGGCCACTGGGTCCTCGGCAAATTCAAACGGTTGGGAATTGATGCTCTCCATCGATGGGGGCATCGGCGGTGGAGCAGCGTTGTTGTACTCATTCAACTCGTCTAATTCACCGTGGAAGGCAGTGCTATGGAATCCGGAAAGATCTGCGAACTCTGCATTTCCAATCATGGGTTTGGCCTGAGAGGCAGCCGCTGCTTTGCGTGCCTTTTTCTTCTTCTTTTTCTTCCTTCGACGGCGAATAAACAGCAAGAGAAGGATCAGGACAATCGCAGGGTACTTCCAGAATTGAACCAAGAAGTAGAGCCAAGAAAAGTGAAGTTGGAAGGTGATGGTGTCCTCCACATCACCTGCAGGAATGGTGTAGACGATGTGTTGGCGCCCGTCCAGCATGGTGTCGAGGATGTTGCCCTGGGATGATTCCAAGTTTTCGAGGGTGATACCGCTTGGCATGATGATGGTGATTGGCCCGTTGACGGCCAATTCGAATTCATCGTTGAGGGTGCTATCGAAGGTCAAAGGCATCGTGATGACCTCATCGGAATCAGCACCTGAAGGCAGGGTGACGCCGTCCCAAGCCACGATGCTGTTGGTCAGCATACCGGTGATGCCTTGCATCAGCAGCGCCATTGGTTCGATGAAGGTCGAGCGCATGGCATCGGTCACCAAACTAAGTTGGATTCCCGAAGTGTCACCTTCTCGGATTTTACCGAAATCGCCACCAAGTTTGAGTTCAAATTCCACCTTTGGAATTTGAAGGGTCAAGCTGAGTGGTTCCTCGTCGCTCACCGTGAGGTCCGGAGGACCAACGCCCTTGAGACGTGTCTTGATTTCGAAATCACTAATGTCAATTTCTTTGAAATTAATGTCCTCTGCGTTCTTCAGTTCCTTGGCTGCCTCCTGAATGAACTGGGTGAACAATTCACCAATGCGTTTGACAAATTCCATCAGCCCATCAGCGGTGAATTCGAAGGTCAGAGTTTCGTTGCAGATGCTGAAATCCGGGCAGAACGATTCGAAAATCTCGCCAAGGTCAAACGTTCGATTCAATGGCTGGTCCAAACGGCTTGCAATGTCAAGGCCGAGACGAACCAGATCGGAGGGAAGGGCTTCCATTGAAATGCTGTGTTCACCGGTGTCGAGGTCTTCAAGAACATCTTCTGGAATACCGATTCGGTACACCGAAACATCGGCATCGAGGGCGAACTCAAATTCAATCGATTGCGTCCATTCATTGATGTTGAACGACATAGCGTCCATCTCAATTGCGCTTGTGACACACGTTTTGTTGGTGCTCGCACACTTCACGTTTTGGTAATCATCTCGAATCGCATGGCGCCAATCGTATGGGTTGGTTCCTGCGAATGATATTGAGTTGACTTCATCACCTGCAAGGGTGCTTTTCAGGATCAATCGGTCGTTGCCTTGTGCGGTCTTTACCCATGAAGGGAGGACGATTTCTAAGGTCAATTCAGAAGGTGGAAGGTTCGATGGCACAATGGCGGAGAGGTAACTGCTGTCAAGCACCGTTTCGAAGGTGAGCCCGGCGTTCAGCACGCGCTCAAAGTCGTCTTCCGAAAGAACATCGATGACTTCACCGACCTCTTCATTGCCGTTGTTTTCGGCGAGAATATCCAACAAGCGCATTGAGAATGGGGCGCTCAGCGTTTGCAAATAGACCGGATGCGATTCATCCATGGCCGTCTCTCCTTGCAGGCAGTAATGCAACTGAACTCCACCGGGCGCTACCTCTGAACATCCTGTGGTGTGAGAATAGTTGAGACCGCCCGCAGGCATAGAACCGATCCCTGATGTTTGTGAAACCCATGTCATCTCACCCATCTCGATGGTGTCAATACCCGCTACGGTTGAGGAAACGCCTTCTGCAATCACATCAACCGGGAATTGTGAAGTGAAGTTTGTCAAATCCACAAGGCCGTTGTGATAAGCAAGCCGAATGCCATCGGAGGTCACCACTGGAACGGTTGCCTTCTCAGCAACATCCATCAGCGAAATACCCCAATCCTCGAGGGTTTGAGCATCAAGGTAGTGCATCCCAGCGGTGAACCCAAGGGTTGCAGCTGATTCATCTTCCAAGTCAAGAATGATGTGCAAATCGAGGGCTTTTGATCCATTTTCGATTTGGACGGTGGTGGTGTCGGTGCGGTTGCGGTGCTTGAGCGTCAACTCAACGCCTTGCGTGAGGTCTGCGTCCACTTCAGTGGCGCTTCTGTGATCCAAGGTCCAGGAACCTGATGCATACGGCGAGGCACCGCCATGGGTCACAAGCGTTCCTGCTGCGTCCACTTGGTCGATGGTTGCGTAACTTGGCGGGTTGACCGTGTAGGTTGCCAAATGACCTTTTTGCGCGACGAAGTCGAACGATGAGGTGATTTCTGTGCCCATCACCATGAGGCCCTGATAGGCTCTTTCGAGGTCAAGATCTGCGTTTGGTTGCAGGTTGAAGGTCGATTGATCAAGGTTGATGATGGCTGAGGTAGAGATGCAGATTGGAGGGTGGAACACGTTGTTTTCAGATGCGCCTTCCTCTGCAGAATCGCTTGTTGGGTCTACGGAACACGCAGTGGTGGTTCCGCCTTGGGCGAATTGGTTAGCGTAATCCGTGGTGACCACAACGTCACCGAAACTGGATTCAAGGGAGTCTTCAATAGCATTGCTGATTTCGATTTTGAGTTTTTCACCAACGGTTGGTGAACCCGACCCTGCCGTTTCTTGGTCGAAGAAATTCCGAATCAAATCAGCGGGAGCGCCGTCGTCTTCATCCAATCCGTCGTTGGCCAAAGCGCTTGAAATGAAGGGGTCGTTGAAGCCGAGGGCATCGCGGTCGAATTCATGGATGGCCCACGTCAATTCCAAGGAAATTTGTTCTGTACCAAGCATGGTGAAGTCATAGGTGCCCTCAATCCAATCTTGGACGTTAGGAGTTCCATCGTCAGAATCCGAGTATGTATCACAGATGCCATCCACTGCAGCACCGGGGTCCTTATCGCACGACGTCATGCCGGCCGCGGTTGCGTATGGAGCAAAAACGGAGAGCGCCATGAGCCCAATCAAAAGGTGGGCAAGGGTCTGCTGACGAACGTTTGACCAACGACGCACTTCGCTCATGTTTTGTTGCTTAGCACGCGACATTGATATGAGTTCCCCCCCTGTTCTGTCTATGGATGCTGGCAAAACCATCACGCACATTGGTGTGGTGGTTTGGACCTCAAAAGAAAACGGATCGGCCCTGCACGCCACCCTGAAGGCTCTGCATTGGCTTGACCCGCTCAGCCGTTCACACCACGCTGAAGGTAAGGTCGGCTTTGCCTGCACGCAATCTTCACCATTGAATGATGGAGCACTCAATGATCTTGCACAACGCTTCCCACATCCGTTTGAGCAGACCATGTCGGAAATCGAGTCAATTGGTCCATCGGTGAACCCTCACGATCGATTGCGAGCCTGTGTGGTTGAATGGATGGAAGAGGTGGGTCAATCAGTTACTGAGGAGCATGCCTACGGGCTTCCAAGCAAATGGGAAGCGCTTGGAGATTTGATTGTCATTCCATTGGAGGCGTTTGCAAATGAGGCATGGGTTGAGGCCCTTGGTGCGGCAACGAAGGCACAAACCAATCAATTGTGGGCATCTGTCGCCCAAGCCCTTGGAGGGAGCCGTCTTGCTCGCCAAGATCACATCAGCGACGATGAGTTGAGAAGTCCGCGAATTGAGATGCTCGCTGGTGAATCCACTTGGGTTGAATTCAGCGATTATGGTGTGCACTTCGGGTTCGATGCCAGCAAGGTGATGTTCTCTTCAGGAAACGTGACAGAACGGCATCGAATAGGCAGCATCGACATGAAAGGCGAAACTGTGGTCGATGCTTACGCCGGTGCTGGTTACTACACACTGCCGATGTTGGTGCGAAGTCAGGCTGTTCGTGTCCATGCCTGCGAGATGAATCCAGCGTCGATTGAGGGATTGAGGTGGGCCGCATCAAAAAACGGTGTTGGGGCTCGTCTTACCGTTCATGAGGGCGATAACCAAACAACAATGCCTGGGCTTGCAGGCGTGGCCGATCGGTGTCATCTTGGGTTGTTGCCATCATCCGAAGCGGTGTGGCAGCACGCTCTCGCTTGCCTCAAACCCTCAGGTGGGTGGCTGCACATTCACATGAACGTTGAGAAAGAAAACGTGCAAGCATGGAGCGATGAAACGGTGCACGCCCTCAAGCAATTCGCACAGGATTCCGGCAGGAATTGGTCGATTGAAGCCAAGCACATTGAACGGGTCAAGTCGTATTCACCAGGCGTGCTGCATGTTGTTCTTGATGTGCAATGTGTGCCCAATCGGAGTGAAGTTTGATTCACAGTTTAGACACTCTGCACGGTGTGTCGACCAACAAGCAACCTAGGACGGTTCCTCGATCAACACCGCATCAACGGTCAGCGTTTCACGCTCTGGCTGAATGTTCAACGGTGGATCGATTCGCCCAACATAGAACACCAAAAAGCCTGCAACTGCCAAAACTCCAACAGCGCCCATGCTCAGGCCGATGACGGCAAAAGCATCGCTCAGGCTGGAAAACCAGGTGGTGGTGTCTTCATCCAAAAGATCACCAAAGCGAAGCGTTCCATCCGGGTCAGACACTCCAGTCATACGAACAGAGATGATTTCTGCTTCGTAGATGGGCCGTCCGGCTGAAGATGCAGGGTTCTGAATTTGCTCATCTCCGGTTGGGTCGTCCGATGTCGGGGTCAGGGCAATGCCACGAACAAGGCTCATGCCGTCACGGACGATGCCAAAGGTGGCATAGCCCTCATCATCTCGGTTTTCAGGATCGAGGTTGTGGGCTTCAGTTTCGGCGATGTACCACTGTGCATCAGCAGAATCTGGGTCTTGGCTTCGTGCCATACCAATCGCTCCATCGACGTGGGAAAGGTTTGGATCGAGTTCCAATGGGATTGTATCGCCCGTTCCACCGCTGCCACACTGAGGGCTGGTCAAGGGGTATGCACCGACCCGAGAACAGGTTGGGTCGCCACCTTGAACGACGAAATCATCGATGACTCGATGGAAAAAAATGCCGTCATAAATGCCATCTTCGACATTGGTGATCATGTTCTCTGTGGTGATTGGAGCCCACTGCTCAAACAGTTCGATCACAACCACGCCATAAGCGCGTGAGGTCAAGTGACCGGGGACATAGGACACTTCAATTTCGACAATGGCGTTTCCTTGGTAGGTGTCTTTCATCGGGGTGTCTTCAGGTTCTGGACCGTCCAACCACATTGCTGGGTCAATGCCAACATTGCGCCAACCAGTGTTTCCCGTATCGGCCTGAGCGATTGGAGCAACGCTTGCGGTCATGCACAACAGGTTCAGAACGAGCAAGATGGCCAGCCGTCCTTTCATGGTTGGGCGAATCGGTTCCCCCCCATGAACCGTGCGGCGATGCAGGCCTTTGTCCAATAGACAAAAGAAGGGGGCCGCCCTGCTCACATCATGGAACAACAATCCAACTTTGTAGCTAACGTCACAATCGGTTACGGTGCCTTCCTTATCGCGTGGGGCATTGCCGTTTCTGTCTTATCAGAATCCAACTCAATCACCTCGTTTTTCCCAAGCATGCTCGGGGCACCTTTGCTCGTTTCTGGCGTTATGACGCTTCGAAAGCCTGAGAAAAAGAAATTGTGGATGCATATTGCTGCCACATTCGGTTTGTTGTGCGCCCTTGGCGGTACGCGCTTCTTCATGGTCATGGGTGACGGGTTGGACTATGCCTCTGGTTCAACGCTGATGTTGTTGCTCACAGGTTCTGCCTACACGACAGTCTGTGTTCGTTCCTTTATTGCCGCTCGTAAAGCCCGAGAAGCTGCGGCTTGAAGAGGCCTGAACCATAGAGCGTCATGCTCTTGATGGGGGAGTGTCTGCGTGAAGCATGGCAGATGACTCTGGCACCAAACAAGAGGTCTCAGACGAGGCTATTTTGGTTCCAGAATTTGATCAAGCCAGCACTGCACGAAGGCAGTTGACCTACTCCGCCGTCAGCACCATCGCCGTCGCTGTGGTCTTTTTGCTGTTGGCGATGACCTTCGGTGAAGCATTGGTTTCAGAGGGAATGGACAATGAATTCGAAGAAGATTGGTGGAACACACCGCTCCATCTTCGCCATCAAATGGACCTGCCAATGGACACCCTCCGAGCCCAATTACCGGTCAATGGAACCTATGAGGCTCTGCCCTACACCGAGCATTTCATCGAAGTTGAACTGCCGGCAAGTGAGCAGGATGTTGGTGCTCCAGGCCCTGCCTTGATGCACGTGGCGTTGTGGCTTCCCAATGTTCCAGAAGGAACCCAGGTGCCTGTCATCATGACCATTCACCCCTACTACGATTTCGGAGGCGAAGGCATGCCCGGAATCGGTGAAGACTCTTCACCAAACACCGTCCCTGATGGCGGGGTTGGCAAGTGGGTCTACGACACCTTCCTGCCTCACGGCTATGCCTTTGCTCAAGCCTCAACCTTCGGCACGGGCCAATCCACTCACTGCCAAGACGTCAAAGGACTTGGTGAACAAACGGGCATTCAAGCGGTGACCGATTGGCTCGGTCAACAAAATTGGTCAAACGGAAACGTCGGCCTCATGGGCAAGTCATACGCTGGAACGACCAACTGGGAGGCGGCACAAAACCCGTCTGAACACCTCAAAACCATCGTGCCTATTTCCGGCTCAATCGGCGTCCAAGAAATGTTCTACAGAAACGGATCTTCAGAAGCAAGAGCGATGGGCTACGATGCGGCCTATGAGGCAGCGACAACCGACCTGACCACCGATGACATGCGGATGTGTTCTGATGACGCCATCGGGCCGTTGAACCCCTTCTCCACGTGGGGCTGGGCTGAATTTGGCGGAGCGGAATGGAACGATTACTGGGATGAGCGACGCCATCTTCCGGATGTCTTGGAGAACTACCGTGGCAGTGTCTACATCGTGTGGGGCATGCAAGATTGGAACGTCGACCCCTACCATGCCTTCCCAACCTACCAGTTGCTGATTGATGCAGGCATCAACGCTCGAGCGATTTCAGGCCAGTGGGCTCACAACTATCCAGATCAACCCGACCGTCACAGCGAACTTGACAGCGGTTACGGGAAGGAAGCCTATCCGAACATGAGTCGCATGGACTGGGCTGTCGAACTGTTTGGTTGGTTCAATTACTACCTCAAGGGCATCGGCGAGGAACCAGCGCCAATGGTCCAAATGCAAACCAACGATGGGCGATGGCACGTCGAGGACACATGGCCACCTGCCGATGTGATGTGGGACATGCACACGATTGATTCGACGTGGGGCGACCTTGGGACCGTGAGCGGCCTTGGAGCCGGGGTCACATTGGTGAGCCCGACGTTCGAGGACGAGACGCACATCTCAGGATTGCCTACCCTGCATTTGGATGTCACCACACAAGCGTGCAACGGCGGTCAAATCTTTGCTACGCTTTACGACGACACCTCAGACCTGCGCCTTGGCCACGCCACCATGGACATTCGCTACCGAGACGGTGGGTATGATGCTCAACCGGCACTGCCGTTCAGCCAATACACCATGCTCATGGAATTCAACCCGCTTGACGTCGTATTACCCGCAGGTCATGCTCTGCGGTTGGAGTTGAGTGAAACGGGCGAGGATTACCTGCCAGGGCCGTGTGCCAGCAATCCTGCTGGTGGACTCACGGTGAATGGAGGCACATTCGGACTGCCCCTCATCGATCGCCCGGTGAACCACGAAGCCTGGTTCGAAGCACCGCACTGGTGGGACCAGCAACCAATCCCTGCATGAGGCCTCAAGGATGCGAGTGCTCGCGTTTGAGGACTCCTACGACCTAGAAGCCATGCTTTCCTCAGCGGAGATCAACCTCGATGAAATCGTGTTTTTGCAACGATGGAATTCATCCAAGCCTATCGAAGCCATTCTGGAATTCAAGCCTGATGTGCTCTTGCTTGATTTCTTCATGCCGCCGTTCAACGGGGCACAAGTGCTTGCAAAGGTGATTCAAGCAACCGAACAGGGGAGCATTTCTCGTCCAAAGCAGATCATCGGGATCTCAAGCGAAGCACAAGCCAATGCACTCTTAGAACAAGGCGGGGCCGACAACTCGGTCATCAAATTCGACCTTCACACCCTCTCGATATGGAACTAAGGTTTGGCCACAATCAGGAGCGATGAGGCTAAATTCCTAATGCGCATGAGATGTTCATGGTTGACATCGACATGCCGGATGTCGGTTCACCTCTCTTGGACCAAATCAACGCGCTTGGCCCGTTGTTTGGCCTTGTTTTGATCGGCGCCGGGGTCTTCTTGATGCTGCGCGGTCATGAGCGCCTTCAGTATGTTGCTGGTGCAGTTGGAGGTGGAATTGGATATGTCTTCACACCGATTGTGCACGACCTCATCCCAGATGGAACCGTCAGTGAACTGTCCTTGATGTTCATCTTGATCTTGTTGAGTGCCGGTATTATGCTCATGACCATTCAGATGAGCATTCACCTCATGGCTTCGTTCGGAATTTACATCTGCTTTAGTTGGAGCTTTCAATGGCTTGACGGGCAGGGATTCGAAGTGACCGACAGCGAATTTATCACCAACGCAATGGCCGTGATTGCGTTTTTCTCAGTGATTTGGATTCGGAAAAAATTACCAATGTTGGTTTCAGGTTTGCTTGGAAGCATTGCCACGCTGGGGGGAATGCTTGTGCTCAACGGGCAGACACTGGAGGTTCTCAATCCAAGATCAACCTCCACAATGGCGATTGTGCTCGTCTTTTGGATGCTGAGCGTTTCGCTGCAAATGCGAGCCATCAAGCGAAAATATGAGTTGGAGAACCCTGAAGAAGTGGCAGAAGGAAGGACCGATGGAAGGAAACAGGCGAGGGAAAATCCCTACCAGTACCGGACGCCATCCGAATACGATTTACCAGACCTGCGGTAGACCTTTGAACGAACATTCAAGACCACCCCACACCGGGAATGAAAATCATGGGCGAAAAGTTGGACTATGGTGGAGAAACCACCGCCCAACAAACTTTTGCTGCTATGGGTGCAATTGGTTTGCTTCTTGCTCTCATGTTCGGCATACTCAATCTTGGCAGCGTGGTGCAGGACAGCGCACGGTCACTGGTCGAACCATTGATGCCAATAGGAGCGGTGTTGGGATGGCGTGTGATTGCGCTTCTGTTCGGTCTTGCCGCCATCGTTTCGATGTTCCGCTCTGGCCCGGGAAACATGCAAGTCTTGCTTCACGAACAACGGTCGATGACCTTGTTGCATCCAGTCGGGTTCCAAAAATTCGTCACGTTTAGCTCGTGGACACTGCTGAGCAACATTCTGTACTTTGCAAGCGTGAGCGTCGCCTCTGTGCTGCATATAAACGGGAGCAACGTGCCGTTCTGGTTGGAAACAATGGAGATTGGGATGTTTGCGGTAGCGTGTGGTTCGGCCTTCCTTACGGCAACCATTGTTCGATACATCATCCTGCCAGATTTGTTCGCATCCAATCGATCATCAGATCACATCTTCCTTTACCATGAACAGGCTATGCACAATTTGGCTGCCATCTTTTTGGCAGTGGAAGTTGTTTTGGTCGCGCCAAAACTCCACCCATACCTGGCTCTCTTTTGTGTTGGAATGGGACTCGTTTACGTCTGCTTTGCCTACATTTTCGCCTACCGAGGCGGTGGTTACTATGTCTACAGCTTCATTGACCCAAGGCTTCGCTATGCCCCGTTTACAATGCTAGGATTGGCTTTTGCTATCGCCGTATTTTTCCTTGGCGTCCTGATCGCAAGCGTGATCGTGGAAATGAACACCTGGTTGGGCGCTTTGCTGTTGGCGATTTGGGTTTCACTCATCGTGCAATTCACTGGACCAAAACCTGAAGATCAGTCTTCATCGTAAGGTTGCCAATCGTCTTGGCCTTCTTCACGGAACCACCAGTAGCCGTCTTCGTCTTCGAACCATTCGACGCCGTTTTCATCGATTGAATAGCCCTCAACTTCTTCTTCCTCTTCCTCGGCGTTTGGATCAACCATACCGGATTCTTGTGAAATCTGTTGTTTCAAGCGGTCCAACTCTTCATCTGCATCCGCAAAGACACGGTTTTCAGTGATGATTTCCGCTTGATGATCGCCTTGGCGAATGGCATCGTCGGATTCTGCGATGAAATCGTCGCTCATTCTTGCTTTGAATTCTTCAAACTCATCGCGGCCATAGCTGCCGAGGAATTCATCGCCTTTGGATTGCATCAAGTCGTCGAGGTTTGTCCTCTTTTCCCGCTTCAATTCAGGAGCATCTGGGACGGTCCCAGCGTAGAATGAATCTTCATCGTCAGACAATTTGGCAAAAGAACGGCCCTCAGGATCAACTTCCTCAATCGCTTCGAGAATGAGGTCGTGCTCTTCTTCATCGAGGTTTTCTTCCTCGTATTGCTGCCCTACCATCTTGGCAAGTTTGTTGAGGTTCTTGGCCAGTTTTCGATCGTCGTCTTCAAACTCGTTGACCAACTTGTCAACCTGCTTTAGGAGCCGCTCGTATGGCGTACCGGTGATGGCGCCGAGAAACCGCCCGAAGCCGCCCTTCTTCTTCGCCATGGTGAAAGCAACGGACCGACCCTTTTGAAAGATTCTTCGGCTCCATGGACTTCCGCACAGTTCATTCAAGAGGGGGGGCTGGGGTTGTCGAGGACGATGGTTGAAGCGTGGCTTGTCGAGTTGATGACCACCTACAATGAGGAGTCCTATCGAAGTCGAGAAGCGTACACTGCTCAGATTCATCTGCCTGGTGGCGTCTTTGAAAATTTAGTTTGGTGGGCGCTTCAAGCGCTGCCTGACGAAATCCTCGTTGGTCTTGACATCGATGCGGACGCACCGCACATCGAAGAGGTTGATGAGCGGTTTAGGGCCGAAGAGTCAACCTTCAATCTGTTTCAAGGCCAAGGCTACCGCGTTAAGGAGGCACATATCGTCAACCGCGGCGACTCATATTCAGTGCACCATCTCCCCGAAGATTGGACTGATGACATGTTTTCCAGTTCCCGAGGCTCACGCGCTGGGCGGTTCACGCACTGGCTCCATACACACCCGAATGCGCCAGCAATACCAAGCGGTGCGGACGCTGATGCGGCCCAGGAAACGGCTGGTGTCGACATGATCCTCGGTTTGCGCTTTTCACCTGAAGGCCCACTGCCATGGTTTGACGATGTTGAAGGGCAGCGCAGGAGGGTTGGCAAAGAAGCGGTGGCTCAGCCAAGCAAAGCAAAACGACGATCATTCTTCCAACGTCAACAACTTCCCGTGCTTGGTGTCGCTCCCAGCGGCCATAAAATCCATGAAATCCAATTGATTGCTTTCCATAAAAACGGGCTTGGCGTCAACGTGATTCTGGTTGATGAGGATGGCTATCCCTTTGGCTGGGAAGGCTTCAGCGATCACGCAACGAGAGCGGCATGAAGCCCTTCAAGTCGGTCGGGGTTAACTCCGAGGTCGCCTTGACCTAAACGGGATTGAGAGTGCAATTCAATTTGCGTGGTGACCTCATCAAGCGCTGTCAAACCAACCACAACATCGTCTGGGAACCGCCAGAACGAAGTCCGCTCAACAAAGTGAACATAGTGTGCACCATCTCCGGATTCAGCGACCAACACATCGCCCTTGTTCGATGCAATATAAGCCTCTAAATCGAGTTGAACCTCTTCGATTGAAGCGTTGACGGTGAGGCTGAGTTCTTCCATTCGAAAATCAGCATTGCCACCTAAGTGAGCGCAATTCATGCTGGTGGATTCACAGGTTGGCATTTCATCAAACGGTTCATCACCAGCGCTTGTGAGGATCCACACTTGGCACAAGAGCCAAGGAGAAATCAAGGCACCAACGACGAGAATGACATTGGAGCGGGTCAACAGGCTGCGTTCAGAGCTCATGGCGTTCCCAACCCGATTCAGACCAAGCGTACACCATCGGCTGGCCGGTGGGCACTTCCAGAGAAAGCACCTGTTCTTCGCTCAACCCTTCGATGTGCATGATGATGCTGCGCAGGGAATTGCCGTGAGCGGCAACGAAGAGGTTCTTGCCCTGCTTGAGAGCCGGAATCAAGGCGTCATTAAGGTAGGGAATGGTTCGCTCAGCCGTCAACTTAAGCGATTCACCTGATGGAGGTGGAACATCAAAGGAACGACGCCAAATGTGCACTTGCTCATCTCCATAGGACTTGCGAGTGTCGTCTTTGTTGAGGCCTTGTAAATCTCCATACATTCGTTCGTTGAGTTGCCAGGAGACATGGACTGGCAGCAAATCTGCAGAACCTGCATCGCCCCGAATTTGAGCCCAGTCAATCATTCGAGCCTCGTTTTCCGAAACAGAGGATGTGCCTCCTTCCGGTGCTGGGTATTGGAACACGGGAGTTTTCCCCCCACCGTGTTGAGCGAGTGCGAGCATGGCCGTCATCTGGGCGCGGATCAGGGTTGAGACGTGAACCTCATCCATGTCGAGGTGAGCGATTTTTTTGCCACCTTCAATCGCTTCTTCGATCCCGATGTTGGTGAGCGGAACATCCACCCAACCAGTGAACAACTTCGCAGCGTTCCACATCGATTGGCCGTGGCGCATTAAAATGAGCAGTGACATGAAGACTCCCTGTGCTGAGGGCAGCGCCGGTTCTCCATGAACATGGCGGCTGATTCAAGCGAGGAGGATTGGTAAGCCTGCAAGGATGAAGAGAGGCAATAAGCCCATGAGTAAATCCCTCAGCAGAAGGAAAAGCAATGTTTTGCTGTTAATTTCTGCTAATTTGTCGAACTCAGATTGCATCTTTTCATCAACGACTTCTGTGAGTTTTCCTGCTCCAGCCTTGGCTACTTCAACTGCGGCACCAAGGGCGATTCCACCCAACAACCCTTGAGGGGTCAATTTTCGTGCCATGAGTGCTCGAGCAGCCCAGACTTGGAGGGACCGCTTTGCGACGCGTTCCCCGGTTGACTCTTCTTTCGAAGAATCGATGACGCTTTCTTTAGCAGGACTGAGCGAAAATTTCTGTAACCACGAGCGAGCCTTCATTCCAACATCAGCGACTTTACGCAATTTTGCCAAATCTTGACGCTCAATAGCGGTTAACATGCGACGAACTCTAGCGATTCGCAGCATGTCAACGAAAATCCAAATCATGAGACAGAGGATGAGAATCCCTATGCCGAGATCACTTACTTCTCCCCACGTAGCCCATCCGATCGGATCTGAGAGCAAGCGCACCATGAGAACCAACATTGGGGGGATGCTGAAAGCAAGAATTTCATTTAACGCTAGAACGCCAAACCCTCGAACTGGAAGGGAACGAAATTGCTTGATAGCCCATCCTGAATGAGGCGCAAGTTTGGCTATTGCTTTGCGGAAAGGCATAGCGAGGAAAAGAAGGCGTAAAACAAGGGGCAGCCAAATGACAACCAGAACATACCCATCCCAAGGCCCAGCGGGCGGGATTTCAGGGAGTTGTAGAGGGGAGGCCACGCTTTCAGATGGACCTCCATGATTTCAAGTCGACGCAGGTAGCAGTCGGAATGACCGCTTCCGAAGTCCTCATGAGCACTCACCGGTTGGCCAAGCCATGCCCTTCACACACAACATGGCCGATTGGCTTGGATTTAACGTCGACAAAGAATGGTTAGAAGAAAACATTCGATGGAAGGATTTTGGCACAGGTGTCCGTTTGGGCCGCCTCTACAGAGAAGACGCTTGCTCTTTGGTTCTGTATGAAGCCGATTCTGAGGTGACTGTGGATGCGTTCATGCCCCACAGCCATCCTGGTGGAGAAGCCTACATCGTCCTTGAAGGCGAAGTGTGGGATGAAGATGGCACCTACCCTGCTGGCTCCCTTGTATGGATGAACCGGGAGACGACCCACACGCCAAAGACGCGAGGGAAAACGCTGATCTTGGTGTTGTGGCCTGAAGGCGTCAAGAGCGCTTGAATGCCAACCCTACTCATCGATGGAGTCGGAGCCCAGTTCGGCCCTTCGAGCTAATTCCTGTTCGAACTCTTGCCATAATTCCGCCTCAATCTGACGGCGTAGGACTGGTTCGAGGTCTTGCTGGACCTGTTCTGCAATCTGTCCATAGAGTTCAGTTTGGACCCGTGCAGCCGTTTCTACTTCTGCCGCTTGAACGTAATGCTGAAGTTCAGCCAGAGAATATTGTTGTGTGTTGCTTTCTGCCTGGTGACGCAAGACCTCAGCACTGACAATTCGTTCAATTTCCTTCATCAGTCGAGCAACAATGCTCAGTTCCCAGACATCCCTCGGGTGAGGCGTGTCCATGTTGGTCGCGGTGTTGTGCAAAGTTTGGACGATACGAGCACGGACTGGATTGCCCACTTCGAAATCCCTCGCTCCAGAGACAAAACCAACCAAGGCTTGGAGCCATTCGTTTTCATCCATGTTGCTGCCGCAACCTGGGCAATCAATCCCATGTTCGCTTGGGGTGAATTCGGGAGGTTGTTCGTTAGCTAATTCCGTCTTTCGTTTGCGCCGTTTTGGCTGTGGCGATTGTTCGAGATCAAACGACATTGTGGATCCAAAAGTGGTATTTTTTGGGGCTGGATTGTTGCTCATCTTGGTGAAATGTTTCAGTTCTGGTGCATAAAAAGATATTCCCGTCAATCACGCTCTTTGACCCTTTTCCGCGATATTGGGCGAATTTCGAAGGTTTTAGTCAACTGATGGTGCATCAAGGTCGTATTCACCGGAGATCAACATGCCTTCGAAAAGGAATGGACCCGCCGGGACAACTGCAGCAATGAATCCGTGAATCAAGGCTGTGATTGTCCAATGCCTGCCAACACCAATGAACAGAAGACCGACATAGACGGTGAAGAGGCCACCGTGGACGGCGCCGAACAACGACACCATCTCTGGTTCACCTGCAAAATACTTCATTGGCATGGCGTAGAACATCAAAATGAGGAATGAAAATCCTTCAAGGTAGCCGACAAACGCAAGCAAGGGCTTCATGCCTTGACCTCGACCATGGGTCTACTTGAACCGCACGAAGGGCATAATTGGTCATCGCTGCCCTTGTAGTCATGCTTACAAGCAGGGCAGACAGAAGCCAGTTCCATCTTGCCCATGGCTTCGATTGCTTCTCCTTGAAGCGACAAATAGCCGCTGTCTGCGTTGCCGACGGTGTAGCGCCCAGCACCACCAATGCGCACCAACAAATCGGGTGGCAGGGTGACTGTTCCAGTTTCGTCGATGATCAGTTCCCGATCTTTGCCGAGGTTTTCAACATCAACGTTTTCGCCATGCTCTGCCACAAACCGGCCATCCCTCAATTCCAGAGAGCGGTTGGCAAAAGAAGCAACTTCCTTTGAGTGTGTAACAATGAGGAACGATACCCCATCATTTTCGTGTAAATCTTTGAACAGCGCGAGCACCTCTCTGCTCGTCACTGGATCAAGCGCACCAGTCGGTTCATCTGCAAGGATGAGGCGAGGGTTTGTGATGAGGGCGCGGGAGATGGCAACGCGCTGTTGCTCTCCACCGCTGAGCATCATGGGAAGAGCATGTTTTCGATGCCCCATCCCAAGCCGTATAAGCATGGCATCGGCCAAAGCGAGTGCTTTCTTCGAAGATACACCTTGGTGACGCAGTGGTTGAGCCACATTGTCACGAGCGTTCATCTGAGGCAATAGGTTGCCTTCTTGGAAAATGAAGGAAACTGTCTTTTGCCGCAATTCAACGAGTTCCTGGCCTGTCAAACGAGTCATGTTGTTGCCAGCAAGCGAGACAGAGCCTGCGCTGGCTTTCATCAAACCACCAAGGCACTTCATCAACGTCGATTTGCCTGAACCTGAAGGTCCGACAACGGCGATTGCCTCGCCTTCCTTCATGTCAAGATGAAGGCCACGTAGAGCAACCACGTTTCCATCTTCTGCCTTCGATTCATAGACGTGATAGAGTCCATTGGTTTTCAAAATACTTTCTTTCATCCTTCACTCCCCCTTGAGCACGCTGGCTAGATCGGACTTCAAGGCCCTCCGTGTGGTGACCAGAAGGGCAACAACGACGGCAGAGAACACCGACAACGAGACCAGCAAAAGCTGTGTCCACGGATAGACCAGCGTTCGCTGTATTGTGGTGGTTGAGCCTCCAAAGATTTGGAATATGAATCCAAAGATATCGAAGAAACCATTGAAGGAAAGGGCGACACCTATGCCAAGAACGATGCCAAGCGCCATGGAAACCACGACGATGGAGAGAATTTCAAACAACACCAATCGAATGATTTGGTTTGGAGATGCCCCGATGGCTTGGAGGACTGCCAATTCCTTTTGCCGTTGACTGAGCACAAGCGAAAGGAACACGAAACTCGATGCGATTGCTGCAATACTTGCGACAACGAATTGCAACGAAAGCAATCCTGGTGTACCGAAGATGAGACCTCCGTTGCGTTCAACGCTCTTGTGCGTGCTGGACCAGTCTAAGACACTTGAAACTCTAAAGTCCGCAGAAAGGGTTGACGCCAGTGCCTCGAGTGCCTCATCTGAAACGCCATTCACTTCAACAATCCAGGTGGTCGAGGTGTAATTTGACACAGCATCTGCCCCTACAAGGGCTTGCCACGAGGATTCACCGATGATCAATGAGGAACTCATGGTCGCTGCCGGGACGCCTGGAATGTATTCGTGGACGCCCATGTAATCCATTGGAGTTGTGAATGGGGTGATGACAATCTGCACGTTGGTGTCCGCAAGGAACAGCGGAGCCGCAAGCGGTGGTGGGACTTGAGAAAAGCCCGAGGCACACGAAGTTTGGTTGGCAAAGGTGCCATCTGGACATGTCGCATTTCCAAGGGTTGCAGATGAGAGGTCTGCAAGGCCGAACGCTCCTGATAGGTCCGCTCCGATGAAGTTGGTCCCTTCCATTGAACCTCCCATGAAGTTGACAATGATGGCCTCCTTAAGGTTGGCTTGGGAAAGATCTGCGCCATCGAGGTTTGTGTCGAAGAATAGGGCTTGCCCTAGGTTTGCACCCGCGAGGTTTGCGTTAGAGAGGTCTGTACCAGTGAGATCCACGGCACCAAAGTCACGACCGCTGAGGTCTTGACCTGAGAGATTGAGCCCGGACCAGTCGCCCTCCATGAGCGAAGAATAGGCTTGGAACAACACGGTTGGGTCCGTTTCGTTTGCGCCCCCGCTGGAGAAATTGAATTCCAGTTTCTCCCAAAGGAAGGTGATTTCCTCACTCTTCGAATCTGTTGGTTTCAACAGCACGTCATCGAGTCTGTTTTCATCGCCTCGACCAGAACCTGCGATGTCCAATGAATACGCTGCATCTTCTCCCGCAGTGAAGCCACCGTTGCTGTAAGCGAGCATGGCTTTCTCAGTGTTGGTTCCCGGAATGGCTTGTTCACTCCAGTGGAGAATGTCCTCGTTGTCATCCAACAGCACCCACGTCAGCAATTTGTCGCCACCGTTTACATCGTTGAGGAAAAGACTCGGAACCGTGGTGGCAATTGGTGTGACGCTTGCGTCGGTAAAGTTGCTCACCAGTTCGAGAACTTGAGCCTCATTATAGGGTTGTTCAAGCGTCACTTGAAGATCGGAACCAACGGTTGCGTCAACCGTTTTTTCGTCCACGAGCGTGCCGGTGTAACCTTGAACTGCAGCCAAAGTCACAATTGAGAGGGTTAACAGCATAATGACGGCAAGGCGGTTGACCGATTCTGCTGACCCAGACCCTTTGAGACCGCGCTTGACGTCGTTCAGCAACGGCGTTCGGCTGAAGAGAAGTTGCATAATCTGAGGACCCTTGGCACCGATTCTTCCGAGCAGCAATGCGCCACCAATCCACAAGGCGAAAGGACCGATGATTCCAAGCAAACCTTCGAGGAAGAAGTTCGACACAATGCCGTCTTCGCTTCCGTTCATCTCGAGCCATGTGTCAATAACGGCAAGCATGCCGAAGAGGAAGGCTAACCAGTGAAGCCAACGTTTTGGTTCGGCTTTAGCGGTTGTCTTGCGAACACCTTCCTCGATTTCGAGGGCGATGAACTCGCGCGCTCGGCTTCGCCCAAACAAGAGCGCAAGGCCCAATGTGGTTACGGCTGTGAAGATGGTTGCCCCAACACTGAGCGTTGGGTTAACATCGAAGTCGCCGGTCCTAAACTCCATGAATCCTACCGCTGACAGGACAATTGGGACGGCCAACAACGCCAGCAAATACCCAGCAAGCCATGCCACTGAGGACATCACGAACAACTCAAGCAAAACCATGCTTTGCAATCTGGTCCCGTCTGCACCAATCACTCTGTGAATGCTTACTTCCCTGCGTCTTTGCTCAAGTGAAAGCACCAAACCATAGATCAACACGGCAATGGAAAGAATCACGATTGGAATCATAATGATGTAATCGAAAATTTGAATCAAGCCAAGGAAGATGTTGAGGAAGGTGATGGTACCGCTCACGATGTCGGTGTAATACAATTCCACCCCTTCATCGGTGTAGTTTCCATCTTGGACCCTTGTGCCGAGATCTTCGAGCCATTCTGCCGCATCTGCGGTTGAACTTGTTGGCAATTGGCCGCGGTCGATGGTCACGCCGAGGTACATGTGGTCGTTGTCCATCAGGGCAGCTCGTTCTGTTTCATCAAGCACGGTCCATGTGGTGAAAATCGGATTTGGTCCTAAGGTTGGGTTTCCAAGGTCCCAAGGCTCGTAAACGCCGAGAACAGTCAGGTTCGTTGCCGTCATCGACATACGACAGTAGACCATTTCATTCTGCTCTGGAGTCACTTCACCATCGCAATTTTCGTTGTTGACCGTCGCCTCTAGAAGGGTGGATTCATCGACAACATAGGCGAAAGTGAGAGAGTCAAGCACGTCGCCAACGTTTGCCTTTGCTTCAGAGGCAATGGTTGAAGGAAGGATGACGCCGCGTTCGGCTTCCATCTTTTCTGGTGTTGGCCATTCTCCCAGACCTGCAATAATGTTCTCACCTAGGCGATCTGCGAACGTGCCGTTGAATGCTTCTGGACCGAGGAACCGTACAGCACGGGTGGTGGAAATTGGCGGACCCGCTTCTGCGAGTTCCGGGTAATCGAACGTGACGTTGCCCCAATACGGATTCGCATCGTCTGTGATGGCCATCATTTCAAGGGGCTGGGCGACAATGAATTCTTGATTGAAGAATCCACCGCTATGGATTCCCTGGCGCCCAAGAACAAGAGTACAGTCGCTGAACTCGCTGAATTCCTCCATCAACTCGTCGCATACACCAGTCATGGTGCTCGTGTTGTTGGACCAACCACTGCTGTTTTCGACAGGCGTACGAGCGTATTCGATTTTAGCGTCAAACGGTTCACCTTTGAGCGATTCTTCGAAAAACAACTGCGAAAGCCCCACACCGTACGAGAGCACGGTCGTGATGACCAGTGATGCAAGGAAAACACCAGCAATAACGGCGAGCCCGCGTTCTTTGCCACGCCACGCACTTAACCCAGCCAGCCTGAGTTGGGATGGCGTTTCTCGGACTTTGTGCATCAACCGCATTGGTAATTTTAGCGACGGAGAGAAATCTGAAGACTTAAGTTCGAGTTCGTTTGATTCATCGCTCATTCTTCTTCACCCCCTTCTTCTTCATCGAGTCCCCAGGCAGATCGGATGTCAGAGGCCTCGGTCTTGCCATCGTTGAGCAACAACATGCGGTCTGCGTTCGAGGCAAGATCTGGATCGTGCGTGACCATGAGAATCGAAATCGGATTCACTTCATCGTGGCAGAGATCCTTGAACAATTGAAGCACCTCTTTTCCACTGGCGATGTCGAGGTTCCCGGTTGGTTCATCGGCAAGCAGAACAGGTCGGTTTCCGGCTATTGCTCGGGCGATAGCAACCCGTTGTTGCTGCCCACCAGAAAGTTGGTCCGGGACGTGATGCATTCGGTCTGCGAGGCCAACTTTTGAAAGCGCGATTTTAGCCGCTTCATCTGCTTCTCTTGAGGACATACCTGAAAGTTCGAGGGCAATGGCCACATTGTCGACTGCAGTGAGGTTGTCGAGAAGATGAAAATCCTGGAAGATCCAGCCGACCGCTTCGCGTCGGACATCAACCACATTTGCCGGGCTTTTTGTGCCATAGGATTTGTCCCCTAATTGGATGGTGCCAGAGTCACCGGACAGAAGACCACCAATGATGTTGAGCAGTGTTGATTTTCCAGAGCCGGAAGGACCCATCAAGGCAACCATTTCACCTTGTTTGATCTCCATGTCCACGCCCTTGAGGACTTGCAACTTGTTTGATCCTGAGCCAAAGGCCTTTGTTAAATCGCTGACACTAAGCATAATATCACCTAACAGTAAACAACATCACAATCTTTTGCTATTTGAAATAATGTCATGGGGCATTCATGTCATCCCGCCAAAAGAGGGGAAAAAGCATAACGCGAATCTATGAATTCGTCACTTCAATTGTGAAGCCACCTTAGTGGCGTTCGCTTCACTCGACCTTGCTGACGCCAATGGCGTTTGGGCCTTTGTCGCTTTCTCCAACTTCGAACTGGACGGTGTCTCCGTCCGTGATCTCTCCAGTAACTTCGGAGATGTGGACGAAGAGGTCTGCGCCACCTTCAATTTCAATAAATCCGAATCCTTTTACTTGGTTAAACCACTTCACTGTACCTTGAGGCATGGCCCTGCGTTACGCATCAAGTACTTGAGGAAGCGGTATCAAATACCCAAGTTCCGACCTTCCTTTGGACCTTATCGGGGAAGCCAGAACCGTCAAACTGCAGCTTTTGAGCGCATAAGCCGATGAAACAGAGGAGGAATCAATGCAATCCAGAACATCACGTAATAGCCGTAAGGGAGTTGCGGTGCAGTGTCATGGACATCCAGGCGTTGATACGGCGTGCTCGCTTTGAGGTGGTGGGAAGGGTGGAGTGGAAGTTCCAGTAAGGTCCAACGGGACCAGCGGTGACGGCTTTCCCACGCATGTGTTGCATTTGGACGCTCTTCCTGGCCACGGGTCAATCCATGATGCTGCAGGTAATTAACGAACTCGACCAGATAGATAGCAACCCCTGCTCACGGCCTTTCCGCCAGAAGCAAATTCCTAGCAGTCCCTTTCTCCCCCATGTATTCCGCCCAAATTCGTTCTTCACGGCCTTTCCGCCAGAAGCAAATTCCTAGCAGTCCCTTTCTCCCCCATGTAT